>Ga0302299_10000425_pt1 | contig 22725 bp, 23 predicted proteins | sample III_Fen_N3_4_FD_198795 | JGI IMG/M metagenome (GOLD analysis project Ga0302299, IMG submission 198795) | Peat permafrost microbial communities from Stordalen Mire near Abisko, Sweden - III_Fen_N3_4 | ecosystem: Environmental > Terrestrial > Soil > Wetlands > Permafrost | place: Sweden: Abisko... | reverse complement strand
GTACTCGTCGTTGCCGTTGACGACCGTGGGCGATGCCGCGCGGTCGAGGCGGTGGTCTGGACCAAGCCGCTCCGCACCCGCCGCCGGGTCCGGGACGGGCTTGGTCAGGACGAGGATTCGCACGCGCGCAACGCTCCTGGTGGATGGACGCCGCCGCCGGCTCAGCCGCTCTTCGCGAGCAGCGACCGGGCGACGATGAGGCGCTGGATCTGCTGGGTCCCCTCGTAGAGCTGGGTGATCTTCGCGTCGCGCATCATCCGCTCCACCGGGTACTCGTCGATGTAGCCGTAGCCGCCGAAGACCTGGACGGCGTCCGTGGTGACGCGCATGGCCGTGTCGCCCGCCACGAGCTTCGCGATGGAGGCCCAGCGGGCGGCGTCGGGGTTGCCCGCGTCGATCTCCTCGCACGCTGTGTACAGGAGGTGGCGGGCGGCCTCGGTGGCGGCGTCCATGTCCGCGAGCATCGCCTGGACCATCTGCTGGTCCCCGATCGCCTTGCCGAACTGGCGGCGCAGCGTCGCGTACCCGGCCGCGGCCTCCAGGGCGCCCTGCGCGATGCCGACGGCCTGGGCGGCGATGCCCGGTCGCGAGCGTTCGAAGGTCCGCATCGCGATGGCGAAGCCCTGGCCCTCGTCACCCAGGCGGTTGGCGACCGGGACGCGGACCCCGTCGAAGGCGAGCTCCGCCGTCGGCGAGCCGCGGATACCCATCTTGTGCTCGAGGCGAGTGACCTTGAAGCCCGGGCGATCGGTCTCGACGAGGAACGCCGACAGGCGGCGACTGGGCTTCTCGGCCTCCGGGTTGGTGGCCGCGAACACGACGACGTAGTCAGCGACCGACCCGTGGCTGATGAAGCGCTTCGCCCCATCGATGACGTACTCGTCGCCGTCGAGGACGGCCCTCGTGCGGATGCCGCCCGGGTCGGAGCCGGCCTCGGCCTCGGTCAGGCCGAAGGCGATGAGCTTCTCGCCCGAGGCGAGCCCGGGAAGCCACCGGTCCTGCTGCTCGGGCGTGCCCGCGACCTGGATCGGGATGGCGCCCAGGGCCTGGACCGCGAGGATGAGGCCCGTCGTGGCGCAGCGCCGGCTGAGCTCCTCGATGGCGAGGCAGAGGGTCAGCAGGTCCGCGCCCAGGCCGCCGTGCTGCTCCGCGAAGGGGATCGCGAAGACGTCGTGCTCGCCCAGGAGACGGCGCATGTCGTCCGGCCAGGCGGCCTCACGGTCGATGGCGGCGGCACGGGGCGCCACCTGCTCGTCGGCGAGGATGCGCACCGCGTCACGCAGGAGGATCTGCTCATCGCTGAGGCGGACCGAGCCGTGGGTCACCGTGTTCGTGGTCACGATCTGCATGCTACCAGCGGTCGCGTGCCCCGAAGGTCAGGGATGACAGGGAAGACGCATCCTCGTACGCTTGGCGGGAGCCGGATCCGGTGCGCGGGGCCGCGCGGTCCCGGGGACGTCGGACCGACGGAGGGTTCCGCCGTGGACCAGACGTATCTGCTCCTCCTTGCCGCCTCGGTGGTCGTGGCGCTCGCAGCGCTCGGTGTCATCCGCTCACGGCCGCAGACCCCGTCCACGCCCGAGGGCACCGACTCCCCGTTCGCAGCCTCCACCGAGGGCTCGAAGCTGTGCCCCAGGTGCGGCATGGGGAACCTCTGGACGGAGCGCACCTGCAGCGCCTGCGGGTCGACGCTCCGCGGCTGACGGTCACCCTGCGGCCTCGCGTCAGACCACCGGCAGGCGGCGGCGTTCCGGGACCTCCAGCACGGCGAGGGGCAGCACCGGCGCCAGCGCCGCCGCGAGCAGCTCGCTGATGTCCTGGGCCAGCACCGGATTCGCAGTATCCGGACCGCGGCCGGCGTCGGCCAGGCCGTCGCGGAGCATCACCATGCAGAACGGGCACGCCGTCGCGAGCGTCGTCGCCCCGGTGTCGAGGACCTGGAGCGTGCGTGCCGCGTTGACCCGGGTGCCGCGGGTCTCCTCCATCCACATCCGCCCGCCACCGGCGCCGCAGCAGAACGTACCGCGTCCGGTATCCGCCATCTCGCGCAGCTCGATGCCCGCGATGGCGCCGAGGACCTCCCGCGGTGCCGCGATCACGCCGTTGTTCCGCGCCAGGTAGCACGAGTCGTGGTAGGTCACGGATCGGGGCAGGCCGTCAGCCCCCAGGACCAGCCGCCCGGTGCGCACGAGGTCAGCCAGGAATTCGCTGTGGTGGCGGATCGTGAAGCTGCCGCCGAGCTGGCCATACTCGACCCCGATCGTGTTGAAGCAGTGCGGACAGGCGGTGACGATCGTCCGCTCCCCGATCCCGTAGCGGTTGAGCGTCCCGATGTTCTGGCCCGCGAGGACCTGGAACACGTACTCGTTGCCCATCCGGCGGGCCGGGTCGCCCGTGCACGTCTCCTCCTGGCCCAGCACGGCGTAGGAGATGCCCGCGGCGTCAAGGCACGTGGCGACCGCGCGGGCGACCCGCTTGTTGCGGTCGTCGAAGGCAGCCGCGCAGCCCACCCAGTACAGGACCTCCAGGCCGTCGAGCTCACCTGCTGCCTTCACCTCGGCGACGGTGCGGACCTTGAACGGGAGCCCCTTGGTCCAGTCCATCCGGGCGGACGGCGGCTGGCCCCACGGGTTGCCGAGGGTCTCCATGCCCCGGAACGCCCCGGCCAGCTCCTGCGGAAACCGGCTGTCCTCCAGGACAAGGTTCCGTCGCAGGCCGACGATCTTGTCGACGTGCTCGATCGTGACCGGACACGCCTCGACGCACGCGCCGCAGGTCAGGCAGTCCCAGACGGCATCGAACGGGATGGCGACGTCGACCAGCGGGCGGGCGACGGCAGCAGGCTGCAGGCGGTCGTCCAGGCCGAACGCCTCTCGCACGCCGGGTGAGTTCGGGATCAGGGGGACCCCGGCCTCCGCCGCCTCGGCCTCGTGGCGGATGTTCATGATCAGCGCCTTGGGATCCAGTGGCTTGCCGGTGCCGTACGCCGGACATGCCGCCTGGCAGCGGCCGCACTCCGTGCAGGTGAACCCGTCCAGCAGGTCCTTCCAGGACAGGTCCGCGACAGTCCGGACCCCGAACGTGGCGTCCTCCGCCTCGAGGTCCATCGCGGGGAGCTGGCCGCGGGGCGCGGTCTTGCGCAGCAGGATGTTCGGGATCGCCGTGGCGATGTGGAGGTGCTTGCCGAACGGCAGATAGCACAGGAAGACCACGACGAGAATCATGTGGACCCACCACAGGACGGCGAACAGGGCCCCCGTGACGGCCGCGTCGACGCCCGCGAGCGCTCCGCCGACCGCGTTGGACACGAACGCCCCGTCCACGGGTCCGTACGCCGCCACCTCGAAGATCTGCGCCAGCAGTTCCGAGACCACCACCGCGCCGATGAGCCCGAGGATGAGCAGCGCGTGAGCGTTCAGGGTGAGGCGGGCCGGCCGCTCCACCACGCGCCGCCATACCGCGTAGGCGATCGCGGCGAGGACCACCAGCGCCGCGACGTTCTGCATCGCCATGACCGCGGCCCACAGCACCCCGCCGAGCGGGATGGAGACGACCGCCTGGACCAGCCCGCCGAGCGCGATGTTGGCGGTGCCGATCGTGAGCAGGACGAAGCCCCAGAAGATCCCGGCGTGCATGAGACCGGCCCGTGGGTCGCGGAACATCCTCGTCTGCACGAGGCCGTACCGGACGGTCCCGGCCAACCGGGTCAGCGGATGGTCTGTGGGCGATGCCGTCCGGGCGACCGCGAAGACGCGCAGGTGGCGCGCCATCGCGAGGCAGAAGACCGCCACCGCGCCCCAGAACAGCGGGAACACCAGCGGGTAGAGCGGGACGTTGGCGAACGTCGCGAACATGCGTCAGGCGCCCTCCGGCATGCCCGGCGGCAGGTCCTCCCGGCCCGCAGCCCGGGCCGCGGCATGATCGAACGAGCCGGCAAGCGTCTCGAGGGCATGGTCCAGGAGCGGGACCAGCACCTCGAGCGACTCCAGGGCCCCTTTGGGCGAACCGGGCAGGTTGACGACGAGTGCGCCGCCCCGGACGCCCACGACCCCGCGCGAGAGCGCGGCGAACGGCGTCGTGCGCCGCCCCTCGGCGCGCATGGCCTCGGCGATCCCGGGAATCTCGTAGTCCAGGACCGAGAGCGTCGCCTGCGGGGTCACGTCCCTCGGCGTCAGGCCCGTGCCGCCCGTCGTGACGACCAGCACGTGGTCACGGGTTCCGGCAACGATCACCGCCGCGATCGCGTCAACGTCGTCCCGGACGATCCGTCGCTCCACGCTGAACCCCAGGGCCGCCAGGCGCATCCCCACGAGCTCGCCGGAGGTGTCCGGCCGTGTACCCGACGCGCTCCGGTCGCTCGCCGTCACGACGAGCGCGGACCTGGCCGCGGGCACCGGCGCGGCTGGAACGGTCATCAGAGCGGCTTGCGCTTCCCGACCCGGCCCGCGATCCGGTCACCGGGCCTGCGGCGCGGCCTCGGCTCGTCCTCCACGGCCGCCGGTCGGTGCCACTCGCCGCTCTTGCCGCCGGTCTTGGACAACAGGCGCAGCGCCCGCACCTCGACACCCCGCTCCACGCCCTTGACCATGTCGTACACGGTCAGCGCAGCAACGGCCGCGGCCGTCAATGCCTCCATCTCCACGCCCGTCGGGCCGGTCGTCGCGGCCTCGGCGCGGACCCGGAGTACGCCGGCGGCGCGATCCGGGCTGATCGAGACGAACAGGTCGGTCAGAGAGAGCGGGTGGCAGAGCGGGATCAGGTCCGCGGTGCGCTTGCCCGCCATCACGCCGGCCAGCTCGGCCACGGTGAGGACGTCGCCCTTCTCGTTGCCGCCGTCGATGACCAGGCTCATCGTCTCGGGCGAGACGGCCACCTCCGCCTCCGCGACCGCGCGGCGCGCCGTCGGCGGCTTCACGCTCACGTCCACCATGCGCGGGCGCCCGCGTCGATCGACGTGGGTGAGCCGGCGGCGTTCAACTCGCGGAGCGTCGGGACGGTCCATGGGTCCTCCTGGTCGCCACCGATCCTAGCGGGTCCGGAGACCCCCCGGCAGCCTGTGCGTCGTCCGGTTGCGGTCGTTGTGCGGTCCGTCTACGCCTGCCGACGGCCTGGGCGGACGATGAGTGTGGGCTAGGCTCGGTCGAGCCAGCGGAGCTCGACCTCCGTGCCGGCCTCAGCACGGGCGAGGGGCTCCGCGATCACGGCCAGGGCATCGGCGGCAGCCAGGGCCGAGAGGACGTGGCTCCCCTGCCTCCCCGCGAGATGGACCCGCACGCGGCCGCCATGGTCGCGAATCGGGGTCCCCATCGCGTCGCGCATGGCCGTCACGCGCTGGTAGCCGCGGCGGCCCTCGCTCTTCGTCACGGGGTCCTCGAGGACACCCCGGTCCGCCGGGCGGTGCAGGCGGGCATGCCCCGAGAGCCGGCGGATCACGGGCCGCACGAACAGCTCGAACGTCACGAACGAGGAGACGGGGTTCCCCGGCAGCCCGAACAGCAGCACCGGGGCGTCGCGGCCCTCGACGTCCGCGCGGCCGAAGGCGAACGGCTTGCCGGGCTGGACGGCCACCCGCCAGATGTCCATGTGGCCGACGGCGTCGAACGCGAGCCGCACCACGTCGTACGGGCCAACCGACACGCCGCCCGAGACCACAACCAGGTCTGCATCGGCGATCCCCCGCCGCAGCCGCGACTCGACGTCCTCCAGCCGGTCTGTCGCGATGCCCAGGTCCAGGGCCACGGCACCGGCGTCGCGGACCAGCGCCCGGAGGCCGGGGCCGTTCGCGTCGGGAATCCCCGCGGCGCCAAGGTCCGTCCCCGGAGCGCGCACCTCGTCACCGGTCGCAAGGACCGCGACCACCGGGCGGCGCCGGACGGTGATCGTCGCGGCGCCTGCCCCGGCGGACAGCGCCACGACGGCGGGCGTGACTGCGACACCGGTGCCGGCGACCTCGACACCGGCCTCCACATCGGATCCTGCCCGGCGAACAGCGTCTCCAGCCGCCACGGGTTCGTGCACCAGGCAGGCCGCCGGCAGCGGTCCCGCCGCGTCGCGACCGCGCGGCCCGGGATTGCCCGCACCATCGAGCGGCGTGGTGAGCTCCACCGCGACCACCGCGTCGGCCCCGGGCGGCATGGGCGCCCCGGTCGCGATCCGAACGGCGGTGCCCGCGAGGACGCGGACGTCCGGAGCACGACCCGCCCGGACCTCGCCCACGACCGCCAGCCGCACCGGCACGGAACTGGTCGCGTCCCGGACGTCCGCGGCCCGGATCGCATAGCCGTCCATAGCGGAGTTATCCCACGGCGGCAGCGATGTCGTCGCGTACACGGGTCGCGCGAGAACCCGACCCAGCGCCTCGTCCGGCGCGACCGTCTCGGTCCCGTCCAGCGGCTCCACCCCGGCCAGAACCGTCGCCTGGGCCGCCTCGACGCTGAGCAGCCCGCCGCTCATCAAGCCCGTCCCTCCGGGGTCAAGGCATGGCCGGCCGCCACCCTGCGCCTGATCACGGCGGCGACAGCCTCACGCGTGACCATCCCGGCGAGCCGCCCGTCCTCGACCACCGCGAGACCGTCCAGGCCGGCCTGGTTGAGGATGTCCACCGCGGACCACAGCGCATCGCCGGAACCGAGGAACGGCGCCTGCGGGGGCACGGCCATCACGTCTCCCGCACGGGTGGCGCCGAGGCGCCGGCGCCCCAGTCGTTGCAGCCGCCTCTTCCCGATCACGCCCAGCACCCGGTCACCCTCGACCACCGGCAGCGCCGACACCGCGTCCGTGCCGGCGAACCGGTCCGCGAATGTGTCGACGGTCAGGTGGGGTGCCACCCTCGGCCCGCCTGCCTCCATCGCCTCCTCGACCGTCGCGCCTCGCAGGAGAATCTCGAGGTCCAGGCGTCGGTCCAGCGTCTTCGCTCCGGTGGCGATGAGCCAGCCGAGAGAGAACACCAGGAGCCCCGCGGTCACCTGGCTCGCGAACGCGATCGCGACCCCGATGCCGACCGTCCCCCAACCGAGAATCCGTCCCACCCGTGCCGTCGTGCGCCCGGCTCGATCCTGGTCGCCGCTCCGCGCCCAGGCAACGGCCCGGACGACGCGGCCGCCGTCCAGGGGCAGGCCGGGCATGAGGCTCACGAGACCCACGACCAGGTTCAGCCCGCCGATCAGGACCAGCCCGCCGGCGATCGCTCCGAGGCCGGACCCGGGGATGCCGTACCCGCTGATTCCGACCACGAACGCGAGCGGAAGGAGCCCGGCGGCCAGCAGGATGGACAGGCCGGGCCCCGCCAGGGCGATGGCCAGCTCGTCGCCCGGACGCCGCGCCTGGATGGAGAGCGGCGCGAGGCCGCCGATGAAGCCGAGCACGATGGTCGTGGGCGCCACGCCGCGCCGTCGGCCGACCAGCGCGTGGGCCAGCTCGTGGGCGACCACCGAGACCAGGAACCCGAGTGCCACCATTGCCCCGACCACCCACTGGAGGGGGACCGCCAGGCCAGGCGAGGTGATGGCCGCCTGCTCCGCCCCGACGATGGTGACGATGGCGGCCAGGAATGCCCAGGCGAGCGAGATCCTGATCTCGATCCCGAACAGCCGCGCGATCGCCACGCCGCCTGCGTTCACCGCTCCAGCCTCGCGGCACGGCGGCTGGCGAACCAGGAGGTCAAGGCCGACAGGACGACGACCACGATGCCGACTCCGATCGTCGTCTCGACCCAGAACTGCTCGGGGAAGAGCTGGACGAGGCGGTCCGTGCGCGGGTCGAACAGGTAGGTGCCCGCGGGGAAGAAGATCCGGTGGAACAGCTCGAACGCGGTGTCGAAGAAGAACACGCCCATCAGGCCGCCCGCCACGGTGACCACGGCGATGACCTTGCCGCTCCCGGCGAGGCGCCGCCAGAACGCGATCTTGCTGCGGACCCCGAGCGCCCGGGCCACCAGGTAGGCCGCCACGAGGACGAGGGCGCCGGCGGCGGCCGCGATATAGAGCTCGGTGAAGACGCCGCGAACGTCGCGCATGTGCTGGCGCTCACGCTCGACGAGGACGGGCTGGCCGTCGAGGGCGATGTCGAAGGCCGGCGGCCCGAGCACGAGGTCCGCCAGGATCTCGTTGGTCGCGTAGGCGAGGTCACCCGCGTTGTAGCCGGTCCACGTGGCGGCTTGGGCGCGGCCCTGCTCGAAGCCCACCCAGATCGGGTTCAGGAACGGGAGGATCGCGAGCGCCACGACGACCAGGGCGGTCGCAACACCGATCACGAGGGCGGCGAACACGCCGCGAAGGGTTGCCATCAGGGACCGATGGTACTTGGTGCGGGCCGGGTCACCCTCGCTGGTTCTTCCGGCCGGCCCTCACGCCTCCTCGAGCGTGCGCGCCTGCTCCCACCACGTCTCGAGCATCAGGTCCGGCGGGAGCTCCCAGTTGAGCTCGGTCGCCGCACGAGCGAGCCGCACGCGGAAGGTCGCGAGATCCACGTCGAGGAGGTCCCGGAGCCCGCCGATGTCGGCCTGCACGAACAGCTGGTGCTCCCGTGGCCCGAAGCCCGCGAGGTTCAGCATCAGGGCCTCGTCCCGCCACCTGGACACGTCGTTGGTGGTCGCCTTGACGTGATCGGCGAGGGACTGGCGGCGAGTGGGCGTCTCCGAGACCTCCAGGAGGATCCCGGAGGTGAAGATGCCCTGTTTCTCGAGCCGGGCGAGGTGCACGGGCTCGATGCGGGAGAGCTCGGTGATGGGCGGCACGGGCGGCGTCGGCCTCCGGTGGTCGGGCGGGTCAGGTCGCCCATTATGCGGGTCGGCGGCCACGGTGCGCGACCGGGTCCGGCGAAGCCGGGGTGACCGCCCGGGACCCGGGCCAGGGTCTTGTCGATGAGCCCGGGTTGGACCATCGCCCGTTCGGGCAAAGCGTTCGCACCTCCGGGCATCCCCACGCGGCGGCCGCGCGTCTACGATCCACGGCAGGAGTCAGGAACGGGAGAGACACGGGATGAGCCGGACCCATGGCCGCCTGGACGGGACGGACGAGCACGCCGGGCTCGACGCGGCCCGCCGCCCCGAGACCCGCGCGCCGGTCCACGGCCGCGGGGTCGCACCAGCCGTGGCGACGGGCGTCGATCCCCGGCTGGCCGGGCACGGTGTCCCCGCTGCGGGTCTCCTCGCCCTCCAGCGGTCGGCCGGCAACGCCGCCGTCGCATCGCTCGTGGGCGAGCAGGCGCCGGTGCAACGCTCGGTGGTCATTGACGAGGTGGACGTGACAGCGGGGCCGGCACCCACGCCGGCCGAGGCGGAGGCTGCCGGGGCCGACCAGCCCGTGACTTCGGACGGCGGGACCACCACCATCCACGGCTCCGCAGTCTCCATCGAGGCGGCCATGACGGAGGCGCACGGCGTGCTGCGCGCGGACACGATCATCGCCGACAGCGTGGTCGCGTCGAGCTATTCGCCCGGGGCCGGGAACATCTGGTAGCCGTGTCCCGTCGAGGGACCCGCGCCCGGCGCCGCGCTGGACGGTCGGCGACCCGAGTCGTCAGCGCGGGAGCGGCTGGTCCTCGAGGACCACGTCCCAGTGCGCCTCCAGCAGCTCGAAGCGCCGCCGCTCCTCCGCCTTGAACGTCGCCTGGTCCGGGTAGAGCCGCAGCACGATCTCGCCGTCGGAGTGCTCCTGGATCGCCGGCCAGTCCCTGTAGGTGATCGAGACGAGGATGTCCCAGCCGGCCTCCCCCACCCCGTGGAAGCGTGGCGTCCGGAGCTGGACGTCCGTGTAGCGGCCTGCGGCCTGCTGCTCACGCAGGATCGGCCAGTGGTTGCGCCTGAACAGATCCAGGAACTCGTCGTGGTGGCCCCACTTCGTCCGGTAGAAGTAGAGGATCTCGACCGGCTTCGACATCGCTGTGGGCTCCTTCTCGTGGTGGTTCGGGCGGGTGGTGGCCGTCGGCCGGTCAGGCGTCCAGGCGCGCCGCCTCGGCCCGGAACAGCGCCCAGGCCCGCTCCACGTGGCGCGGCTCGGTGTGCAGGTTGCCGATGGCCATCCGGATCGTGAACCGGTCCCGCAGGCGGGTGTGCGACACGAAGACGTCCCCACTGCGGTTGACCGCGTCCATGAGGCTGATGTTGAGGTCGTCAAGGACCTTTCGCACGTCAGGTTCGCTCTCCCGGCCGACCAGGCGCGCGGGGCGATACCGGAAGCAGACCGTGGAGAATGGCGCCGGGGCAAGGCGCTCCCAGTCCGGGTTGGCGTCCACCCATGCCGCGAAGGCCTCGCCCAGCTCCAGGTGGTACGCGATCCTCCGCCGCAGCCCCTCGAGGCCGAACCAGCGGAGCTGCATCCAGAGCTTGAGCGCTCGCATCCGACGGCCGAGCTGCGGCTGGTACTCGTTGTAGTCCAGCACGGGGTTGACGCGGTCCAGCGTGCGCAGGTATTCGGGCACGAGGCTGAACGCGGTCCGTAGCTGGTCCATCCGCCGGCTGAGCAGCAGCGACGCGTCCATCGGCGTGAACAGCCACTTGTGCGGGTTCACGACGATCGAGTCCGCGCGTTCCCAGCCCGTGAATGGCCCCCGCCGGTCCGGCAGGAGCGCGACCACGCCGGCGTAGGCCGAGTCCACGTGCAGCCAGAGACCCTCGCGTTCCGCGATGTCCGCCACGGCGGCGACCGGGTCCGCCGACGTCGAGGAGGTCGTGCCGATGGTCGCCACGATCGCGATCGGCCGGCGGCCGGCCGCCCTGTCCGCTGCGATTGCCGCCGCGAGGGCGGCCGCGTCCATCTCGTACCGGTCGTTGGTCGGAATCTTGACGAGCGCCGCCCGTCCGAGACCCAGCGTCATGCACGCCTTCTCGATCGAGCTGTGCCCCTCTTCGGACGCATAGACCCGTGGCTGCCCGATCTCGGGCCGCCCGCTCAGGCCCTTGGCTGAGGCCTCCAGGCCCGCGGCCTCGCGCGCGGCAGCAATGGCGATCAGCGTCGAGGTGGAGGCCGTGTCGGTCAGCAACCCCTCGAAGGCGTCGGGCAGGCCGAGCCCATCGCGCAGCCAGCGGACCACCACGCCCTCGAGCTCGGTGCCGATCGGCGAGGTCCGCCAGAGCATCGGGTTCTGGCCGAGGGCAGCCGTGATCATCTCGCCCAGGACTCCCGGGCCGGACGCGCTGGTCGCGAAGTAGGCGAAGAACCCCGGATGCTGCCAGTGGGTGGCGTTGGGGAAGACGAGGCGATCCACGTCGGCCAGGATGACGTCCATCGGCTCCGGCGCCTCGGGGGCATGCGCGGGCAGCTGCGGAGCGATCGTGCCGGGCTCGATCGGCGGGAAGACCGGGTACCGCTCGAGGTCCGCGAGGTAGTCCGCCAGCCGGTCCACCACGGCGTGGCCGGCGGCACGGAACGCCTCTGGATCCATGTCGTTCTGGCCGGTGAGCTGTTCCGGGTCGAGGTGCTGGCCTTCGGAGGTCACGGGATGAGGATACCCGCGACCCGCCGGTCCAGGCGGAGCTCCACCGGCCCGTGGCGATCCGAACGCCGGTACCATCAACCACCACGCGGTCGCCGGCCGCCCCCTCACGAGGTACCGAGGATGACGCTGACGCGTCCGGGGCCGGAACCCGACGAGGCGGCCCTGCCCGATAGCCGGCGCCCGGGCATCATCCGGATCCTCGCGGCGGTCCTCCTCGGGTGCGTCCTGTACATCGCGCTCGCCACCGTCGTCGCGATGCTGGGCTTCGGCACCATCGGCGTCCTCGTCGCGCTCGTGCTCGCGGACCTGGCCACCTGCCGGATCACGGGGCTGCGCGGCCGGGCGACCCACATCCTGATCGGGCTGGCGGTGTTCTTCGGGACGGCCGCCCTCTCGATGATCCTGGTCACCCTCCTCCGGGAGGACCTCGCCACGCCCGCGCTTCGGCTCGTGCGGCTCGCCTGAGGCACGGTCCCGCGGCTATCCTCTCAGTGCGCCAAGGGTTGACGATGCTGCGCGGAGGGCCGGACATGAGGGGATTTCACCTCGTCGCCGTCGCGACCTGGGTGACGGTCCTCGTCGCTGGTTGCGGGGGTGCCGCTGCATCGCCATCCACGCCGAGCGCTTCGATCGAGCCAGCATCGATCGAGCCCGCCATGACGGCACCGCCTCCAGGCGGCACTCCGACCCTCGCCCCGACGCCCAGCGTGTCGATCGCAGATCTTGGCCGGGCCTATGTCGCGTGTACCGATGCCGCCAACGCCCGGGGAGTCGACCTCAACGTCCAGCTGGACCGGCTCGGCTCCAACGTCACGGCAGCCACGCTGGCGGCGTGGAAGACCCTGGCCGGGAAGTTCGCCGAAAATGAGGCGGCGTTTGCTGCCTGCCTCCGCGGGATACCCTGGATCCCCCGATTCCAGTCGGACGCCGGGGCGCTCCTTGAGATCGAGACGACGCTCGAGGCCGCCTATCGGCAGCAGGCAGGAGCAACAACTCCGGCTGAGTTCACCTCCAGCCTCATCCAGGTTCGTGCGGCCCAACAGGCCGGAGCGGCACGTTCGGCCCTGATCCGGGCCGGTCTCGGCCTGCCGCCGCCGCCCACGGAACCGCCGGTCACCCCGGCGTCGCCGGCACCACCGGCAACCGATTCCCCGACGTCCGATGCCACGCTTCTAGCCAAGATACTGCACAACCTCAGGGGGTCCGACGCATACTCCGAGATCCCATTCGCCCAGTCGGGCAGCACTCCCGATGTTGCGGTGTCTGACGGAGTGCTGATCGTTGGGACGGAGTATCCGGACACGGCCGCGAGGTTGTGCCAGATGGTGGCGGGAATGACCAACGACGCCGATACCGGCAGGCCGTTGGGCATCACCAGGATCCTGATCACCTACGAAGACAGGACCGTCGTCGCGGCATGCCTTCCCGACGCCACGTCGTAGAACCGCCAACGGGGGCTTCGGGACCCTGGTTCGAGGCCCTTCATCGGCGACGCGCGGGCGCCAACTCTGCCCGAACGGCCATTGCGTCGCCGCGGCCGCCCGCCGACACTCCCCCGGTCGGGACCTGGCCGACCTCATCCGCCAGCCCTGACCTGGAGGCAAGTCCACGCATGCGTCCCACACGCTCGCGCGTCGTCGCGCTCATCGCGGCATTGGTCGTCGTCGCCGGGTGCTCGGGTGGAGGCGGCGCGACGACCGCTTCCGCCGCGGCGTCGAGTCAGCCAGCCGCATCCGGGGCCCTGGTCTCCAGCGCGCCCGCCACGTCGGCGGCGGCAACGGCTGCTGCGGCAACGACTGCTTCGGCGTCACCCCAGCCTGCGGCAGGCGGAGGCACCTTTCCGGCCGATCCGTGCAAGCTCGTGACCGCGGCGGACGTCAGCTCCATCTATGGCGGCAACGTCAAGGCATTGGGCCTGGACGACAGCGGATCCTGCCGCTTCGAGATCGAGGGCAAGGCGAAGGCCGGACAGTCCGCCGCGGCCGGTGAGTTTGCCGTGAAGTTCGGCGACTCGTGGAGCTCATACGAAACAATCAAGAAGCTCTTCGGCAGCGGCGTGACCAAGGTCGACGGCCTCGGCACCGAAGCCTATTCCGTGGGCGGGTTCATCCACGCGCTGGTCGGGACGGGCGACCTGGTGGTCGGTGGCGTCTGGGTCGGCGACTACGATCGAGCCCTCCTGGCAACCGAGGATGTCGCGATGGCGAAGCTCCTCCTTGGACGCCTCTGACCCCTCGGCCTCCCAGGGCGGCGGGGCCCCGCGCAGAGCCTGAGGGCGGGAAACGAGGGACAGCCTCCGACCGGCGTGGGCGCTTGCCCGCGCCGGTCGCGCCATACCGCTACTGCCCGTTCTGGCCGCCGGTGGAGTAGATCGAGACGTTGCCGGACTGGACGGTCCACCCGATCTGGCCCATGAAGGTGTCGTGCCTGCCGACCGTCGACCCATCGGAGACCTGGTACGGGCTGTCGAAGCAGGGAGGCACTGACGGGACGATCTTGCATTCCTGCATCCGGAGCGTCGCCCCCTGGGCGCCCGACGAGGTCCTGTAGTAGTCGACGCTGTCCACGGTGAATTCGTGGATCTGGCCCGGAACGGAGCCGCCGATCCCGTAGAGCTCGAGGTAGCCGAACTGCACGACACCCGACGTCGTGCGCACCTCGAACCGGGCAAGCCACGTCTGGTCGGCCGTTTCGTTTCGGACCACGACGCTGCCGTCCACGTGCCTCGTGACGGGCGTGGTGCCGGCGCTCGTGAGCGGCACGGCCGCAGCGATGACGAGGAGCGCGACCGCCCCGATGGCGATGAGTCTGCGCATGACGACCTTCCTGGAACGCATCCCTCGCGGGTCGGTCTCGCCAGTGGCTTGGCGCGGTCCCGGCGGCCGGGGTCTGGACCGCGTGTCATCGCCTCCCGCTTCTGCTCCTTGGGACGCGCGACTCGGCGAACTGTGGCAGTACCGGATTCGCCGGTTGATGGTCGCCGGTCGGCTCTCGTGCGGCCGAGGCTAGCCGACGGACCGGACGTAACCTACTCGCAGTAGGGCGCGTCGAGCGGGGCCGCGACGCTCGCAGTCTGATCTGCCGCACGACCACCGGCGACCCCGAAGGCGCGGACCGCCCCGTCGGCGAGCGTGACCACGAGGACGTCCTCAACGAGCGTCCCGCCAGACGTCGGGAGGACCGTGGGCCGCGGCGACGGGCCGACGCAGGTCCCGAGGCCGTACAGCGCCGACGACAGGACGGCGGCGTGCGTCGGGTAGCGCATGTCGAGCGCCGCGAGGCCCTGGCGGGTCATGTCGGCGCATACCGGGTCGGCGCAGATCCCCTTGGGCGCGCCGATCGGCCATCCGTCGATCACCGCGGTCGGGGCTCTCGGGACCGCGGGCGACCCGAGGGCGACGACGGTCACGATCACCGCTGCGACGGCGAGGACGGCGACCAGGGCGACGGGCTTGCGCATGGCGATCAGTAGCGCACGCCGGCGGGCGGGCGTCAACGGGGCGATCGCCAAGAGTGGCCGGGCCAACCGGGTTCGACCAACTTGGTTCGGCCAAACTTGGTTCGACAAACTTGGTTCGACCAACAACAAACTTGGTTCGACCGCCTTGACAGCTGGGCGCATCCTTCCAGACGTAGCGAGGCCGCCGACCGGCGACCGATCCATCGTCACCACGGCCACCGTGGTGTTCGGGTAGGAAGGAGGCAGGCCCTTGCTGTCTGCGTGCCTCATCGCCAACCGCGCCGCATCCATCGTCCGCCGCGCGGCTCCGTTCATCGTCGCCATCGCGATTGCCGCCGGCGGGAGCGTCTCGCTGGGACCGGGGACCACCGTCGCGGCGGCGCCGACCGCCGGTGCACCCAAGGTCGTGATCGTCGTCGGACCCTCGGGCGGCTCCACAACCCGTTACCTCAGGCGCGCCCGCTCGTACGCTGCACAGGCTCGAAGCTTTGGCGCCCGGGTGACCGAGGTCTACACCCCGAACGCCACCTGGACCCGCGTCGTTGCCGCCGCCCAGGGAGCGAACGTGCTCATCTACCTCGGCCACGGCAACGGATGGCCGAGCCCCTACGCCCCGTTCCAGGGCCGGACGAAGGACGGGCTCGGCCTCAACCTGACGCCGCGCTCCGGCAACACGAAGCCGACGTACTACGGCGAGGATCAGCTCGCGACGACGCTGCAGCTCGCGCCGGGGGCCGCGGTCCTGCTCGGACACCTGTGCTATGCGTCCGGCAACGGTGAGCCCGGTTCGCCACAGCCGAGCTGGAGCACCGCCCGCGAACGCGTCGACAATTACGCCGCGGGCTTCCTGCGGGCCGGTGCGAGTGCCGTGATCGCGGACGGACACGGCGGCCTCACCGAGGAGCTGGCGTACCTCTTCGGCCCGGCGAAGCCGCTGCTCGCGGCGTGGCGGTCCGACCCGGGGGGCAACGACAACGTGCGCCGCTTCGACTCCCTGCGGACGCCCGGAGCCGTGGCGTACCTCGACCCCAACTCCGCGAAGTCAGGCTTCTATCGATCGCTGGTCACGGCGTCGCCGTCGCTCTCGACGGCCAGCATCTTCGGGACCCCGCTCCTCGCGAACACCTCGACCGCCGTGATCGTGCGCTCGAGGCCGGGCACCACGGGCCACGCGATCACGAAGCTCCCCGCAGCGTCGCGGCTGGTCGTGATCGGTCCGTTCGCGCGCGACGGCGGCGGCCGGACCTGGGCCCGGGTGAAGACCTCGACCGGCAAGGCCGGCTACGTCGCCGCCTGGCTGCTGAAGCTCACGGGTGTCGCGACGACGTCCACGTCGGTGGTGCTCCGGTCTGCCCCGGGCGTGTCGCGCACGTCACGCGGGACGATCGCGAAGGGAACGCGGGTGACGGTCACCGGGAGCCGGCGAGATGCGTCGCTCCGGGTGTGGCTCGCCGTCCGGACGCCGGGCGGCAAGACCGGGTGGATGGCGGCGTGGCTGATGCGTCCCTGAACGCCGTCCTGTTCGCGCGTGCTGTGCGTCCGGCCCCGGGAAGGCCGAGCTCGTCGGCCAAGCGCGCGTCTCGCCGCGCGTCACTTCTCCGAGAGGATCACGCCGATCAGGCCGGCAGACCAGGCGGCGGCCAGGGTCATGATGCTCGTGGCCAGAGCGGGGATGCTTGACGCCGGGACGACGTACGTGGGGCTGGCGACCTTCCTGAGTGCCTGGTCAACTGCCCACGAGTCCGCGTAGATCGAGAGGGCGATCCCGGCCAGGAGCAGCCCTGCGCCGATCAGAAGGGCAACGCCGATCCTCGCCCACTTGACGGTCCCATTGGCCTCGGTGGCCGCCTTGGCGTCAGCCGCCTTGTCAGCGACCTTCGCTGGATCCGCGGCGTCCGCCGGATCGGCCTGCATCGCGGTCCTGACCACTTCCCTGAGGGCGCGGTCGTCGACTGACTTCTCCACGAAGATCCCCATCGCCCGTCGCCTCCCAGCATTCGGCCCCAACTCGGGATCGCGCGATTGTGGGCCGTCACCGGGGCAAATGGAAGGCCACAGGTTCGTCCCTGCAACGACCGGCTGCGCCGCCGACAGCGGGTGACGCCGGGTTCAGGCCATCGAGCTGGGCATGCCCCCCTTCGGGTATTGGGTCACCGAGGAGAGATCGGTCGTGGACAGGATCCGGAGGAGGACGGATGTCAGGGTGTCCGGGTCGTCGTCGAACTCGCCATGCCCCCTTGCCCTGGACCGCGAGTCGGCCTCGACCGCCTCGTTCGGAGCGTTGATCCAGCTCTCCGGACCGCCGATGACGTCGACCAGCGGCCTCACGGACCCGTCCGGCATCGGGTAGCTGCGCGGAATGGCCTTCGACAGGCCCACCATCGGCACCTCGAAGTCGCCCGGCGATGGCTCGAGCGACCTCGCCACGAAGTAGAGCAGCGACTTGTGGTAGACGGCGACCGGCGGTCCCGGGCACGTGTCGTCGAGCTCCGCCTGGTCCGTGAGGGTGTACGTGGCGAAGCGGCGCACCATCCCGTTGCCGCCCGGGGCGCTTGCGAGCGCCGGGACGACCTGGCGCACGAAGTCGTCCACGCGGATGGCCCCGCCCATGAGCTGGAGGCTCTCGACGGGGATGCCCTCGGCAACGAGTCGCTCGACGACCGAGGCGAGGACGACGGATCCCGCGCTGTGCCCGACGAGGTGGATCTTCAGGTCCGCGGCGTGCTTCGCGCGATAGGCCTTGAGCCGTTCGATCAGCAGCGTGACCCCGGGATCCTCGCTCGCCGGCCCGCCCCGGAGTGGATCGGACGCCGCGCGGGCGTTCTGCTTCATCTCCGCCCACAGCGGGCGGATGCCGCGGCCGGCACCTTCCAGCGTCCTGTCCGCCGCCTCCCAGAAGCCGTCGAGCAGCCCGCCGAAGGGCATCGCCCGCTGGAGATGCTCGAGGAACGAGAGGACCGTCGTGATCGGGTCGCTCTCCCAGACGAGATGGACGGGATAGATCCTGTTCGCCCGCCACCAGTCGATCATCCGGTCGGCGATCGAGATCCCCCCGTCCTCCCCGACGAGCCCGCCGTGGGCGTAGAGGACGACCCGACGTTCCGGGTTCGCCGGCGTTGCCCACGCGTCGTGCTGAGCCTCCATCGCGGCGACCAGCCCGTCGATCTGGCTCGGGCTGCTGGAGACCTTGCCCTTCGTCGACAGGCGGCCCCCGGCGGTCACGTCGACGACGAAGTCCTTGAGACGGGCGAGATGGGGACCGCCGGCGCCGATCAGGCTCGTTCCCGCAGGCACGACCACCCGACGGCGCTGCGTGGCCCCAACCTGGGGGACGCCGGGGCGGCCGACCCACGCGTCGTAGCCGTTGTCGAGCCAGTCGTCGTACGGCAGCGTCGCGTAACCGTTGTGGCCCCACTCGGTTCCCCACGAGTTCTGGACGAGGAAGCCGACGTCGTTGTACCCGGCGATCAGGAACGCGTGACCGCCCATAGGCGCCAGCGACCGCTCGATCACGGAGATCGAGCCCGTGCGCCCGTGACGGCGCCGGCCCGGAGCCCGCCATCCCTCGTGGATCGCCGCCGACGCGGCGATCGCGTTGAGCTCGGTGATCGCCGATTGCATGTCGTCGATCCGCCGGGCGTTGACCCGATAGTAGGCACCGAGGGGCGTCTTCCGGCATTCCGCGACGAACTTGGGCTCGTAGAGGTCTCGGTCCTGGACGTCCGCCGGCCAGGTCCGGGCGCTGCACACGCCATGGCGGTACCAGCCCTTGAACGCTCCGCGCAGCGATGAGCCGACGTCCGCGTCACCCGGGTACTCGTCGTAGCGCCTGGCCATCGCGTAGAGCATGTACGGGCTCACCAGCGTCGTCCGCCTCCGCGGTGCCCCGTGCGCCGGCGCCCTGGACAGCGGCTTCGAGAGCGCCGTGTCGATCAGGGCCGCCACCGCGTGGCCCGTGCAGGACTGGCCGATCTGGTCGAGGACCGGCTCACCTGCTCGGTGGTCCTTCTCCCGGGGCAGGAGTTGCAGGAGCGGGCGATAGACGAGATCGAGCGCATCGAAGGGGTCCGGTACCGCGTTGGTCTTCATCGTCCGCCCGGCGACCGTGATCTCGCTCGGCGCGTGCGTCTTGGCCATGAGCAGGCCCTCCGTCGTTCCCGGCGGATGGTGGACACGGGACGCATGGGTCGTGGCCTCACCCCGATCGGGTCGTCCAGCGAACCATAGACGATGGGCGCAACCAGCCCGGCCGGCTTCCCGGCCAGGCCGAGGCACGCCGTCCCCGCCGTTCCAGCTGGTCGGTGCGCGCAGGCACCGGGAAGACGGAACTCATCGGTGACGGCCAGCGCATGACGGCGCTCACTGACGGCGACCCGCGACGTGCCATCATGTGCGTCGGAAGGTCGTGTCTCGTGGAGCTCTGGCTCGCAACTCTCGTCATCATCGTCGCCACGGTGGCGGTCGGGGCGATCGTCGCCCGTGCATCGCGGCCGCACGAGCGGGATCACGGCCTCGGACCCGTCCTCGCCGTCCGGCTCGTGGTCGTGCTGGTGGTCACGGGTCTCGTGGTCGCCGCCCGGATCTCCGTCGGACCGCCTGCCGCGGCCGTGACGGGAGTTGTCGGGGTCGTGATCGCGATCGTGCTGCTCATCGTGACGGGCTACGCCCGGATCCCTCCGATCTCATTCACCCGGCGCTGAAAGGTCGCACCCGCATGGCAATCCTCAGGGGCCCGGTCGACAGGAGACTCTGGCTCGTCACCGTCGCTGCAATCGCCGCGATCGTGGGTGTCGGCATCATCGTCAACCGGAACTCGCCGTCCTCCGCGCCCTCGCCGATCGCCGCGCGTCTCGCTGCGGCGGTGATCGTCACCGTCCTGGTCGCGGTCGCCAAGGTCCTCGTCGGGCCGCGGGCCGCGGCCGTGACGGGGGTGGTCGGCACGCTGATCGCCGTCGTGCTGCTCATCGATCTGTGGTAGCAGTCCGGATCTCCCGATCGCACAGAGCGCCGCTGCCGCTCACCTGACCAGGCAACCGCCGCCGCGTCCTGGCTGGACGCCCGTTGCCGGCCGGGGAACGGGGAGAGCACCAGGGCGGTAAGGCATGGGTAAGGGACTGGCCCCAAACGAAAGCCCCCGGAGTCGCCTCCGAGGGCTGTCTCGTGCTTGCGAGAGTGGTCGGGGCGGAGCGATTCGAACGCTCGACCTCCTGAACCCCATTCAGGTGCGCTACCAGGCTGCGCCACGCCCCGAGGCCGACGTGTCTACCATCCGGCGCCGCACGCGCTGCGGCGCACGTCCGCCGGAGCCTGCGGCGTTCGGCAGCCCGACGTGGGGTACGCGCTCCCCTTCCCCGCCGATCAACCCTTGCGGGACTTCGCCGTACGACCCTTGGGGCGCTTCTCCCGCACCTGCTCCCGGAAGACGAGGCGGATCGGGGTGCCGTCGAAGCCGTAGGCCTCGCGGATCCGGTTCTCCAGGTACCGGCGGTAGCTGAAGTGAATCGAGGCGGGATCTGTGGCGAACAGCACGAACGTGGGCGGCGCGACCCCGGCCTGGGTGGCGTACCGGATCTTGGCGCGCTTGCCCTTGACGATGGCCGGCGGGTTGCGCTCCACGGAGGCGGAGACCAGGCGGTTGAGCTCGCCTGTCCCGATCCGCTTGCGACGCTCGCCCCACACGTCCACCGCGAGCTCCAGGACCCGCTGCACGCGCTGCCCGGTCAGGGCGCTGATGGACACGATCGGGGCGTAGTCGATGAACGGCAGCTCGCGGCGCAGCCTGGCCACGAACTCGTCGAAGCTCTTGTGGGTCTTGTCCTCGACGATGTCCCACTTGTTGACCGCGATGACCAGGCCGCGACCTTCCTCGATCACATAGCCGGCGACGTGCGCGTCCTGCGCCGTCAGCCCGTCGTGGGCGTCCAGGATCAGGATCGCCACGTCCGCCCGCGAGATCGCCTTGAGCGCCCGCATGGTGGAGTACTTCTCGGCCGCGGGCCCGTTGGCCACCCTGCCGCGCTTCTTGATGCCGGCGGTGTCGATCAGGACGATCTCGCTGCGTCCCCACGGGATCGTCGTGTCGATCGCGTCCCGCGTGGTGCCGGGGATATCGGACACGATCATCCGGTTGTCGCCCAGCAGCGCGTTGAGCAGGCTCGACTTGCCCACGTTGGGTCGTCCGACGAAGGCGATCGCCGGCGGCTCGTCGTCATCGGCGGCCATGGCCGCGTCCCAACGCGCCGACACATCCTCCACGGAGCCCGGTTCGTCGCCCGCCACCCCGTCGGCATCGCCGTCCTCGTCATCCTCGTCCTGCTCGTCCAGGGGGTTCGCGGGATCGCCGACCACGTACGGCGTCGGCTTCGCGCGGGCCATCTCCTTGGCCCACGCCTCGGCCTCGTCCTCGCGCGCCTTGCGGGCGACCTCCTGCGCGCTCTCCGGCGGCAGGGCCCAGACCACGGCGTCCAGCAGGTCCGCGACCCCGCGACCGTGGCTCGCGGAGATGGCGAAGGTGTCCTCCCACCCGAAGGCGAAGAACTCGGTGGCATCCATCTCCCGGCGCGGGTTGTCCGCCTTGTTCGCCGCGACGAGCACGGGCTTGGTTGCGCGGCGCAGCATCTCGGCCGCGTCCTGGTCCGCCGGCGTTGGGCCGGTGGCGGCATCCACCAGGAACACGATCACGTCCGCCTCGCTGATCGCCAGGCGGGCCTGGATCTGCACCTGCTCCTCGATGGGGTCGCCGGGCGAGATCTCCAGGCCGCCTGTGTCCACGACAACGAACCGGCGGCCGTTCCACTCGGCGTGGCCGTAGAGCCGGTCACGCGTCGTCCGCGCCCGATCCTCGACGATGGCCGCCCGGTCGTCCCCGACCACCCGGTTGAAGAGCGTGCTCTTGCCGACGTTGGGCCGCCCGACGAAGGCGACGACCGGCAGCCCGGCCGACCGTGCGGTCACGGCGTCAGGCCACGCTGGCGGGAACGGGAAGCGATGGCAGCGATGTGGTCCGGCCCGCGGGGGTGGCCGCGCTGTCCAGGGCCTCGCGGGCGAGCTCCGCGGCGCGCCGGCGAATCTCGGGGGTGCCGGCGATAGCGAAGATCCGCTCGGCCACGTCCCGCAGGTCCTCGATCGGGGTGGAGGTCCCGCCCGTCACGCCGACCACCCGCACGTCCCGGAACGGCACCGGGTCAGCGAGGTCCCGGGCGTTCTCGATCTGGATCGCTGGAGTGCCGGCGATCGCGCACAGCCGGGTGAGCTCCTTGGTGTTGGCCGAATGCCGGCCGCCAACCACCACCATCAGGTCCACCTGGCGCGCGGTCTCCATCGTGTCCTCCTGCCGCCGGATGGTCACGGGGCAGACGGTGTTCACGATCTTGAGCTCGTGCGCCCGCGAGACCATGAAGGCCGCGAGCTTCTCGAACTTCCAGGGTGGCTGGGTGGACTGGGTGATGAGGGCCATCCGCCTGCGCCGCGGGATCCGGTCCCAGTCGTCCTCCTCGTCCACCACGATGGCGTCGGGCGCGAACCCGAGCAGGCCGACGACCTCTGGATGCTTGGGCGTGCCGAGCAGAACGATCGTGTAGCCCTCGTCAACGAGCGCCTGGAGCTGCCGCTGCTCCTGGACCACCCAGGTGCAGGTGCCGTCGATCACGTCGAGGCCACGCGCCTCCGCGCGCTCGAACACCTCGGGCTTCACGCCGTGCGCGCGGATGACCACGGCGGCCCCCTGGTCCACGTCGTCGAGGCTGTCGACGCTCTCGACACCGAACTGCTGCAGGTTGCGGATGACGCCCTCGTTGTGAACGACCTGGCCGAGGGTGTGGGTCGACTTG
>Ga0302299_10000421_pt1 | contig 22799 bp, 25 predicted proteins | sample III_Fen_N3_4_FD_198795 | JGI IMG/M metagenome (GOLD analysis project Ga0302299, IMG submission 198795) | Peat permafrost microbial communities from Stordalen Mire near Abisko, Sweden - III_Fen_N3_4 | ecosystem: Environmental > Terrestrial > Soil > Wetlands > Permafrost | place: Sweden: Abisko... | reverse complement strand
GCAGCCGACTGCGAGGTCGATCGACCGCATGTCCGCGCAGGTGAAGTCGCACGGAAGGCCGGCGCAACGCGCTCGGGCCTCGCGGATTGCCGCCGGCGAGACGTCGATGCCGGTGACGACGACGCCGCGGCGCCCGAGCTCGGCCGCGTACAGCCCCGGCCCGCAGGCCAGGTCGAGCACGCAATCGCCCGCGCTGAGCCCGAGCCGCTCGACGAGCCACTCGACCTGTTGCTCGACGACGGCGAGACGGCGCGACGCAAGGTCGTGGGACTGGTCGAGGTGCTCGCGGAGCATCCGCTCGCTGAACGCCGGGTCGCCCCACGGGAGGTCGGTCGTGGTCGACGACCAGGCGCGAAGAGGATTGCGGCGCGTGAGCGCCGCGAGCGACTCCTGCCCCCGCCGCTGCCACGAAGACCCCAGCGCGTCGGTCGGTTGCGCGTTCGCGTCCATCGCGGGCCCCGGCTCAGGAGACGAACAGGGGCGTCATCCGCGCGCGCTCGACGAGCCGCTCGATCTCCTCGTCGTCCGGGCGGCCGGTGAAGCGCACGGCTGCGTCGAGCACTGCGGGAAGCAACCCGCGATCGCCGACGGTGTTGAGGAAGAGGCCGGGCTGCCCGAGCACGAACGAAACGGCCGAGTCGATGTCCTCCTGACGGGTCAGCGGCTCATACCAGGTGCCCGCGCTGCGGTCGGCCGAGCCCCAGGGCCCCCGTGTGATCGCCTTGATCGTCTGCACGGCGACCCCGCGCTCGGCACACACGCCGACGAGCTCGGCGAAGTCCGGCCCGTAGACCGCGTCGCGGAGCAGCGTCGGGTTGCACGGGGCGAGCACCGAGTCGAACGGAAAGCGGTCGAGCGCGCGGACGTGCTGGTGGGCGACGGTCAACCCGTGCCCGGTGACCCCGATGAAGCGGACGAGCCCCTCGTCGCGGGCCTCGAGCGCCGCCTCGAGCGCACCACCCGGCCCGAGCGCCTGCTCCCACTCGCCCGGGTGGACGAGGTTGTGGAGCTGGATCAGGTCGACCCGGCTGACACCCAGGCGCTCGAGCGAGCGGTGGATCGACTCCCTCGCGCCGCCCGCCGTGCGCTCGCCGGTCTTCGTCGCGAGAAAGAAGCGGTCGCGGTGCTCGGCGAGCCAGGGGCGGAGCTGATCCTCGGAGTCGCCGTAGCTCGAGGCCGTGTCGATGTGGTTGATCCCGTGCTCGAGCACGAGCGCGAGGGTCGCCTCCGACTCGGCCGACGTCGCCCCGGTGAGCGCGACGGCGCCGAAGATGACCCGCGAGCTCTGATGCCCGGTCGAGCCGAAGGGGGCACGCTCGATCGCCATGGACTCAGGATACGCCCCGAGGGCCGCCGGCGGCGGCGCGGTTGCCTCGCTCAGCCGAGCTGCGTGTGCTCGTCGACGACGAGTCGGACGCGGCCGCCGACATGGGCCAGCGAGTCCGCGGCGACCTGCTGCCCGATCTCGCACGCGTAGGCCGCATCGAACGCCTCCTGCGAGTCGAACCAGAGCTCGGAGACGCCGTCGTACTCCGCCTCGCCCTCGGTCAGGTTGAAGACCAGCCTGCGGAGGCCGGGAAGCTGCCGGGCGAGCGGAGCGTGCTCCTCGAGCCACCAGCGGCGGAACTCCTCCGGCGTGTCACCCTCGCGCCGCGTCAGCAGGATGATCGCTTTCACGCTAGGAGGGCTTCCTCGTACGGGCGAGCGGGCGGCCTCCTGCGGCGAGTGCGAGGCAGACGATGACCTCGTCGTCGCGCGGTGCGCCGGGCACGGCGATCTCGGCCGCGTCCATCTCGTCGAAGCTCCAGATGTCGTCCTTGTTCGTCAACGGCATCGTGATCGCCGCACCCGCGCCGTCCACCTTCTTCGTCGACGGGATGATCGCCGCGCCGCCGCCGATGGCGGCCCGCACGGGCGCGCCGAACCGTGGATGGAGGAGCGCCGCCGCGTGCTCGATCTCGCCCGCAAGACCGACGACGGCCGCCTTGCCGTATGCGCTCACCTCGCCCGCTCGGTCGCCGAGCGCACGGATTGCCTCCTCGACGAGCAACGCCGCGACCTCCGCGCCCATCTCCTCGAGCACGCCAAGGTCGTCCGATCCGCCGCCCGCCAGCGGATTTGCGACGACGGCTGCCGCGACCACCTTCACCGTGGGCGGGGCGACGTCGCGCCCACCCTCGCGGCGGGTCTCCTCGCGTTGCACGATCACCTTGCGCACATGCATGGTCACCTCGCTCTCCGGGGAGCGACAAGCCTACCGGTGAGGCGCGCGGGTCAACAGCGGAGGGTCACGAAGCGCACCTCGCCTGCCGATAGGCAAGAGACATGGTGAACCAGGTATCTCTCTTCGCTGCTCTCGTCTGTGCCCTCGGCGGCTGGTTGTTCGTCCGCCACGGACGCCAGATGCTTCGTGCCGGCGTCACCCTCGAAGAGGGCGGCGGCTGGACGGCGCTCCTGCTCACGGAGTTCATGGTCTCGATGGTCGCCGCCTGCGTGGCGATCTCCTACCACTGAGGCGGCATCCCGGCTAGCGGTCGATCGAGCGGTACCGCCGCACCGCGAGCGGCGCGAACACGACGAGCAGCCCCACGATCCACAGGAGCGAGACGAGGATCGGGTGCTCTCCCGGGAACGACGAGACCACCGTCGGATTGGGGTTGCCGAAGAGCTCCCGCGTCGACTGAGTGAGGGTGCTGACCGGGTTCCACTCCGCGATCGGCTGCAACGCCGCCGGCAGGGTCGCCGTCGGCACGAAGGCGTTCGAGAGGAACGTGATCGGAAAGATGACGAGGAAGCCGAGCTGCTGCACGACCTCGACGGTCGGTACGAGCAGGCCGAGGAGGACGCCGATCCACGACATCGTGTAGGCGAAGAGGAGCAGGAGCGCGATCGCGAGCACGGTGTCGCCGAGGGAGCCCCGGATCCGCCAGCCGACGGCGAATCCCGTCAGCATGAGGACGAGCAGGAGGCCGCTGTTGTAGACGACGTCCGAGGTCGTGCGGCCGCTGAGCACCGCCGACCGCGCCATCGGCAGCGAGCGGAAGCGGTCGATCAGCCCCTTGGTCATGTCGTCGGCCATCCCGATCGCGGTCGTGATCGAGGCGAAGGCGAGCGTCTGGACGAAGATGCCGGGCATCAGGTACTCCCGGTACGAGCCGCCGCCCGGGAGCGGGATCGCACCGCCGAAGACCACGGCGAACAGCAGCACGAACATGACCGACTGGAGAATCGCGAAGATCGCGAGCTCCGGGATCCGGGGCACCCGCTTCAGGTTGCGCCAGCCGACGACGAGCCCGTCGGCGACCGCAGGCGGCGTGCGGCTGCTCACGCCGCTGCCGCTTCGGCGTCCTGCTCCTCGGCAGCGTGGCCGGTCAGCGAGAGGAAGACGTCGTCCAGGGTGGGACGCCTGAGCGCGACGTCCGCGACGCCGATACCGGCATCGCCGAGGCGCCCGACGACCTCGACGAGCTGCTCCGCGCCTCGATCGGCGGCAACCGTGATCTTCCTCGTGTGCTCGTCGACCGTGGCGCCACCGTCGGGGGCGAGCAGCTCGATCGTTCGCGCGACGTCGTCCCGCGCGACCACGACGACCTCGATCCGCTCGCCGCCGACCTGCGCCTTCAGCTCGTCGGCGGTTCCCCGGGCGATGATCCGCCCGTGGTCGACGACAGCGATGTCGTCCGCGAGCTCGTCGGCCTCCTCCAGGTACTGGGTCGTGAGCAAGAGCGTCGTGCCCTCCCGCACCTGGTCGCGGATCACGTCCCACATCCCGAGCCGGCTACGGGGGTCGAGGCCCGTCGTGGGCTCGTCGAGGAAGAGCACGCGCGGGCGGCCGATCAGGGCGCTCGCGAGGTCGAGCCGGCGCCGCATCCCGCCCGAGTAGGTCTTCGCGACCCGGTCGGCGGCGTCCTCGAGGTCGAACTGCGCCAGGAGCTCGCCGGCGCGCGTCCGCGCCTCGCCGGTCGCGAGGCCGTACAGCCGGCCGAACATCCAGAGGTTCTCGCTGCCGGTGAGGTTCTCGTCGACGGCCGCATACTGGCCGGAGAGCCCGATCGTGCGGCGCACCTTCTGCGGCTCGCGCAGCACGTCGATGCCGCCGATGGTGGCACAGCCGGAGTCGGGCCGCAGCAGGGTCGTGAGGATGCGCACGGCCGTTGTCTTCCCGGCGCCGTTCGGCCCGAGCAGGCCGAGCACCGTGCCCTCCTCGACCTCGAGGTCGACCCCGTCGAGCGCGCGGACGATCCCGCCGCCGCGGGACTTGTAGGTCTTGACGAGCCCCTCCGCCTCGATCGCAGCCATCCGCCGCAGGCTACCGGCGGCGGTGCGGGCCGAGCGGCAGGCCGTGCGCTACAGAGAGGACGCAGGCCGGAGCAGCGCCTCGAGCCGGTCGACGAGCTCCGCCTGCGCGGGGACGAGCTTCCGCCTCGCCTCGGCGAGCGAGAACCAGCCGGCCCGGTCGACCTCCGGGAACTCCCGAATCTGCCCCGACCGGGGCGGCCACTCCAGGGCGAACGTCGAGCTCTGCGCCCTCGTCACGTCGAAGTCGCCCGGAGCGCACCACGCGACTACGACCTTGCCGCCCTTCTGCCGCACGGAGCCGAGTTCGACGAGCGCCCCTGGGTCGACGGGAGCCGCAGACCCGAGCTCCTCCTCGAACTCCCGGAGCGCCACGGCGACCGGCTCCTCGCCCGGCTCGAGCTCGCCCTTCGGAACCGACCAGACTCCCTCGTCCTTGCGGACGTAGAACGGCCCACCGGGATGCACGAGCAGCACCTCGGTGCCCTCTCCACCGCACCGGTAGAGCAACAGCCCTGCGCTCTGCTTGCCCATCGCCTCCCCTGACCGAGCTCACAGCGAGCCGAACGCGGCCCCCGGGCGCCGGGGCAGAGCCCGACGCACGGCGACCGAACGTGCCTACCGGGTCTGGGGGAACCCCAGGTCGACCTTGCTCGTGGCCGGATCCGGCCAGCGGCTCGTGACGACCTTCCCACGCGTGTAGAAGTGGATCCCCTCGGGGCCGTAGATGTGGCTGTCGCCGAAGAGCGAGGCGTTCCACCCGCCGAACGAGTAGTACGCGACGGGTACCGGGATCGGCACGTTGATGCCGACCATGCCCGCCTCCACGTCGAACTGGAACTGCCTCGCGACGCCGCCGTCGCGGGTGAAGATGGCGGTGCCGTTCCCGTACGGGTTGTCGTTGATCAGCTTCAGAGCCTCGTCGTAGGTGCCGACGCGCATGACACCGAGAACCGGGCCGAAGATCTCGTCGCGATAGGCATCCATCTCGACTGTGACGTCGTCGAGGAGCGAGACGCCGAGGAAGAAGCCGTTGCCCGCGGGCGCGGTCTCGCGACCGTCGGCGACGATCGTCGCGCCTTGCGCCGCGCCGGAGTCGAGATACCCGGCCACCTTGTCACGGTGCTCTCGCGTCACGAGCGGCCCCATCTCCGACGCCGGGTCCATCCCGTCGCCGACCTTGATGTTCGGGAGCCTGTCCTTGATCGCCGCGATCAGCGGTTCGGCGACCTCGCCGACCGCCACGACGACCGAGACGGCCATGCAGCGCTCGCCGGCGGAGCCGTACGCAGCGCTGACGGCGGCGTCGGCCGCCATCTCGATGTCCGCGTCCGGCAGCACGATCATGTGGTTCTTCGCCCCACCCAGAGCCTGCACCCGCTTCCCGTGCCTGGTACCCGTCTCGTAGATGGTGCGGGCGATGGGCGTCGAGCCGACGAAGCTGAGCGCCGCCACGTCGGGATGCTCGAGCAGCGCGTCGACCGCGACCTTGTCGCCGTGGACCACGTTGAAGACGCCGTCCGGGACGCCCGCCTCCTTCAGCAGCTCCGCCGTGAAGACCGACGCCGACGGATCCTTCTCCGACGGCTTCAACACGAACGTGTTGCCGCACGCGAGCGCCGGCGCCCACATCCACATCGGCACCATCGCCGGGAAGTTGAACGGCGTGATCCCCGCCACCACCCCGACCGGCTGCCGGATCGAATAGACGTCGACGCCCGTCGAGGCCTGCTCCGAGAACTCGCCCTTCAACAACGTCGGGATCCCACACGCGTACTCGATCACCTCGAGCCCCCGCGTCACCTCCCCCATCGCGTCCGACAGCACCTTCCCGTGCTCGGCCACGAGCAGCTTTGCGATCTCCGTCTTGCGCGAATGCACGAGCTCGCGGATCGCGAACATCAGCTCCGCGCGCTTCCCCAGCGACACAGCCCGCCACGAGGCGAAGGCAGCCTTGGCCGACTGCACCGCCCGGTCGACCTCCTCCACCGACGCCAGGTCGACCGCCCCGGTCTGCCGTCCCGTGGCAGGGTTGAAGACCAGGCCCCGCCGGCCGGATGCTCCTGCCACCGAGGCGCCGTCGATCCAGTGATGGATGGGCGTGATCTCGGCTCCGTTCGAATCCACGCGCTCACCTGGCGCGGGTGCGAGCTCAGTCATGTCTGCCTCCTGAAGATGTAGTCGGAGCGTAGCGAGCCGCTCGACGGGACGCGGCTCAAGGGTTGGCGCGCTTGAGCGCGAGGATCCGGTCGTAGCTCCTGCGCAGCGATGCAGCGGGGATCCCGCCCTGCTCGGCGGCGCGCAGCAGTCGGTCGAACACGCGGGCGCTCGCGCGCTCGCTCCCCGTGACGAGCAGCAGGTCGACCCCCGCCTGGGCCGAGAGCACGGCGACGGATGCCACGTCCCGTCCGCGCGTCGCCGCTGCCGCGTCGAGCGCGTCCGTGATGGTGACGCCCCGGAAGCCGAGCGCGCCGCGCAGGATCGCCTGGACCCGAGACGACCATGCGGCCGGCTTCGCGTCGAGGGCCGGGTACGACGCATTCGAGATCATCACGAGTGGCACCCCGGCCGCGATCGCCGCCCGGAAGGGAGGCCAGCCGCTCTCGAGCGCACCCAGGGGCGAGCCGATCACGACCGCCGACCGGTCGGTGTTGCGCGTGGCTGCACCGATCCCGGGGAAGTGCTTGACGGTGGCAACGACCCGCGCGTCAGAGAGGCCCCTCCCGAACGCGGCCACCGCGCGGCCGACGGCGGGAGCGGACGCGCCGAACGTGCGCCTCTCGGCCGCCATGAACGACCCAGGGCCCGGCACGTCGGCGACGGGCGCGAGGTCGACGCCGATCCCGACCGCCCGCATGGCGAGCCCCGCCCGCCGCGCCTCGTCGCGAATGCGCCCGGTGCCGAACGACCCGAGGTCGGCCGCAGCGAGGTCGGGGCCTGCCCACGGAAGCCGCCTCACGCTCCCTCCCTCCTGGTCGGTCGCGATCAGGAGCGGCGGCCTCCCGGCCGCCCGGGCCGCCTGCTGCAGGCTTGCACAGAGCCCATGCACCTGCGCCGGGCTCGTGACATTTGCGCCGAAGAGGATGACGCCGCCGATCTCGCCGCGGCGGATGCGCGCCAGGATCGCCTGCGACGGGTGCTCGCCCTCGAGCGCGACGACGAGCCTCTGCCCCACGAGCTCGCGCGTCGTCGGAGCCGGCACGGCGGAAGGGGCAGGCGCGACCGCGACCGCGGCCGCGGCGAGCACGGTCGCCACGACGGCAGGGGCACGGGAGCCGGCGCTCAGGAGCTGCGACACCATCGAGGCATGAGAGTGCCAGCTCGACGGGTGCCTGGCTCGACCTAGGCGGTCAACCCGGCTTCGAGCAACGGCCTTCGGGCCCAGGCGAAGGTCTTCGTGTACCAGCCTTGCAGCGGCTGCAGGGTCACGCCCGCCCCCGACGAGTGGACGAACCAGCCGTTGCCGACGTAGATGCCGGCATGCCCGACCTCACTCGGCGCCGAGAGAGGACCGCGGTTGCCGAAGAAGATGACGTCACCCGGCTGCAGGTCGGCGAGCGCGATCCGGTCGGCCTTCTTGATCTCGGCGCTCATCGCGAACGTCGTCCGGCCCTTGAGGATGTCGCCCAGCGTGGGCGCGCCCGGAAACGGCTTCGTCTTGTAGACGCGCCACACGAAGCCGGAGCAGTCGAACCCTCCCGGCTCCTGCACCCACGCGTTTGCCGAGGTGCTCCACAGCGTCTGGGTCGTTTCGGAGGTTCCCGCCCAGACGTAGGGGTAGCCGACGAAGCGGAGCGCACGGCCGAGCACCGCCCGCTGCCAGTCCCCGAGCTCGGGGAGCGTGAAGGTGCGGCTGAGCTGGTCGAGCCAGGTGAGCTGGCCGCTCGTGAGCGCAAGGGCACGGGCGAGCGAGTACGCCGCCTCGGCCCGAGTAGCGGGTTGCGCGGGCAGCAGTTCGAGGTCGTCCGACCCCTGCGGATGGTTCAGGCGGAGGCCGAGGAGCCTCGCGACGGTCTCCGTGCCGAGCCGCGTGGCCGGTGCGAGCCCTGCGTCGCTCGCCGCGAGCCGGATCCTCCGCGCGGCCGCCGAGAGGCCGAGCGCGTTCACGAGCTGGGCGTCGAGCTCGCTCATCGGGACGAGCCGCGCCGGGTCGGCGGGAACGGCCGCAGGCTTCCCCCATGCGACGAGCGCCTCGGCCAGCTCGCCACGCGTGAGCGGGTCGGTCGGCCGGAAGCTCGCCGGGTCGGTGCCGAGGATTCCGGCGGCGGTGACCGCCGAGATCTGCAGATCAGCCCAAGAGACCGGGGCGGCAACGGGAGCGATCACTCCCGTCGACGGGACCGGCGGCCGGGTCGTTCGCGCGACGCCGGCGGCGCTGAGCGCCACGAGCACGGCCGACGTCAGCACGAGCACACGCCTCATGCTGGGTGTATCGGCCACCCGCCCGGACGCTTGAGCGAGACGCGGGCGGCTAGATTGGCCCGATGGCCTCCCGGAGCGAGATCCGCGACTGGGCCAGGGCCTCGGAGCGCGCCGAGCCCGAGGAGCAGTGGGTGATCCTCTGCTTCCTCGCCGGCCGCGACGTCGTCCTCGGCGAGAGCGAGCTCGGCGCCGCCCTCCGCCGCTCGGAGCTGCTGCTCGCCGCTGGCGGAGACCCCCGACGCCGGCTCGAGTTGTACGGCCGCGCCGTCACGGCCCTCGCCACGGACCTCGACGAGCCCGAGTTGCGGGCGCGGCTCCGGGCCGGCCTCGAGGGCCTCGTCCCCGAGGTCGAAGGCCTGCGGGGCGCGAGCGAGGCGCTTCGCCTCCTGCGGCGGGACGCCGATCTCGCCTGGCAGTGCTTCGCCATGGCCCTCCTCGCCGACGCGCTCACCGGCGACAGCGATTGAGGCACGCTCGGCCGCCGGCGTGAATCGCAGGTTCCCAGCTTCAGGATCGGCGCGCAGCGCGGCAACGAGCATCGGCGTGAGGGTGCTGCGAAACGCTTCTTCATCGCAGCGACCGTTGCATCCGCGGCCGTCGCCTGTTGGAACCGCGAGTTCCCAGCTTCAGGATCGGCGCGCAGCGCGGCAACGAGCATCGGGGTGAGGGCGCTGCGAAACGCTCCTTCATCGCAGCACCCTCACGCCTCAGCTGCCGGCGACCGCCCGGGCAATCCGGAGGTCGCCGCTGATCGTCCGCACGCGCAGCTCGTGCACCTCGCCCGCCGGACCGGCCGGCGGCGCGTCGTCGAGCCCGAGCTCCGAGGTCATCGTGCCGCTGACCGAGCTGGCATCGACGTAGAGGCTGAGGCCCGGCTTGACCGCGAGATCGACGTCGCCCGAGACGGACTGCACGCGGAGAGCGCCGCCGCCTGCGGCGCGCACCTGCACGTCTCCCGAGACCGTGGTCACTTCGAGGCCGGCCGCAGCCTCGTCGACCGCGAGATCGCCCGAGACGAGATTGGCCGTCAACGGCCCACCTGAACGGCGCAGCATCACGTCGCCCGAGGCAGTCCGGAGCTCGGTCGCCCCGTCGACATCGCGTGCGCGGACGTCGCCGCTCGCAGTATCGACGTGCAGGCGCGCGGCGCGCTCGAGCGAGACGTCGCCGGAGGCCGTCTTCACGTCGACCGCCCCCAGGGCGCCCGTCGCGTGGAGATCGGCCGAGCTCGCGCGCAGGCCGAGGTCACTGCCGTGCGGGCAGCGAATCCGGACGCCGACCCTGGGGCCGCGGCCGATCAGCAGGCCCGACTTGCGCCTGAGCTCGACGATCACCTCGTGGCCGCCGCCCCGAGGCACCATCTCGACGCGGGCCTCGTCAATCGCCTGCCGCGTGACATCGTTGTCACGCATCGGCACGAGCTCGATCTCGACGCTCCGGTCGTCCGCCGTCTCGACGGAGACCTCGCCGCCCTCGAGGCTGACACGGAGCAGCACGTCGCCGGGCGTGCGGAAGGCGGTCACGATCCGGCCTCCGCCGGAGTCGCCTGGGGCCGGCGGACGACGCGGACGCCGTCCGGCCGGCCGCGGGGCGGGCGCGAATCGACGGGGCGGGGCAGATCGACGCTGCCGAAGAACGATGGGTGCAGGGACATGGTGTTGCTCCTCTCCTAGCTCTGGGTGAAGCCCTGTAGTCGCTTGCCACTCGTGCGTGCGCGGCCGGCGCGAGGCTCGAGGGCGCGGAAGAGCGCCCGCACGATCCACGCGTTGGTCGAAACTCCCTCGCTCGCGGAGGCCGTCTCCACCTGCGCCTTGAGCGCCTCGGGCAGCCGCAGCGTGATGCGGGCGCTGAGGTCGTCGCCCGGCGCCGGTGCGGATGGCTCGCCCTCACCGGCTCCGTCCTCGACGAGCACGAGATCAGGGTCGCGACCGGCCAGCCGCACCTCGACGTGACCCGCTGAGAGCTGCGCGTTGAGAGACAGCGTCGCCTCGGTGAGAACGTCCAGGAGCCGCAGCTGGAGCGACGACCCGACGGCGGCGGCGAGCCGCTGCCCCGCCGCTGCGACGGCCTCGTCACCGAGCGCAGCTGCGGCTGCGAGATCAGCCTGAATTGCCTGTACGTGCCGTTCGATGTCCATGCGACGAGTATATGACATCATATTGATGTCTGTCAAGTGCAAAAGGATGTCATGCCGATGTCCGATCCGGGCTGCCTGATAGGGTTAAGTGCCCTGTCCCGCCTCGGAGCACCGCTCCGGGCGTCTTGTCGGCCGCCGCGAGGCGGAAAGCGACAGTCGGTTGTCCCATCGATGTGCGTGCCGATTCGGCCCGCAGCAAGGAGCCCCACCCGCGCGTGCAGCACGTCGACCCACCCGATCTCAAGCTCTGGCCGACCTTGCGACACCTGTTCCCGCTCTGGCGGGCCCAGTGGCGCCTGGTCACGATCGGGCTGATCTGCGCGCTCGTCTTCACAGGGCTGTCGCTCGCGATCCCGATCCTCACCCAGAAGACGATCGACAACGCGATCGACGGCGGCGACCACGCGCTCCTGCTGCCGTACCTGGGCCTGATCCTCGTGATCGCCGCCGTCCGCTTCGGCGTCAACTTCTCCCGGCGCTACGCGACCGCGCGGGTCGGCATCGCCGTCGAGGCCCGCCTGCGGGGGATGATGTACGAGGCGTATCTCCGCTTCCCGCGTGCGTTCTACGACCGTCACGCGACCGGCGAGGTGATCTCGCGGGCGACGAACGACATCTACCCCGTGCGGTACTTCATCGGCTGGGGCGTCGTCCAGGCGATCCAGAGCATGATGATGCTCGTCGGTGCGGCGATCGTGCTCGTCTCCGTGAACGCGAGGCTGACCCTCTACGCGGCGCTGGCGATGCCGCCGATCGCAATCCTCACGTACGTCTTCGCGCACAAGGTCTTCCCGATCTCGCGCATCGTGCAGGCCAAGAAGGGCCATTTGACCGAAGCCACGGACGAGGCCGTCGTGGGCATCGAGATGGTGCAGGCGTTCGGCCGCGAGGACGACGTCAGGGAGCGCTTCACCGGGCGCGCCGAGGCGGTCCGCTTCGAGACGATGAGGCAGGCCGGCGTCGAGTCGCGGTTCCTGCCCGGCCTCATCTTCCTCCCCTCGCTCGCGATCGCCGCCGTGCTCTGGTTCGGTGGCCGCGATGCCATCGCCGGCACCCTCACGATCGGCCAGTTCACGCTCTTCATCACGCTCCTGCTGCAGCTCGTCTGGCCGCTGGAGGCACTCGGGTGGATCATGAACCTCGGGCAGCGGGCGACGGCGGCGGCCTCGCGCTGCTTCGCCTGGCTCGACGCGATCGAGTCGCTCCCGGAGCCGGCCCAGCCGACGGCCCTGCCGGAAGGGCCGCTGACGGTGCAGATGCAGGACGTCCACTTCAGCTACGGCGTGGGCAAGGAGGTGCTCTCGGGCGTCGACCTCGAGGTGGCGCCCGGTGAGATCGTCGCCGTCTGCGGCTCGACGGGCTCCGGGAAGACCTCGCTCCTCAACCTGCTACCGCGCTTCTACGACCCGACCTCGGGCCGCGTGCTGATCGGCGGCGTCGACAGCCGCGACGTCGCGCTCGCCGACCTGCGGAAGTCCGTCGCACTCGTGACCCAGAAGCCCGTGCTCTTCTCGATGCCGCTCCGCGACAACCTGCTGGCGGCCCGTCCCGACGCCGACTGGGCCGACGTGCTCGCAGCGTGCGAGGCGGCCGGGGTCGCCGCCTTTGTCGACGGACTCCCCGACGGCTACGACACGCTGATCGGCGAGCGCGGCGTCAATCTCTCCGGTGGTCAGCGCCAACGAGTCGCTCTCGCACGCGCCCTCGTCGCCGAGGCGCGCGTGATCGTCCTGGACGACCCGATGTCGGCGGTCGACACCGAGACGGAGCGGCACCTGGTCGCCACCCTGCGCCCTGCCGTGGCGGGTCGCACGGTCCTGATCGCGGGCCAGCGGCTCTCTACGATCCTCGTCGCCGACCGCGCGGTCGTCCTGCGCGACGGGCGCATCGTCGAGAGCGGGCTGCCGCAGGACCTGATCCGCCTCGGCGGCGTGTTCAACGAGCTGTTCGGAGAGGAAGCCCTTGCGGCCTGACGCACCACGCACCGGCCTCTCCCGTCTCTGGCTCTACACCGTCGGCCGGCGACGGCGCATCGCGTTCGTGATGTTGATCGCCGCGGTATCGGCCGCCGCGCCCGTGCTCGGCTGGACGATCGTCGGCGACGCGATCGACAACGGCATCAAGGCCGGGAACGAGACCCGGCTCACGGTCGACGTGGTCGCCTACATCGCCGTCGGGGCGACGGCCTGGATCCTCGGGACGACGACGTGGCTGATGCTGGCCGGGATCGGGCAGCGGATGGTGCTGGACCTGCGGCGTGACCTGTTCGAGCATCTGACGTCGCTCTCGCTGCGGTACTTCTCGCAGCAGAAGGCCGGCTGGATCATCGCGCGCCTGACGAGCGACGTGGATGCCCTCTCGGACGTCCTCAACCAGGGCCTGACCACGCTCGTCGTCAACACGATGACGCTGCTCGCGGCCGTGGGCGGCTTGTTCCTGCTCGACTGGCGCCTCGGGGTTGTGGCGCTGATCGTGCTGCCACCGGGGATCGTCGTCACCCGCTGGTTCCAGACCGCCTCACATACCGCCTTCGACGACGTGCGGACGCGCATCGCGACCGTCACCGCGCAGCTGGCGGAGTCGGTCGCCGGGATGGCCGTGGTGCAGGCGTTCAGCCGCGAGCGCGCGTTCCAGCGCGAGTTCGGCGACCTGAACGAGGCAAACCGTGTCTCCAACGTCTACGCGCAGAAGCTCTCGTCGATCTTCTTCCCGGCGATCGAGTTCCTCGGAGTCACTGCAATGGTCGCCGTGCTCTTCACGGGCGCCCAGCTGATCGACAACGGCTCGCTCCAGATCGGCACCCTGATCGCCGCGATCGGGATGCTGCAGCTCGTCTTCCAGCCACTCCAGGAGCTTTCCGAGCTCTACGGCCAGGTACAGGCGGCCAGTGCAGCGATGACCAAGATCTCGACGGTGCTCGATGCCGAACGCGACATCACCGACAAGCCGCACGCGCCCGAGATGGGCCGGATCGCCGGTCACCTCGAGCTCGACGAGGTCGTCTTCGCGTACGGCGCCGAGCCCGTCCTCCACGGCATCTCGTTCGACGTGCCGGAGGGAGGATGCCTCGCGCTCGTGGGCGAGTCCGGCGGCGGCAAGTCGACGACCGCCAAGCTGATCGCTCGCTTCTACGACCCGCTCGAGGGCGCCGTCCGCATCGACGGAGTCGATCTCCGCGACGTGCAGCTGCGGTCGGTGCGCCGGCAGCTCGGGGTGGTGCTGCAGGACCCCTTCCTGTTCAGCGGCACGATTGCCGACAACATCCGCTTCGCGAAGCCCGACGCCACGGACGAGGAGGTCGAGGCTGCCGCGCGCGCGATCGGGGTCGACCGGGTGACGGCGCGCTTCGAGGGCGGGCTCGACCACGTCGTCCGGGAGGGCGGCTCCGGCCTCTCGGCCGGAGAGCGGCAGCTGATCTCGATCGCACGCGCGCTGCTCGCCGACCCGCGCATCCTCATTCTCGACGAGGCGACCTCGAACATCGACCGCCCTAGCGAGATCCTGATCGAGCAGGCGTTCGACACGCTGCTGCGGGGGCGGACGTCGATCATCATCGCCCACCGGCTGGCCACCGTGCGCCGGGCGAACGAGATCCTCGTGATCGAGAAGGGCCGGATCACGCAGCGCGGCAGCGAGGAGGAGCTCCTGGCGGAGGAGGGCCCGTTCCGGCGCCTCGCCGCGACGCTGCACGGCACGTCCCTGCGGGACGTCGCCTAGCTAGAGCACCCAGGTGTCGTTGCGGATCACCGGCGTGGCGCTTCCCTCCGCGTCGAGCCCGTCCACGTCGACTTCCGGACCGCCGATCATGAAGTCGGTGTGCATGCCGGAGACGTTCACGCCCATCGCCAGCAGCTCGTCGGCAGAGCGCCCCTTCGTGCCGTCGACCGCCATTGGCAGGCCGTTGCCGTAGGCGATGTGGCACGTGGCGTTCTCGTCGAAGAGCGTGTTCTCGAAGATGAGGCCGGTCTTGCCGACCGCCGAGCTGCAGTCCACGAGCGCGACCTCTCCCAGGTAGCAGGCCTGCGGGTCGGCCTCGAGCTGGCTCGAGACGATGCCCGCCCCGGCCGACGCGGAGACGCCCACGACGCGCCCCTGCTCGAAGTGGAGCTCGAGATCCCGCACGACAGCCCCTGCGACCGAGAGGGGCATCGTCGAGCGAACCGTGCCCTCGGTGCGACCCAGGTGTGGCGACGTGAAGACCTCCTCGGTGGGGAGGTTCGGGATGTGGGTGATCCCGTCCGCCGTCGTGAACGAGGCGCACATCCATCGTGACTCGGGCATCAGGCCGACGAAGAGGTCAGTGCCAGGGCCCCGGAAACGGATCGCGTCGAAGTGCCGCTCATTCAGCTGTGCCGCCCGCCGTTTCAGGTTCTGGTCGTGCTGCCGCCACGCGGCCACGGGGTCCTCGGTGTCGAGGCGCGTCGCGGCCGCCACGGCATCCCAGAGGCGATCGAGGTCGGGCTCGCCGAAGAGCGCCTGCGCCCAGCCCGCGTTCGGCGAGGCGACGATGGCCCAGTTGATGATGCTCTCGGAGACGAGGGGCACGTACGCAGCCCGGAGGTCACGGGCCTCGGACTTCCCCACGAGCGCCGGGTCGAGGCCGGAGAGGAGCTCGGGCTCCGGATCGCCGGTGAGCTGGATCAGCGCCGGCTTCATCTCTCGCCACGAGCGCACCTGCTGGATGAGGTGCTCCGGCGAGCGGCCGAGCATCTCCTCGGGCCCGAGCTCGATGGCGGCGCGGCGGACGTGCTGATCCCCGTACCGCACCTCGACCCGCGAAGCGCCGGCGCGGTAGGCCTCGCGAACGACCGCCCGCGCTGTCTCGGCGTGCTCGACGAGACAGAGGACGACGACCTCCTGGCCGGGCTGGACGTTCGCCCCCACCCGCACCGCGAGCTCCGCGTAGCGGCGCAGCCGCTCCTCCGCCGCAGCGTGAGCTTCGCTCCCTTGGCTCATCCTGCCGAGCCTAGACGATGGCCAAGCAGCGGCGCGCCGAAGCCTCGGGCGCCTTCATCCCGTTCGGCTGAAGGGCTACTCGCCCCAGTCGAAGTCGCGCGACTTGCCCCAGAGGTCGCCGTCGAGTGCGGGGCCCTCGTGGGCGTCGGCGCTCTCGGCAGTGTCCTCGCCGGGCCAGGGCAGCGCGAGCGAGTGGAGCTCGACGGCCGGCTCGCCATCGAGGGTCTCCTCGATGCGGGCCTGCTCTTCAGACTTGAACAGCGGGTGGTTCTCGAACGGATCCTCGATCTGGTAGTGATCCAGCGGCATCTCGTGATCGAGGTCCGCGTTCTGCTTCTTCAACTCGAGGTGGTCCTGGATCACGCTTGCAAAAGGTGAAGCGACGAAGTCGGGTGCGGTATCGACCGGCACAGAGCCTCCTAGGTCGGGGACAGGGTCTGGGGTCACGGGTTCTGACGCCACGCCAAATCTTAGCCGACTCCGACCTTCGGACAACCCACACGCCTCCTGCGGGAGACCCCCATGTGTGCGACCATGAGGCAATGCCACGCATCCCGAAGACGCCGGTTGCGGCCGGAATGATGGCCTACAGCCTCTGGCAGCGGCTGACTCCCGAGCAGCGCCGCGTCCTCCTGGCGGCGGCCCGGACGCACGGCCCCAGGGTCGCGGCCGCCGCAAAGACGCACGGGCCGAAGGTCGCCGCGGTGGCGGCAGCCGCCGCGCAGGCCCGCAAGAAGCGCTAGCCGCCGGAGACGCCGAGCGCCGCCCGCACGATGCGGTCCTGCTCGATCTGATGCGCCGTCGGGTACCCCTCGCTCGGCGAGGCCCGCCACGACCTCCCCACGTAGGTGACGCCGGCAACGGGCGAGCTCGAGCGGGCAGCGTCGTCGAGGCGGTGCCGGATCGAGCGCCACGCTCCCATGTTCTGCGGCTCCTCCTGGGCCCACACGATCTCCTGCAGGCGCGGGAGGCTCGCGATCAGCTCGGCCACGGCCTCGACCGGGAACGGGTACAGCTGCTCTAGGCGCGCAACCGCGACGTCGCCCGAGCCGGGCCGCGCGCTGTGGCCGACGATGTCGTAGTACACCTTGCCGCTGCAGAGGATCAGCCGGCGTACGTCGCTGCCCACCTCGCTGTCCGCGATCACGGGCCGGAACGAGCCCGCCGAGAGCTCCTCGAGCGTCGAGGAGGCGTGCCGCAGCCGCAGCAGGCCCTTCGGCGTCATCACGATCAGCGGCCGCGCCGTCGCGTCGAGAGCCTGCCGGCGAAGCAGGTGAAAGAACTGCGCCGCCGTGGTGCAGTTCGCGATCCTGATGTTGTCCTGCGCTCCCTGCTGCAGAAACCGCTCCAGCCGGGCGCTCGAGTGCTCCGGCCCGTTTCCCTCGTAGCCGTGAGGGAGCAACAGCGTCAGACGCGAGGTCTGCCCCCACTTCGAGCGGCCCGCGACGAGGAACTGGTCGATCACGATCTGCGCCCCGTTGACGAAGTCGCCGAACTGCGCCTCCCACAGCACGAGCGCGTCGGGGGCCGCCACCGAGTAGCCGTACTCGAACCCGAGCGCCGCATATTCGGAGAGCGGGGAGTTGTAGACCTCGAACGAGGCGTTGGCCTCCGGGAGATGCTGGATCGGAGCGTAGGTCTCGCCCGTGAACGGGTCGTGGAACATCAGGTGACGATGCGCAAACGTCCCACGCTCCGCGTCCTGGCCCGAGAGGCGGATGGGGATCCCGTCCTCGAGCAGCGTGGCATAGGAGAGCGCCTCGGCCTGGCCCCAGTCGATGCCTCCGTCCGTGACCGTCTCACGACGGCGCTCGAGCTGCCGAGCGAGCTTCGCGTTGATCGTGAAGCCCGCCGGAACCGAGAGCAGCTGCGCGTTGAGCGCACGCAGCCTGTCCTCGTCGACGGCCGTTACGACCGCGTCGCCTGTCGTCGCGTGCGAAACGACCTCCACCGCGGCTGCCGGAGGGGGAGTCGCCGATCGGTCGATCGCGGTCCGGAGCTGCTCGTGAGCAGCCCGGAGCGTTGCGGTGACCTCGGCCACGAGGCCCTCGGCGCCCTCGGCGCCCCCGACGCCCTCGTCGATCAGGCGGGCGGCGTAGACGTCGCGCACGGTGGGCTGCTTCTGGATTCGCTCCACCATCAGCGGCTGGGTGTACGAGGCGTCGTCCTGCTCGTTATGGCCGAAGCGGCGGTAGCCAACGAGGTCGATCACGAAGTCGTGGCCGAACTCGGCCCGGTACGCGAGCGCGAGCCTGACCGCTGACAACGCCGCTTCGGGGTCGTCGGCGTTGACGTGCACGATCGGCACGTCGAAGCCCTTTGCGAGGTCGCTCGAGTACCTGGTCGAGCGGCTCTCGGCGGGGTCTGTCGTGTACCCGACCTGGTTGTTCGTGATCAGGTGGAGCGTGCCGCCTGTCGAGTAGCCCTCGAGCGACTGGAGATTGAGCGTCTCGGCGACGACGCCCTGGCCCGGGAAGGCTGCATCGCCGTGGATGAGAACGGGCAGGGCAACCGACGGATCGTGGATGCCGGCCCCACCGGAGCGATCCGTCTGCTCGGCGCGGGCACGGCCCTCGACGACCGGGTCTGCAGCCTCGAGATGGCTCGGGTTGGGGACGATCGTGACGTCGATCTCGCCCGAGGGCGTGAGACGCGTGCCCGACGCCGGCAGGTGGTACTTGACGTCGCCCGTTCCTCCCTCCGGGTCGACGACGAGGGCATCGAGGGACCGCTCGCCCTCGAACTCACGAAGGATCGACTGGTACGAGCGGCCCACGGTGTGCACGAGGGCGTTGAGCCGGCCCCGGTGGGCCATCCCGATCACGACCTCGTGCGCGCCACCCGCCGCCGCGAGCGCGATCGTCTCGTCCAGCATCGGTACGAGCGTCTCGAGCCCTTCGAGCGAGAACTGCTTCTGACCGAGGAACGACCGGCGCAGGTACTGCTCGAACCCCTCGGCCTGCGACAGCCGCCGCAGGAGCGCGCGCCGCTCGTCCTGCTCGAGCGGCTGCCGGAAACGGCCCGACTCGATCGCCTGCCGGAGCCAGACGCGCTCGGCGTGATCCGAGATGTGCTCGATCTCGTAGGCGATCGAGCCCGTGTAGACGGCGCGCAGGGACGGCAACGCCTCGAGCAGCGTCTCCCCCGCGACGTAGAGGCGGAGCAGTGACGCGGGGATGCGCGACTGGAGCTCGGGCGTGAGCGCAGGCACGAGCCGGGACTCGTCCAGCGCCGGATCGCCCATCGGCTCGGAGCCGAGAGGGTCGAGCCGCGCCGCGAGGTGCCCGTGCATGCGGTAGGCCTTGACGAGGGCCATCGCGGCCGCAACTCCGCCGAGCAGCGTCTCGTCGACGGCCTGGGGGACGGGAGGCGGTGCCGGGGCAACGGCGACGACGGGCGGGGCAGGAGGCGGTGCCGTCGGAGCGGGCGGCGGCGCGGAGGGCACAACGGCGGGCTGGGCAGCAGCGGCGGCCGGGGCGCCGTTCTGGTGATCGCGATCGAGCAGCGCAGCCAGCCCGGGCAGCGAGCCTGCATACGCGGCGGGGTCGCGCTCGAACAGCTCGCGCCACTCCGCGGGCACGCTCGCGGGCGCGTCGAGATAGGCCTCGAACAGCTGCGCGACGTACCCGGCGTTGAGGCCGCTCAGGTCTCCGGTGGTCATACGGTGAGTCGTGTCGCTGCCGGGACGGGAAGGCTCAGATCAGCGGGTTCTCGGTGATGACGGCCAGGGTCAGCCCGACCACCCACGCGATCGTCGCGAAGACCACCGCCATCAGCGCGAGAGATTGATGGCGGGCGCTCAGCCGGGCTGCCACGAGGGCGAGGATGCCGGCTGCGATGGACGTCCGCACGGGCCGCGCGTCGATCTGGAGGATGATGCCCGCCCCGAGCGCCAGGGCGGAGAGGATGAACGAGCCAACGGCAAGAAAGCCGGCGACCGTGTCCGTCGTCGTGGGACGGCCCGTCTGGGCCTCGATCGTGGTCACGCGTGTACCCCTCCCCTGTCAGGTCCTGTCGGTGAGCCGCCCCGGCGGGGCGCGTGCGGGCGCTTCGGCCTCGGCCGCCCCACTCGCCGGCGCGGCGCGCCGCCGACCGGTGGCGTGTCGGTCACGACCGCGACCTCGTCGAGGTCGGGAGGCGCCGGCTCGGCCTTGATCGCCCACCAGACGACGACGCAGAGGTAGACGATCGGGATCTTCAGGATCACCAGCATGAAGACGATCTCCCAGGCCATTGAGGGCTCAGTCTACGTGATCGCCCTGACGCTCCGCACGCCGCCGGATCACTGTGGCCGCCGCCAGATTGAGCAGCCCGCCCACCAGGGCGAGCGCGAGGAGACCCGGCCCGAACGTGATGGCCGTCGCCGTCCCCTGCGTGGCCACCGAGACGATCTCGAGCGGCCCGAGCCGGAGATCGAGCATGCGGCCCGCGGCCTGGGCGCTGACGGCGAGCGCTGCCGCCACCGCGTACGCGACGATTCCGACCGCCAGCGTGCCGAGCAGGAACGCTTTCAGAGACCGCACGCGACCCTCCCGTCGCCCGTGAACACGGTGAGCGCCAGAGCGTGGGCTGCGAGGGGGCAGCCGGCGACCGCGAGACACGGAACGGGGGCGAGTGCTGCGGCCGCGAGACAGCCCGTCCCGATCGCCGCCACCGCCAGCGGCCCCGCCAGCGCGACCAGCGACCGGCGCCCCGGTGGCACCGCGGCATGGAGCACGAACGTCCGGCGCCCTCTCGTCACGAGAGCGCTCGGCACACCCCGCAGCATCGCGGCGTGCACGGCCTCGTGGAGGCCGAGTCCGAGGCCGGTGCAGATCCCGAGCGCGACCGGCAGCGCAACGCCCGGCGAGCCCGCGGCGGAGAACAATTCGAGGGCCACGACGGTTGCGACCGCTGCGACGGCTGCGGTGCGCCGGGCGCAAGCGGCGAGGCAGGTGCCGAGCCCTCGCAGCGCGCTCCGCGTGTCGAGCGGCCGGCGCCGGGTCAGTGAGGCGGGCACGGATCCAGCCGGGGCGAGTCGGAGTGCGAGCCGAAGCCAGCCGTGAAGGCGCTCGACCCGTCGGCTGCCACTCTCGACGTTGACCAGAGCGAGCCTGTTCAGGTGCCAGACGAATCGCAGCACGTCCGCCCGGGCAGTCTCCAGGGGGAGCGAGAAGGACTCGGCCACTTCGCGCACGGTCACCCCGATGGGCTCGCCGCAGCGCCCGAGAACGAATGCCGCAGACCCGTTGAGCGGCCAGGACTCGCCTCGCACCTCGTCGGCGAGGCGCCCCTGGCGCAACGTGACCCCGGCCGCGAGCACGATCCGGTCGGTCGCCGCGATCACCGGTCGGACCTCTCGAGCCGATCGCGCAGGACGACGGCCGCGGCCGCGAGGCACGATGCGCAGACGAATGCCAGGACGAGAGGGTCGGGGGCACCGGCCGACACGAGCCGCGGCGCTGCGAGGCCGACGCCGAGGGAGACCCCGACCGCGATCGCGGCGAACGCCGCGAGTGTCGTCAGCTGGGCGCCCGCACCCGGAACCCAGGGGACGAGCGAGCCGGCCACCACGCCGAGCGCCGCGCCTGCGACGACGACGCCGGCAACGGCTCCTGCCGAGGCTCGCGTCGCCCCCGCTGCGGCAGCGGCCGCGACCCCGACGAGGATGACGGGAGCCGACGTGCCGACGAGGGCGACGAGCACCGCGGGCCGCGCCACCGTGGCGGCACCGCGGGGGGCACGGGCCCAGAGCCAGCGGCCCGCCAGGAGCGCACCGCCTGTCGCGAGCGCGCAGAGAGCCGATCCGAGCAGCGCGGTCGTCGTGCCGAGGAGGAAGGCGGCCGGCGCAGGGGCAGACGCGATCCTGGCGACGGCCAAGCCTGCGACGCCGAACGCGACGGCGCCGACCGCTCCGAATCGGACGTCGCTCCGACGCGCGAGGATCACGCCGACGGCCGTCGTGACCGCGCCACTCCGGCCACGCACCAACCGACGCGTCGGCTGCACCCGCGAGGCCCGGGCGGGTGGGCGACGGGCGGCGAGCACGAGCCAGGTGAGCGCGAGTGCGAGGCCCGTCGCAGACGAGGCGGAGAGCGCAGCCCACGCGGGCACCGCACCACGCAGCGCGGGGCCGGTTGAGGCGAGTGGGCCGAGAGGCGCCGCCCCGAGCGTTGCGCCGACCGCGAGCCAGGCGGCCGCGGCGCAGCCCACGAGCACCGTCCGCGCCGGGCCGCCGCGGGCTGAGGCGATCCATCCTTCGGCCGCGCAGGCCCCCGCCGGCAGAGCAGCGAGCGAGGCCCCCGTGAGCGCAAGGCCCGAGCCGCTCCCACCCGGCAGCGCACCGCCGAGAGCGAGCGAGGCGGCGCCGAGGGACGGGAGGACAACGAGGGCGAGAGCGCAGACGGGGGCGACGGTGACGGCGACCACTGCGACCACGCCGTCGAACGGAGCCACCGAGATCTGGTGGCCCAACGAGGGCCGCTCGGGCAGCGCTGCCGCCCAGGCTGCACCCGCCACCGCCGCTGCGAGTGCGGGGCCGAGCACCATCCCATCGGCTACGCCTTCCGTGGAGATCGCGTCCGCGAGCTCCCCTGCGAGCGCGTGGCCGAGACGGACGAAGGCGAGCGGCGCCAGCACGAGGGCCGCAGCCAGCATCGCGGCAGGAACGGGCGCAACCGCGACCGTGGCGCGCAGCCGCCGCGCCTGGCAGCGCACGACGGCCTCACAGAGCGGAGAGCGCACCCCTGATCCTTTGCCGCAGGCCGCCGTCGCCGAGGGCCGAGAGAAGAACGTCCTCGAGCGTGGTTACCGCGTGGCGGGCCAGCAGCACGCCCGGCTCGCCCCTGTCGATCACCGCGCCGCGGTGCAGTAGCACCACCTTGTGGCAGGTCGAGCCGGCGAAGTGCAGGTCCTGCGTCGCGAGCAGCACGCCGCAGCCACGCGCGGCGAGCGCGGTGACGGCCTCTCCGAGCACGACCACCGCCTCCGGGTCGAGCGTCGCCGTCGC
>Ga0302299_10000420_pt1 | contig 22833 bp, 17 predicted proteins | sample III_Fen_N3_4_FD_198795 | JGI IMG/M metagenome (GOLD analysis project Ga0302299, IMG submission 198795) | Peat permafrost microbial communities from Stordalen Mire near Abisko, Sweden - III_Fen_N3_4 | ecosystem: Environmental > Terrestrial > Soil > Wetlands > Permafrost | place: Sweden: Abisko... | reverse complement strand
CCTCCGCGCACCACCCCGATGACGTCGTCCGCGGCGTCGGACACCGACAGCGCGAGGAACTTCACGTCGGGCAGGTCGCCGGTGCAGCCGTCGAGCACCGCGCGTCCGCCGCCGCCGGGCAGGTGCACGTCGAGGAGTACGACGTCGGGCCTCGTGTGGTGGATGACGGCGATCGCCTCGTCGACGTCGCCGGCCTCGCCCACGACCTCGACCCGCTCGCCGATCTCGGAGCGCACGCCCGCGCGGAAGAGCCGGTGGTCGTCGACGAGCACGACGCGCAGCCGTCCTGCACGCACCGACGCCTCGTCGGTCCCGGGATCCGTCACGTCCAGCTCCTCACACCCAGCGGCGCGGGGAGCGCCAGCGAGACCTCGGTGCCGGAGCCCGGCTCCGACCGCACCTGCGCCGAGCCGCCGACGCGGCTCATCCGGGCCAGCACGGACTCGCGCAGCCCGAGCCGGTCGTCGGGCACCGCCGCGGGATCGAACCCCTGGCCCCGGTCGCGCACGAACACCTCGACGCCCGTCTCGGCGCACTCGACATAGACCGAGACCGTGCCGCCCGCGTGCTTCGCCGCGTTGACGACCGCCTCACGGGCCGCCGCCACGAGCGCGTCGACCCGGTCGTCGCGCGCGACGTCGCCGACGTGCACGAGCTCGACCGCGCAGGCGTACGTCGCCTCCACGTCGGCGATCTCCGTCTCGAGCGCCGCGACGAGCGTTGCGCCCGGGTCGCCGACCGGCGCGTAGAGCCACCGGCGCAGCGCCCGCTCCTCGGTGCGGGCGAGCCGAACGACCTCGTCGGGGTCGTGGGCGGAGCGCTGGATCAGGGTGAGAGTCTGCAGCACGGAGTCGTGGACCTGCGCGGCGATCTCGGCGCGCTCCTCGCTGCGGATGCGCGCGCGACGCTCGTCGGCGAGGTCGCGCCACCAGCCGAGCACGAACGGCAGCAGCACGAGCGCGAGACCCGCGAGGGCGAGCACGGCCGCGGCGAGCCCGCGCAGCGATGCGGCCAGATCCCCTTGCGCGGCAAGGACCCCCAGCACTCCGAGAAGCACGAGCGAGAGTCCGAGGAGCACGCGCGGCACGCTGCGGCGCACCGCGGTCCGGGTCGTTGCTCGAGCGCTGGCGCCGACGTCGGCCAGCAGCGCGGCGCGGCGGCTGTCGTCGGACTGGCGCCACAGCACCGCGACGCCGATGCCCACGAGGACGAGCGGCGTGAACCACGAGCCGGTGACCTCGATGCCTCGGGCCGAGAGCAGCAGCACGACGCCGACCGCGAGGGCGCCGAGGCCGAGGACGCCCGCGAGGTCGCGTCCCTCCCCCGGCGTCGTCGCGTCGTCCTCCGCGGGGACGTCGGCGGAGATGGGCAGCCAGGCCCAGTAGGCGGCGTAGAGGACGAGGCCGAACCCGCCGGCCAGGGTGAGGAGCAGGAACCCGACGCGGACCGCGTCGACGGACCAGCCGAGGTGCTCGGCGATGCCACGACTCACGCCACCGAGGACGCGTCCGCGGCGCGCTCGGGTGACGCGGGGCGCGACACTGGTCGGGTGGTCCATGCCTCCATGATCCCCGTCCGACCCTCGCAGCACATCGGGGACGCTCCCGGCCCTGCCCTCAGGGTCGGTCCAGGGTGCGGTCAGGGCTGATCCCCGATGTGCCCGACCCCCGACGGCGAGCAGCCTGAAGCCATGAACGAGAACCCCACCCTGGTCGAACCGATCGGCACGGGCCCCGAGCCCGCCGCCGACGGTCCTGACGGCACGCACGACACCCAGGGCGCCCAGAACCCCCAGGGCGCCACCCCTCCGCCGGCCGGCGGCTACTACACCCCGCCCGCGCAGCCCCCGCTGCGCCGCAGCCGCACCGACCGTGTGTTCTCCGGTGTCTGCGGCGGCATCGCCCGGCAGTACGGCATCGACCCGGTGCTGCTGCGCATCCTGCTCGTCGTCCTCACCGTCTTCACCGGTGGCGCGTTCGCACTGGCGTACATCGTCGCGTGGCTCGTCATCCCCGACGAGACGGCGTGGGCGCCGGTCGCGGGCGCAGGCCCGGCCTACGCCACGGCGCAGCCGGCACCCGTGCCGCCGTCGTACGCCGCGGGCGGCACCGGCACCTACGTCGACCCCGCCACCGGCACGGTCTACGGCGCTCCCCAGTACTACGCACCGGCGAAGCCGCGCGAGCCGCGCTCCTACCTCGGAGTCATCGCGCTCTCGGCGGCCGTGGTCGTCGGCGGGGTGCTGAGCATCCTCGCCGTGGCGGGCGTGGACATCCCGGTGGCCACGGTCGCTGCAGCGATGCTCGCCGTGCTCGCGATCGGCCTGCTGGTCGGCGCGTTCCGCGGCCGGGCCAAGTGGCTCATCGCGCCCGCCGTGATCCTGCTGCTCGTGGCGCAGGCCGCGACCGTGATCCCGCGCGCCGTCAGCGGCAGCTGGGGTGCCGGGGTCGGAGACCGCATCTGGATCCCGGCAGAGCCGACTCCGCTCCCCTACGAGCTCGGCGCGGGAGACGCCAAGCTCCGCCTCACGAACCTGCCGACGGGGCCGGCGACCATCTCGGCGAAGGTCGGCCTGGGCACGCTGCTCGTCACCATCCGCCCGGACACGACCCTCGTGATCCACGGCCGGATCGGCGCCGGCGACGTGAAGCTGCCGGCCACCACGACGACGAGCGGCACGAGCCTCGTCCTGGACACCACGGTGCCGGCGACCTCGGTCACCCCGGCCGTCACCACCGTCGACCTCACGGTCGACATCGGACTCGGAGAGCTGGAGGTGCGTCGTGCGGCGTCATGACCTGGACTGGGTGTCCCTCATCGCAGGACTGGTGTTCCTGGTGTTCGCAGTGGTCTACACCATCGCCTCGCTGACCGACGTGAGCATCGACGGCCGCTTCGTCTGGCCGATCATCCTGGTGGCCCTCGGCGCCGCAGGCATCGCCACCGCGGTCACCGCCACGCAGCGCCAGGAGAAGGCCCTCGCCGACCTCGACAGCGAGCCGGGCGAGTAGACCTCCCCCACCGACGAGCCCGCCCCGTGCCCCCGGGGCGGGCTCGTCGGTGTCAGGCGGGAGCCGACCTGTCCTGGATCTCCCAGGCGTGGTCGAGCACGTGCCACGCGATGCGCCGCATCGCGTACGCCGGCAGCCACGGACCGCTCGCGGAGCCGGCGAGAAGTCCCGTCACGAGGTCGTCACGCATCGCCGTCACGTCTGCCTCGGTCTCGTACGGCGGATGCCGGACACCGAGCTTGCGGGCGTAGGCACGCTCCGCCTCGCGCACGTGGTCGACGACCGCGTCGCGGTCGCGCCCACCCCCGCGCGGTCCCTTGCGCAGCTCCGAGGGCGCCTGTGCCGCGACCTCGTCGAGCAGGTCCCAGGAGGCACGCACGAGCGCGACGTGCCGGGCGAGATCCTTCGCCGGCAGCGGATCCACATCGACCGACGCGGGCACCGACGGCGCGCCGAAGTCGGTGGTCGAGTCGCCGCGCAGGCGCTCGACGACCACGACGTCGTGCGCCGCGGGATAGCGGACGGCGGCGCGTGCCGCGACGTCGGCATAGCGATCGGCGTAGGCCATCAGCTCGTCGATCGCGGCCTCGTCGGTCGTCGCCCAGCGCGACCATCCCGGCCAGTCGAGAGCGTTCGCGAAGACCTTCTTCTGGCCCTGCTCGAGGTAGACCCGCAGCGTCGTCGGCACGCGGTCAGGTTCGCACGGGGGTCCGACGAGCGGAAACCGTGAGCTCCTGTCCGCGCTGCCTGCACGTCTCACCCGGGCAGCGCTCCTAGGATCGGAGCGATGGCAACCGACAGCGGGACGACCCCGGGCCGAGGCTCGGCGGGTCGACCGACCCTGGAGATGGTCGCCGCGCTCGCGGGCGTGAGCCGCGGCACGGCCAGCCGGGTGCTGTCCGGTGCCAGCAACGTGAGCCCGCACGCGGTCGAGGCCGTGCAGGCGGCCGCCGCCGAGCTGCACTACCGCCCCAACCTGTCCGCGCGCAGTCTCGTCACCGGTCGCAGCGGGCTGATCGGGCTCGTCGTCAACGAGACCAACGACCGGCTGTTCAGCGACCCGTTCTTCGCCGGCATCGCGCGCGGTGCCCACGCCGCGCTCGCCCCGGCCGGTGTCGCGCTCGTGCTGTCGCTCGCGGCCGACGAGGCCGAGCGCGACCGCCTGCTCGAGCTCGCGGCGACCCGCCTCGACGGTCTGCTCGTCGTGCACGGCCACGGCGACCAGCAGCTGGTCGAGACCCTGGCGTCCTCGGGTCTTCCGGCCGTCTACGCCGGACGCACGGAGACCGCCTCGCGCCACGACCTCTGGTGGGTCGACAGCGAGAACGAGTCCGGGGCCGTCGAGGCCGTGACCCACCTGATCGACCGCGGACGCCGGCGTATCGCGACGATCACCGGGCCGGACGACATGGCGGCCAGCGTCGACCGGCTCGCGGGATGGCGCAAGGCGCTCGCCGACGCCGGGATCGAGGTCGACGAGGCCCTCGTCGAGCCGGGGATGTTCAGCACCGAGTCGGGCGCGGCCGCCATGGCCCGGCTGCTCGAGCGCGTGCCCGACCTCGACGCCGTGTTCGCCGCGAACGACCTCATGGCAGCCGGCGCGATGCGCGTGCTGCGCGACGCCGGGCGCACCGTGCCCGACGACGTCGCCGTCGTCGGCTACGACGACAGCGAGACGGCGAAGACCTCCGAGCCGCCGATGACGACCGTGGCGCAGGACGTCGAGCGCGCAGGCTTCATCATGGCCGAGCTGCTGCTCGAGAAGGTCGGCGGCGCGACCGAGCCCCGCCAGGTGATCCTCCCGACGCACCTCGTGGTGCGCGCCAGCTCCTAGACCGGAGACGTGGCGTCGGTGCGCGCGACATCTCGCGTCGACGCCACGCCTCGGTGCAGTCAGGCCAGGCCGTTGGCCTTCGCGATGGCGGCGTAGCGACGGCCGCTGTCCTTGATCGTGCGCAGCTGGGTGTCGTAGTCGACGCGCACGATGCCGAAGCGGCGGTCGTAGCCCCAGGCCCACTCGAAGTTGTCCATGAGCGACCACGCGAAGTAGCCGCGCACGTCGACCCCGTCGGCGATCGCGTCGGAGATCGCGCCGAGGTGCTGGTCGAGGTACTCGATCCGGTCGGCGTCGTGGACCTCGCCGTCGACGACCTCGTCCTCCCACGCGGAGCCGTTCTCCGTGATGAAGATCGGCGGCACGTCGTACTCCTTCTTCAGGCGCACGAGCGTCGTGGTGAGGCCCTCCGGGACGATGTCCCAGCCCATGTGGGTCTTCTTCAGGCCGCGGTCGACGATCGCGATGTCCTCGCTGCCGACCCACGGGGTCGGACGCGCGCCCGGCTCGGGAGCCACGGGGGCGTCGAGCCCGGCGACGTGGAACGAGCTGTAGTAGTTGACGCCGAGCCAGTCCAGGCGCGTCGCGATCGTCTCGAGGTCGCCGTCCTGCACGCACGACATGTCGGTGTACGCCGCGAAGTCCTCGACGATGTCGGCCGGGTAGCTGCCCTTGAGGAGCGGGTCGAGGAACCAGCGGTTCTGCTGGCCGTCGAGGCGGCGCGCGGCGTTCGCGTCGGCAGGACTGTCCGACGCCGTGGTGACGTCGTAGAGGTTGACCACGACGCCGACCTGAGCGGGGCGGCGACCGCCGTGCAGCGCCTGCGCCGCGAGGCCGTGGCCGAGCAGCAGGTGGTGCGACGCGACGACGGCCTCGGCCGGGTCGGTGTGCCCGGGCGCGTGCTCGCCGGAGGCATGGCCGAGGAAGGCCGAGCACCACGGCTCGTTGAGCGTCGCCCACTGCTGCACGCGGTCGCCGAGGCGGAACTGCGTGATGGCGGCGTAGTCGGCGAAGCGGTACGCCGTGTCGCGGTTGCGCCAGCCGCCGAGGTCCTCGAGCTCCTGCGGCAGGTCCCAGTGGTAGAGCGTGGCCACCGGCGTGATGCCGCGCTCGAGCATGCCGTCGACGAGCCGGTCGTAGAAGTCGAGCCCGGCGTCGTTGATCTCGCGGCGTCCGGTCGGCATCACCCGCGGCCAGGCGATGGAGAAGCGGTAGGCCGACATCCCCAGCGACGCGATGAGGTCGAGGTCGGACTCCCACCGGTGGTAGTGGTCGCACGCGACCGATCCGTCGGAGCCGTCGAGGATCGCGCCGGGCTCGGCGCACAGCGTGTCCCAGATGGAGACGCCGCGGCCGTCCTCGCTCGTCGCGCCCTCGATCTGGAAGGCCGCGGTCGCGACGCCCCAGACGAAGTCCTCGGGGAACGAGCCGGCGGTCGGGGTCTGGGGTGCGGTCGTCACGACGGTGGTGCCTTCCTGGAGGTGCCGCGCCCGGGTGGCGGGCGGGCGCTGCGGCGCTGGTCGAAGGGTCCCACCGTGCCATGACCAGGGGCGGGTCGGGGCTCCCTCGAACCCGACCCGCCCCCGGAGAACGACACCGTCGGGCATGGGAGGCCGACCTGGCTCAGCCTGCCGGGACGTCCTCCCAGTCCCGCGGCGGCCGAGGTCCTCGGCGTTCCACCGCCTGACCGCGTCCACCGTGGTGGGTGCACTCGCGCCCGAGAGCGTGGGAGCGCTCCCACAGCGTCTCGCGCCCGCGCCCGGATGTCAACGGTCCGACCGGACCAGTCAGAGCCAGGAGCCGGCCGCGCGACCGGTGACGTCCCAGGTGTGGTGCTCGATGTCGTGCAGGTAGTAGCGCGCGAACGAGTCGATCGTGAACGCCGACCCGTCGCTGCGCCGGCCCGGGCGGTCCCAGCGGTCGCCGACGGCGTCGAAGGCCGCGGCGATCACGTCGGCCGCCTGCTCGAGCTCCTCCGCGACGACCACCGGGTCCTGCCGGTCGTAGCGCTCCTCGAGCGCCGTGACGTCCTGGTCCCAGTTCGCGAACAGCGGGTCGTCCTCGTCGAGCATGAGAGCCAGGCGTACGGCGAACAGCCGGTGCACGTCGCGCACGTGGCAGGCGTACTCCAGCGGCGACCAGAGGTGGGGACGAAGGCGTACGGCGGCGTCCTGAGCATCGAGCACGTCGAGCCACAGCGGCACGGTCGCCCGGATGCGTGAGGCCACGTCCGTCGCGGGGACCGTGCGGGCGTCGTAGCCGCACTCGGGGCAGGCGGCGCCGAGGACCCAGGTCCAGTCCTTCGTGTCCGGCGTGATGGTCATGTCAGCCGATCCCCTCGATCGATGAAGGCCGAGATTGTTGCGCTCTTAGCAACGAAGGCCACCTTCAGTGAAAACCCTGGGGCTCACTCCCACTCGATGGTTCCCGGGGGCTTGCTGGTGATGTCGAGCACGACGCGGTTGACCTCGCGGACCTCGTTGGTGATGCGCGTCGAGATCTTCGCCAGCACGTCGTAGGGCAGGCGCGACCAGTCGGCGGTCATCGCATCCTCGCTCGAGACGGGACGCAGGACGATCGGGTGGCCGTAGGTGCGGCCGTCGCCCTGGACGCCGACCGAGCGGACGTCGGCGAGGAGCACGACGGGGAGCTGCCAGATCGAGGAGTCGAGGCCGGCGGCCGCGGTCTCCTCACGGACGATCGCGTCGGCCTCACGCAGCACTGCGAGGCGGTCGCGCGACACGGCGCCGACGATGCGGATCGCGAGCCCCGGGCCGGGGAACGGGTGGCGCATGACCATGGCGGTCGGCAGGCCGAGCTCGGCGCCGACGGCGCGGACCTCGTCCTTGAACAGCGCGCGCAGCGGCTCGACGAGCGAGAACTGCAGGTCGTCGGGGAGACCGCCGACGTTGTGGTGGCTCTTGATGTTGGCCGTGCCCGTGCCGCCGCCGGACTCCACGACGTCGGGGTAGAGCGTGCCCTGCACGAGGAACTCGACCTGCTGGCCGTGGGCGCCGGCCTCCTCGACGACCTCGCGCGCCGCGTCCTCGAAGACCCGGATGAACAGGCGGCCGATGATCTTCCGCTTCTCCTCGGGGTCGGTCACGCCGTCGAGCTCGTCGAGGAAGCGGTCCGAGGCGTCGACGACCTTGAGCCGGATGCCGGTGGCTGCGACGTAGTCGGTCTCGACCTGCTCGCGCTCGCCCTTGCGCAGCAGGCCGTGGTCGACGAAGACGCAGGTGAGGTTGTCGCCCACGGCCTTGTGCACCAGGGCCGCGGCGACCGCGGAGTCGACGCCGCCGGACAGCCCGCAGATCACGAGCTTGTCGCCGACCTGCGCGCGGATCGAGGCGACCTGCTCCTCGATCACGCTCTCCGACGTCCACGTCGGCTCGATGCCGGCCACGTCGTGCAGGAAGTGCTCGAGCACCTTCTGGCCGTGCTCGGAGTGCAGCACCTCGGGGTGGAACTGCACGCCGGCGAGCCGTCGCTCGCGGTCCTCGAACGCCGCGACGGGAGCGCCGTCCGTGACGGCGACGACCTGGAACCCCTCGGGCGCCTGGTGCACGGCGTCGCCGTGCGACATCCACACCGACTGCTCGTGCGGCGTGCCGGTGAAGAGCGCGGACAGCGGGTCCGTCACGCGCAGCTCGGTGCGGCCGAACTCCGAGAGGCCGGTCTGCTTCACCTCGCCGCCGAGCGCCGCCGCCATGGCCTGGAACCCGTAGCAGATCCCGAAGGTGGGGACTCCCGTGGTGAACAGCGCAGGATCGACCTGCGGCGCGCCCTCGGCGTAGACCGACGACGGTCCGCCGGACAGGATCACGGCCACCGGGTCCTTCGCCAGCATCTCAGCGACCGGCATGGTCGAGGGGACGATCTCGCTGTAGACCCGGGCCTCGCGCACGCGGCGAGCGATGAGCTGCGCGTACTGCGCCCCGAAGTCGACGACGAGGACGGGGCGGTGCGTGGGGGTGGTCACCGAGGATCACGGGCCCTTCGTACGACGGATGAGCCCTGATCGTATCCGGCGCGCCGACGGCGCCCGACGGGTGCGACGGCCGACGTCAGTCCGACCCGGACGAGCCGGCGGCGTAGACGAACATGAAGAGGAAGAACACCACGATGGCCGCGGAGACGACGAGGCCGATGACGCCCGTGATGATCCCGGCCAGCGCCATCCCGTCGCCCTGCTGCCCGCTCTCGCGGATCTGCCGCCGGGCCTTCACACCGAGGACGACGGCGAGGACCGGGGCGATGAAGAACGTGTAGCCGCAGGTCAGCACGCCGACGATCCCCAGCACGAGCGACGCGACGGCGCTGCCGTTCGTGCTCGGCTGCGCGGCGTAGCCGTAGCCGTAGCCCTGCGGGTAGGTGGTCGGAGCGGTGCCGTAGGCCGGCGGGGGCGGCTGGCTCCCCGCGGTCGACGTCGGCGCCAGTGCCGAGGGCGGGGTGCCGTAGCCGGGCGGTGGAGGAGGCGTGCCGTACGCCGGAGCCGCGGGCGGGGGCGGCGGGACGAAGCCCTCGGGCGGCGGGGCGAACGGGTTGTCCTCGGGCGGCGGGGTCGGGAAGCTCACGGGTCACCTCGGATCGCGCAGCGGCCGACCGGCGCGGGCGGCTCCTCCGACGCTATCGTCTCGCGCGGCCTCGGAGACGCGCGAAACGGCGGCGACCGCGAGGCGCCGACGGGCCTAGTCTCGACGGGCCATGTCACTCGCCCGCCTCCCCTTCCCCGACCCGGGGACACCCGACCTTCGCTCGACCGCCGCCTACCTGCGGTGGATGGCGCGGGCGCAGTGGCGCACCCTGGCGCAGGGCGTGACCTGGGGCGTGATCTGGATGGGCACCATGGCCGCCGTGCCCGCGGGGATCGGAGCCGGGGTGCAGGCAGCGTCGCTGGGCGACGAGGCCGGCGTGGGACGCGCCGTCGCGGTCATCGCGGTGCTCACCACGGTGTCGGCCGCGACCGGGATCCTGCGCCACCGGATGGCGGTCACGAACTGGATCACCGCCTCGAGCCGCACCCAGCAGCTCGTCACCCGGCACGCGGCGCACCTCGGGCACGAGCTGCGCCGCAACGTCGCGACCGGCGAGGTCGTCGCGGTCACGAGCAGCGACGTCGAGAAGATCGGCGGCGCGTTCGACGTGCTCGCGCGGTTCGTGGGCGCCGTGGTCGCGTTCTTCGCCGTCGTCGCCGTGCTCATGCGGTCGTCGGTGCTCATCGGAGTCGTCGTGCTGGTCGGCATCCCGCTGCTCGGCCTCGCCGTCGGCCCGCTGATCAAGCCGCTGGAGCGCGCCGAGTCCTCGCAGCGCAAGCGCCTGGGCAGAGCCACCGAGCTGGCGTCCGACACCGTCGCCGGCCTGCGCGTGCTACGCGGGATCGGCGGCGAGGACCTCTTCCTCCGCCGCTTCCGCGCCGCGTCGCAGGACGTCCGCTCGGCCGCGGTCGACGTCGCACGCGTGCGCTCGCTGCTCGACGCCGAGCAGGTCGCGCTGCCGGGACTCTTCGTCGTGCTCGTCACCTGGATCGGCGCGCACCTCACCCTGACCGGCTCGCTCACCGTCGGCCAGCTCGTGGCGTTCTACGGCTACTCCGCCTTCCTGCTCATCCCGCTGCGCACGTTCGTCGAGGCCGCCCAGCGCTGGACCCGGGCCTACGTCGGCGCCGGTCGCGTCGTCCGTGTGCTGCGGCTCGAGCGCAGCGACGTCGCCACCTCGCACGGCACGACGGCCGTCCCTTCCGGCGCCGCGCTGCACGACCCGGTCTCGGGCCTCACCGTCGAGCCCGGCACCTTCACCGCGGTCGTCTGCGCCGAGCAGGTCACGGCCGACGAGATCGCGCTGCGCCTCGCCGGGCTCGACGAGGGCGGCGCCGCGGTGACCGTCGGCGGCGTGCCGCTCGGCGAGGTCTCGCGCGCCGGAGTCCGCGCGACGATCCTCACCCAGGACAAGGACCCGGTGCTCCTGTCGGGCACCCTCGCGGAGTTGCTCGACGTGCCCCGCTCGGGTCGCGTCTCCGTGTCGGACGCCGTCGAGACCGCATCGGCGTACGACGTGCTCGACGCCCTCGTCGACGGGTCGCCCGACGTGAGCGACCCGATGCGCGCGCGGATCACCGAGCGCGGCCGGTCGCTGTCCGGCGGTCAGCGCCAGCGCCTCGCCCTCGCGCGCTCGTTGATCGTCGACCCGCCCGTGCTCGTGCTCGACGAGCCGACGAGCGCCGTCGACTCGCACACCGAGGCACGCATCGCCGCCGCGCTGTGCGAGGCCCGAGCCGGGCGTACGACGGTGGTCCTCACCAGCTCACCGCTCATGCTCGATCGCGCCGACGTCGTCGTGCTCGTGGTCGACGGCGTGGTCGCCGCGACCGGTCGCCACCGCGCGCTGCTGCGCGAGGACGCGACGTACCGCGCCGTCGTCACGCGCGAGGAGGTGAGCACGCCGTGAGGCCGCCCGAGGACGCGGTCGCCGCGTCGACGCAGACCGGTCAGTCGCTCCCGGTCGCGAGCCAGGAGACGGTGTCTGCCTACACCCGCGTGCTGCTGCGACGGCACCGCCGTGCGTTCGTCGTCGTGATCGCGCTGCACTCCGTCGCCGCCGTCGCCGGTCTCGCGGGACCGATCGTGCTCGGCGGTCTCGTCGAGAGCCTTACCAACGGCACGACGGCGCAGTACATCGACAAGGCCGCGCTGATCTTCCTCGGGGCGCTCGTGGTGCAGACGGTGTTCACCCGCGTCACGCGACTCAAGGCCGGAGTCCTCGGCGAGGAGGTGCTCGCCGACCTGCGTGAGGACTTCCTCACCCGGGCGGTGTCGCTGCCCACCGGAGTCGTCGAGCGCGCCGGCACCGGCGACCTCGTGTCGCGCACGACCACCGACATCGACCGGCTCAACCGCTCGGTCCGCGAGGCCGTCCCGGAGATCACCATCGCGCTCGTCACCGGCGCGATGGTCTTCGGCGCGCTCGTCATCACGGTGCCGCAGCTCGCGCTGCCGTGGCTGCTCGCGGTGCCGCCGATCTGGATCTCGTCGCGGTGGTACTTCAAGCGGGCGCCGCAGTCCTACCGCGCGGAGTCCTCGACCTACGCGGGTGTCAGCGCCTCGGTCGCCGAGACCGTCGACGCCGGCCAGACGGTCGAGCTCTACCGCCTCGAGGAGCAGCGGGTCCGCGTCACCGACGACCGCATCCGGCGCTGGATCTCCTGGGAGCGCTACACGCTGTGGCTCCGCTGCACGTGGTTCCCGTTCATCGAGATGGGCTACGTCCTGCCGCTGCTCGGCGTGCTCGCCTTCGGCGGCTGGCTCGTCGGCCACGGGTCGATCACCGTCGGCGCACTGACCACCGGCCTGCTCTACACCCAGATGCTCACCGACCCGGTCGACCAGGTGCTCATGTGGTACGACGAGCTGCAGGTCGGCCAGGCCTCGCTGGCCCGCCTCGTCGGCGTGCAGGAGGTGCCCGACCCCGAGACGGATCCGACGCTCGAGCCGCTCGACGACCGCATCGTCGTCGACGACGTGCGCTTCGGCTACCGCGCCGGACGCGACGTGCTGCACGGGATCGACCTCGATGTCGCACCGGGCGAACGCCTCGCGCTCGTCGGGCCGTCGGGCGCCGGCAAGTCCACGCTCGGCCGGCTCATGGCGGGCATCTACGCGCCGCGCACCGGAACCGTCGAGATGGGTGGCGCCTCGCTCTCGATGATGCCGACCGAGAAGGTCCGCACCCAGGTCGCGCTCGTCAACCAGGAGCACCACGTGTTCGTCGGCACGCTGCGCGACAACCTGCTGCTCGCCAAGCCCGACGCCGACGACGCCGAGCTCACGGCAGCGCTCGAGTCGGTCGACGCGACGCCGTGGGTCGAGACCCTGCCCGCCGGTCTCGACACCGAGGTCGGCGCCGGCGGTCACGGCCTCGCCCCGGGCCAGTCGCAGCAGGTCGCGCTCGCGCGGCTGATCCTCGCCGACCCGCACACGCTCGTCCTCGACGAGGCGACGTCGCTGCTCGACCCGCGCGCGGCGCGGCACCTCGAGCGCTCGCTCAACGCCGTCCTCGAGGGCCGCACCGTCATCGCGATCGCGCACCGGCTCCACACGGCCTACGACGCCGACCGGATCGCCGTCGTCGAGGACGGCCGGATCAGCGAGCTCGGCAGCCACGACGAGCTCGTCGGCGCCGACGGCGCCTACGCCGCCCTCTGGCGCAGCTGGCGCGACGCCGACTAGCTACACGTGGACGGTGACGCCCTTCCAGAAGGCGACGCGGCCGGTGATCTGCTTCGCCGCGTCCTTGGGCTCGGGGTAGTACCAGACCGCGTCCGGGTTCATCTGGCCGTCGACCTCGAGGGAGTAGTACGACGCGGTGCCCTTCCAGGGGCAGACGGTGTGCGTGCCGGACGGGCGCAGGACGCCGTCCACGACCGAGTCCGCGGGGAAGTAGTGGTTGTTCTCGACCACGACGGTGTCGTCGCTCTCGGCGACCACCGTGCCGTTCCAGATCGCGCGCACGGGCTCTCCCTGAGGGCTGGGGGCGACCCGCGCGAGCGGGTCCTGGGTCCCCCATCCTGCGCGGCCTTGTGCGATCGCGCACATCGGACGCGGGACATGACATCGGGACCGCAACACGACCACCATGGGGATGTGGGTCACGGCTGACCGACGGCCCGAAGGTCGGGTGTCGGCGCCGGGCGACGAGAAGGCGATGCACGTGTCCGTTCTGCTCATGACCGGGTTCCCCGGGTTCCTCGGCTCCGCCCTGCTCCCCCGCCTGCTGGCCCGTCGCGCGGGCACCCGCGCGGTCTGCCTCGTGCAGAGCCGGCACCTGATGACCGCGCGCTCGCGGCTGGTCGAGATCGAGAACGACGCCCCGCACGTCCGCGGGCGCGTCGACCTGGTCGAGGGCGACATCACGCGACCCGGCCTCGGCCTGTCGGTGGAGTCCCGCGGCTGGCTCGACGACGTCACCGAGGTCTGGCACCTCGCCGCGGTCTACGACCTCACCGTCGACGAGGCGGTCGCCCGACGGGTGAACGTCGACGGCACCGACCACGTGCTCGACCTCTGCCGCGCGCTGCCCGCGCTGCGCCGCCTGCAGTACGTCAGCACGTGCTACGTCAGCGGTGACCACGCCGGGCCCTTCACCGAGGACATGCTCGACGAGGGCCAGGGCTTCCTCAACCACTACGAGTCGACGAAGTTCGACGCCGAGGTCCTCGTCCGTCGCGCGATGGTCGAAGGTCTCCCGGCGACCATCTACCGCCCCGGCATCGTCGTCGGCGACTCGACCACCGGCGAGACGCAGAAGTACGACGGCCCCTACTTCCTCGCATCCTTCCTGCGCCGTCAGCCGCGGGTGGCGCTCGTGCCCGCGGTCGGGGACGCCGACGCGGTCGTCATCTCGCTCGTGCCCCGTGACTTCGTCATCGCCGCCATGGACGAGCTCTCGGTCCTCGACACCACTGTCGGGAAGACCTTCGCCCTCACCGATCCGAACCCGCCGACCGTGCGCGAGCTCGTGGACCTGTTCAGCCGGCACCTGGGCAAGCGGATCGTGTGGGCCCGGTTGCCGCTCCGGTTCGCGCGCACGGCGCTCGGCTCGGTGCCCGGCATGGAGCGGCTGCTCGGGATCCCCGCCGAGGGACTCGACTACTTCGCCTCGCGCACCACCTACCCGACCACCAACACCCTCGCGGCGCTCGAGGCCACGGGTCTGTCCTGCCCGCCGTTCGCGTCGTACGCCGACACCCTGCTCGACTACATGGTCGCCCACCCGGAGCACACCTCCGCCGCGATGGTCTGACCGCCCGACGTACTCAGGAGAGCGAGACCGATGCCCTCGACCCCACCGCTGCTCGTGGTCAACGTGAGCCTGACCGGCCCCGACCGCGACTACGACGAGACCGTCACGTTCCACGGCCGCAAGATCCGCGTCGTGCGCCTCGGCACGGGCGGCGACGTCGCCGCGGCCGAGGACCTCGTCCGGGAGTGGGAGCACCTCGCCGACGCCATCGCCGTCACCGGCATCCGCGAGGCACGCGCAGCAGGGCTGTACGACGGCGAGCTCGAGGCCGTCGACCAGGTGAAGCGCGCGACGACGATCGTGCCCGTCACCGACGGCCACACCCTGCGCGGCGTGCTGCAGGAGTGGGCGATCCGGCACGTGCAGGACGAGATGCCGGGCTACTTCACCAACGCCCGCACCCTCGTCCTCGGTGGTCTCAACCACAGCAAGACCGTGCGGATCCTGCGCGAGTACACGAGCAACCTCGAGTTCGCCGACCCGCTGCTGCGCTGGGACGTCCCGGCCAAGGTCGACTCCAACCCCGTGCTCGGGCTCGTCGCGAAGGCGGGCATGTGGCCGGTCCGCCTGCTGCCCGGCGAGATCCAGGCCCGGATCAAGGCTCCCGGCACGCGCCTGTCCGAGTCGATGGCGCACCGCTTCGCGAAGGAGTGCGACGTCGTCGTCGCGACCTTCGACGAGCTCGACGCGTTCGGCGTCGACGACCTGGCGGGCAAGGCCGTCATCACCGCGGCCGTCTCCGACGACCGGCTCGCCTACCTCGCCGAGCGCGACGTCGACATGGTGCTCGACGCCGTGCCGCAGCCCTTCGACGGCGTCACGGTCACCGCGGGCGTGCTCGAGGCGATGATGGTCGCCGTCGCCGGCGGCGCCGGTGAGCTCACCCACGACGACCTGCTCGACATGATCGTGTCGGCCGGCCTCGAGCCGCGCGTGCTCTACCCCAACGGCTTCCGTCGCAAGAGCCGGTTCGCGTTCGTGATCCACCCGCTCTCGCAGCAGTTCTTCAGCACCGTCGAGCCGCTCGCGACCGTGAGCAAGTACTCGCCGCAGGTCGTGATGAACGTGGTCGAGAAGGGCCTCGCCTACGCGCCGCCGTTCATGTACAGCCACGTCACCGGCATCGAGTCGCCCACCGGCGCGCAGGCCGAGGGCTGGCTGATCAGCGTCGGCGGTACGCCGAAGGAGCTGATGTCGCACAGCCCCGAGTTCACCTACGACAAGCTGCTCCAGGCCGCCGAGATCGCGCAGAAGCTCGGGGCGCAGGTGATGGGTCTCGGCGCGTTCACGAAGGTCGTCGGCGACGCCGGAGTCACTGTGGCCAAGCGCGCGCCGCTGCCCATCACGACGGGCAACAGCTACAGCGCCTCCGGCGCGCTGTGGGCGGCGCACGACGCGATGCTGCAGCTCGGGATCTCCGAGGTCGACGACCAGGGACGCATCAGGGCGAAGGCCATGGTCGTCGGCGCCACCGGCGCGATCGGCTCCGTCTGCTCACGGCTGCTCGCGCTGTCGTCCGACGAGCTCTGGCTCGTCTCGCCCGAGACCGCGAAGCTCCTCGCGCTCAAGAAGGACCTCGAGCGCGAGCACCCGCGCGCGGTGATCAGGGTCGCGGCGAAGCCCGGCGACCACCTCGGCGAGATGGACCTCATCGTCACGGCGACGTCGGGCGCCGGGAAGCGCGTGCTCGACATCATGGCCGTGAAGCCCGGCTGCGTGATCACCGACGTGGCCCGACCGCTCGACCTCTCGGCCGAGGACGTCGCCAAGCGCCCGGACGTGCTCGTCATCGAGTCCGGCGAGATCGAGCTGCCGGGCGTCGTCCGGATGAAGAACATCGGTCTGCCGGCCAACGTCGCCTACGCCTGCCTCGCCGAGACCGTCGTGCTCGCGCTCGAGGGCCGCTACGAGACCTTCACCGTCGGGCGGAACATCGAGTGGGAGAAGGTCAAGGAGATCTACAAGCTCGGCCTCAAGCACGGCATGCGTCTGGCCGTGATCTCCGGTGTCAACGGTCCCTACTCCACCGAGGACATCGCGCGGATCCGCGAGCTCGCGCTCGCGGCCCGCGCCGACCTCAGTCGGTGACCGGTGAGGCCGTGATGCGCAGCGCGCCCGGTGCGTCCGCGGGGACGAACGGCTTGTGCGGCGCGACCGGCGCGACCTCGACGTAGGCCGAGCCCAGCGGCGGTCGCTGGTCGGCCTCGCCCTTGTTCGGCCACAGCGACATCGCGCGCTCGGCCTGCGCCGTGATCGTGAGCGAAGGGTTGACGCCGAGGTTCGCCGACACCGCCGAGCCGTCGACGATGTGCAGCCCCTCGTGGCCGAAGACCCGCTGGTAGCCGTCGATCACGCCGCTGTCGGGGTCGGCCCCGATGCAGCAGCCGCCCACGAAGTGCGCGGTCATCGGAGCGTCGATGAGGTCGCCGACCTGACCCATCGGGAAGCCGTCGATCTTCTCCGCGATGCGCCGCGACGCCTCGTTGCCCGCCGGGATCCAGGTGGGGTTCGGCTCGCCGTCGCCCTGCTTCGAGGTGAGGCGGAAGCCCAGCTTGCTCTTGACCCCGCGCACGGTGAGGGAGTTGTCGACCGACTGCATGACGAGCGCGATCGCGCCCTTCTCCGACCAGTGCCGCACGCCGAACGATCGCGCCGCCGTCTTCGGGTCCGACGCCATCTGCTTGGCCCAGACCTTCCAGCGCGGCACGCCGTCGACGCCGTCGGTCATGACGGTCGCGAGCAGGCTCATCAGATTGCTGCCCTTGCCGTAGCGCACCGGCTCGATGTGGGTGCGCTCGTCGGGGAAGAACGACGACGTGATCGCGACGCCGCGGGTGAAGTCGGTGTCCTTGCGCGTCGAGACCGCACCGACGATCGACTCCGAGTTCGTGCGCGAGAGCAGGCCGAGCCGCGCGGAGATGCGCGGCAGGAAGCCCTCGTCGCGCATCCGGTGCAGCAGCCGCTGGGTGTTGAACGTGCCTGCGGCGACGACCACGTGGTCGGCGGTGAAGGTTCGTCGACCACGCATCATCGGACCGGTGCGCGCCGTCTCCACGGCGTATCCGCCCTGGGCCCGCGGACGCACGATCTGCACGGTGGTGAGCGGGTGCACGGTGGCTCCCGCGGCCTCGGCCAGACCGAGGTAGTTCTTCGGCAGGGTGTTCTTCGCGTTGTGCCGGCAACCCGTCATGCACGAGCCGCACTCCATGCAGCCCTCACGCGCCGGGCCGACGCCGCCGAAGTAGGGGTCGGGCGACGGCGCGCCCTTGCCCTCGCCGAAGAAGACGCCGACGGGGGTGAGCTTGAACGTGTGGCCGACGCCCATGTCCTCGGCGACCTCGGCGAAGACGTCGTCGAGCGGGGTGCGGTGCGGGACCTGCGTGACGCCGAGCATCCGGGTGGCCTGGTCGTAGAACGGCGCGAGCTCGCGCTGCCACTCGGTGATCCCGGCCCACTGCGGGTCCTCGAAGAACTCCGTCGGGGGGACGTAGAGCGTGTTCGCGTACACGAGCGAGCCGCCGCCGACGCCCGCGCCGCAGAGCACGACGGCGTCGGGGAGCAGATGGATGCGCTGGATGCCGTAGAGGCCGAGGCGCGGGGCGAAGAGGAACTTGCGGACGCGCCACGAGGTCTTGGCGAACTCGTCGTCGGTGAAGCGGCGGCCGGCCTCGAGGACACCGACCTTGTAGCCCTTCTCGGTGAGCCGCAGCGCCGTCACGGACCCGCCGAAGCCGGACCCGACCACGAGCACGTCGTAGTGGTCGCCGGTCCCGTTCTGCGTCCTGTCGCTCATCGCACGCCCGCCTTCTTCATGACCCGCACCACGGTGGTGAGGTGCCCTGCCCACTGTTCGTCGGACCGGCCGAACTGCGCACCGAGCCCGACGAGCCGCTGCACCGAGACGGTCTGCGACTCCGTGTACTTCATCAGGCCCTCGATGCCGTGGCGGCGCCCGAGTCCCGACGCCTTCATGCCGCCCATCGGCGCGCCCGTGGAGCCCCAGGTGGCACCGTAGGCCTCGTTGACGTTGACGGTGCCCGCCTGGATCCGACGGGCCATCGCGCGACCAGTGCGGGTGTCGCGCGTGAGGACCGAGGCGTTGAGGCCGTAGACCGAGTCGTTCGCGAGCGTGATCGCCTCGTCGTCGGTCGAGAACGTGTAGACGCTCGTGACCGGCCCGAAGGTCTCGTCCTTGCACGCGAGCATGTCGGGCGTCACGCCGCGCAGCACCGTGGGCTCGACGTAGAACGGCCCGACGTCGGGACGGGCCCGGCCTCCGGTGAGGACCTCGGCGCCCTTCGCGACCGCGTCCTCGATGTGGCGTACGACGGCGTCGCGCTGCTTCGCCGACACGAGCGATCCCATGTCCGCGCCCCAGCCCACGCCGGGCTTGAGGCGCAGCGCCTCGACACGGCGCAGGAAGGCAGCGAGGAACTCCTCGGCGATGTCCTCGTGCACGTAGAGCCGCTCGATGCCGATGCAGAGCTGGCCGGAGTTGGCGAAGCACGCGCGCTCGGCGATCTCCGCGGAGCGCTCGATGTCGGCGTCGGCCCGCACGACGAGCGCGTTCTTGCCACCGAGCTCGAGCGAGCAGCCGATGAGCCGCTCGCCGCAGCGCTTCGCGACCTCGCGGCCCACCGGGGTCGAGCCGGTGAACATGATGTAGTCCGCGCGCTCCATCACCCACGGTCCGAGGCGGGAGCCGGGACCGATGACCACCGGCAGGATCCCTTCCGGCACACCGGCTTCGCGCAGCAGATCGACGGCCCACAGCGCGGTCACCGTGGTCTGGATGTCGGGGCGCAGGACCACGGCGTTGCCTGCGAGGAGCGCCGGCAACGCGTCGGTGACGGCGAGGGTGATGGGGTAGTTCCACGGCGCGATGATGCCCACGACGCCCTTGGCGTGGTGGTGCTGCACCGTCTCCGTCAGCGTCGGGAAGACGCCGAGGTGCCGCTTGGACGCGAGCATCCCCGGGCCGCGGCGCGCGTAGTGCCGCGCGTTGATCGCGCAGTCGACGAGCTCCTCGAACGCGTCACGACGAGCCTTGCCGGTCTCGAGCTGCGCGAGGTCGAGCCCCTCCGCCTGCCGGTCGAGCACGAGGTCGTGGAACCGCAGCAGGACCCGGGCGCGGTCGCGGACCGACCGGGCGGCCCAGACGCGCTGCGCGCGCCGCGCCATCGCGAACGCGGCCTCGACGTCGTGCTCGTCGGACAGCGGCAGCGAGGCCGCGAGGCCGCCGGTGAACGGCGACACGGTCTCGACCCGCTCGGCCGACGGCGACACGACCGCATGGCGCAGCAGTCGCGCGACGGTGGCGGCCGGGATGGCCGGCCCGGACGAGTCGCTCGAGCTCGGGCGTGCGCCCGCGGGATCGGCGTAGGCGGTCTGCTCGGCGGTCATGGCCGCAGCGTAGAGCAGCGTGTTACCCGCCGGTAGCCAGGCCGCCCAGATTCCACGACGCCCCGTGTCGAAACCACCGCTCGTTCCGGCTGAATGTGCCCCAGAGTGCGTAAGAGGCACCCAGCGGGACCTCCACTTATCGGACGCCACGGCCTTGGGGCGCCTCAGGTGCCTCTTACGCAGCCAGGGGCACATTCAGCCAACGTCAGCGGGGCGGGGTGACGACGACCTCGACGCGCTGGAACTCCTTGAGGTCGGAGTAGCCCGTCGTGGCCATCGCGCGGCGCAGGGCGCCGACGAGGTTCATCGTGCCGTCGGCCGTGCGCGAGGGGCCGTGCAGGATCTCCGCGAGGGTGCCGACCGTGCCGAGCTGCACGCGCTCGCCGCGCGGCAGCTCGGGGTGGGTGGCCTCGATCCCCCAGTGCGAGCCGTGTCCGGGCGCCTCGACGGCCCGCGCGAGCGGCGAGCCGACCATCGCGGCGTCGGCCCCGCAGGCGATCGCCTTGGGCAGGTCGCCGGAGCGGCCGACGCCGCCGTCGGCGATCACGTGGACGTAGCGGCCGCCGGACTCGTCCATGTAGTCGCGCCGCGCGGCAGCGACGTCGGCGATCGCCGAGGCCATCGGCACGCGGACGCCGAGGACGTCGCGCGTCGTGTGCGCGGCGCCGCCGCCGAAGCCGACCAGGACGCCGGCAGCGCCGGTGCGCATCAGGTGCAGGGCAGCCTGGTAGGTGGCGCAGCCGCCGACGATGACGGGTACGTCGAGCTCGTAGATGAACTGCTTGAGGTTGAGCGGCTCGCGCACCGACTCCGGCGGCGAGACGTGCTCGGCGCTCACGGTCGTGCCGCGGATCACGAAGATGTCGACGCCCGCGTCGACGACCGCCTTCGCGAACTGCGCGGTCCGCATCGGCGAGAGCGCAGCGGCGACCGTGACGCCGCCCGCGCGGATCTCGGCGATGCGCGAGGCGATCAGGTCGGTGCGGATCGGCTCGGAGTAGATCTCCTGCAGGCGCGGGGTGACGCGCTCCGCGGGGAGCTCGGAGATCTCGGCGAGCAGCGGAGCGGGGTCGTCGTAGCGGGTCCAGAGGCCGTCGAGATCGAGCACGCCGAGGCCGCCGAGGCGGCCGATCTCGATGGCGGTCGCCGGCGAGACGACCGAGTCCATCGGCGCCGCGAGGACGGGTGTGTCGAAGGTGTAGGCGTCGATGCGCCACGCGACCGACACGGCCTCGGGGTCGCGCGTGCGCCGGCTCGGCACGATGGCGATGTCGTCGAGCGCGTACGCCGGACGGGCGCGCTTCGCGCGGCCGATCTCGATCTCGGTCACAGCTGTCCTCTACGACTCAGGGATGGTGCGGGCCTGGGCTACGACGGGTAGTTGGGTGCCTCGGTCGTCATCTGGATGTCGTGCGGGTGGCTCTCCTTGAGGCTCGCCGCCGTGATCCGGATGAAGCGGCCGCGCTCCTGGAGCTCGGGGACGGTGCGCGCACCCACGTAGAACATCGACTGGCGCAGGCCGCCGACGAGCTGGTGCGCGACGGCCGACAGCGGGCCGCGATAGGCCACGCGACCCTCGACGCCCTCGGGCACGATCTTGTCGTCGCTCTCCACCTCGGCCTGGAAGTAGCGGTCCTTGGAGTAGGACTTCTTCCCGCGCGAGGACATCGCGCCGAGGGATCCCATGCCGCGGTAGGACTTGTACTGCTTGCCGTTGACGAAGATGACGTCGCCGGGCGACTCGTCGCAGCCCGCGAGCATCGAGCCGACCATGACCGACTCGGCACCCGCGACGATCGCCTTCGCGATGTCGCCGGAGTACTGCAGCCCGCCGTCGGCGATCACCGGGACGCCCACGGGCTTGCAGGCCAGCGAGGCCTCGTAGACGGCCGTGATCTGCGGGGCGCCGACGCCGGTCACGACACGGGTGGTGCAGATCGAGCCCGGGCCGACGCCGACCTTCACGGCGTCGGCGCCGGCGTCGACGAACGCCTGCGCGCCGGCGCGGGTCGCGACGTTGCCGCCGATGACCTGCACGTGACGCGTCGCGGGGTCGCTCTTGAGCCGGGCGACCATGTCGAGCAGCAGGCGCACGTGGCCGTGCGCGGTGTCGGCGACGAGCACGTCGACGCCGGCCTCGACGAGCGTGGTCGCGCGGTCCCACGCGTCGCCGAAGTAGCCGATCGCGGCACCGACCATGAGGCGGCCGTCGGCGTCCTTCGACGCGTTCGGGTACTGCTCGGACTTCACGAAGTCCTTCACCGTGATCAGCCCGGTGAGACGACCGTGGTCGTCGACGATCGGGAGCCGCTCGCGCTTGTGCTGGCGCAGCAGCAGCGTCGCCTCGGCGCGCTCGATGCCCTCGTGACCGGTGATGAGTGGCATCGGGGTCATGACGTCGGAGACGAGCGTGGTGGCCCACACCGCGACCGGTGTGAAGCGCAGGTCGCGGTTGGTGACGATCCCGAGGAGCACGTTGCCCTCGTCGACGACGGGGAGACCGGAGACGCGGTACTGCCCGCACTTCTCGTCGAGGTCCTCGAGCGTCGCCTTCGGCCCGATCGTGATCGGGTTCGAGATCATCCCGGTCTGGGTCCGCTTCACGAGGTCGACCTGGTAGGCCTGGTCCTCGATCGACAGGTTGCGGTGCAGCACGCCGAGGCCGCCCTGGCGCGACATCGCGATCGCCATCCGGGCCTCGGTCACGGTGTCCATCGCCGCCGACACGAGCGGGACGTGCAGCGAGATGTCCCGGGTCAGGCGCGAGGACGTGTCGACGTCCGCGGG
>Ga0302299_10000418_pt1 | contig 22849 bp, 21 predicted proteins | sample III_Fen_N3_4_FD_198795 | JGI IMG/M metagenome (GOLD analysis project Ga0302299, IMG submission 198795) | Peat permafrost microbial communities from Stordalen Mire near Abisko, Sweden - III_Fen_N3_4 | ecosystem: Environmental > Terrestrial > Soil > Wetlands > Permafrost | place: Sweden: Abisko... | reverse complement strand
CGCGAGGTAGGCGGCGAAGTCCCTCCCGACCCTGTCGGCCTCCGTGTTGGACGGCAGCTCGTAGACGACGACGTAGCCGCCCAGCGGCTCGTCGGGGAGGACAGCCTGCAGGAGCCGGCGCGGGACCGTCGACAGGTCGGCCGTCTCGCCCGGGCGGTACGCGGTCAGCGGGTCCTGGACCTGGAAGGACGCCGCCCCCAGCGCCCCGGCGACGATGTCGTGGGTCAGCTGCGCGGCCTGGCCGGTCGGGGCCATGGTGGGCGACGCGCCCGGGCCGAACCCGATGCCCAGCGCCGAGGCGACGATCAGCACGGCGCCAAGCACCAGGCTGCCGATGGCGAGCACGGCGAACAGGAGCGGCGGACCGCCGCGGCGTCGGGCCGGAGTGGTGGTGTCGGGACCCGTCGAGACGCTCATCCCGGGGGCCACCCCATCGAGCGTCCGCCGAGCAGGTGCAGGTGCAGGTGCGCCACCGTCTGGCCCCCGTCGGGCCCGACGTTGGCGACGAGACGCCAGCCGCCATCGAGGCCCTCGCGGCGCGAAATGTCGGCCGCCACCGCGAACAACCGCCCCAGCAACGGCCCCGAGGCCTCGCCCAGCTCGGCCGCCGAGACGACATGCGCCTTCGAGATGAGCAGGGCGTGCGTCGGCGCCTGCGGGTTGATGTCGCGGATGGCGAACACGAGGTCGTCGTCGTGGAGACGGGCGGCCGGGATCTCCCCCGCCGCGATCCGGCAGAACAGGCAATCAGCGCTCATGCGCCCCTTCCTTTGTTGACCGGCGATCCGGCGAGCACCGGCAATGCCGCCCGCAGGGTGCGCGGCGCGGGATCGACGTCGAGGATGTCACCGGTAACGCGGTCGGCAGCACCGGCATCGATCGCCTGCCGACGGACAGTCAGGATCGCATTCTCGAGGCCATCGGGGTCGCCCGGGCGCGGCGTCAGGGCCACCAGGACGTTGTCCTCCGCGTGGCCCACCCACCGGCCGTCCGCCAGGCGTGACTCCACCAGCACGCGGGTCTCCGTCCCCAGCCCGCGCCGCGCGAAGCCCGCGCGCGCGTCGGCGGCCACCACGAGCAGATCGGCCGCGCGCGCCTTCTTCGTCCGCTCGTCCACCTGGCCCGTCATCCGGGTCGCGGGTGTGCCCGGTCGGGCCGAGTACCGGAACACGTGCAGGCCGGCGGCGTCCAGCGCGCGGATGAAGGCGACGGACCGCGCGAACGCCTCGTCGTCCTCCGTGGGGAACCCGGCGATCATGTCCGCGTGGATCGCCACTCCGGGGATCGCGGCCCTCGCGCGCGCCACCACGAGCGCGTAGTCGGCGGTCGTGTACCGGCGGCCCATGCGGCGGAGAACGCCGTCGTCACCGGACTGCAGAGGGAGGTGGAGGTGCGGCAGGGTCCTCGGCGCACCCTCGACCCATGTGGCAAGGAGCTCGTCGTCCACATGCTGGGGCTCGATGGAGCTGAGCCGGATCCGCTCGACCGGGGTCTCGGCGAGGATCCTCCGGACCAGGCCGGCGAGGGTCAGCGCGCTCCGGACGTGCGATCCGCGTGCGCCGCGCTCTGACCAGCCGCCGTCGTAGGTCCCGATGTTGATCCCGGTGAGCACGATCTCCCGGTGCCCGGCGGCCAGCGCGCGGCGCACGTCCGCCAGCACGACCCCCGGCGCCAGGGAGCGCTCGTCGCCGCGCGCCCGAGGGATGATGCAGTACGTGCAGTGGAACGAGCAGCCGTCCTGGACCTTGACGAAGGCGCGGGTGCGCTCCACCGAGACCCGGCCGTCGTCGACACCCTCGATGGCGCCGGTCACGATCGCCTCCACGGCCCCGACGGTCTCCACGGCTCGGACGGCCTCGACCCCCGACAGCGTGGGCAGGGCGGCGTCGAGCGGCGCGTGCGGGCCGTCATCGCCATCGCCGGTGACGCCACCGATCCGCAGCAGCCCCTCCAGCTCCGCCAGGAACGCGGCCTTGTCCTCGTTCCCCACCAGGCGCGCACCGGCGTCCACGACAGCGAAGGCCGCCGGGTCGACCTGGACGGAGCAGCCGGTCACCACGACCTGCGCGGCGGGGTTCGCGCGGCGGGCGCGGCGGACGGCGGAGCGTGACTTCTCGTCCGCGGTGGAGGTCACGGTGCAGGTGTTGACGAGGTAGAGGTCCGCGACCTCGTGCGGGTCCACGAGCGAGACACCGGCCTCGCGCAGGAGCCGGGCAGCCGCCTCCATCTCGGACTGGTTGACCTTGCAGCCGAGGTTGACGATCGCGGCCGACCGGGGTCGTGCCGAAGCCGCGTCACCGGACACCGGCGCGGCGGCTTCCTGGACCGGGATCCCCGCGCTCACCACAGAACGGGCTTCGTCGACATCAGGAAGGCGATGAGGCCGACCGCCGTGGTGATCGCGTAGGCCATGTACCGCTGCCCACGCGCCCTGGCCCGCCACGCCTCGCGATCCTCGTCGGTCTCGATGCCGTCCCGCCGGGCGAGGCGCCGGAGGCCCGGTCGCTGGACCGCGAAGACGACGACGGCCGCGATGGCGTAGGTGGCGAGGCTGACCAGGAGCCACGGCTGCTGCAGCATCCGCGGGCCAAGCACGACGACCATCGTCGCGCCCGTCAGGGCCAGCCCGATGCCGATGACGATCGCCCCCCGGGCCTGCATCGCCGTCATGATGCGGACGAAGGGGCCGGGCGGCGGCGCGTCGTATCCGCGGCTCACGAGGCGGTTGCGGAGGGTGAACGGCAGCAGCAGGCTCGGCACGAAGAGCGCGATCGCCAGGCAGATGTGCGTGGCGAGGATGAGCGGGAAGAGGGAGGACACGTCCGGCATCAGGCGCGGATCGTAGCGCAGGGGGGGCGGGGGCCCTGTGATGGTCCCGGGTGCCGGCCTCAGGACGGCGGGCGCCGCATCTCCATGGCCACCCAGTCGCCCTCCTCCCAGCGGTTGACGAGCACGAGGCCGCGCGCCCCGAAGCCCTCCACGACACCGGCCTCACGGGTCAGGAAGATCCCGGACGCGATCAGCGTGCCGCCCGGGCGCAGGTCGGTCACCATGCCGTCGGCCAACGTGATCAGCAGCGACGCGATCAGGTTGGCGAGCACCACGTCGAACGGGCCCTCGCCACTGGGCGCGCTCCCCTCGCGGGCGCGGATGACGCGGGACAGGCGGTTGCGACGCGCGTTCGCCCTGCTCGCCTCGACCGCGATCGGGTCGACGTCCACGGCCAGCACCTCGCGTGCCCCGAGCTTCGCGGCCGCGATCGACAGGATCCCGGACCCGGAGCCCACGTCCAGGACCCGCGCCGGGGCGCCATCCGCGCCGCCGTGATCCACAAGGGCGCGGTCCCCGAGCGACTCGAGCGCGGCCAGGCACAGGCGCGTGGTCGGGTGGAGCCCGGTCCCGAACGCCATGCCCGGGTCCAGGGCCAGCACGATGTCATCCGGCTGCCGGCGATGACGGCGCCACGTGGGCCGGATCACGATCCGCCGCCCGATCCGCAGCACCGGGAAGTGGGCCTTCCAGGCGTTCGCCCAGTCGGCCTCGAGGACGATTGCCGCGGTGAGGTCCCCGATCGGCCGCATGCCGAAAGCCTGGAGATGGCCGAGGTCGCGGTCGGCCCGGGCGACGGCGGCGCGGATGACCGCGGGATCGAGAATCGGCAGGTGGGCCCGGACGATCGCGGGGCGGGCCAGGTCGACGCGCGCTGCGAGGCCATCCTCGACGAGCTCGAAGGCCGGCTCGACGCTGGTGCCGCCGGGCGCGGCGCGGGACAGGATCTCCGAGACGGCCTCAACCGCCTCGTGGTCGGCGGCGACGGAGATCTCCAGCCAGGCGCCCGCCGTGGCCGCGGCGGCGGCGAGGTCGATGCCGGCGAGCGGGTCGGCGGCCGTGGCCGGGCCCGGAGCGGCGCCCGACCCGTCGCCCATCAGAGACCCAGCTTCTCGCGCAGCCCGTGGGCCGTCGAGACGCTCTCGCCCGCGTCCTTCGCGTAGGCCTCCAGGATCTCGCGCTGGTGCTTGGACAGCTTCGTCGGCACGACGACGTTGACGACGACGTGGAGGTCTCCGCGCGCCGACTGGCGGCGCAGGTTGGGCACGCCGCGCCCACGGAGCCGGATCTCCGTCCCGGGCTGGGTGCCGGCCTTGACCTCGACCTCCGCGTCGTCGCCCTCCACCGTGGGCACGTGGAGCCTCGTCCCCAGCGCGGCCTGGGCGATCGAGATGTCGGCCTCGTAGAAGAGCTCCGTCCCCTCGCGGGTGAGCGACGGGTGGTCGGCCACGTGGACCGCGACATACAGGCTGCCCGGCGATCCCCCGCGCGGCCCCGTCTCGCCCTCGTTGGACAGGCGGATCTGGTGGCCCTCGTCGATGCCGGCGGGGATCGTGACGCGCAGGCTCCGGCGACGCTCCGTCCGGCCCTCGCCGCGGCAGGCGTCGCAGGGCGACTCGACGATCCTGCCCTCACCGCGGCACCGCGGGCACGGGGCGACGTTCACCATCTGGCCGAGCATCGTCTGACGGATGCTGCGGACCTCGCCGCGGCCGTTGCACTGGGGGCACTGCACGGGGGCCGTGCCCTGCTTCGCCCCCGAACCGCCGCAGGTGTCGCAGCGGCCGAGGACGGGGAACTCGATCTCCTTCTCGGTGCCGAGGACCGCCTCATCGAACGAGATGCGCAGGTCGTAGCGCAGGTCGGAGCCCGTGGTCGGGCGCCCGCGCCGTGCCCCGGCCGCCGCCGCGCCGCCGAAGAAGGCGTCGAAGATGTCCGAGAAGCCGCCGAAGCCCGCCGAGCCGAACCCCTGCGCGCCGCCGCCGGCGCCGGCGGCGCCGAGGCCTGCCCGCCCGAACATGTCGTACGTCTGGCGCCGCTGGGGATCGCTGAGGACCTGGTATGCCTCGTTGACCTCCTTGAAGCGGTCCTGGGCCGCGGGGTCCTTGTTGACGTCCGGGTGCCACTGCTGGGCGAGCCTGCGGAAGGCGCGCTTGATCTCGGCGTCGTCTGCGGTTCGCTCGACGCCGAGCACCTCGTAGAAGTCGCGCTCTGCAGCCATGGGTGGAGAGAGTCTATCGGCTCCGGGGGCCGGGCCCGGCGACAGCCGACCCGGCTACGGGTTCAAGGACGTGGCGGACGGGGCCGGCGACGCCCCGCGAACGAAGACGACGCTGGCCGCGAGCTCGTCGACTCGCGCTCGGAACTCACGTCGATCGGGCCCTGCCGAACACGCCTCGATGTCGACCCAGCCCGGCGCGCCCGGCCGCCCGATCCACCAGGCTCGGTGTGCATCGCACCCGGGCTGGGCCGTGACACCTGTGACCTGGGTTCCAACGGGACCCTCCACGACTTGGAGCGCAGCCGGCATCCCGTCGATGCGGGCGGACCATCCGGTCGGCGGCTCGACGGCGGTGATGTCCATCATCCCCGGGTAGATCGCCACCGTGGCCAGCATCTCCCCCGGCTCGAGGTGGACTCTCGCGACGCATGGGGTGGCGGCACCGGATCCGCAGGCGCCGGCGAGGTCGAAGTTGGCGAAGGCGACCAGCGTCGCGCCATCGGGCGCCTGCGGATCCAGCATCGCCACGTGCCAGCCAGCCGGGGCGCGCAGCGACAGGTCGCGGAGCTGGATGAAGGCGCCGCCAGGTCCAGCCGATCCCGACGGCGGCGAGGAGCTGGGGGATCCGCCCGCGCTCGAAGCGGTCGGTGATGGATTCGGACCATCGCCGAGTCCTGCGGCTTCGTTCCCAGGGGCTCCGGCGCGCAGCGCAATGCCGGCGATGGCCATGACTCCGCCCAGGAGCACCAGCATCGACAGCATCGCGACGAGTGGTTGGCGCGTCGACCCACGTAGCCGCGCTGGTCTCGACGTGAACGGCACGACCTCCGCCGACACGGACGGGAGCGCCAGCGGCCGAGCTCGGACGGGCTCGTCGGGCGGCCCCACGCGGAGGATCTGATCGAGCTGGGCGTCATTCATTGATCTGACCCCGCCCGCGTGAGCAGCTCAGCCCTGAGTGTGGACAGGCCGCGACTTGCGAGTGTCCGCGCCGCGCCGGGAGTAATCCCCATCGCTGCGCCGACATGCTCGAACGACAAGTCAAGGCGGTACCGAAGCACAATCGCTGCCCGCTGGCGCCCCGGCAACCGGTCGACGGCCGTCCAGACAGCCACGCGGTCGGTCAGATCAGCGACATGGGTCATGACGGGCGGGTGCAGTCGCAGGCGGAGGTCGCGAATCCGTCGCGCGAGGCGGTGGCGATCCATCGCCAGGCGGTAGGTGGCCGTGGCCAGCCACGCTCGCGGATCTCGGACCTCCTCCCCAGCGCACAGTCCGCGCCAAAGGCGGATGAAGGCCTCCTGCACCGCGTCCCAGGCCTCGTCCTCATCGAGGCCAAGACGTAGGGCGAGGCCAACGAGAGCGGTCGCGTGATCAGCGTGGGCACGCTCGACGATGCGGCGCGCTCTCAACGCGGCGGCAGCGCGCAGATCCAGCGGAACCGTCTCGCCCAAGTTGCCCATGATCACGACCATAGACGCTCGAAGCGGGCCAGAACGCATCGCCCGCGCGCCGCGAGCTCGCGCGAGCCTGAACCCGGGCCCTCAAGCGACGCCCGCCAGCTCGCTCGCCCGGCAGAGCACGGCCTCGAGCATCGGCGCTGTGAGGCGGCCCGTGAAGGTGTTCTGCTGGCTGGGGTGATAGGAACCGACGAGCGCGTACGGGCCGACCCGGGCCTCCGCGCCATGGCCGAACTTCGGCCTGGGTGTCGGCGTCGCGGTCGCCGGACCCAGGGCGGCGAGGGCCCGGAGCGACGCGTCCCAGCCGATGGCACCCAACGGGACGATGACCGTGAGGGCGGTGAGCAGCTCGATCTCCCGGACGAGCCAAGGACGGCAGGTCGCCTGCTCGTCGGGGGTCGGCCTGTTGGCGGGCGGGGCGCACCGTACGGCGGCGGCGACACGCGTCTCGTTGAGCCTCAGCCCGTCGCCGGCGCGGCGGCCCTCGGGCTGGCTCGCGAGACCGGCCGCGTGGAGGGCGCGCCACAGGAAGTCGCCGGAGGCGTCGCCGGTGAAGACGCGCCCGGTCCGGTTGGCGCCGTGCGCGGCGGGGGCGAGACCGACCAGGAGGATCCGGGCGGCCTCGTCGCCGAACCCGGGCACCGGGCGGGCCCAGTAGGTCTCGTCGCGGAAGCGGGCGACCTTCGTGCGGGCCTGGCCCTCGCGCCACTCGACCAGGCGGGGGCAGGCGTGGCACATGCCGATCTGGGCGTCGAGGGTCGGCAGGTCCTGGACGGAGCGGGCCTCGACCAGAACGTCGGCAGGATCGATGGCAGACATCGGATTGATGCTACCGGGCGACCCGCCATCCGCTGCGCCCCGGGATTTCCGTCACGTATCTAGAGGACGACTCTTCGTCACCTGATCTCTCGCCGGCGAGCCCCGAATCCGGTGGTCGAGGCCGTGGTTCCTGCCAGGTCGTCGCCACTGGGCCCGCGCCGCTTTCCGGGCCGACGAGGAGTCGTCCTTTGCGTGAGCGCTGGAAATCGCGCGGCGCCGCTGGAAGGTGCCGGGCAGCGAACCAACGCTACTTGAGCAGCATCCCGTCCAGCCGCCGCTCGGCGACCGCCAGCCCGACCAGGCCCATGGTCCCGAGGTAGACCACGTGCCACAGGATCGACGGCTCCACGGCTCCCAGGACAAGGGACCGGATCAGGTCCACGCCCTGCCACAGCGGCGTCAGCTCGATGAACACGCGCAGCGGCTCCGGGTAGGCGGTGAGCGGGTAGAACGTGCCGCTGAACAGGAACAGCGGCAGCACGACGAGGTTGATCAGGTCGAAGTCCTGCCAGGAGCGCATGAACGTCGTCGAGGCCATGCCCACCGCGGCAAATGCGAACGCGAGCAGCGTGGCGGACGGGACGGCGAACACCGCCCACGGCGACCGGACCAGGCCCAGCACGAAGATCACGACGATGAACCCCAGCGCATACAGCGTGGCCCGGATCACCGCCCAGCCGATCTCGCCCAGCGCCACGTCGCCGGGGCCCAGGGGAGTCGCCAGCACGGCGTCATAGACCTTCTGGAAGTTGAGCTTGAAGTACACGTTGAACGTGGACTCCGCGATCGCCCCGTTCATCGACGCGGACGCCAGCAGGGCCGGGGCCACGAACACCGCGTACGGGATCGAGGTCCCGTCCGGTCCCGGCAGGGCGCCGACGATCCCGCCGATCCCGAAGCCGATCGCCAGCAGGTAGAACAGCGGCTCGAAGAAGCCGGACAGGATCACCAGCCAGCCGTTCTTGTAGACGAGGAGGTTGCGCTCGATCAGGAGCAGCGCACGGCGTCCACCGAAGCCGAACGGGAGGACGCGCCCGAGCGCGGTCAGCTGCAGCATCGTCAGCTCTCCAGCCGGCGCCGGAACATCACGAACATCGCCACCGTGCCGACGATCGCGTACGTGCTCAGGATCACGACGTGCGCGACCTGCACGAGCGGGTCCTCGTAGGCCGTGCCCAGCGCCAGGGACCGTGACAGGTCCACCCCGTGCCACAGGGGGAGCACCCACGCGATCCAGCGGATCTGCTCGGGCAGCTGGCTGATCGGGAAGAACGTGCCCGAGAACAGGAACAGGGGCGTGATCCCGAAGCGCCAGATCGAGTTGAACGCGGACGTGTCCCGTTGCGTGGACATGAAGGCCGCGATCGGTCCCGCGAACGCGAGTGCCGTCAGGGTCCCCACCGGCACCGCGAAGATGATCCCGGGCGTCGCCGCGGCCCCGAACAGCAGGATGACGACGAGGAAGATCGAGCCCACCAGCGTCGCCCGCGTGGCGATCCAGGCCAGCTGGCCGAAGGCGATCGCGAACGGCGTCAGCGGGGTCGCGTACATCGCGTGGTAGCGGCGGACCCAGGTGAACCCCTCGAGGATCGAGAACGTGGCCTCGAACACCGATGCCTGCATCACCGAGGAGACGAGCAGCGCCGGCGCCAGGTACTGGAGATACGGCACGCCGCCCATCGCGGCGCTGTCGGCCTTGTCCACGTAGGAACCCAGGCCCACGCCCATGGCGACCAGGAACAGCACCGGCTGGGCGAAGTTGCCGAAGATCGAGCCTCGCCAGGTGCGCACGTACAACAGCCACAGGTGCTCGTACGCGGCGCGCAGGCCGGCGAAGGGACTCTGGCGCGGGACGGCGTCCCCGGTACGGTGGGGCTGCAGGCTGCCGGGGACCTCCGCGACGGCCATCAGTCGACCAGGCTGCGGCCCGTCAGCCGCAGGAACACGTCCTCGAGCGAGCTCCGCCGGACCAGCACCGTCTCCGGCACGAGGCCCCGTCCGTGGACCGCGACCGCGACGGCCTCGCCGTCGTCGGAGTAGACGAGCACGCGGTCCGGCAGCAGCTCGATCCGGTCGCCGATGCCGTCCAGCCGGTCGCCGAGGGCGTCCTGGACCCCGACCGGGAACCGCATCTCCGTGACCTCGCGGGTGGACCACTCGGAGATCAGGCTCCGCGGGGAGCCCTCGGCCACGATCCTCGCCTTGTCCATGACCACGAGTCGATCGCAGAGCTGCTCGGCCTCGTCCATGTAGTGGGTCGTGAGGACCAGCGTCACCCCGCGCTGCTTGAGGCGGTACAGGCGCTCCCAGAGGAGGTGGCGCGCCTGGGGATCGAGCCCCGTGGTCGGCTCGTCCAGGAGCAGGATCGACGGCTCGTTGATGAGCGCTCGTGCGATCGTGAGGCGCCGCTTCATGCCGCCGGACAGCGGCTCCACCTTGTCACCCGCCCGTTCCGCCAGCTGCGCGAACTCCAGCAGCTCCTCGGCACGCCGTCGCGACTCGGCGCGGGAGAGGCCGAAGTAGCGGCCGTAGATCACGAGGTTGTCCCGGACGGAGATCTCCGTGTCCAGCGTGTCCTGCTGCGGGACCACGCCGAGGCGGCCGCGGATCCGGGCGCCGTCCGTGGCCGGGTCCAGGTCCAGGATGCGGAGCGTGCCTTCCGTCACCGGCGAGACGCACGCCACCATGCGCATCGCGCTGGTCTTGCCGGCGCCGTTCGGGCCAAGGAAGCCGAAGCTCTCCCCCGGCGCGACGTCGAAGTCGATCGCGTCCACCGCGGTGAACGTGCCGAAGCGCTTGGTCAGGCTCCGGGCATGGATGAGCGGCGCAACGTCTGTGTCTGGCATCGGCGGCGCATGGTACCGCAGCCCATCCGGCGCGACGCCAGATGGACGATCGACCTCACCCTGCGGGCGATCCAGGGGAACTGGCGCCATGGGGCGCGGCTGGAACAGCCCCTCAGCGGGCACCGACCATCGTCACCTGGTTGCGGCCGCCATCCTTCGATTCATACAAAGCGCGGTCCGCCAGCGCGACCAGGGCGTCCGGCGTCTCGGTGGCGTCCTGGTAGGTTGTGGCGCCGACGCTCACGGTGACAGCGATCCGGCTGGATCCGTCCTCGACCGTCGTCTCGGAGACGGCGCGGCGGATCCGTTCGGCGGCCTGGGCGACGTCGTCGCGGCCCGCCCCGGGCAGCAGCACGAGGAACTCCTCGCCGCCATAGCGGACCAGCACGTCGCCTTCGCGGACGACGCGACGGCAGGCCCCCGCCACCGCGCGCAGGACGCGGTCGCCGACCAGGTGGCCGTACGTGTCGTTGACGGCCTTGAAGTGGTCGATGTCGAGCATGAGAATGCCCAGCGGCCCTTCGGCGCGGACGGCACGGGAGAACTCCTCGCGCAGCCGGCCCAGCCCGAACCGGCGGTTGTAGGCGTCGGTGAGCGGATCGATCGCAGCCAGCCGCTCGAGGCGGTCGTGGGCAAGGGCGTTGTTCACCGCGAGGCCGAGGTCGGTCCGGAGGTGGTCGAGCAGCTCGATGTCGTCGCGCTCGAAGGTGCCCGTGGTCGCGAGCACGATCACGCCGAGCGGCACGCTCTTGAACGAGACCGGGACGACGAGGATCTCCCGGGCGGCGACGCCAACCAGGACCGAGTCCACGACCAGGTCCTGCGCCCCGACCTGCAACCGCTCGATCTGGCCCAGCCGGATCACGCGGCGCACATGGTCGTTGGCGGACAGGCTCCCGGGTGTGCGGATGCCGAGGCTCGCGAGCGGGACGAGCTCGTCCTCCCGGACAACCAGCATCGCGCCCGCCTCTGACGCGGTGTGCCGCAGCAGGCCGTCCAGCGCCGCGGAGGCGAGCCCCTCGAGCTCGAACTCCCGGGAGAGGACGCCGCTGAAGTCGTGCATCGCGGTCTCCACCGCGTGGCTCTTGGCAAGCGTGCGGATCAGGCTGTTGAAGGCCTGCGCCGTTGCGCCGGCCTCGTCGTCGGAATCGACGGCAAGCGCACATCGCTCCGGGTCGCAGCCGCTCCAGTCCTGGGTGTACACGGCGGACGCCAGCTGCGATTCGACGGTCGTCATCGCCGTCGCCAGGTGCCGGAAGCGGCGTCCGACGACGAGTCGCGCCAGGGCGAAGTTCACGGCCCCGACTGCCAGCCCGGCCGCCAGTGTCGCGGCGAAGAAGACCGGCGTCAGCACCGAAGCGGCGGGCAGGCCGAGCAGCAGGCAGAACGGCGGGAAGACGAGGCCGATCGCGAGACCGAAGCCGGTCATCCAGACCGCCAGGTCGGTGAACACGCGGTTGGTGATACGCGGCACGATGGTTACTCCATGGGTGTGGAGGGGCGCTCCATCTGCCACGCTGCGCGCTGGGTGCCCCGGCCGCCATGGCGCGGAGGTCCGGTGCGGTCCGGTACGGTCGGCGGTACCGCTGGAGGTCAGGCGGTCAGCGGCTGCGCCGGGTCAGGCCTCCGGTGCCGGCTCGGTGCCGTCGTCTGCCAGAAGGCGGTAGAGCTGCCGACGGGCATAGACGAGGATCCGGGTCGTCTCCTCGCGCGCCTGAGGAGTGCCCACGCGCTGGACCTGCATCGTGGCCTCCATGACCTGGCGGAACAGCTGCCGCAGGTCGGGCTCACCGTCGGACGACGCGTCCTTCCAGTGTCTCGGGGCGGGGCTCGAGGCAGCGGCCGCGCGACCCGTTTCCGTCAGCGTGTAGGTCCGCCGGCCGTCGATCTCCTCGCTCGTCGCCAGGCCCTCGTCGGCGAGCTGCTGGAGGGCCGGGTAGATCGAGCCGGCGCTCGGCCGCCAGCGGCCGCCGCTCTGCGACTCGAGCGCCTGGATGATCTCGTAGCCGTGCATCGGCTTGACGGTGAGCACGGCGAGGATCAGGGGGCGGATCTCGCCGCGCCGGACCCCGCCTCGACCCCAGCCTTCACGACCGGCCGGGCCCCGGAAGCCGAACGGCATGGGTCCCCGGCCCTGTCCTTCCCGGGGATCGCGGTGGTGAGAGCGACCCTGGGGGTGGGAAGTTGATCGGAACATCGTGTTCCTCCTGTTTGCGATTGCGCTACGTCGCGCAGCATCTCGATATATCGCTACATAGCGCGTGTCAAGCGACGCAACGATTGGCGTGATCGATGGGGGCGTGGGGCGCGTCAGCGCCCGGGCGGGACGGTTCCCTCGTGCAGGGTCACGATCCCGCCGGTCAGGCCCCGCCACCGGACGTTCACGAGGCCGGCCTCGCCCATGATCTCCGCGATCCGCTCCGGGGAGGGGTAGGCCTGCACGCTCTTGACGAGGTATCCGTAGGCGCTCCCCTGCCCGGCGACCCGCCCGATGACCGGCACGATCCGGTCGAACCACCAGCGCATGAACCGGGCCAGCCGGCTCCGGGGCCGGGCGATCTCCAGGCACAGCACCCTGCCTCCGGGTCGCACGGAGCGCGCCATCTCGGCGAACCCCTGCCGGTAGTCCGGGAGGTTGCGCATGCCGAAGGCGATCGTGGCGGCGTCGAACGAGGCGTCCTCCGTCGGGAGCGCGAGCGCGTCGCCCACGACGTAGGTCAGGCCCGGCCGGTCCGCGTACCGCCGCCGGGCGACAGCGGTCATGCCGGGCGAGAGGTCCACTCCCTGGACGCGGCCGCCGGGCTGGACCCGCCGGTGGAGGTCCGCGGCCACCTTGCCGGTGCCGGACGCCACGTCGAGCGCGGAACCGCCGGGGCGCAGGCCGGCGCGCCTGACGAGACGCCTGCGCCAGCGGGGCTCCTGGAACGCGGAGATGAGCAGGTTCATGAGGTCGTAGCGCTGCGCGATCCGGTCGAACATGACCTGGACCTCGGGCTGGGCGGCGGCGTTGCCGGCCCCGGTGGAGGCACCAGACGGGGTGTGGTCGGGCGGCGGGACTGGGATCATGCGGGGCGCTCCGGGTCGGGGTCGGCTGGCGGTTCGATGGCGCCGCTGGGTTCCGCGGCGAGGGACGGTTCGGTGACAGGGGACGGTCCGGTGACGAGACCGGCCGAGGCGAGCGCTGCGCGGATAGCGGCGGCCACGGCTGCCGGGTGCGTGATGGGAGCGGTGTGGCCGAGGCCGTCGAGCGCATCCCGGCGGGACGCGCGGATGCGAGCGGCGAGGGCGTCGGCGATCGGCCCGTAGAACGGTTCGCTTGCGCCGCCCGTGAGGATGGTCACCGGCGCGACGATCCCGGGCAGGTCGTCCGGACGGATGCCGGCCAGGCTGGCATCGGCGGCGGCCCCGTCCCCCTCGTGGGCGAGGAAGGCGCGGCTCCGAGGCGGCAGGCGGTCCCAGGCCGCGTCGCCCGCGACCCCGCGCAGGAACGTCTCGGCGGCGGCGGTCGGCCCGCCGGCCGCGTGCGCATCCGCGGTCGCCCCGGCCAGCATCCCGAATGCCGCCCTCGTCCGTTCGTCGGCCAAGGGGCCGTATGGCGGCTCGTACGCCACGACCGCGGCGACACGATCCGGGTACCGGGCGGCCAGCTCCACGCCCAACACGCCGCCGAAGCTCACGCCGACCACCGCCGCCCGGGCGATCCCCCGCGCATCCAGGTACGCGACGATGTCCGCCAGGTGGACCGCGAGATCCAGCCCGGCGACCGGCTCACCCGGGACAAGTCGCCCGGTGCCGCTCCCCCGCCGGTCCAGGGCGTGCACGGCGATGTCCCCCGGCCGGGCGAGCGCGGCGGCCAGCTGGTCCAGCTGCCGGGCGTTCGACAGGGTCCCGTGGAGCAGCAGCAGCGGCAGCTCACCCTCGCCGGTGGTCCGCCAGCCGATGCGCGCGCCGTCCGGGCGAGCGAGCTCGCCGGCGCGGTCGCCGGCCAGGAGCGTGCGGACGGCCTCGCGCCGGAGCTTGCCGCCGGACGTGCGCGGAAGGGCATCCAGGCGCAGGAACGACACCGGGACCTTGAACCCGGCGAGCGACGCGCGGCACTGGGCGGCCAGGGCCTCGTTGCCCGGGTCCGGGACATTGGCCCGGAGGACGATCGCGGCAGCGGGCACATGCCCCCACAGCGGGTCAGGGCGGCCGACGACGGCGGCGTCGGCGACGGCGGGGTGCTCGAGCAGGACGGCCTCCACCTCGGCCGGGACGATGTTCTCGCCGCCGCGGACGATACGGTCGAGGCGGCGATCGACGACGGACAGGCGGCCGCCGTCATCGAGGCGGCCGAGGTCGCCGGTGTGGACGCGTTCTGTGGCCATCGCCGCCGGCGGCGGATCGCCGAGATAGCCGGAGAAGCGCGCCCTTGTCTCGATGACGATCTCCCCCACCCCGTCGGGGCCAGGTTCGTCGATGGTCACGCGCACGCCCGGGAGCGGCCGACCCGCGGATCCTGGGTGATCCAGCGCCTCAGCCGTCGGGAGGGCCGTGGCGCCGGACGCGGTCTCGGAGAGGCCGTACGTGGGCACCACCGGCCAGCCCGCGTGGAGCGCGCGCATCACGAGCACAGGCGGGATCGGGCCGCCGCCGAGGAGTACGGCGCGCAGGGACGCCGGAGGGACCGCGTCGCCCGCCGCATCGAGAAGCCGGACGAGCTGGGCCGGGACCAGCGAGAGGTGGCTCATCGGTGGCTCGGCGGCCAGCGCAGCCAAGAGCGCGCCCGGATCCCCGCTGCCGGCGATCCGCAGCGGGACACCGCCTGCGATTGCGCGCCACAGGATCCCCAGGCCCGCCACGTGCCCCAGCCCCAGCGCCAGGAGCCAGCCGGTCGCAGGTGGCAGGGCCTCGAGCCACGACTCCGCGCTCGCGGCCATCGCCCGACCGGAGAGGACGACGCCCTTCGGTCGCCCGGCCGTGCCTGACGTCATCACGATCACGGCCGGGACGTCCGCGTCGAATGCCGCGTCCGCCGGCGGCAACGCAGGCGACGAGACGCCGGCACCGACGGCGAGATCGAGCGGGAGCCCGCGATGACCGGTGCTCGTGACGGCGATGCCCAACCGCGGGTCGTGGAGGACCAGCGCCGGCGACAGCACGTCCAATGCGGCGGCGAGCTCGGGCGCCGCGAACCGGGTCGGCAGCGGTACCGCCACGGCGCCCGCCCGGAGCACCCCGAGGAGCGCCGAGACGGCATCGGCGGACGGCTCCACGAGCAGCGCCACGACGGCACCCGCCTCGACGCCCGCCACGCGGAGGGCGACCGCCACCGTATCGCACCTCCGGTCGAGCTCCGCCCACGTCGTCGTGACGGCCATGTCCAGGATCGCCGGCGAATCTCCCGCCTCCGCGGCAAGGCATCGCACCAGCCGTTCGGCCGACCACCCGCTCATCATCCCGCCCCTGCCGACTCGACCACGAACCGGGCCATCGCCCGCTCGTCGAGCGTGATCCCCAGGGCCCCGCCCACGGACGCGCCCGGCACCCGCATCCGGCCGTCCTCGACGGGCAGTCCCTCGACGAGGAGGTCGTGCTCCAGGACGCCGGCCGTGGCGAGCCCATGATCGGGCGATCTCTCGAGGCGCGAGCCCCGGATCTCCGGCAGCGCCGCCGCGACGGCAAGCCCCGCGGCAAGCCCGACGCCCGTCTCGAACAGCGTGCTCACCACCACCGGCACGTTGCGTTCGGCCGCCAGCGCCGCGATCTCGGCCGCGGCCACGGGGCCGCCGACACGCGCGAGCTTCACGACGAGCACGTCCACCGCGCCCGCATCCATGAGAGCCCGCGCCGTCCGCACCGAGGTCACGGTCTCGTCCGCCGCGATGGGGATGCGGACGCGGCGCCGCAGCTCGGCAAGCTCGGCCGTGTCATCACCGGCCAGGGGCTGCTCGACATACTCGAGCCCGAACCGGGCGATGGCGTCCAGCCGGTCCGTCGCCGTCTCGAGATCCCACGCGCCGTTCACGTCCAGCCGGAGCCGGATGTCCGGCCCGACCGCCGCCCGGATCGCGCGCACCCGGTCCACGAGGACCTCGGTCTCGCGCTCGGCGCCGCCCTTCAGCTTGAGCGTCGTGTAGCCCGCCTGGATGGCCTGCCGGGCGGCCTGGGCCGATGCCTCGGGCCCGATCGACGCGATCGTGGCGTTCACCCCGACGCCGCGCCCGCCGGGGGCGAGACGCTCCGGCAGCTCCCCCTCCAGGTCCAGCAGCGCCGCATCGATGGCCGCCCGGAGCGCCCGGCCCGGGGACCCGTGCATCTCGAGCTCCGTCATCGTCGGGAGGTCCTCGCCGGGGGCGAGCATCGCGACCTCGTGGACCAGGTGGTCGAGCACAACGGATGCCGTCTCGCCGTCCGCGGGCTCCAGCACGGCCTCGCCCAGCCCGAGCCTGCCGTCCGCGTCCGTGAGCCGGATGATCCAGGCCTCGCGCTCCAGCCACATGCCCTGCGCCGTGGCGAACGGACGCCGGAACGGGACCCGGATCTTGGCCGCGTGGACGGAGACGATGCCGCTCACCCGGCGAGCCCTCCGAAGGAGGCTCCGGCCAGTGCCAGCCCCAGCGCGAACAGGAGCGAGAAGACCAGCGACAGGCGCGCGGTCCCCTTCAGCACGAGGTTCAGCTCCGGGGGCTCGTGGAACGTGCGGACCACCCGCAGCAGCGGGCTCGCCATCGGCAGCGTGAGCAGCGGCAGCAACGCGAAGGGCACCAGCGCCGAGGATCCCCCGCTCGCCCCCGTGCCGGCGGCCGTCCAGGCAACAACGAGCACGACCGGGACGAGATAGGCGGCCGCAAGCAGCAGCGCGTACTCCCTCTGGGTCGCCCTCGCGCCCAGCATCACCGCCAGCGTCCGCTTGCCCGCCGCGGTATCCGTGGGAATGTCGCGCAGGTTGTTGACCACGAGGATGGCGGTGGTGAGCGCACCCACGGGGATCGCGGCCGCCATGAACACCGGTTCCAGCCGGCCCGCCTGCAGGTACGCGGTCCCGATTACCGCCACCAGTCCGAAGAAGATGAACACGAAGAGCTCGCCCAGGCCGCGATAGCCGTACGGCCACGGGCCGCCGGTGTACGCGAGCGCCGCGATCACCGCCAGCGCGCCCAGCGCGATCAACACCGGCCCGCCGATGAACGCCAGCCACAGCCCCACGACGCCGGCGAGGCCGATGGTGATCGCGATCGCCATCTCGAGCTGCCGTTCGGTCACGAGGCCGGACGCCGCCACGCGCACGGGGCCCTTGCGGTCGGCGGTGTCGGCGCCGCGCCGGAAGTCGGACAGGTCGTTGGCGAAGTTGGCGACCACCTGGAGCAGCAACGCGACCGCGATGCAGCCGAGCGCGGCGTCGAGGCGGAACTCGGCGCCGACGCCGAGCGCCGCGCCGAGACCCACCGCCACGCCGGCCAGGGCCGCGGGGAGCGTCGCCGGACGCGCGGCGAGGATCCAGATGCGCAGGGTCGAGGGCCGCACGGACGCGGGGGCGACGACGGGACCCGGAGCCGTCCCAGTCCCAGTCGCGGGAGCGTCCGCCATCAGGGCCGCCGCGGGAACGTGCGGTAGTCGGCCGGGCGCTTCTCCAGGAATGCCGTCGAGCCCTCGTGCGCCTCGTCGGTCGTGTAGTAGAGGCCGGTGGCGTTGCCGGCGAACTCCTGCAGCCCGGCCAGCCCGTCCGTGGCGACCAGGAATGCGGACTTGAGGAACCGGATCGCCGTCGGGCTCATGTCCAGGATCTCGTTCGCCCACTGCACGCCCTCGGCCTCGAGGTCCGCCAGCGGCACGACCTTGTTGACCAGGTGCATCTCCAGGGCGTCTGCCGCCGAATACTGGCGGCACATGAACCAGATCTCCTTCGCCTTCTTGTCGCCGACCATCCTCGCCAGCAGGCCCACCCCGAACCCGGCGTCGAAGCTGCCGACCTTCGGACCGACCTGGCCGAAGATCGCGGTGTCCGAGGCGATCGACATGTCACACACGATATGGAGCACGTGGCCGCCGCCGATGGCGTACCCGTTCACGAGCGCGATGACGGGAATCGGCAGCGAGCGGATCTGGCGCTGCAGGTCCAGCACGTTGAGGCGGGCGATCCCGTCCGTGTCGAGATAGCCGCCGCCGTGGCTCTTGTACTTCTGGTCGCCGCCCGAGCAGAAGGCCTTGTCGCCCTCGCCGGTGAGCAGGACGCAGCCGATGGACGCGTCGTCCCGAATGCGTGCGAAGGCGTCGATCAGCTCGCGCACCGTCTGCGGGCGGAAGGCGTTGCGGACCTCGGGCCGGTTGATGGTCACCCTGGCGATGCCGGTGCCCGAGTGCTCGTAGCGGATGTCCCCGTATTCGACGACGGGCGTCCAGGCGACTGGCGTGGTCATGCGGCGGGATCCTCCTGCAGGAAGTCGAGGGTGAGGCGGCGGAAGGCGGCCGGCTCCTCCTCGTGGGGCGTGTGGCCGGCGCTGTCGATGATCTCCAGCCGGGCGCCCGGGATGCCTCGGGCGACCCGCTCGGCGCGGGGGCGGCCTCGGTCGTCGAGTGCGCCGGCGATCACGAGGGTTCGCGCCTGAACGGCGGCGAGGCGGTCGAACAGGGGCTCCATCGAACCCTGGCCGGCGCCCCGGAGGCTGGCGGCGAGCCCCGCGGGGCGGTTGGCGAGGCGCATGGAGCGGAGGCGGGCGGCGCGCGCGGGCGGCAGGGCGGCGTGGCTGGCGAAGACGGGCTGGCGCTCCCACAGGGCCACGAAGGCCGCGATGCCGTCACGCTCGATCCGCGCCGCAAGGTCCTCGTCGGCCCGGCTGCGGGCGGCACGCTCCCGGACCGTGGGCAGCCCGGCGGACGGGCTCTCGAGGACGAGTCGCCGGACGACGTCCGGGTGCGCGACGGCGAGCCGGAGCGCGATCCGGGCACCCAGCGAGTAGCCGAGAACGTCAGCCGGCGCCGCCTCCGCCTGCCTGAGGATGGCCGCGAGGTCGTCGGCGGTCCGCTCGACGCCCATGCGCGCCGGGTCGGCGCTGCGGCTCCGGCCGTGGCCGGGAAGGTCGACGGTGATGACGCGAAACCGGCGGGCGAAGGCGGTCGCGTGCGCGCCCCAGGCGGTGCCGCGGCCGGTGAACCCGTGGAGGAGCAGAAGCGGTTGACCGGTACCTCGCGCGCGGACCTCCCAGCGGAGACCGTCGATGACGATGCCGCTCACGGCACCAGCCCGGCGAGCACCCGGCCGGCCACGGCGGCCACGTCCCGGTGCAGCTGCAGGTTCCTCGCCCGGTCCGTCCGCAGCTCCAGGACCCGCACGCCGGGCCGCCCGACGGAGTCGCGGATCGCCGCCGCCATGTCCGTGCTCCCGATCAGCCGGTGTTCGGCGCCGAGCGCGGTCACGATCGGTCCGACGTCGGTCCCGTGCGGCGTCCCAAACAGCTCCTCGTAGTGCTCGGGGAGGCCGGTGCCTGGGCGTGCGGCCGCCGGCTGGGCCTGGGGCAGGAACGAGAAGATGCCGCCGCCATCGTTGTTGACCAGCACGATCGTGGCAGAGAGCCCGTGGAGGCGGGCGGCGACCAGGGCGTTGAGGTCGTGGAGGAACGCGATGTCGCCCAGGACGAGGGCAACAGGCCCGTCCGCCGCCGCCGCCGAGCCCAGCGCGGTGGAGACCACGCCGTCGATGCCATTTGCACCCCGGTTGGAGCGGACGGTGATCGCACGGTCGGTCGACGGCAGCCAGGCATCCATGTCCCGGACGGGCATGGAGCTTCCGGCCCACAGGACGGCACCGTCCGGGAGGGCCGTCGCGAGGACCGGATACGGCTCCCCCTCGAAGGGCTCGCCCAGTCCGGCGAGCCAGGCGTTCATCGCCGTGGTGACGGCGACCTCGGCGCTCACCCAGTCGGCCATCCAGGCCGATTCGACCCGGTCCGACATCCGGACGGCGAGGCGCGCGACGGTATCCGCCGGATCGGCGTGGACGAAGGTCGCCGGGACGAGGGCGGACTCGCGCCAGCCGCCGTCACCGTCCAGGACCAGCAGCTGCGGTCGCGTACGGGCGAGCAGCTCGACCACCGGCCTGGACGTGGGCATCGCGCCCGTCCGGATGACGAGGTCCGGAGCGTGGGCGTCGATCCACGGCCCGGGGCGGGCCAGCTGGTCGGCCCGCGCGATGACCACACCCCGGTCGTGGCGGCCTGTCCGCAGGCCGGAGAGCGGGTCCGCGATGACCGGGAAGCCGGTCACGCCCGCGAGCGCGACGAGCGCCGCGGGAAGGCGCGGGTCGTCGTCCGGACCGGCGATGATCAGGCCCCGCTCCACCCCGGCGAGCCGGCCCGCCAGGGCGTCCATCGCCGCGTCGTCCAGCGTTCGCCGCCCGGCCATCACCGCCACGAAGGGCCCGGCAACCGCATCGGCCGGAGCAGTCTCGACCGGCCCGTCGGGGAGGAGCGGCTCCCGGAAGGGGACGTTGACCTGGACCGGGCCCGCCGGGCCGCCGGTCGCCATCGCCACCGCTCGGCCCGCCACCCAGCGCCAGTGCGCGATCGTGACCGGATCCCCGTCCAGGAGCGGCAGCTCCGTGTACCACTTCGCCGCCCGGCCGAACAGGTGCGCCTGGTCAATCGCCTGGGGCGCGCCGCGGTCCCGCAGCTCCGCCGGCCGGTCCGCCGTCAGGACCACCAGGGGCACCCGTGAGAGATGCGCCTCGACCACGGCCGGCCCGAACTCCACGACCGCCGTTCCCGAGGTGGCGAGGAGGACCACGGGGCGCCGCGAGGTCCGCGCCATCCCGAGCGCGAAGAACCCGGCCGCGCGCTCGTCGTAGAGGACGCGGACCCGGATCCCGGCGGCCCCGCGCAGGGCGAGGGCGAGGGGCGTGGAACGGGATCCCGGGCACACCACCGCTTCGCGGACCCCTGCCGCGACCAGCGCCTCGACGAACGCCCGCAGGCCCGCCGCGTCGCTCATCGATCGTCCCCGGGGATGCCCAGCGCCGAGATCACGGCCCGCAGCTTGATCCGCGACTCCTCCCATTCCTGCTCCGGGTCGGAGTCCGCGACGATGCCGCACCCGGCGAAGAGCGTTGCCCTGGTCCGGTCCACGATCCCGCAGCGCAGCGCGACGCACAGCTCGCCGTCGCCGTCCGCGCCCAGCCAGCCGATCGGGCTCGCGTACCAGCCGCGGTCGAAGCCCTCGTGCTCGTCGATCATCGCCAGGGCGACGTCCCGCGGCTCGCCCCCGACGGCCGGCGTCGGGTGGAGGCGCTCGCCCAGGGCGAGGAGACCGTGCGCGTCGGGAACGGTGCCGGAGATCTCCGTGACCAGGTGCTGGACGAAGCGCAGGGTCATGAGGCCGGGCTTCGGGGCGACCACGAGGGTTTCCGCGACGGGCCGGAGCAGCTCCCGGATCGCCGCCACGACGATCGCGTGCTCCTCGCGGTCCTTCTCGGACGCCAGGAGGACCCTGCCCAGCTCCTCGTCCTCGGCGGCGTCGGCGCCGCGCCGGATCGTGCCCGCGACGGCGACGGTGCGGAATGTGCGGCCCTCGGTGCTGACGAGCCGCTCCGGCGTTGCGCCCAGGAATGTTCGTCCATCGCGGCGGAAGGCGTAGGTCGTGCTCTCGGGTGCGCTGGCCGCGAGCCGGCGGAGGGCGTTCGGGACGTCCAGCTCCACGGGGGACCGGAGGCCGACCCGCCGGGCGAGGACCACCTTGTCGATGCGGCCGCGGCCGACGGCACCCGAGAACATGCCGACGAGCCGCTGGAACTGGTCCCTCGACGGCCGCTCCTCGGTGATCGCCAGCGGGGCGAAGACCGGTCGGGCAACCATCCCGTTCGGGCTAGGAGCGAGGTTCCGGGCGCGCTCGGCCAGGCCGTCCCAGCGGCGCTCGAGGGCGCGGACGCCGGTGCTGCTGCCCGCCTCCGCGCCGTCCGGCCCGTCCGCGCCACGGAGGAGCGAGCCCGTGAGCGACTGGCCGTTCGCCGTGACCGAGAGGAGCAGCTCCGGCAGGACGAGGGAGCTGGGACCGAACGGGCCCCAGACGTCGGCCTCGGCGGGACGGCGGCCGGTGAAGCCGAGCGCCCCGAGGAGCACGGGGCCCGTGCCACGACCGTCGCCATCGGGACGGTCGATGCGCGCATCGCCGACCAAATCCCGCCATGCGCCCTCGGCGACGCGGAAGCGGGTCGGCCCCTCGGCCTCGGCGGCCCAGGCCCGCCCGATGCCCACGAACGCCGTCCCCTCCGAGGGCCGGAGCCAGAGCGCGGCCTCCAGCTCGGCCTCGACGGCCGCGGCGTAGAGCGAGATCGGGTCGATGCCGCTCACCGGCACGGTCGCGGCGATGAGGTTCCCTGCCCGCGGCGCCGCGCCCGCGCTGTCGTCCCGCGGCGCCGCGTACGCGCTGTCGTCGCGGGGCGTCACGCGCGCGTCGTCGAGAAGGCGGCGCAGGCGCTCGCCAAGGCCGGCGCCCGCGTCGCCGGTGCCGTTCGCGCTCGCGTGGCGGCGGGGCGTCGGGTGCAGCGCGGTCATCGGGCCGCCTCGGGGAAGCTCCAGCCCCGGTCCGGGAGCGGAACGTCGCCGATCCTCTCCGCCGGGACCCCCGCGCTCCGCAGCAGGGCCGCGCGCAGGGCCGGGTACGCGTCCTCGAGTGGCGCGGCCTGGTCCGCGAGGAGCCAGCGA
>Ga0302299_10000417_pt1 | contig 22859 bp, 17 predicted proteins | sample III_Fen_N3_4_FD_198795 | JGI IMG/M metagenome (GOLD analysis project Ga0302299, IMG submission 198795) | Peat permafrost microbial communities from Stordalen Mire near Abisko, Sweden - III_Fen_N3_4 | ecosystem: Environmental > Terrestrial > Soil > Wetlands > Permafrost | place: Sweden: Abisko... | reverse complement strand
CGGCCTCGAGAAGTGCGTGGGCTGCGAGCTGTGCGCGTGGGCCTGCCCGGCCGACGCCATCCTCGTCGAGGGCGCGAACAACGACGACACCGAGGGCGGCGCGGGCCGGTTCAGCCCGGGAGAGCGCTACGGCCGCGTCTACCAGATCAACTACCTGCGCTGCATCTTCTGCGGGCTGTGCATCGAGGCGTGCCCCACCCGGGCGCTGACGATGACCAACGTCTACGAGCTCGCCGACAACAACCGCGCCGACCTGATCTTCACCAAGGACCAGCTGCTGGCCCCGCTCCAGCAGGGCATGCTGCAGCCGCCGTTCCCCATGGCCGACGGCCTCGAGGAGCGCGACTACTACCTCGGCAAGGTGTCCACCGCCACCGACACCCAGCGTCAGTACGTCGAGGCGCACACCCATCGAAGCGACGACGCGGAGGTGACCTCGTGACCGGCACCGGCGAGGCAGTCCTGTTCTGGATCCTCGGGCCGCTCTCGGTCGTGGGGGCCCTCGGCCTGGTGTTCGCCCGCAAGGCGGTGCACGCGGCCATCGGCATGGCGATGACGATGATCATCCTCGGGGTGTTCTACATCGCCCAGAACGCCGACTTCCTCGGGGTCATCCAGATCTTCGTCTACACCGGCGCGGTCATGATGCTCTTCCTGTTCGTGCTGATGCTCGTCGGCGTCGACTCCTCCGACAGCCTGGTCGAGACGCTCACCGGGCAGCGGTGGGCGACCGCCGTGCTCAGCATCGGCCTCGCCGGCATCCTCACCACGGCCATCGGCCAGGTGACCTTCGGCAAGCCCGTCGGGGTCGGCGCGATCAACGCCGAGACCGGCAACGTCTCGGCCGTGGCCCAGCTGATCTTCGGCCGCTACGTGTGGGTCTTCGAGATGACGAGCGCGCTGCTCATCACCGCGGCCCTCGGCGCCATGGTGCTGGCCCACCGCGAGCGGCTCGGGCGCGGCCCGAACCAGCGCGAGTGGAGCAAGCGCCGCTTCCGCGAGGGCGAGCACCTGGCCGGCCTGCCGGCGCCAGGTGTGTACGCGCGGCACAACGCCGTCGACACCCCTGCACTGCTGCCCGACGGCTCGCCGTCAGAGCTGTCGGTGTCCCGCGTGCTCACGGCCCGCGAACAGAACCTCTCGCCCGAGGTCTACCTCGAGGCCGAGGCGCAGATCGAACGCGACATGCAGGAGGGGAGCGACCGGTGAGCGTCGTCAACTACATCTACCTGGCGACGATCCTGTTCGCGATCGGCGGGGCCACCGTGCTCACCCGCCGCAACGCGATCATCGTCTTCATGGGCGTCGAGCTCATGCTCAACGCGACGAACCTCGTCTTCGTGACCTTCGCGCGGATCCACGGCACCCTCGACGGCCAGGTGCTCGCCCTCTTCGTCATGGTGGTGGCTGCGGCGGAAGTCGTCGTCGGCCTCGCGATCATCATGGCGATCTTCCGTTCCCGCCGCTCGGCCTCGGTCGACGACGCGAACCTGCTGAAGCTGTAAGGAGCACCAGTGACCTCACTCACCAACGAGGTGGTGGCCAACGCGAGCGGGGCCGCCGCCTACGCGTGGCTGCTCATCGCGCTGCCGTTGCTCGGTGCCGCGATCCTGCTCCTGGGCGGGCGGCGCACCGACAGGATCGGCGCGTACCTCGGCACCGGGATGTCGTGGGCCGCCTTCGTCGTCGGCCTCGTCGTGATGCTCCAGCTGGTCGGCCTGTCGCCCGAGGCGAGGGCGATGCACCTCACCCTGTGGGACTGGATCCCCGCCGGGTCCTTCCAGCTCAACGCCGGCCTGCTCGTCGACCCGCTGTCCATGTGCTTCGTCCTGCTCATCACCTTCGTGGGCTCGCTCATCCACGTCTACTCGGTCGGCTACATGGAGCACGACCCCGACAAGCGGCGCTTCTTCGCCTACCTCAACCTGTTCATCGCGTCGATGCTGCTGCTGGTGCTCGCCGACTCCTACCTGCTGCTCTTCGTCGGCTGGGAGGGCGTGGGCCTGGCGTCCTACCTGCTGATCGGCTTCTGGAACTGGAACCCGGCCTACGCGACGGCCGCGAACAAGGCGTTCTTCGTCAACCGGGTCGGTGACCTCGGCCTGCTCATCGCGATCATGCTGATGTTCGTCACCTTCGGCGGAGTCGACTTCTCCACCGTCGATGCCGGGGTGTCCACCGCCAACGCGGGCGTGCTCACCGCGATCGGGCTGCTGCTGCTCGTCGGCGCCTGCGGCAAGTCGGCGCAGTTCCCTCTGCAGTCCTGGCTCGGCGACGCGATGGCCGGCCCGACACCGGTGTCCGCGCTGATCCACGCGGCGACCATGGTCACCGCCGGCGTCTACCTCATCGTCCGCTCCGACGTCATCTTCAGCGCCACCCCGAACGCGCGGCTCGCCGTGGCGAGCGTCGGTGCGATCACGCTGATCTTCGGCGCGATCATCGGCTGCGCCAAGGACGACATCAAGAAGGCCCTCGCGGCCTCCACGATGAGCCAGATCGGCTACATGATGCTGGCCGCCGGGCTGGGCCCGGTCGGCTACGCCTTCGCGATCTTCCACCTGCTCAACCACGGCTTCTTCAAGGCCGGGATGTTCCTCGGGGCCGGCTCGGTCATGCACGGGATGCGCGACCGGGTCAACATGCGAAGGTACGGCGCGCTGTCGATCGTCATGAAGATCACCTGGGTCACCTTCGGCCTGGGCTGGCTCGCCATCATCGGCGTCCCGCCGTTCTCGGGCTTCTGGTCCAAGGACAAGATCATCGAGTCCGCCTTCGTGGGGGACGGCTGGAACCCGTGGGTCTTCGGCGGCGCCGCGATGCTCGGCGCCGGCATCACCGCCTTCTACATGTCGCGGCTGTTCTTCATGACCTTCCACGGCGAGAAGCGCTGGGAGGACGACCAGCACCCGCACGAGTCGCCCCTGACCATGACCATCCCGATGATGGTGCTCGCGCTGGGCTCGGCGTTCCTCGGCCTCATCCTCGGTCCGACCGGCATCATCACCAGCTGGCTGGCACCGGTCGTCGGCGAGCCGGCCGACCAGCACCCCGTCATCCCGGCCAACGTGATCATGGTGCTCACCCTGGCCCTCGTGATCGCCGGGGCCCTGCTCGCCTGGCGTCGCTATGGCGCCGACGTCGTGCCCGAGGTCGCCCCCAAGGGCTCGGTGATCACCCGGGCCGCCCGGGTCGACCTCTACCAGGACGCCGTCAACGAGGGCCTGTTCATGCGTCCCGGCATCCACCTGACCCGCGGGCTGGTGTTCGCCGACGCGCGTGGGGTCGACGGAGCTGTCGGTGGCCTGGCGGCCCTGGTCGGCGGGATCTCCTCGAGGCTGCGCCACCTCCAGACCGGTTACGCACGGTCGTATGCCCTGACGATGCTCACCGGTGTCGTCACCGTCCTCGGCGCTCTGTGGGTGATCCAGTGAACTCCCTACCCCTGCTCACCTTGATGATGGTGGTGCCGCTGGTCGGCGCCCTCGTCGTCGCTTCGCTGCCCGGCTCCGCCGCCCGGCACGCGAAGCCGGTGGCCCTCGGGTTCTCGCTGCTGGTGCTGCTGCTGTCGGTGCTTGCGTGGGTGCGGTTCGACGCCGGCTCGAGCCAGCAGTTCCAGCTCTCCGAGGTGCACTCGTGGATCCCGCAGTTCGGGGTGTCCTACGCGCTGGGCGTCGACGGCATCGCGCTCTCGCTCATCGTGATGGCGGCCATCCTCACGCCGGTCTGTCTCCTCGCGGCGTGGAACGACCTCACGCCGGGCGCCGACGAGTCACTGACCGAGGACGAGGCCGCGGACGCGGCGCACGCCCTCGCGGTGCGCAACAAGCGGTACTTCGCGCTGATGCTGGTGCTCGAGGCGTTCATCGTCGGTGTCTTCGCCGCCACGGACGTCTTCCTGTTCTACGTCTTCTTCGAGGCGATGCTGATCCCGGTCTACTTCCTGATCGGGCTGTTCGGCGGCCCGCGCCGGCAGTACGCCGCGGTCAAGTTCCTGCTGTTCTCGCTCGCGGGCGGGCTGGTCATGCTCGTGGCGGTCATCGCGGTCTACATCGCGGGCCCCGGTGGTGAGAACGGCTTCCTCATCACCAGTCTCACCGGCCACCTCGACGCGTCGACGGTCGCGCTGCGCTGGATGTTCGTCGGGTTCTTCATCGCGTTCGCCGTCAAGGCGCCGATGTGGCCGGTGCACACCTGGCTGCCGGATGCCGCCACCGAGGCGCGTCCCGCGACCGCGGTGCTGCTCGTCGGCATCCTCGACAAGGTCGGCACCTACGGGATGATCCGCTTCTGTCTCCAGCTGTTCCCGGAGGCCTCGAAGTGGGCGACTCCGGTCGTCATCACGCTGGCCGTCATCTCGATCATCTACGGCGCGCTGCTGGCCATCGGCCAGACCGACATGATGCGGCTCATCGCGTTCACCTCGATCAGCCACTTCGGCCTCATCGTGCTCGGCATCTTCGCGCTGACCAGCGTCGGTGGCGCCGGCTCGACCCTCTACATGGTCAACCACGGCTTCTCCACCGCCGGGCTGTTCCTCCTGGCGGGCTTCCTCGTGGCGCGTCGCGGTTCCAAGCGGATCCCCGACTACGGCGGCTGGCAGCGGGTCACCCCGGTGCTCGCCGGGTCCTTCCTCGTGGTCGGGCTCTCCAGCCTGGCGCTGCCCGGCCTGTCCTCGTTCGTGTCGGAGTTCCTGGTGCTGCAGGGCACCTTCATGCGCTACGAGGCCGCCGCGGTGATCGCGACCCTCGGCACCGTGCTGGCCGCCCTGTACATCCTGCTCATGTACCAGCGCACGATGACCGGGCCGAAGCCGAGCTTCGCGGAGGGAGAGTCGCCGCGCGACCTGTCAATCCGCGAGAAGGTCGTCGTCGTGCCGATCATCGCCTCGTTCATCCTGCTGGGCTTCTTCCCCAAGCCGGTGCTCGACATCCTCAACCCGGCCGTGGACCGCACGCTGACCTACGTCGGCGTCACCGACCCCGCGCCGACCAACGCCTCCGGGAGCACCAAGTGACTGCCGCCGTGACCGCAGCCGAGTTCAAGGCCGTCGCCGTCAACTACGCCGCCATCGCGCCCATGCTCGTCGTCGTCGCCGGGTCCCTGGTCGGTGTGCTGGTCGAGGCCTTCGCGCCGCGCCGGTCCCGGCACGGCATCCAGATGGCGCTGACCACGCTCGTGCTGCTCGGTGCGTTCGCGGCAGTGGTGGTGTGGTCACGCACCAACCAGACCGTCACCCTGGGCGGCTCGGTCGTCGTCGACGGCGTCTCGGTCTTCCTGATGGGCGCGCTGCTGCTGCTCGCAGTGATCAGTGTGCTCATCATGGGCGAGCGGTTCGGGGGAGTCGGCGGCGACGCGTTCACCCCGATGGGTGCATCCACGCCGGGGTCGAACCAGGAGGACATCGCCACCCGGGCCGGGTACGCCACGTCCGAGGTCTTCCCGCTGACGCTCTTCGCCGTGCTCGGGATGATGGTCTTCCTCACCGCGAACGACCTGATCACCATGTTCGTCGGCCTCGAGGTGCTCTCGCTGCCGTTGTACGTCCTGACCGGCCTGGCCCGTCGCCGTCGCCTGCTCTCGCAGGAGGCTGCCCTGAAGTACTTCCTGCTCGGCAGCTTCTCCAGCGCGTTCTTCCTGTTCGGGTCGGCGCTGCTCTACGGCTACGCAGGTTCCTCGGACCTCAAGGCGATCTCCACGGCGATCTCCACGTCGTCGGGTGACCTCGACGGCCTGCTCATCCCCGGGGTCGTGCTGCTGCTCGTCGGACTGTTCTTCAAGGTCGGGGCCGTGCCGTTCCACTCGTGGACCCCGGACGCCTACCAGGGCGCCCCGACCCCGGTCACCGGCTTCATGGCCGCCTGCACCAAGCTGGCCGCCTTCGGCGTGATCCTGCGCGTGGCGTTCGTCGGTGTCGGCGCCGACCGGTGGGACTGGCAGGGCGGCGTCTACGCCATCGCCGTGCTCACCATGGTTGTCGGCGCGGTGCTCTCGGTCACTCAGACCGACGTCAAGCGGCTGCTCGCCTACTCCTCGATCGCCCACGCGGGCTTCATCCTCGTCGGCGTCATCGCGTTCTCGCAGGCCGCGATCGGCGGCGTGATGTTCTACCTCGTCGCCTACGGCTTCGCCACGGTCGCCGCCTTCGGCCTGGTCGCAATGGTGCGTCAGGGCGGCTCGGAGGCCTCGCACCTCTCGCAGTGGGCCGGGTTGGGTCGCAACCACCCGGTGTTCGCCGCGACGTTCTCGTTCCTGCTGCTCGCCTTCGCCGGCATCCCGCTGACCTCCGGATTCACCGCGAAGTACGCGGCGTTCGCCCCGGCGGTCGCGTCCGGCCCCAGTGGCGCCCTGCTGGTTGTCGTCGCGGTGCTCGCCTCGGCGATCACGGCGTTCGTCTACGTGCGCCTGATCGTGCTGATGTACTTCACCGAGGCAGCCGGTGACGACGAGGTCGTCCTGGTGCTCACGCCGTCGATCGGCTCCACCGTCGCGATCACGGTCGGCGTGGCCGCCACGGTCGTGCTCGGCATCGTGCCCAGCTTCCTGCTCGAGATCGCGAGCAACGCCTCGCAGTTCCTGTTGTGACTCCGGTGACGGCGGAACCGGCGGCGCGCGGCACCCCCTCGGTGCTCGAGCTGCCGGGTGCCTCCGAGCGGCTGCGGGTGCGGCTCGCCGAGGGGCTCGCCGCCGTCAACGCGCTCATCGCCGAACGGGTCGACTCCGACGACCCGTTCATCGCGCAGGCCGGCTCACACCTCACGGCGGCCGGCGGGAAGCGGTTCCGGCCGTTGCTGACCCTGCTCGCCGCCGAGCTCGGCAACGGCATCGACGAGCGGGTCGTCGCCGCCGCGGCCGGGGTCGAGCTGACCCACCTCGCCTCGCTCTACCACGACGACGTCATGGATGAGGCCGAGGTGCGGCGCGGTGCGCTCAGCGCCAACGCGGCCTACGGCAACTCCACGGCGATCCTCGTCGGTGACCTGCTCTTCGGCACGGCCTCGGACATCGTCGCCGACCTCGGCCCGCAGGCCGTCAAGATCCAGGCGCAGACCTTCGTGCGGCTGTGCTCGGGGCAGATCCGCGACGACCGGCCCTGCCCGCCCGGCACCGACCCGGTCGACTACTACCTCGGAGTGCTGGCCGACAAGACGGGGGTGCTCATCGCCACGGCGGCGCGTTACGGCGCGATGTTCGCCGGCTGCGAGGACGCCACCGTCGACACGATGCGCGAGTTCGGCGAGCGGCTCGGGGTCGCCTTCCAGCTCGCCGACGACCTCATCGACATCGAGAGCGAAGCCGACGAGACCGGCAAGACGCCGGGCACCGACCTGCGCGAGGGCAAGCGCACGCTGCCCGTCATCCACGTGCTCGCCTCCACCGACCCCGCCGACGACCGGCTGCGCGACCTGCTCACTGGTGACCTCGAGGATGACGCACTGCTCGGCGAGGCACTGCACCTGCTGCGGGCGCACCCCGCGATGCGGCTGGCCCGCGAGCACACCTACGCCGTGGCGCGCCAGGCCCAGGACGTGCTGACCGGGCTGCCCGAGAGCGATGCCAAGGACGCGCTGTACGCCCTGGCCACCGGAGTCGTCACCCGCGTCGGCTGACCACCATCCCTACCGGAGTCGACCAACAGGTCACGGTAGGTACGCAGTGCTGGGACAGATTCGACCAACAGGTCGATCTTGTCCCGGCTGGTGTGGGGCAACTTTGACCTATTGGTCGATCTTGTCCCGAAGTGCGCAGCGCGTCGGCTAGCGCTCGGCGCTCGCGTCGACGACCCGGCCAACACCCTCGCCGTCCCCGCCGACGCCGTCGCCATCACCCTCGCGGACCTTGGGGATGGACAGCGCGATCGCCACCGAGGCGAAGCACAGCGCGGCCGCCACGACCCAGGCCCAGTGGTAGTCGCCCTGGCTGGTGCGCACCCACCCGGCGACGCTGGCGCCGACGCCGGCACCCACCATGTGCGAGGCGAACACCCACCCGAAGACGACACCCGAGTCGGCCAGCCCGAAGTGGGTGCGGCACAGGGCAACCGTGGGCGGCACGGTGGCGACCCAGTCCAGGCCGTAGAAGACGATGAACACCCACATGCCGGGCGCGATGCCGGGGGCGAGCACGGCATCCAGGGCCAATAGGGAGATGCCGCGCCCGGCGTAGTAGGCGACCAGCAGCCACCGCGGGTCGACCCGGTCGGTGAGCCAGCCCGAGGCCACCGTGCCGGCGATGTCGAAGATGCCGACCACGGCGAGCAGACCGGCAGCGGTGGTGGGCGGCATCCCGTGGTCGTGCGCGGCAGGCACGAAATGCGTCTGGATGATGCCGTTGGTCGACCACCCGCAGACCCAGAAGGTCAGCACGAGCGCCCAGAACACCCAGCGGCGGCTAGCCTTGCGCAGCACGCCGACCGCCACCCGGGCCGGTGAGGCGCCGGACCGCTGCGCCTCCACGACGACGCTGCCGGGCTCCATCCCGTAGGGGAGCAGCCCGTGGTCGGACGGCCGGTCGCGCAGGAAGGCGAGTACGAGCACGGCCATGAGCAGCGCCAGCCCTGCGACGATGCCGGCGGCGGCGCGCCACCCGTCGTCGACCGCGGTGCGGGCGATGAGCGGGAGGAAGAGCAGCTGCCCGGTGGCGTTCGCGGCGGAGAAGATGCCGGTGACGAGCCCGCGGTGGCTGTGGAACCACCGGTTGGCGATGATCGCGCCGAAGACCAGGGCCATCGCGCCGGTGCCGATGCCGATGCTGCCGCCCCACAGCAGCCACAGCTCCCACGACTGGGTCATCACCGTGGTGAGGGCGCTCGACACCGCGACGACCACCAGCGCGATGGTGACCGTGCGGCGCACCCCGAATCGCTCCATGAAGGCCGCGGCGAACGGCGCGACCAGCCCGTAGAGCACCAGGTTGAGGCTCACCGCTCCCGAGGTGACCGCCCGCGACCAGCCGAACTCGGCCTCGATCGGCTCCATGAGCACGCCCGTGGAGCTGCGGAAGGCCGCCGCGGCGACCAGCGCACCGAGGGTGACGGCGGCCACGACCCACGCCCGGTGCCACCGCGTGCGCGGCGGGTCACCGACGAAAGTGCCGGGGTCGGAGGTCACCCGGCAAGCATCGCACTAGGGTCGGCAGCGTGACGGGCACGGACCAGTGGACGAGAGCGACCGCCGGGCTCCCGGCTCCGCTCGTGGTGGTCGACCTCGACGCCTTCGACGCCAACGCCGACGACCTCGTGCGGCGGGCCGGCGGGCTGCCGATCCGGGTCGCCTCCAAGTCGGTGCGCTGCCGCGCCCTGCTCGACCGGGTGCTCGCCCGACCCGGGTTCGCCGGGGTGATGGCGTATGCCGTGCCCGAGGCCGCCTGGCTCGCCCACGCCGGCGTGCGCGACGTCTTCGTGGCCTACCCCTCGGTCGACGAGCCCGCGCTGCGAGCGGTCGCCACCGACGACCTCCTCCGCGCTGAGGTGACGGTCACGATCGACTCGGTCGAGCACGTCCGCTGGCTGCGCGACACCCTCGGGTCCGACGTCGCCGGGCTGGGGGTCGCCCTGGACTGCGACGCGTCCCTGCGGGTCGGGCGGCTGCACCTCGGCGTGCGGCGCTCGCCGACGCGTAGCCCGCAGCAGGCGCTGGCCGTCGTCCGCGCAGCGGTGGGCGTGGGCCTGGACGTGCGTGGCCTGATGTTCTACGACGCCCAGGTCGCAGGCCTGCCGGATGCCGGCCCGCACGTGCGCACGCTGAAGCGGCGGTCGGTGCGTGAGCTGGAAGACCGCCGCACCGCCGTCGTCACGGCGGTGCGTGAGGAGGCCGACCTCCGGTTCGTCAACGGCGGCGGCACCGGCAGCCTGCACCGGTTCGGCGCCGACCACGTCGTCACCGAGCTGGCCGCGGGCTCCGGCCTCTACGGCCCGACCCTGTTCGACGGCTACGACGACTTCTCCCCGCGCCCCGCGATGGCGTTCGCGCTGCCGGTCGTGCGGAGGCCGGGGCCCGGGCACGTGACGGCCTTCGGGGGTGGTTACGTGGCCAGCGGGTCGCCGGGCTGGTCTCGGGTGCCCTCGCCGATGCACCGCGGGCTGGCCCTCGTGCGTGGTGAGGCTGCCGGCGAGGTGCAGACACCTCTGCACGGGCCGGATGCCGACGGCCTGCGCATCGGTGACCGCGTCTGGCTGCGCGGGGCCAAGGCCGGCGAGCTGCTCGAGCGGTTCGACGAGGTGCACCTGGTGCGTGGCGACGAGCTCGTCGAGTCCGTGCCGTCCTACCGCGGTGAAGGAAGGAACTTCGGATGACGAACTGGCGCAACTGGGGTGGCAACGTGAGCGCGACGCCGGCTGAGGTGCAGTACGTGCACACGGTCGACGGCGTAGTGGATGCCGTGCGCCGGGCCGCGTCACGCGCCCAGCCGGTGCGGGTGGCCGGGTCGGGCCATTCGTTCACCCCGCTCGTCGCGACCGACGGGCTGCTGCTCGACCTCCGCGGGCTGAGCGGCGTGCTCTCCGTCGACCGCGGGACGCGCCGGGTGCGCGTGCTCGCCGGCACCCCGCTGCACGTGCTCAACCCGGCCCTGCAGGCCCTGGGGCTCGCCCTGCCCAACCTCGGTGACATCGACCGGCAGACGATCAGTGGCGCGATCTCCACCGGCACCCATGGCACGGGCACCCGTCGCCAGGGCATCGCCGCCGCAGTCAGCGGGCTCACCCTCGTGCTCGCCGACGGGTCGACGCTCGAGTGCTCCGCCGAGGTCGAGCCGGAGGTCTTCGACGCGGCACGGGTCGGCCTGGGGGCGCTCGGCGTGGTGACCGAGGTCGAGCTGCAGTGCGTGCCGACCTACCGGCTGCACGCCAAGGAGTCGGCCGCCTCGCTGACCGAGCTGCTGCCCGTCATCCAGGACGAGGCCGAGGCCACCGACCACCTCGACCTGCTCTGGTTCCCCCACACCGACCGGGTGCTCACCAAGCGCAACGACGTCGTCGGCGCCGGACAGGGCCCGCCACCGCTGTCCGCGTGGCGCTCCCGCCTGGAGGACGACCTGCTCGCCAACCGGCTGTTCGAGGGCGTGAACCGGCTGGCCGCCGCGCGGCCGGCCCTGGTGCCCACGATCAACCGGGTCAGCGCCCGGATGCTCGGCTCGCGCGAGTTCGCCGACGACTCGTGGAAGGTGTTCTGCTCCTCACGCGACGTGCGGTTCGTCGAGAGCGAGTACGCCGTGCCGCGTCATTCCGTGGAGGCGGTGCTCACCGAGCTGCGCGCCTGGTTCGCCCGCACCGATGCACCGGTGCCGTTCCCCGTCGAGGTCCGCTTCATCGCCGCCGATGATGTCTGGCTGTCGACGGCGTACGAGCGGGACAACGCCTACGTGGCCGTGCACCAGTACTTCCGGATGGACCCGCGCCCGCTCTTCACCGCGTTCGAGGCGATCGTCGCCGAGCACGAGGGCCGCCCGCACTGGGGCAAGGTGCACTCGCTCGGTGCCGAGCAGCTGCGCCCGCTCTACCCCCGCTTCGACGACTTCCGGGCCGTGCGCGAGCGGCTCGACCCGGGCCACCTGTTCACCAACGAGCACGTCAAGCACCTGCTGGACGGGTGACCAGGTGATCGTCCCCGAGCGGGAGATCACGACCGAGGTGGCCCTGTGCCGCCCGGACGGCCGGCTGAACCCGGCCGCGGTCGGGTGGACGCGGCATCCGCTGCACGACACCAGCCGGATCGGCACGGGCCGGTACGGCTGGGGCCGCAGCAAGCGCTGGGAGTACTGGGCGGTGACCACGCCGACCCACCTCGTCGGCGTGACGGTGTCCTCGCTCGACTACGCGGGCGTCCACGGCATCTGGGTGCACGACCGGCGAACCGGCGAGACGCTCAGCGCCGACGCGATCGACCCGCTGGCCCGGGGAGCGACCCTTCCGCCGCGGCTGGATGCCGGCCCGGCCCGCGCGCGCACCAAGCACCTGGCGATCGACATCGAGCCGGTACCCGAGGGCACCCGGCTCGAGGTCAGCGCACCCCGGCTGCGGCTGGACGTGCTGGCCACGCGGCCGCCGGGCCACGAAGCCATGGGCGTCGTGGTGCCGTGGTCGCCGCGGCTGTTCCAGTACACCGTCAAGGACGTCGCACGGCCGGCGACCGGCCGGCTCTGGGTCGACGGCGTCGAGCACGCCGTGCCCGCCGGCGAGTCGTGGGGGGTGCTCGACCACGGTCGCGGCCGGTGGCCCTACTCGATGCACTGGAACTGGGGCGCCGGGTCGGGTGTGGTCGACGGCCGGGTGGTCGGTGTGCAGGTCGGTGGCCGGTGGACCGACGGCACCGGCTCGACCGAGAACGCCCTGGTCGTCGGCGGGCGGGTGCACAAGGTCAGCGAGGAGCTCGCGTGGGACTACGACAGCGACGACTGGCTGGCGCCCTGGCGGGTGCACGGCGAGCTCGCCGACCTCACCTTCACGCCGTTCTGGGACCACGCCTCGTCGACCAACCTCGGGCTGGTCGCACAACGCGCCGACCAGTGCTTCGGGCACTGGACCGGCTGGATGACCGACGATGCGGGCGAGCGGGTCGGCGTCGACGGCATCCTCGGGTGGGCCGAGGACGTCGAGAACCGGTGGTGACGGCGCGCGGCAGCGGCCGCCTTCGCGAAGTCAGGAGCACTTCGCCGAGTCAGGGGCCTATACGGCCCTGACTCGGCGAGAACCTCCGGATTCCGCGAAGTGCTCCTGACTTCACGGAGCCGCTGCAGAGGAAGCCCCTCGGGTCGGTGCCCCAACGCCGGTCGTGCCCCGCCGGCATCCACTCCCGGCTGGGCCCGGTTCAGGCGGAGGCCGATTCGCTGCCGCCCGCAGTGAGCTCTTCGCGCAGGCGGGGCTCGGTGCGCCGCTCGGGGTGGATGCCGCGCTTGTCGGCGTAGAAGGCCCGCACGAGGTCCATGTCGGCGACCACGTCACTCGTCGCCGTGAAGGTGGGCCCGAAGCCGGAGGTGCGCGACGGCCCGTCGATGAAGGCGAGCGAGATCGGCAGCCTGGTCGCCCGGGCGATCCGCCAGAATCCCGACTTCCAGTACTCGCCCTTGGTGCGGGTGCCCTCGGCGGCCAGGATCAGCAGGAACGGCTCGCCGCTCCTCGCCTCGCGAACGAGCGCGCGGACCACCGCACCGGGATTGTCGCGGTCGAGCGGGATGCCGCCGAGCCGGGGCAGCAGCCAGCCGAGCGGCCCCCGGAAGAGCTCCTTCTTGATGAGCACCCGCGGGGCGACCCCGCCGCGCCACATGATCAGGAGCATCATCACGAAGTCCCAGTTCGAGGTGTGCGGCGCTCCGACGAGGATGCCGCCGCGAGGCACCTCACCGACCGCGGTCCACCGGGCGGCCCACAGCACGAACCGCGCGAGCCGGCTCCGCATCGACGTTCCTTCCCCGGATGCCGCCGGGCGACGGTGTCCTGCGTCACCACGGTACGTGAGCGCCGGGAGCGATGGTCCGGAGGAGCATGGAGGGGGCCGGTCGTTGCCTGCTCGGCGCCTGGCCGGCAGAGCCGGGTCGGGCCTTGGTGCGCCGGTCGGGCCGGAAGGGATGGTCATGTCCGAGACGTTGGAGCAGCCCCCACGACTGCCGCCGCGCTGGTTCATCCGGCTGTTCTGGCAGCTGCACCGGGCCGCGTGCCGGGTCACCGGCGGCCGGCTCGGCCTGTGGCGCCCGACCAAGCGATGGGGCACCCTGCGGCTGACCACCACCGGACGCCGCACCGGGCAACCGCGCCGCGTCATCCTGGGCTACCTCGAGGACGGGCCGAACCTGGTGACGCTGGCGATGAACGGCTGGGACCCCGCCGAGCCGGCCTGGTGGCTCAACCTCAAGGCGCACCCGGAGGCCACGATGGAGACGGCCGACCGGACATGCACCGTGAGGGGACGGGCGGCCGAGGGGGAGGAGCGGGCCCGTCTGTGGGCACGGTGGGGTGAGGTGGACGACCACCTCGACGCCTACGCGTCCCGCCGCCCGTCCGGCACCGCCGTCGTGGTGCTGGAGCCGGTCACGCCGTCCACCCGTGCGGGGTGATGCCGGGGAGCGACACCCGGCGGAACGATGACGCCATGCTGACCTCCGCAGGCTTGGTGAGGAGCCCGTGAGCCGGCGAGGCGCGCCGCACCCGAAGCCCGTGCGGCACGAGCTCAAGGACATCGGCTACGAGATCTTCATCGGCGCCGTCTCGGTCCTGTCGATCCTCAACCTGGTCCTGATGTACGTCGTGCAGCAGCAGAGCCTGGACTTCGTGCTGGGCGCGATGAACGTGCTGCTCACCGTCATCCTCTTCGCCGACTTCGTCTACCGGCTGGTGACGGCGCCATCGAGGCGCGCCTACTTCGTGCGGCAGTACGGCTGGGCCGACCTGCTGGCGAGCCTGCCGGTGGAGCAGCTGAAGATCCTGCGCGTCTTCCGGCTGGCGCGGGTGTACCGCCTGCTGCGCGCCAACGGCATCCGGGTCATCGGCAACAGCCTCTTGCGCAACCGGGCCGGCAGCGCCCTGCTGAGCCTGCTGCTCATGGGCATCCTGGTGCTCGAGTTCGGCAGCCTGTGGATGCTCGCCCTGGAGCAGAACGCCCCGGGGGCCAACATCACGACGGCCTCAGACGCCATCTGGTACGTCATCGTCACCATCTCGACGGTGGGCTACGGCGACAAGTACCCGGTGACGAACGACGGGCGCATCCTCGGCTCGCTGATCATCATCGTCGGGGTCGGCATCTTCGGCACGTTCACCGGCTACCTCGCCAACGTCTTCCTCTCGCCCAAGCCCCCGGAAGAGGACAAGGAGGTGCTCGAGACCCGCGAGCGCCTCGACCACCTCCGCCTCCTCATGGTGGAGCAGCAGGCGACACTCGAGCAGCTCGACAAGCTGCTCGTCGACGAGCTGCCCAAGGCGGCTGACCAGGAGCAGACCATCAAGGGTCAGCCCGCCGAGGGGGAGGCCGCGGAGGGTCAGCCCGCCAAGGGCCATCCCGCCGAGGGTCAGCCCTCCTAGGGACAGGGCTCGGTCGCGACGTCCTGCTCGGCCGCGCGCTCCCCAGTCACCCGACGGCGCTCGGAACGGGCGGCGTTCGTGCTGCGCAGCGAGTCGATGCTCAACAGCACCAGGGCCAGCCAGACGATGCCGAACCCGACCCACAGCCGGGCACTGACGTGTTCACCGAGCACGAGCACGCCCACGAGCAGCTGGAGCACCGGCGTGACGAACTGGATGAGGCCGACCGTCACCAGCGGTAGTCGCCGCGCCGCGGCGGCGAAGAGCAACAGCGGCACGGCGGTGACCACGCCGGCCAGCACGAGCAGGGAGGTGTGCCCGCTTCCTGAGTCGAGGAAGGTGGTCTCGCCGCGCGCGACGAGGATGCTGAGCACCACCACCGCGACCGGCGCGAGCACCGTGGTCTCAGCGGCGAGCGAGTGCATAGCGTCCAGGCTCGCGCCGACCTTCTTCTTGGTGAGGCCGTAGAGGCCGAACGAGAACGCCAGGCTGAGCGCGATCCAGGGCAGCACCCCTCCGGCCACGGCGAGGTAGACCGAGGCCAGCGCGCCGATGGCGACCGCGGCCCACTGCATCGGCCGCAGCCGCTCACCGAGCACGACGACGCCGAGCGCCACGGTGACGATCGGGTTGAGGAAGTAGCCCAGCGCCGCCTCGTAGGTGCGTCCGGTGAGCACGGCCAGCACGTAGATCGTCCAGTTGGTCGCGATGAGCAGGGCGGCGATGGTGATGCCGCCGACCAGCTTCGGGCGCGCGACGAACGGCCGGATCCAGCCCAGGTCGCGCCGCACGAGCAGCACCACGGCACAGACGGCGAGGGTCCACAGGATGCGGTGGCCAAGGATCTCCCACGCGCCGGACGGCTTGAGGGCGGCGAAGTACAGCGGGAACAGCCCCCAGATGCCGTAGGCGAGGAAGCCGTAGATCGTCCCCTTGCGCAGCTCGCCCGCCGCGTCCCCGTCCGGTGCGCCGTCCCCCTCCGTCGCCGGTGGGGGCGCCGAGGTCACTCCACGGTCCAGGTGTCGTGTCCGCGCAGCAGGTCGGCCAGGTCGGCGTCGGTGGCTGGGCCACCACTGCTGGCGACGGCGGCCGTGACCTGGTCGCGCACCAGGTCGTCGTAGGTGGGGTGGGAGACCTGGCGGAAGATGCCCATCGGCACGTGCGACATCTCGGGGGTGTCGAGCCGCGAGAGCTGGAAGGCCTGAGACGGGTCCTCGAGCGTGGGGTCGTGCACGACGACCGCGCCCGACTCGCCGGTGGCCGCCTCGGCCTCGCCGATGAACTTCATCGTGCCGGACCCCTTGCGCACCAACACCTTTCGATCATCCTCGGCGCCCACGCTGATTTCCTCGCCGGTGCGCAGCCGCACGATGCGAGCCTCCTGCTGGCTGCGGTCCTTGAGCACCTCGAAGGCGCCGTCGTTGAAGATCGGGCAGTTCTGGTAGATCTCGACGAGCGCGGTGCCGCGGTGCTCGGCGGCCGCCTTGAGGATGCCGGTGAGCTCGGCGCGGTCGCTCTCCATCGCCCGCGCCACGAAGGTCGCCTCGGCACCCAGGGCCAGCGAGACCGGGTTGAACGGGGTGTCGACCGACCCGGCGGGGGAGGACTTGGTGACCTGCCCGACCCGGCTGGTGGGGGAGTACTGGCCCTTGGTGAGGCCGTAGATCTGGTTGTTGAACAACAGGATCGTCATGTTGACGTTGCGGCGCAACGCATGGATCAGGTGGTTGCCGCCGATCGAGAGCGCGTCGCCATCCCCGGTGACGACCCACACCGACAGGTCGGGCCGGCTGGTGGCCAGGCCCGTGGCGATCGCCGGCGCGCGGCCGTGGATCGAGTGCATGCCGTAGGTGTCGAGGTAGTACGGGAAGCGGCTCGAGCAGCCGATGCCGGAGACGAAGACGATGTTCTCGCGCTTCAGGCCGAGCCCGGGAAGGAACGACTGCACCGCGGCGAGGATCACGTAGTCGCCGCAGCCGGGGCACCAGCGCACCTCCTGGTCGGAGGTGAAGTCGCGCTTGGTCTGCTTCCCGGCGTCGTCCGGGAGGTGCGGGATCGAGTGCAGCCCGTTGAGCGGCATCCCGATGTCGGTCGTGGTCACGAGAGCTCCTCGAGGGTCGTGGAGAAGACGTCGGCGAGCTCGACCGTCGAGAACGGCAGGCCGCGCACCGACGTGTGCGAGCGGACGTCGACGAGGTACTCGGCGCGCAGCAGCATCGCGAGCTGGCCGAGGTTCATCTCCGGCACCACGACCCGGTCGTAGTCGTGCAGCAGCTTGCCCAGGTTGCTCGGGAACGGGTTCAGGGTGGTGAGGTGGGCGCGGGCGACCGGGTGGCCGGCATTGCGCACCACCCGGGTGGCGGCCGCGATCGGGCCGTAGGTGGAGCCCCAGCCGAGCACGAGGATGCGGGCGTCGCCGGTGGGGTCGTCGATCTCGAGGTCGGGCACCGCGATGCCGTCGACCTTGGCCTGGCGCAGCCGGGTCATCTTGTCGTGGTTGTCGGGGTCGTAGCTGATGTTGCCGGTGACGTCGGCCTTCTCGATGCCGCCGATCCGGTGCTCGAGCCCAGCGGTGCCGGGGACGGCCCACGGGCGGGCGAGGGTCTCGGGGTCGCGCAGGAACGGGTGGAAGGCCGGCTCACCCTTGGCGTCGGTGCCGTTGGGCGCGCTGGCGAACTCGACGTGCAGGTCGGGGAGGCTGTCCACGTCGGGGATGGCCCACGGCTCGGAGCCGTTGGCGAGGTAGCCGTCGGACAGCAGGATCACCGGCGTGCGGTAGGTCGTGGCGATGCGCACGGCATCCATCGCCGCACGGAAGCAGTCGGCCGGCGTCTGCGGGGCAACGATCGGCACCGGCGACTCGCCGTTGCGGCCGAACATCGCCTGCAGCAGGTCGGCCTGCTCGGTCTTGGTGGGCAGGCCGGTGGACGGCCCACCGCGCTGCACGTCGACGATGACCAGCGGCAGCTCGAGGGAGACCGCGAGGCCGATCGACTCGGACTTGAGCGCCACGCCGGGCCCCGAGGTGGTGGTGACCCCGATGGCACCGCCGAAGCTGGCGCCGATGGCGATGCCGATGCCGGCGATCTCGTCCTCGGCCTGCAGCGTGGTGACGTCGTGCCGCTTGAGCGCCGCGAGGGCGTGCAGGATGTCGGATGCCGGGGTGATCGGGTACGAGCCCAGCACCAGGGGCAGGCCCGCGCGGTGGGCGGCGGCGGCCAGGCCCAGGCTCAGGGCCGTGTTGCCGGTGACGTTGCGGTAGGTGCCGGAGGGCATCGTGGCCGGGGCGACGACGTAGGACGAGGCGAAGTCCTCGGTGGTCTCGCCGTAGTTCCAGCCCGCGCGCAGGGCGGCCAGGTTGGCCGCGAGGATGTCAGGGCGCGCGCCGAACTTGCGGGTGAGGAAGGCCTCGGTGCCCGTGGTGGGGCGGGTGTACATCCAGGACAGCAGGCCGAGGGCGAACATGTTCTTCGCCCGCTCCTTCTCCTTGCGGGTCAGGCCCGGGAAGTCGGACAGCGCCTCGACCGTGATGCTCGTGAGCGCGACCGGGTGCACGTGGAAGGAGTCGAGGCTCCCGTCGTCGACCGGGCTGGCCTGGTAGCCGACCTTGGCCAGGTTGCGGGTGGTGAACTCGTCGGTGTTGACGATGATCGTGGCGCCCCGGGGCACGTCACCCAGGTTGGCCATCAACGCAGCGGGGTTCATCGCCACCAGAACGTCGGGGGCGTCACCCGGGGTCAGCACGTCGTGGTCGGCGAAGTGCAGCTGGAAGCTGGACACGCCCGGGAGCGTCCCCTGGGGAGCACGGATCTCGGCCGGGAAGTTCGGCAGCGTCGACAGGTCGTTGCCCATCGAAGCGGTGTCCGACGTGAAACGGTCTCCGGTCAACTGCATGCCGTCGCCCGAGTCGCCGGCAAAACGGATCACCACACGGTCGAGCGTCTGGACGGTCTTGCTGGTCACTGTTCACCCTGGTGGCTCGGCGAGATGGATGGCTGCTGTGCCTGAGGGTGCGTGCCGCGGGCGCAGCGTTTCCATCGTACGTCCAGAGACCAAACTGTCCACGGAGGTCCACGAGATGTCGCCGCAGGTCGTGGCCGTTCCGGGTGATCGCACGGGCCCTGCCTGCCGTGGTTGCCGTCGCGGTCGGCTGCCTTGGTCGCCGCCGCGGTCCGCTGTCTTGGTTGCCTTCGCAGTCCGCTGCGGGTGGGTGTGCCGGCGCGGACCATCCGCACCCACTCGCTGGCGCTCGCGGGCGCTCCCGCCAGACCCAGCCAGCGCCGGCCCACCCACCTGCGACTCCCCGCTTCGCGCGCACGTCGCCCCTCGTTCTCGCCGCTCGCCACCGGGGGTGTCGGAGGCGCGGCTGACCGCGCGCCCGGCATCCCTAGCGATGAGCGCACCCGCGAACAGGCAGTCGGCTGACCGGAGGCTCACGTCGAGCGTGGCTATGCCCTCTCGGCGGCCGACTGCCTGTTGGGAGGTTCGCTCGTCCGGCACCCCCACTTCCCGCGGGCCGCGAGGGCAACCACGGAATAGATCGGGCGGACGACGCGCGTCGGGTCGTCGGGAGGTCGCAGACGCCGGATGGGCGGGGTGGCTACGCTGGCGGCATGGAGGGTTACGCAGCGGCGGCGGCGGTGGTGCTGACCGGCATCCTGCTGGTGACCGCGGCGATGATCGCCCGCCGCCTGGTCGCCCCGCGCGCGGTCACCGAGAAGGGCCTGCGCACCTACGAGTCGGGCGTCGACCCGGTGGGCGTGGGATGGGCGCAGAGCCAGATCCGGTACATCTCGTTCGCATTCCTCTACGTGGTGTTCGCGGTCGACGCGGTCTACCTCTTCCCCTGGGCGCTGGTCCTGCGCGACCCCGACCTCGGGGTCGCCTCGCTGGTCGAGGTGGCCGTCTTCGTCGGCGTCATCCTCGTGGGGCTCGTGCACGCCGGCCGCCGAGGCCTGCTCCGCTGGACGGTCTGACCCACGAGCAAGCGCCCGGCCACAATGGGCCCTGTGGAGTCCTCCGGGCCGGGCCCTGACCCGCTGCTTCGCGCAGACCGTGCACCCGCACCGCGCACCCTCGTCGACGTGCTGCGCGCCACTGCCGACGCCCACCCCGACTCCCCAGCCATCGACAACGGCCGCGAGGTGCTCACCTACGACGAGCTGCTCAGCTCGGCATCCGACGTCGCCAGCACCCTGCGCGACGAGGGTGTGGGCCGTGGCGACCGGGTGGGGGTGCGCATCCCGAGCGGCACCACCGACCTCTACGTGGCGATCGTCGGGATCCTGCTCGTGGGCGCCGCCTACGTACCGGTCGACCACGACGATCCCGACGAGCGCGCCCGGCTGGTGTTCGACGAGGCGGGCGTCGCGGCCGTCGTGACCACCGACCTCGTCATCCTCTCGACCGAGGATGCCGCCGAGGCGGCCCCCGAGGAGGATCCCGACCTCACCGACGACGCGTGGATCATCTTCACCTCGGGCTCCACGGGCACCCCGAAGGGGGTCGCGGTGAGCCACCGAAGCGCGGCCGCCTTCGTCGACGCCGAGTCGCGGATGTTCCTGCAGGACAAACGGATCCGACCCGGTGACCGGGTCATGGCCGGCCTGAGCGTCGCCTTCGACGCCAGCTGCGAGGAGATGTGGCTCGCCTGGCGCTACGGCGCGTGCCTCATCCCGGCCCCGCGCTCGCTCGTGAAGTCGGGCATGGACCTCGGCCCCTGGCTGCGCGCCAACGACATCACCATCGTGTCGACCGTCCCCACCCTGGTCGCACTCTGGCCGGCTGCCGCGCTCGACCACGTGCGCCTCCTCATCCTGGGCGGTGAGGCCTGTCCGCCCGAGATCGGCGCCCGCCTGGCCACCGCGAAGCGCGAGGTCTGGAACACCTACGGCCCCACCGAGGCCACCGTCGTGGCCTGCGGTGCCAGGCTCACCGGCGAGCCGCCCGTGCGCATCGGGCTGCCCCTGGACGGCTGGGACCTCGCCGTCGTCGACCCCGAGGGCAACCGCGTCCCTGACGGCGAGCCGGGTGAGCTGATCATCGGGGGAGTCGGGCTGGCCCGCTACCTCGACCCCGCCAAGGACGCGCAGGTGTATGCCGCGATGCCAACCCTGGGCTGGGAGCGCGCCTACCGCAGCGGCGACATCGTGCGGTTCGACGGCGAGGGGCTGGTCTTCCAGGGCCGGGCCGACGACCAGGTCAAGGTCGGCGGCCGGCGCATCGAGCTGGGCGAGGTCGACAGCGCCCTGCTGTCCCTCCCGGGGGTCAGCGGGGCCGCCGCTGCGGTGCGCCGCAGCGAGGCCGGTAACAGCCTGCTGGTCGGCTACGTCACCACCGAGCCGGGCTTCGACGCCAAGGCTGCCGTCGAGCGGCTGCGCCGCAGCATGCCGGCCGCGCTCGTCCCCAGGCTGGCCGTCGTCGACACGCTCCCGACCCGCACCTCCGGCAAGATCGACCGCGACGCGCTGCCCTGGCCGCCGCCGAGGCGACCCGGCTCCGCGGCATCCGACTCGGCCGCACCCGAGATCGAGGGCACCGCTGCCTGGGTCGCCGGGCACTGGACGGCCATCCTCGGCGGGGCGCCGTCCGACCCCGCCGACGACTTCTTCGACCTCGGCGGTGGCAGCCTCACCGCTGCCCAGCTCGTGAGCCGGCTGCGCGAACGCTTCCCCGAGGTCACCGTCGCCGACGTCTACGACCATCCCGGCCTGGCCGAGCTCGCCGCGGCGCTCGACGACATGGCGACGCCCACCGGGCGGCAGAACGCCGCCGTGCTCCCGGTGCCGCTGAAGACCCAGGCCGCCCAGGTGCTGGCCTCGCTGGCCTTCCGCTCGATCGGTGCGCTGCGCTGGCTGACCTGGGTCGGGATCGGCGCCCTCGTGGGGCGGGGCGCCTTCGGCCTCGACTGGCTCCCGGACGTCGGCTGGGGGTGGGTGCTGCTCGGCTGGCTGCTGCTGGTCAGCCCACCCGGCCGCATCCTGCTGGGCGCCGGCGCCGCGCGCGCCGTGCTCGCCGGCGTGCACCCCGGCATCCACCCGCGCGGCGGCGCCATACACCTGCGGCTGTGGCTCGCCGAACGCCTCGTCGACGAGCTCGGTTCCACCAGCCTGTCGGCGGCGCCGCTGGTCAAGGTCTACGCTCGGCTGCTCGGCTGCCGGGTCGGTCGCCACGTCGACCTGCACAGCGTCCCGCCGGTCACCGGCCTGCTCACCCTCGGCACGGGCTGCTCGGTCGAGCCCGAGGTCGACCTCGCCGGGCACTGGCTCGACGGCGGGCACCTGCACATCGGGTCGGTGCGGATCGGCGCGAACGCCCGGGTCGGGGCGCGCAGCACGCTCCTGCCGGGTGCCGACGTCGGCGACGGTGCCGAGGTGGCCGCCGGCTCGGCCGTCTTCGGGCCGGTGCCCGACGGCGAGGCGTGGTCGGGCGCCCCAGCAGCGTTCAGCGGCAAGGCCCGCGGGCCGTGGGGCACCGAGCCGCCCGCGAACCGGCCGGTCTGGCTCGCCGCGTACGCCGCCTCGGCCATCACCCTCTCGCTGCTCCCGATCCTCGCGGTGCTGGCGGGGCTCGCGGTGGCGGCCCCCGCACTCAGCGGCGCCACCGGCATCCGGGATGCCGTGACGCGCGCCCTCCCGTGGCTGCCCCTAGCGACCCTGGTCGGGTTCGTCGTGCTGGCCGCCCTGGTGCTGACCGCCGTGCGGCTGCTCTCGCTCGGACTCGAGGTGGGGCACCATCCGGTGCACGGGCGGCAGGCGTGGCAGGCGTGGTCGGTGCTGCGGGTGCTCGACGAGGCCCGCACCTGGCTCTTCCCGATCTACTCCTCGGCCCTGACCCCGGCCTGGCA
>Ga0302299_10000416_pt1 | contig 22919 bp, 18 predicted proteins | sample III_Fen_N3_4_FD_198795 | JGI IMG/M metagenome (GOLD analysis project Ga0302299, IMG submission 198795) | Peat permafrost microbial communities from Stordalen Mire near Abisko, Sweden - III_Fen_N3_4 | ecosystem: Environmental > Terrestrial > Soil > Wetlands > Permafrost | place: Sweden: Abisko... | reverse complement strand
CGGCTCCGACGTCGGGCCTCACGACCGCCGACCTCATCCGGCACATGGTCGGCCGCACCGTGTCGCTGTTCCCCAAGGTCGACAACCCGATCGGCGAGGTGCTGCTCGAGGTGACGGACCTGACCCGCGTCGGCGTGTTCCGGGACGTCTCGTTCACCGTGCGGGCCGGCGAGATCGTCGGGCTCGCGGGGCTCGTCGGCGCCGGCCGCTCCGAGGTGGCCCGGGTGCTGTTCGGGATCGACCGGCGGGACAGCGGCGAGGTGAAGCTCGCCGGCACCCCCGTGGACTTCCCGGCCCCGTCCGCCGCCATGACCGCCGGCATCGCGTACCTGCCCGAGGACCGTCACCAGGAGGGTCTCGTCCTCGACTTCACGATCGCCCAGAACGTCACCCTCCCGATCCTGCCGCGCCTGTTCCCGAAGCTGCTCCTCCGGGAGTCGACGGAGCGCGCCGTCGCGACCGAGCACACCGAGCAGTTCAACGTGCGGATGACCGGCGTCGACCAGGAGGTCGGGGCGCTGTCGGGCGGCAACCAGCAGAAGGTCGTGCTCGCCAAGTGGCTGGCGTCGGGTCCCAGGGTCCTGATCCTCGACGAGCCGACGCGCGGGATCGACATCGGCGCCAAGGTGGAGGTCCACCGGCTGATCGCCGAGCTCGCGGCCAAGGGCCTCGCCATCATCCTGATCTCCAGCGACCTGCCCGAGATCCTGGCGATGTCCGACCGGATCGTCGTCCTCCACGAAGGCAGGGTCACCGCGGAGATCGCCAGGGACCAGGCAACCCAGGAGCGTGTCATGTTCGCCGCGACCGGCACCCAGGCGTCCCATGGCTGAGGCGGTCGTGCCCGTCCGGTCGGGCCGTCGCAGCGTGTTGATGACGATCGGCCGCCAGCGGGAGCTGAGCCTGCTGGCCATCATGTTCGTGCTCGGCGGGATCGTGTCGCTCATCGCTCCGCAGTTCCTGTCCGTCGACAACTTCAGCCAGGTTGCGGTCCTCGCGTCGATCACGGCGATCGCCGCGCTCGGCGAGGCCATGGTGATCATCACCCGGGGCATCGACCTGTCGATCGAGGCTGTCATCGGGCTCGTCGCGTACTGCGTCGCCCGCTCGCTCGAGCTGCACCTCGTCGACCCGGTCGGCGCCCTCGCGATCGGCCTCGTGATCGGCCTCGTGCTGGGCTGCGTGAACGGGTTCGTGATCGCGATCCTCAAGGTGCCGCCGATCGTCGCGACACTCGGCACGCTGAGCATCTTCCGCGGGATCGACTACGTGATCGCCGGCCCCCACCAGGTCCCGCTCGCGAGCCTGCCCGCCGGGTTCGCGCACATCGCGCGGACCGACATCCTGGGAGTCCCCGTCTTCGTCCTCCTGACCGTCGGGGTGGTCGTGGTCGGATCCCTGCTCCTGCGCTCGACCCGCTTCGGCCGCCAGGTCTACGCGGTCGGCAGCAACCCGGAGGCGGCGTCGATCCTGGGCATCCCCTCACGGCGGGTCACCTTCACCGCCTACGCCCTGTGCGGCCTCCTGGCGGGGCTCGCGGGCGTGATGTGGGTCATCGAGTTCGGCACCATCAACGGCACCGCGGCGACGGGCGTGACCCTCGCCGTGGTGGCGGCGGTCGTGGTCGGAGGCGTCAACACGCTCGGCGGCTCCGGCACGCTCGCGGGCGCGGCGATCGGCGCGCTGTTCCTGGGCTTCATCGCCAACGCGCTGATCCTCGTCGGACTCTCGCAGTTCTGGCTGCAGGCCATCTACGGCCTGGTGATCCTGCTCGCGATCAGCTCCGACCAGCTCATCCGGCGCAGCGTCCAGCGCGCCAACACCCGGAGCACCGCACGATGACGGCCACGGCGAAGTCCCCGTCCGCCGTCGGTCGCGCTGCGCGGTCGCTCGTCCGGTGGGAAACGCTCCTGGCCGTCGCCCTGCTGGGCCTGATCGTCATGGGCAACGCCCTGTCACCGTTCTTCCTGACGCCCAAGAACTTCTCGAACCTGCTCTCGGCGCTCATGGAAGTCGCGATCATGGCCCTGCCCCTGACCCTGATCATCATCCTCGGCGAGATCGACCTGTCGGTCGAGTCGATGGCCGGACTTGCGAGCGCCATCCTCGGGTTCATGTGGGCGGCGGGCGTGCCGCTCGAGATCGCGATCCCCGCCGTGCTCCTCGTGGGAGCCGTGGGCGGTCTCCTCAACGGTCTGCTCGTCGCCCGCGGCGGGCTGCCGTCGCTCGTGGTCACCCTCGGGACCCTGGCCCTGTTCCGGGGCATGGCCCTGATCGTCCTCGGGCCTCGCGGCATCAGCAACTTCCCGCCCGCGTTCACGGCGCTCGGGTTCGGCGACGTGCCGGGTACCGTGATCCCGTGGTCCTTCGTGATCTTCCTGGGGATCGCCCTGATCCTCGGGATCGTCCTGCACCGGACCTGGATCGGGCGCCAGGTCTACGCCATCGGCCGCAACGCCGGAACGGCGCGCTACTCGGGCGTCCGGGTGACGCGCGTCCGCACGAGCCTGTTCGTCCTGAGCGGCGTCATCGCCGCCTTCGCGGGCGTGATCCTCACGTCCCGCCTCTCCAGCGCCCGAGCCGACGCCGGCGCGGGCATGACCATCACCGCCGTGACGGTCGTGCTGCTTGGAGGGGCCAACATCTTCGGTGGTTCGGGCACGATCCCGGGGACGGTGCTTGCCGTCCTCACGATCGCGGTCATGCAGAACGCGCTCCGGCTGGCCAGCGTGTCGGTCGAGGTCCAGAGCATCGCCCTGGGGTTGCTGCTGATCCTGTCCGTCCTCATCCCAACCGTCGCTCACCAGGCCAAGAAGGTCGTCGATCGGGTCCAGCGGAGCCGGCACCAGTCGGCCGACGCGATCGCGGGTGAGCACACGCCGGTCACCGGCATAGAGGAGGAACTCTCTTGAAGCTACGTTCTGCCGGGCGGTGGCTCGCCATCGCCGGCACTGCCGTCATCGTTCTCTCGGCATGCTCCCCCGCGGCGAGCCCTAGCGCCGCCGCCCCCGCCACGGCGGCACCCGTCACCGCGGCCCCCGCCACGGCGGCCCCCGCCAGCGTCGCTCCGTCCCAGGCCGCCGCCTCGCAGGCCGCAGGCCCGATGACCGTGGGCTACCTGCCCAAGGACATCGTCAACCAGTACTTCGCCGCCGCCAAGACCGGCGTCGACAAGGCTGCCGGCGAGCTCGGCGGCACCGTCACCCAGGTCGGGCCCAACGAGGCGAAGGCCGACCTGCAGATCCCGTTCATCACCGACCTGACCACCCAGAAGGTCAACGCGATCATCATCTCTGCCGACGGCAAGGATGAGGTCGCCCCGGCCCTCAAGGAGGCCATGGCCGCCGGCATCAAGGTCGTCGGCTTCGACTCCAGCCCCGCGGTGGGCGCCTACGACGTGTTCGTCAACCAGGTTGACTTCAGCGGCGTCGGCGTGAACCTGGCCGACTGGGCCTGCGAGCTCGCCCCGAACTGCACCGGCGACATCGCGATCCTTTCTGCGGCGGCCACGGCCACCAACCAGAACGCGTGGATCGACCTGATGAAGACGACCCTCAAGGAGCCGAAGTACGCCGGCCTCAAGCTCGTCGACACCGTCTACGGCGATGACGACGCGACCAAGAGCACGACGCAGGCCCAGACCCTGCTGACCAAGTACCCCAACCTCAAGGTCATCGTCGCCCCGACGACGGTCGGCATCCTCGCGGCGGCCCAGGTCGTCTCGCAGGCCGGCAAGCAGGCCTCCACCAAGGTCACCGGCCTCGGCTTCCCCAACGACATGAAGACCTTCGTCAAGGACGGCACCTCCCCGGTCTTCGGCCTGTGGAGCGTCCCGGACCTCGGCTACCTGTCCTACGTGATCGCGGACAAGCTCGTCAAGGGCGAGATCACCGGCAAGCCGGGCGAGACCTTCTCGGTCAAGGGCCTCAACGGTGACAAGCCGTACACGATCGGTCCCGACGGCGTGGTCATCCTCGGGCCGGCGTTCCGGTTCGACTCCACCAACGTGGACCAGTTCAACTTCTAGCTCCTCCTCTCCGGGTCCCGGCGGTCCCCGCCGGGACCCGGTCAACGCACTCCGCCGGAGCAGCCCATGGAACGCGTGGCCTTCACGATGCGACTCCTGCCCGGCGCGGAGGCCGAGTACCGTCGCCGCCACGCCGACGTGTGGCCCGAGATGCTCGACGCGCTCCGCGCGGCGGGCGCCGGCAACTACTCCATCTACCTCCTCGACCAGCAGCTGATCGGCGTCTTCGACGTCGAGGACTTCGACCGGTTCCGCGCCCACATGGCGGCGCAGCCGGTGAACGACCGCTGGCAGGCCGACATGGCCTCGCTCATCGACCCCTGCACCGACCCGACGACCGGCTTCCACCGCCGGCTGGAGGAGGTCTTCCGCCTTGACTGAGCGCGCGATGCTGCGGCTCGCCGCGGTCGACCTCGGCGCCGAGAGCGGGCGCGTCCTCGTCGGCACGTTCGACGGCGGCCGCATCGCGATCGAGGACATCCACCGCTTCCCCAACGTCCCGGTCCCCGTCGGCGGCACGCTCCACTGGGACGCGCTCCGGCTGTGGGGTGACATCGCCACCGGCCTGCGCAAGGCGGGCGCCGCGGGCGAGGTGGCCTCGGTCGCGGTGGACACCTGGGGCGTGGACTTCGGCCTGCTCGACGAGCGCGGGCGCCTGATCGCGAACCCGGTCCACTACCGTGACGCGCGCACCGACGGCATGGTGGAGCGGGCGTTCGGCCTCGTCCCGCGGGACGAGATGTATGCCACGACCGGTATCCAGTTCATGGCGATCAACACGGTCTACCAGCTCCTGTCGCTGGCGGCGGCGGACGATCCCCAGCTGCGCCACGCGGACCGGCTGCTGATGATGGCCGACCTGTTCGCGCACTTCCTGTCCGGCGCCACCGTGTCCGAGTACACGCTCGCGTCCACGAGCCAGGCCCTCGACGCGCGCGCCCGGGACTGGGCGCGGCCGATGCTCGAGCGCCTCGGCATCCCGACCCGGCTGCTGCCCGAGATCGTGGCTCCCGGGACGGACGTCGGCGGCCTGACCGGCGACCTCGCGGCCGCGCCCGGTCTCGCGCGCACGCGCGTCATCCTGCCCGGATCGCACGACACCGCCTCGGCCGTCGTCGGCACGCCGATCGCCTCGCCGTCGGTCGCGTATCTCTCGTCGGGGACGTGGTCGCTCATCGGGCTCGAGGTGCCGGAGCCCGTCATCTCGGACGTCTCGCTCGCGGCCAACCTGACCAACGAGGGCGGCGTCGCCGGCACGATCCGGCTGCTGCGCAACGTCGTGGGGCTGTGGCTGGTCCAGGAGAGCCGCCGCGCCCTGTGGCCGGACCGCGAGCCCCCGACCTACGAGAAGCTCGCCGGGATCGCGGAGACGGCGCCCGCCTTCACCGCCTTCATCGATCCCGACGACGAGCGCTTCCTCCGGCCGGGCGACCTCCCGGCGCGCGTCCGCGCGTTCTGCGCCGAGACCGGCCAGCCCGTTCCCCCGGACACCGCGACGCTCATCCGCGTGCTGCTCGAGAGCCTGGCCCTGCGCTACGCGGCGGCGATCGACCAGCTGAGCGCCGCCTCGGGCCACCACATCGACGGCCTCCACATCGTGGGCGGGGGGTCCAACCACCGCCTGCTGTGCCGGCTCACGGCGGGCGCGACGGGCCTCCCGGTCCGGGCCGGCCCCGTCGAGGCCACCGCCATCGGCAACCTCGCCGTCCAGGCCATCGCCAGGGGCGAGCTCGCCTCGGTCGCCGAGGCGCGCGAGCTCGCCGCCCGCTCCTATCCGATCACGACCTATGAGCCGACCGGCGACTGGACCGAGGCGCGCGCGCGCTTCGCCACGATCACCGCCCGCCGGACCGCCGCATCCCAGCCCTGAGGAGACCCGCCATGGCCGCGCCCGCCGCCGTCGATCTGCCCGCCACCGCCACCGCGCTCGAGCGGGTCGACTGGGCCATGAACGGGATCAACATCGAGATCCCGTCCTGGGGCTTCGTCAACACCGGGACGCGGTTCCGCGTCTTCCCCCAGCAGGGCGTGCCGCGGACCGTCTTCGAGAAGGTGGACGACGCGGCGACCGTCAACCGCTACACGGGCATCGCCGGCTCGCTCTCCCTCCACATCCCGTGGGACAAGGTCGACGACTACGCGGCCCTCGCCGGGTACGCCCGCGAGCGCGGCCTGGCGATCGGCGGCATCAACAGCAACACCTTCCAGGACCTCGACTACAAGCTCGGCTCGCTCTGCAACCCGGACCCGCGGGTACGCGCCAAGGCCGTGGACGCGGTCATCGAGTGCTGCGAGATCGCGGGCGCCATGGACGCCCAGGCGGTCAAGGTCTGGCTCGGCGACGGCACCAACTACCCCGGGCAGGACGACCTCCGCTGGCGCCACCGCCGCCTCGTCGACGGCCTGACCGAGGCGTACGCGGCGCTCCCCGCCAAGGCGCGGATGTACCTCGAGTACAAGCTCTACGAGCCCGCCCTCTACGCCACCGACGTCCAGGACTGGGGCCAGAGCCTCAACGTCGTGCGCCAGCTGGGCGACCGTGCCGGGGTATGCGTGGATACCGGCCACCACGCGATGGGCGTGAACATCGAGCAGATCGTGGCCCTGCTCCTCGCCGAGGGCCGCCTCGCCGCCTTCGACCTCAACGACAAGAAGTACGGCGACGACGACCTGATGGTCGGCTCGATCGACCCCTACCAGCTGTTCCGGATCGCCCATGAGCTCGTGAACGCGATGCGCGACGACGCGGACCCGGTCGCCCAGGCGTGCGCGAACGGCACGACCTACATGCTCGACCAGTGCCACAACATCGAGCCCAAGGTCCCGGCCATGATCCGGAGCGTCATGAACCTCCAGGAGACGATCGCCAAGGCGCTGCTCGTGGACCGCGAGCGCCTGCTGACGGCGCAGGCGGCGGGTGACGTGCTCGAGGCCAACGGCTGCCTGTGGGACGCGTTCAACACCGACGTCCGGCCGCTGCTCGCCGAGCTGCGGGTCGCGCGTGGCCTCCCCGGCGACCCGTACCGCGCCTACCTCGCCTCGGGCGAGGAGGAGGCCAAGTACGCCGCACGGGTCGGCGGTACCGCCGCAAGCTGGTGACCTGGTGCCGCTGAACCAGCCATTCCCGGAGCTCGACGAGCTCCTCGCCTCGATGGGCGAGGGCGGCAGGCGCATCGCCGCGATCGACGCCGGCGAGGGCGCCGCGGGGAACATCTCGATCTGCATCGGCTGGCCGGTCGAGGTCCGCCGCCGGTTCCCCAGCCCCGAGCCCATCGAGCTGCCGGTCCCGGCGGCGCACCTCGCCGGCCACACGGTCATCGTCACCGGCTCCGGCCGGCGGCTCCGGGACCTCGCACGCGACCCTGTCTCGAGCGTGGGAGCGGTGGTCATCGCTCCCGACGGCGTCAGGGCGACGCTCTGGACCGCTCCGACGCGCCTGTTCGAGCGCCTCACCTCGGAGTGGAACTCGCACCTCGCCGTGCACGACGACGTCGTCGCCCGCACGGCGACCAACTTCCACGCCGTGGTCCACGCCCAGCCGCCCCACCTGACCTACCTGTCCCACATCCCCGAGTACCAGGACGAGGCGTACGTCAACAGCCGGGTCATGCGCTGGGAGCCCGAGACGATCGTCCAGCTGCCGCAGGGCATCGGCATGCTGCCGTTCATGCTGCCGGGCTCCGACGCGCTGATGGCCGCCAACGTCGTGAGCCTGCGGACACACCGCATCGACGTCTGGTCCAAGCACGGCGTCATGGCCCGCAGCGACGTGTCGGTCACCCGCGCGGTGGACCGGATCGAGTACGCCGAGGCGGCCGCCAGGTACGAGTACATGGACCTCGTGGCGGGAGGCCGGGGGAAGCGGCTCACGGAGGACGAGGTGCGGGCGGTCGTCGAGGCGTTCGGGGTCCAGACGACGCTCTTCGACTGAGAAGCAGGCGGCCGCTCATTTGAGCGCTTGACGCTCGAATGATCAGAGCCTAGGCTTCTCACGTGGTCCTCGAGCGCGACGCTTCCGCATCCCGGCTGCACCTCGTCAACACGGTGCTGGCCTGCCGTCGCTACTACCTCGACGGCGCCAGCAAGAGCGAGATCGCCTCGGAGCTGGGCATCTCCCGCTTCAAGGTCGCCCGCATGCTCGACCGGGCGCGGCGCGACGGCATCGTCCGCATCGAGATCGACCCGCTCCCAGAGCTGGACCTGGACCTCGGCGACGAGCTGGCGCGGCGGCACGGCATCCGCGGCGCCGTGGTCGTGCGCTCCGGCGCGGGCCCCGAGGAGCTCCGCCTCGCCCAGCTGGGCCGGGCCGCGGCTGCGGTCCTCGGCGACATCCTCGAGGCGAGCGACGTCCTGGGCATCAGCTGGGGCCGCACGCTGCACGCCCTCGTGGGCCAGCTGCCCCGCCTGCCCGCCTGTTCGGTCGTCCAGCTCGTGGGCAGCGTGCCCACCCTCCAGCTCGAGGTGAACGCCATCGAGCTCGTGCGCCGCCTCGCGGAGCGCGCGACCGGGCCCGTGTTCCCGCTCCACGTCCCGCTGCTCGTCGGCAGCCCCGAGATGGCCGACGCGCTCGCGAGCGACTCCATGGCATCGGCGACCCTGGGCAAGCTCGACTCGCTGACCCGCGCCGTCGTGGGCATCGGTGCCTGGGTGCCCGGCACGAACTCGATCCGGGCGGCCCTGTCGGACGCCGACGCCCTCGCCGTCGATGCCGCCGGGGGCATCGCCGATGTCGCGTCCATCGTCCTCGACGCCGACGGCCGCCAGGTTCGTGCCGCCGGCCTCCCCGAGCGCTGCATCGCCATCCGCGAGGCCCAGCTCCGGCGCGTGCCGGACGTCATCGCCATCGCCGGCGGGGCCGCCAAGGTGCCCGCCATCCGTGCCGCGCTGCGCAGCGGCCTCATCCACCGCCTGGTCACCGACGAGGAGGCCGCCCGCCTCCTCGTCTCGGCCTGAACGCCGCAATCCCACCCCTGGAGACCCGATGACCACCGAGACCGTCTACCGCAGCGACACCCGCCCGGACTTCGCCCCGTTCGAGGAGGAGCTCGGGTCCATCAAGGGCTTCCAGTACGGGGGCGGCCTGGCAACCGAGGTCGAGAGCGGATCGCTCAACAAGGAGGCGGCCCTCGGCCTGCTCGACGACATGCTCGCCATCCGCGAGATGGAGGAGATGATCGTCCGCCTCCGCTCCGGCGGCGGCTACGACCCGCTCCCCGGCTACGACTACCGCGGCCCGACGCATGTCTCCATCGGGCAGGAGGCATCGGCGGTGGGGGCCTCGTCCGTGCTGCGGGTCACGGACAACGTCACGTCCTCGCACCGCGGGCACGGCGACGCGATCGCGAAGGGCTTCTCGGCCCTGCGCCAGATGACGCTCGAGCAGCTGCAGGCCCGGATGAGCCGGACCGACGCCACCCGCGACGAGCTGCTGGGAGCGGCGCTCGAGGAGCACCTGTACAAGGTGATCGCCGAGCTGTTCGGCAAGGACGAGGGCTACAGCCGCGGCCGTGGCGGCGGCATGCACATCGGCGATTTCTCGACCGGCAACCTGGGCGCCAACGCCATCGTGGGCGGTTCCGTCCCGATCGCGACCGGCGCGGCCATGGCCCGCCGCTACGAGCGCAGCGACACCGTCGTGTGCTGCTTCGCGGGCGACGGCGCCTACGCCAATGGCGTGGTCCTCGAGTCGCTCAACTGGGCCGCGCAGCACCAGTGGACCAACCACCTCGCGGGCGACCGCCCGTTCGGCCTGCCGGTCATCTTCTTCATCCAGAACAACCACTACGGCATGACCCACCGGACCGATGAGGAGGTCATGGGCGTCAGGCACCTTGCCCGCCGCGCCGCCGGGTTCGCCACCGACAACATGCACGCCGAGGTCGTCAACGGCATGGACGTGCTGGCCGTCCGCGACGCCGTGACCCGCGCCGCCGCGCTGTGCCGCGCAGGCGAGGGCCCGGTCCTCATCGAGGCCTCCACGTACCGCTACTACGGCCACTCCCTCTCCGACCCGCGCAACGAGTACCGGACCCGCGAGGAGGAGGCCGCCTGGAAGGCCGTCGACCCGATCGAGACGCTCAAGGGCCAGCTGGTCGAGACGGGCATCGCCACCGGGGACGAGGTCGCCGCGGTCATCGCCGGCGCCGTCGAGCGCAACGCGCGCGCCGCGAAGCGCGCCGCCGCCGCGACGGACCCGGACCCGGCGACCCTGCTCGACCTGCTCTACACGGACGGCACCTCCGACGTCGTGCCGGCCGCGGCCGCCGAGCCCAAGGTCTTCGCCGAGCTGCCGGCTGCCAAGGTCGACGCCGAGGGCAGGATCCTCTACCGCGACGCGATCCGCGACGCGCTGGCCGACGAGATGCGCCGCGACAGCCGGGTGATCTTCTACGGCGAGGACGTGGCCGACTACGGCGGCGCGTTCAAGATGACCAAGGGCCTCGTCGAGACCTTCGGGCGTGACCGCGTCTTCAACACGCCGATCTCCGAGGCCGCGATCTGCGGCACCGCGGTCGGCGCCGGCATCGTCGGCCTGCGGCCGGTGGTGGAGCTCATGTACATGGACTTCGCGCTGATGTCCTCGGACCAGATCGCGAACCAGGCAGCCAAGTGGCACTACATGTCGGGCGGCCAGGTCGAGGTCCCGGTGGTCATCCGCTGCTCCGTCGGCGCCGGCAAGGGCTACGGCGGGCAGCACAGCCAGAGCCTCGAGTCGCTGTTCACGCATATCCCCGGGCTGTGGGTCGTCTACCCGGCCACGGCCGAGGACGCCAAGGGCCTGCTGCGGAGCGCGATCCGGACCAACAACCCGGTCGTGTTCGTCGAGAGCCAGGGCCTCTACTCCACCAAGGGCGTCGTGCCCGAGGGGGACTACACCACCCCGATCGGCAAGGCGAAGGTCGTCCGCGAGGGCACCGACGCCACGATCATCGCGTGGGGCCCGGCCGTGCCGGACGCCCTGGCCGCGGCCGACGTGCTCGCGGTCTCGCGCGGGATCCAGGCCGAGGTCATCGACCTGCGCAGCCTCGTGCCGCTCGACATGGAGACGATCCTCACATCGGTCCGCAAGACGGGCCGCGCCGTGGTCGCTGCCCAGGCCGTTCTCACCGGCAGCTTCGTCAACGAGATCGTGGCGCGGATCCAGGCGGAGGCCTTCGACGACCTCGACGCGCCGGTCGGCCGGATCGGCGCTGCGCCCGGCATCAGCCCCCAGGCGGAGAGCCTGGAGAAGGCATTCCTGCCCAACAGCGGCGACATCGTCGCCGCCGTGACGGCCCTGATCTGATCCACCCGGCATCTCACCCGACCCCCGAGGGAGCCCGACGATGGCCCATCCGATCCTGATGCCGAAGCCCGGCCAGATGACCGAGGAGTGCGTCCTCACCGTCTGGCACAAGGAGGTGGGCGACGCCGTCCACCGCGGCGATGTCCTGTTCGAGATCGAGACCGACAAGAGCGCGATGGAGGTCGAGACCTTCGAGGACGGCGTCCTCCTCGCGAAGGTGGCCGTGGACGGCGAGACGGTCCCCGTCAACGCGGTCTGCGGCTGGATCGGCGAGGCCGGCGAGGCCGTGCCGGAGACCCCGGTCGCGGCCGCGCCCGCCGCGGTCCCCGCCGCGCCGGAACCCGTGCCCGCCGCGCCGGAACCCGTGCCCGCCGGGCCAGGGCCCGTGGCCCAGCCTGTCCCGGCACCCGTCGCGGCCGTGCCGGAGACCCCGGCGGCGCCCGTCGCACGGGACGGCCGGCTGCGGATCAGCCCGCGCGCCAGTCGACTCGCGGCGGACGCCGCGATCGACCCGCGCACCGTCACGGGAACCGGCCCCGAGGGCCGCATCGTCGAGCGGGACGTGCAGGCCGCGGTGGACGCCCGTGCCGCCACCCCTGTCCCGGCCGTCGCGCCGTCGACGCCCGTCGTCCACGCTCCGGCGCCCGCCCCGGTCGCGCCCGTCGCGCCGATGGCGGTGGCCCCGACCGAGGGCGAGGAGGAGCCGCGCACGCTGTCGCGGATGCGGCGCACCATCGCCGCCCGGCTGACCAACAGCTGGCAGACGACGCCCCACTTCACCGTGACGGTCGCCGTGGACGTGACCCGGGTCATGGCCCTGCGCGCGGAGCTCAAGGCCGGGGGGAACACGCTCACGGTCACGGACTTCGTGCTCGCGGCCACCGCCCAGACCCTCGCCGAGTTCCCGGACGTCAACTCGCGGACGGACGGCGAGCGTCTCTACCCACGCCGTCGCGTCCACCTCGGTGTCGCCGTCTCCGTGCCCGCCGGCCTCGTGGTGCCGGTGGTCCGAGACGCGGATCGGATGACCATCCTGGAGCTCCACGACCGCGTCGCGGCGCTGGCCGGTGCCGCCCGCGAGGGCACCATCGCCGTCGACGACCTGACGGGATCCACCTTCACGGTGAGCAACCTCGGCATGTTCGGCGTCGAGGAGTTCAGCGCGATCATCAATCCCGGCGAGGCGGCCATCCTGGCCGTGTCGTCTGCCGTCGCCACCCCGCTCGTCGTCGATGGCGGCATCGGCATCCGGCAGGTCATGAAGCTGACCCTGTCGGCCGACCACCGCATCGTGGACGGGGAGATGGGCGCCCGATTCCTGAACGGCCTCCGGCGCCGCCTGGAGGACGTCCGCGCGTTCCGCGACGAGGTCGCGAACGCCTGACCCAGGACCCGGCCCGGCGCTTCCTCCTCTGCGCCGGGCCGGGTCCTGGGGCGGGGACCGCTCAGCCGGCGCGCCGCGCCAGGCGCCGGCCGCCCGGACCCGTGTCCCCCCACGCGCCCAGGAGCTCGTCCGCGAGGGCGTCGAGGGCGGGATCGCCGGGCCGGCGCAGCATCGTGAGGACGTCCGCCCGGTCCACGTCGTGGTCCTCGACGACCTCGATCCAGCGCCAGAACTCGGCCGGGGCGGACCACGCCATCGAGAGACCGTGGACGCGCGTCCTGATGCCCTCGTCGAGCAGGACGTCGTACTCGTGCAGGGTCAGGTCCCAGCCCCAGGGCGTGCGGCGGAGCGTGAAGCGACGCACCTCCGGGCCGGTCACGAACGTGATCGACGCGTCCAGGTGCCACTCGGCGACGGCCGCATCGCCGGAGGCGTCGTCGTTGGGCGTGGACCGGATCGTCATGCGCGGCACCTCGGGTTGCCGCATCGCGGCAAAGGGTTGGAGTCGGCCGCTGTCAGGGAGAACATCGGCCGACCCTTGCCATCCCCAGATGGCTGGGCCATAGTTGCAGGCGGGACAGGCCCGGCCAACGGCACTCGCGGGCAGATCGGCTGGCCGCCGATTGCATCCTTGGCGCAACGGGGAGCGATGGGACGGCATGGTGTCGGAGGTCCGCAACTGGTGGGCGGCCATGCGCGAGGTCCTGCCCGACGACGAGGTCCTCGCCGAGGCCGTCGCCGCAGAGCTCGACGAGCCCATCGAGGACGTCCGGCCCAGCGTCATGACGGCGACGCTGGTCCGACGCGTCGACGCATCGCTCGACCAGCTCAAGGCCATCGTGGACGGCGAGCGCCGGCGGGCGCGGGTGCGCGACCGCGTCCCGGCGCGGCGGGGCGCGGAACGGCGCCTCCACGCCGAGACCCTGGCGGACCTCCAGGCCGAGACGGCGCGCCTCGCCGCCGCAGGGACGCTCGACCTCGCGACCGCGGTCGCGGTGCAGCGGACCGCCGGCGCGATCGCCGCGGGCGACGGCCTCCGGCTCGTGCTGTTCCTCGCCCGGCTCGCCGTGATCCGGCGCCTCGTCTGGGACCGGTGCGTGGACGAGGAGCGTGCGGGGCATCTCGACCCGGACAGCCTCGGCGAGATGGGGCGCTGGATCTTCCTCTGGACCGAGATCACATCCCTCGTCGTGACCGACGGCTATCGCGCGGCCGAGCGCGAGATCCTGGCCCGCGACGCGCAGGCGCGCCGCGGGGCCCTCGAGGAGATCCTGGGCGTCGTCGCGGCCGACGCCCGCACGGCTGCCCGGATCCGGCGCGTCGCGGCGCGGTTCGGGCTGGACCCGGACGAGGCGTACCGGATCGCGGCGATCCTCCCGCGGGCCGAGGCGGACCCAACGCCCGAGCGCACGGGCCTTGACCAGGACGACCTGGAGCTCCTCGCGGGCCGCATCGGGCACCTCGTCGGGTCGGCCGCGGCCGGCTCCGAGGGCGCGGGCGCGGGCATCCGGCTGCCCGCGGTGCTGCCGATGCGCGGCAGGATCGTGCTGCTCGCGCGCGCGGAGTGGCCCGGCTTCGGGCGGATCGGCGCGGCCCTGGACACGATCCTGGGCGGCCCGGCGGCGGCCGGACCAGGCTCCGGGGCACGCCGGGACCGGCCGTCGGCGTGGGTGGCCGTCGGCTCGCCGGTGATCCGCGGGGCGGAGGGCCTCGCGGCGACCATGGCGGATGTCAGCGACGCGGCCCGGACCGCCGAGGACGTCGGGCTCCGGGGCTGGGTCCCGGACCCGGGTCACCTCGCGGTGGAGCGGCTGCTCCTCGCGCAGCGTGACCTGGGCGAGGCGGCCGTGGCCCACGAGCTCGGGCCGCTCCTCTCCGACGAGCGCCTGGGCGCGGAGCTCATCGAGACGCTCCAGGTCTACTTCGATGCCGGCGAGAACATGCGCGAGGCGGCCCGGCGCCTCCACCTCGCGAACCGTACGGTCGCGTACCGGCTGGAGAAGATCGAGGGGCTCCTGGGTGGCCCGCTCCACGACGCGTCGCGGCGGCGCCTCGCGGTGGCGCTGCTGGTGCGACGCCTCCACGGCGGCGGGGCCTGACGGCATGCTCGGGACGCTGATCGTCAGTCCCCTCGCCTCGCGGATCCGCGACGACGACGTCCGGCACCGGATCACCGGTGCCGCGACGTCGGCAATGCTGGACCGCGGCGCCACACGGGTCGAGGTGGTGGAGGCCGGGGACCCCGACCTGATCGCGCGGCTCAGCGGCGACGCGGTCCGCGCGGGCTCCGGCCTCGTGGTGATCGCCGGCGGCGACGGCACGGTCCGGGACGCCACGGGCCCGCTCGCCGACACCGGGATCCCGGTGGCGATCATCCCATGCGGGACCGGGAATCTCTACGCGACGGCGGTCGGCGTGCCGCGCGACCTGGGCCTCGCCGTGGAGGCGATCCGCACCGGCGTCGCGGTGCCGCACGACGTGGGCGAGGTGCGCCTGGTGCCGCCACTGGCCGCGGACGGCGAACCGGCAACCGAGCCCCGGACCGTGCCGTTCGTGGTCGCCTGCGGAACGGGCTTCGACGCGCGGCTCATGGAGGCAACGAGCCGCGAGGCCAAGCGGCGCTACGGCGTCGCGGCGTACTTCCTCTCAGCCAGCCGGCTCCTTGACCACCTGGCCCCGATGCCCACCGTGCTCACGGTCGACGGCGTCCGCCGCGAGCTCGAGTCCATGGTGGTCCTGGTCGCGAACTGCGGCGAGGCGATCCCCGGCAGGCTGCGGCCGCGCCTGCCCATCGACCCCGACGACGGCCTCCTCCACGTCTTCGTCCTGCCGCAGGGCGGGATCCTCGGCGGCATCCGCGGCGCCATCGAGCTGATGACGGCCGACGCGACGGGCGTGTCCGCGTCCGGCGCCGGCGTCCGGCTGGCGGGCACGGAGGTCCGCGTCGAGGTCACGCCGGCCGGCCCCACGCAGGTGGACGGCGACGTCTTCGGGCCCGGAGCGCTGGAGGCCCGGCTCCGGCCCGGCGGTCTCATGGTCATCGGCGGCCCCCGGGACCGCGCGGGATCGGCGAGCGAAGCCATGCCAGGGAAGCGACCATAGGTCTGATGACGATGACGAGCGCCACCGAGGCGAGCCCGCACCGCACGCGCCTGCCCTTCACCGTCTACGCGCTGGCGGGCGTGATGCTGCTCAAGGCGAGCCTCCTGCTCCTCGTCGTCGCCGGCGCGACGCTGGAGCACCTCCGCCCCATCCTGGGGCTCACGATGGCGGCCCCGCTGCTGGACGCCATCCAGACATCGGAGGTCGCGCGCGGCCTGCTGCTGGCCTTCGCCGCGCTGCTGGCGCTGTCCGCGATCGGAGTCCTGATGCGCCGCCGGACCGCGTGGCTCCTGGCCATGGTCATCACCGGGCTCTTTGTCGCCCTCGACATCTACGGGTTCATCAACAACAGCGCCAACCACCTCTGGATGCTCCTCAACATCCTGACGGTCTTCTACCTGAACCAGCGAGACGTCCGCGAGGCCGTGGGCGCCGCGGTCGGCCCGTCGGCGGACGACGCCCCGGTGCTGGCATGACGGACGATCCGGTCCGCGCGGCGGACGAGGCGCTGCTCCGCCGCTTCGAGCCCGTCCTCCGCTTCACCCAGGGCGAGCTGTTCTTCCCGACGCCGGCGACCAACTACGTGGCGCGGTGCGACCTGCTCAGCGGACCGACCCTCAACCAGGCCCGGGTCATCATCCCCGCGGGCTCGCTCACGCCGGAGACCCTGGCCGCCTCGGGCGACGCGCCGCCCGGCGAGGCGCGCTTCCTGCGGTTCGTCCAGGAGCCGCTCAACCCCATCGAGCTCGCCCGCTTCAACCAGCGGCCGGACCGGCCGCGGTTCAAGGCCCCGGGTCGCCTCGCGCGGGTTGGCCTGCTGGCCCGGATGCTGGACGCGGGCCTCCTCGCGTCGCTCCTGGTGCGCGGCAAGGTCCCGGGCGGCACGGCGGCGGCGGCGGCGCTCAAGTACGACGCGATGCGCGCCGCGGACCCGCGGGTCAGCTACCACGGCCGCGTGGTCCGCCGGGACGACTGGATCGCCCTCCAGTACCTGTTCTTCTACCCGATGAACGACTGGCGCTCCACATTCGAGGGCGCCAACGACCACGAGGCGGACTGGGAGCAGGCGTTCGTCATCCTCGAGGCGCTGCCGGACGGCGACGTCGAGCCTGCATGGTTCGCGGCAGCAGCCCACGACGAGCAGGGCGCGGACCTCCGACGCCGCTGGGACGACCCCAAGCTCCAGAAGCAGGGTGAGCACGTCGTCGTCTACCCGGGTGCGGGCTCGCACGCGACGTACATGGAGCGCGGCGAGTACATCATGCGCCTCGCCCTCCCGGGCGCCGCGCTCCAGCGCGGCGTGCTGGACTGGGTCCGCAAGGTCTGGCGCGACTCCCTCAACCAGCCGGACCCGGGCGACCTCGCCGAGACGATCGCCCGCCTCGTGTCCGTGCCGTTCGTGGACTACGCGCGCGGCGACGGGCTCACGGTGGGGCCGGGCCAGTCGGTCGAGTGGTCGCCCATCGTCATCGGCGACGACGATGGATGGGTCGATGCCTACCGCGGCCTGTGGGGCCTCGACACCGGAGACCGCATGGCCGGTGAGCGGGCGCCCGCCGGCCCCAAGTACACCCGGACCGGCACGGTCCGCCAGTCCTGGAACGACCCGCTGAGCTTCGTCGGCCTCGCCGGCGCGCCGACCCCGTCGGAGACCCGGGCCGCGCTCGAGGCGCGGATCGCGCAGCTCGGGGCGGAGCGCGAGGCCGTGGAAGCCGAGGCGGACGCCCTCGCCGCGACGCTGCCGGCGCTGACCATCGAGGTGCGCGCGCTGACCGAGGCCTCCGGCGTGGACGCCTACCGTGCCCGGCGGGTCGCGGAGCTGCACGAGGGCGAGGCCAGGCTCGCGGCCCTCCGTGGCCGCTCGGCGGAGCTGCGCGCCGCCGCCCTCGCCGGCAGGAGCTACCTCGGCAGGTTCGACGAGGGGTACCGCGGTGACCCGCGCGCCCATCTCTCGCACGCGGCCCACCCGGAGCCGCCCTCCCAGACCAAGCGCCGCGTCTTCGCGGAGACGTGGGCCGCGCTGAGCGTCGGGGTGCTGGTGACGGCGCTCGCGGTGATCCTCTGGTTCCACATCCTCCCGGTGGGTCCCACCGTGGCGCTGCTAGTGATCGGATACCTCTCCATCGAGTCGTTCGCCCAGCGGGAGGTCGAGACCCTCCTGCTGCGGATCACGGTCATCCTGGCCGTGATCTCGGCCGTGCTGCTCGGCTGGACGTACCTGCGGGAGCTGACGCTCCTGGGCCTCGGCGCCCTGGGCGTGTTCATCCTCGTCGACAACGCGCGCGAGCTGCTGCGCCGGTAGCCGAGTCGGCACCGGGGGACATCCGGCGCCGGGGTCCTTGACAACCTTAGATTTGTGATGCATAACTGCTTTACACATCTAAGGAGGACGCACATGGCCGATCCCGACAGCGACATCGACGAGCTCGCGTTCCTCGCGGCCTACGACGCGAGCCTCTACCCCCGCCCGTCCGTCGCGGTGGACGTCGTCCTGCTGACGGTCTCCGGGGACGAGCTCCGGACGCTGCTGGTCCGCCGCTCCGAGCAGCCGCAGCTGGGCCGGTGGGCGCTGCCGGGCACCTTCGTGCGCGTGGACGAGTCGCTCGACGCCGCGGCCGCGCGGGCCGTGACCACCAAGGCGGGTCTCTCGGAGGTGTTCATCGAGCAGCTGTACACGTTCGGGAACCCCGGGCGCGACCCCCGGACCCGCGTCATCAGCGTCACGTACTACGCGCTCGTGGACGCGGCGCGCCTCGAGGCCGCGGTCCTGGGCCGGACGGGCCGCGAGCTGTGCCTGGCGCGGGTCCCGGCGCCGGACGCCTGGATCGTGGCGGACACCGCGGACGGGGCGGCGCTCGAGCTCGCCTTCGACCACAGGGAGCTCCTGGCGGTCGCGGTCGAGCGCATCCGCGGCAAGCTCGCCTACGCGCCGATCGGGTTCGAGCTCCTGCCCGCCACGTTCACGCTGCTCGAGCTGCGCCGGGTCCACGAGGCGATCCTCGGCCGGCCGCTCAACAAGGACAGCTTCCGCCGCACGATCCTCGACCGCGGCCTCGTGGAGGCCACCGGCGAGCTGGCACGGGGGCTGGGACACCGGCCCGCGACGCTCTACCGGTTCGCCCGCGCCGGGGGGCGCTGAGTGTCGAGGCGGTGGGCGCAGGCCGGATCACGCTCGAGGAGCGGCTCGCCGGCGCGGTCTGGGGCCACCTCGTGGGCGACGCCGTAGGCGTCCCGTACGAGTTCACCGGGCCGCGGGACCCGGCGGCGGTGCAGTTCGGCGCGACGGGGACGTGGGGCAGGCCCGCCGGGACATGGAGCGACGACGGGGCCCTCATGCTGGCGCTCCTCGACTCCCTCCTGGGCTCGGACCGGGGCGGCAGGCCCTCGTTCGACCTCGACGACCAGGCCCGCCGGGCGCTCGCCTGGGAGTGCGACGGCGCGTACACACCCGACCATGAGGGCCGCTTCGACATCGGGAACGCGACGGCGGCGGCGTTGCGCCGCCTGCGCGAGGGGGTCCCCGCCGTGGACGCCGGACCCGCGGACGAGCGCTCGTGCGGCAACGGGTCCCTCATGCGGATCCTGCCGGTGGCCCTCGTCGGGCGCGACCACTCACCCGCCCGACTCATCGATGAGGCCCACCTCGCCTCGCGCGTCACCCACGGGCATGCGCGCTGCCAGGTCGCGTGCGCCGTCTATTCCATCGCGGTGGCCGGCCTGCTCCGCGGCCAGGAACCGGGCACCGCGCTCTCGTGGGCGTTCGCCGAGACGTTCCGACTGTACGTCGAGGAGCGCGGCTACGAGGCGCACGGCGTAGCGCTCGAGGAGCTCCGCGCCTGGACCGGCCGCGGCGGCAGCACCTTCGTCCCGGACGCGTTCTGGTCTGCCTGGGATGCCTTTGCCGGCGCGGCGGGTTACGCGGACTCGATCCGGCGCGCCGTGGCCTACGGCAACGACACGGACACGACGGCGGCGATCGCCGGCGGGCTGGCGGGGGCGAGGTGGGGCTGGGGCAGCATCCCGGTCGCGTGGCGGCGCGGGATGCGCGGCCAGGACGTCGCACGGCCGCTCGTGGACGCGCTCGTGGAGACGACGGGCGCCAGGACGACGAGGAGCCACCCGCTTCGCGTGGACGAGGTCAGGCTCGCGGACGCCCCACGTCTCGCCAGCGCCACGGGCCGCCTAGGGATCACGTTCCTGCCCGGCAAGAAGCGCAACGGGTGGACAGGCTCGCACTGGCGGGACCTGGACCTCGACATGGCGCGGCTCAACGAGCTCGGCTGGGACGCGCTGTACCTGCTCAACGAGGACCGGGAGCTTGCGTTCTGCCTCGTCCCGGAGATCGAGGCGGTCCTCCGCGAGGCCGGCTCACCGGTGCTGGTCCGCCTTCCGATCCCGGATCCACAGGTCCCGACGGACGATCGAGCCTACGACGCCACGGTCGGCGAGATCGTCGCGCGGCTGCGGGCCGGCGAGTCCGTCGTGGTCGCATGCCGAGGCGGTCTCGACCGGTCGGGGATGACGGCGTCGTGCGTGCTCGTGGAGGCGGGGATGGCCCCGGCGCAGGCGATGGCGCTGGTGCAGGCTTCGCGATGGGGCACGATCACCAAGGACGATCAGCGGGACTACGTCCGGGCCTGGCCTCACGTCCCCTGACGGGGCGGCGGGTTGACGGGCCAGGGGGCGCGGCGGTCACGCCCGGGACGCCGGGGGACGTGGCGAGACCGCCTGGGAGCGCGCGTCAGGCGACCCAGGATGCGTCCTGGCGCCTGGTGAGGATGACGACCGAGCCCAGCCGCCGGCCGCCGCGCAGGTTGTACGCGACAGCGGCGATCGTGCCCGGCAGGCCCAGGGGGAGGCTCCGCGGGTCCTGCCGCAGCAACTGCAGCGTGAACCGCAGGCCGGCCGCGACGCGACTCGCGCCCTCGGGGACGAGCACGGGCACGGTGGTCGGGAGCGGCGACCCGGTCGCGTCGGGAACGCAGGCCGCGTAGACCACGACGCTTCCCCGGCGCAGCCCCGTCGCACCGGCTTCGAGCCGGGCGAGCAGCTGGTCCTGGTTCGGCTGCCGCGTCATCGTTGGCCTTCGCCTTCCGTTCGTTGCCGCAAGGGAGCAAGGAGGTCGGCCAGCTGCCGCTCGGGGTAACGGCAGCTGGCCGGGTGCCATCGTTGGACGGCCTGATGAGAATGCCGCGTGACGCCCGGCCGGCCAACGACCGCAGGGTGCAGATCGTCACTTCGTCGGCTGCACTGTTCGTGCAATCCCTGCGCGCCGCCCGGGGCTATCCTGTCCCGCCCTCCGCACGCCGGATCTCGGCGATTGACGTGGCCGGCGTATGGCCGAAGGTTCGGCGCAAGGCCGTCCCAGGAGTCCTCCGCCTCGCCCAGGTACACGGCACGGGCCCGCTGGCGTCCTTCGCGCTGATCTCCCCCGCGAGCGGACGGGCCCCTGCCCGCATGGTCGGCGGCGTGAGCCTGCGCGAGCACGATCGCCAGGTCCGGGGCGGCCTCGCGCGCCGGGATCGTGCCGGCCTCGTACGCGCTCCGCAGCCACTCGCTGTCGAGGACGTCCGGAACGGGCGGATAGCGCCACGGCAGGACTTCGGCGGTCACGACCGGCGTCACACCTCCACGGGTCCGCGGTGCTCGGGCGGCTGCGGCCCCGAAATGACCTCGACCTGCTCGTCGTCACCGGACGGCGGTGATCCGGCGGTTCGCGGGTTGCGGTCAGCGGGCGACCTTGAGCAGCCGCGCCCGGTTGTTCCAGGCCAGCATGCGGCCCCAGCCGGGCGTGAACACGCCGACCTTGACCGTGTAGCTGCCAAGACGGCGCGTCGACGACACGTGCCACCGCCAGCGGAGCGTGCGCGTCGTGCCGGCCGTGACGCCCACCGGGCTCCAGGCCTTCCGCGCGACCCGCTGCCCGGTGGGCCCGTAGAGCTCGAGGTCCACGAGGGCGGTCGTCGAGCGCGAGGCGGTGACCGTCACCGTGATCACCGTGCTGTGGCGGCGGTGGACCGTCGCAGGCAGGGCGACGGCCCGCGTCGTCCAGCGGATCGCAGGGGGTGTGGCAGGGCGTGGCGTGGGCGTCGGGCTCGGCGTGGGGCTCGCCGTGGGCGTGGGGCTCGGCGTGGGGCGTGGCGTAGGCGTTGGGCTCGGCGTGGGGCTCAGTGTCGGCGCAGCGCTGGGCGTGGGGCTCGGCGTGGGGGGCGGGGTGGGGCTCGGCGTGGGGGGCGGGGTGGGGCTCGGCCCGGCCGGGCTCAGCGCGAGCCCGCCGCCCGCGTAGTACGCCGCGACGCGTTCGCGCAGGTAGCCGCCGTCATCGTCGGCGGAGAGCGAGGCCCGCGTGTGCGTGCCCGCGGCTGCCGGGTTCGTGGTCTCGTCATGCTGGGCGTCGCAGGCACAGGTCGTCCCATCGGCGCCGCCCCCGAACAGCAGCCCGATGACGCCTGCATCGCGCCACGCCGCGAGGTGACCGTCGGTCGCGTCCGCGAGGAACCACTCGGGCCGGTTGTCCGCGTAGTGCCCCCAGGTCCCGTTCGTGGCGCGCATGAGCGTGTTGCCCATCGGGATCTGCCACACGACGACCCGCGTCCCGCTGCCCGCGGAGAACCCGGCGATGAACCGCGCGTAGCGCGGGAAGTCCGACGCGTTCCACCAGCTGGCGCCACCGTCCCCGTAGATCGACTGGTAGAACCCCGCGTCGCGGTCCGCCAGGTCGGTGAACGAGAGGTCGAACGCCGCGCCCAGCGACCGGTAGAACGTGGCCGCCTTCGCGGCGAGCGCGTCCGTCTGGGCGTCACCGGTCTGGCTCGCGTGGAGGTCGATCATCGTCCCCCAGACCGACGCGTGATAGGCGAGCAGCACCGACGGCGCGTAGTGGTCGCGGAGCCGGACGAAGGCCTGCGCGAACCCGGCGGCCGTGTCGGGAAGGCCGGCCAGCTCCGGGTCACCGGAGGACGCGACGGACGCGGGAACGGTCCGGGCAGCCGTTCCGCTCGCCGCCTGCTCGATGTACCCCCACAGGTCAGGCTCGACGTGCAGCACGGCGGGATGGCCGGACGCGCCCTGTGCGGCTCGCTGGAAGAACAGCCGCACATCGGCCCAGTAGGCGGCCATCG
>Ga0302299_10000415_pt1 | contig 22942 bp, 13 predicted proteins | sample III_Fen_N3_4_FD_198795 | JGI IMG/M metagenome (GOLD analysis project Ga0302299, IMG submission 198795) | Peat permafrost microbial communities from Stordalen Mire near Abisko, Sweden - III_Fen_N3_4 | ecosystem: Environmental > Terrestrial > Soil > Wetlands > Permafrost | place: Sweden: Abisko... | reverse complement strand
CGCCGTGCGCGCCGACTGCGGCAGCGGCGAGAGCCCGTTGTCGCGCACCGTGTGGCGCGGCGGATAGAGGCCGGTCAGCATCGAGGAGTGCGCCGGCAGCGTCAGCGGCGCGACGCTGCGCGCGCGCTCGAACACGACACACTCGGCCGCGAAGGCGTCGAGATTCGGAGTCACTCCCGGCCGCTTGGCGTAGCAGCCGAGTGCTTCGGCGCGCGTCGTGTCGAGCGTCACGAGCAGCAGGTTGGGCCGCGGCGGCGCCTTCGTGCAGCTCGCGAGGGCGAGCAAGAGCAGCGCGAATCGCAAGCGCATCAACGCGTCTCCGGCACGAGCTCGAAGAGCCGGTAGAAGTCCGAGGGCTGGCCGTTCGACTGGCGCAGCGACACCGGGCTGCGGTAGACGAGCTTGTAGCCGCGCACGCCCGCAAGCTGCGCCGCGTCCGTGCTGCACAGCAGCGCGGCGGGGGAGCCGGGCGGCGGCTCGGACCCGTCGGCGATGCCCGCGGCATAGCGGCAACCCAGGCCGAGCTGCGCGCGATCGACGAGCAGGTAGCGGCAGTGGTACTCCTCGCGCAGGACGCGCGAGAGCTCGGCCGGCGTCGAGTGGAAGAAGAGCTCGAGGAAGCGCTCGATGCGCTCGCGGCTCTGCTTCGATTCCCACTTGGGCTGGTAGAGGATCGGCCGGCGCGTCTGCACCAGGATCGCGGTGCCGTTGACGAAGTCGGCCGCGACGGCTTCGTCCTGCGGCACGAGTCCGGGCAGCGCGCGCACGAGCGCCGCGAGCTCCTGCTGGCGGATCGGCGGCTGGTACCAGGGGATCACGTAGCTCGAGAGATGCAGACCGAAGAGCAGCGCCTGCGCCAGCAGTGCGCCGCCGATCCACGCACCGCGCCAGCTCACGCACGCGGCCGCGCACAAGGCCGGCGCGAGCAGTGCCGGGAAGACCAGCGTGCGCTCGATCAGCCAGGCGAGCGGCAGGCTGCCGAGCGCGAGCCAGCACAGCACTCCGACGCGATCGTCGCGCTCGCCGCGACCCAAGCGCCGCGCGGCCCAGGCGAAGCCCAACGAACCCAGGCCGAGCAGCACGATCCCTTGCCAGGGATCGAGCGTCGCGAACGGGCCTTGCCACATCAGGCGCACCTCGGCCGGCAGCGAAGCGGGATCCGCGGGCAACGCGCCGAAGTTCACGAGCTTGTGCCACACGAGCCCGAAGACGTGGCTGTATTCGCCGCTCCCGAGCAGCGTCAGCGCAGCCGCCCCGAGCAGCGCCCCGCGCTGCAGCCAGCGCCCGCGCAGGAACGTCGCGAGTGCCAGGCCGAACGCGATCAGCAGCGGCAGCGAGAGCACGAAACGCGTGTGGCGCAGCACGGGAATCGCGACGCCGGCGAGCACGAGCACGCCCAGCGCGGTCCAGGCGCCCGCGTGCGCGAACGGATTGCGCCCGCGCGTCCAGAACCATACGCCGATCGCGAGCATCTCGAGCGCGAAGAAGAAGCTCGCCGCGTGCCAGCTCGCGAGCGCACCGACGAGCGGCAGCACCGCGAGGCTCGCGCTCATGCGCCCCGGACGGCGCACGGCGCGCGCGGCCAAGCCCAGGTGCAGGACGAAGAGCGGCATGCTCCAGTCCTCGCCCACGAAGAGGAAGCCGAGCGTGCGGTAGTTGGCCGGCAGCAGCGCCGCGAAGAGCGCCGCCGCCAGCGCGAGCGTGCGTCTGCCCATGAGCTCGTACGCGAGCACGTACACGCCCAGCACGAGCAGGCTGGCCGCGAACGAGCTCGCGTACAGGCAAGCCATGTACAGCGGCGTCCCCGGCCCGAGCAGCTTCCACAGCGCCGCCACGAGGAACTCCGGCCCGATCGGGAAGAGCGCCGGCACGTCGAGCACTTGCGGGTGCTCGATGCGCGGCTCGGCCGTGAAGTCGGGCGGCAGGCCACCGCTCTCGGCGATGCGCTGCGTGAAGTAGACCAGCAGCGCCGGGTCGCTGCGCAGCAGCCCCTCGGCCGGAGCGGCGGCGAAGCCGGGGTCGGCGAGGGTCGTGCGCACGCGCACCCACGTCCCGAATGCGACGAGCAGCACGAGCAGCAGTGCGGTCAGGGATCGGGCTTGGCGCGGCTGCACGGCACGGAATCCTAGCGCCCGCGCGTGTGATACTCTCCGCTCGTGATCGCGCAACTCCTCCTATCGCTGTGCCTGCAGGCTCCAGGCGCCGTGCCCGCGCTCGAGGGCGCCCTGCCCGACACCGAGCCGGTGCTCAAGATCGACGGCGAGACGATCACCTGGGGCGAGTACAGCCGCTGGCTCGTGCGCACGCTCGGCGAGCGCCAGGCGATCGAGTTCGCGCTCGACTACTACGTCGTCGAGCGCGAGGCGGCGCGGCGCCAGGTCGAGCTCGCGCCCGGTGCCGTCGAAGCGCGCGTGCAGGCGGAGATCGACCTGCGCATCGAGAAGGCCTTCCACGGTCGCACGGCGGAGTGGCGCGACGAACTCTGGCGCACGGCGCGCACGGAGCCGGGCGTGCGCGCCCAGCGCGGCCTCGAGGAGCGGCGCGAGCTGCTCGGCAGCGCGATCGCGAACCTCGGCCGCGTGGTGCCCGAGGAGAAGATCGTGCGCGAGTGGGAGTTGCGCTACGGCCACCATGGCCGGCGCTACGAGCTCGGCATGCTGCAGTTCCGCTCCGCCCCGGTCTCGCCCGAGAAATTCTCGCGCGACGAGTGGCGCGCGCGCGAGGCGCAGAGCAAGGAGGAGGCGCGCACGCGCGCGCTCGCTGCCCGCAAGCGTCTCGAGGCAGGCGAGGACTTCGAGACGCTAGCCTCGCAGCTCTCCGAGGATCCCGACACGCGCCTGCACCGCGGCCATCCCGACAAGGGCTTCCGCGATCCGGGCTGGCCCTGGAGCTTCCAGGACGAGCTCGAGAAGCTCGCGGCTGGCGAACTCTCCCAGCCGATCTACGCCAAGGGCGGCTGGTGGCTCGTGCGTCCGGCGAAGATCGACATCACGCCGCTCGCCGACGTGCACCAGCAGATCGAGCTCGAGCTGATCGCGCGCGGGCCGCAACCCGACGAGATCGGCGCGGTGCACGAGCGCGTCAAGGAAGGCGTCGTGTGGAAGGTCCTGCCTGCGATGTGGACGGGCGCGCCGGACGGCGAGCGTCCCGACATGCTCGACCCCGTGCTCTCGATCGACGGCGAGCCGGTCGCGAAGGGCGTCTATGCGCGCTTCCTGTGCCGCATGCAGGGCGAGTCGATGGCGACATCCTTTGCGGAGTCATTCCTGGTGCAGAAGCGCGCGCGCGAGCTCGGCGTCACCTGTTCGAGTGAAGAGGCCGAGGAACGCGCGCGGGCCTACATCGAGGACCAGGTCAAGGACGCTGCGCAAGGCACACGCGAAGGCTGGGCCGAGTACCTTTCCCACGGCGGCCGCTCGCCCGAGCTGCTGCTGCACGAGTACAGCTTTCGCTCGCTGACCGACGTGCTGACCGAGAAGATGATCAAGGCCGCACGCAAGGCCACACCGGAAATCCTGCGCGGCTACTACGAGGACGCCTATGGCAAGGAGGGCGAGCGCATCGAGCTGCGCCTGATCGCCCTGCCGGTCACGCTCGAGTCGGTCGAGCCGGGCTGGAGCCGCGAAGAGCTCGATCGTCGAATGGGCGAAGCGGGCCGCAAGGTGGAGGACCATGCTCGCGACCTGCTCGCGCGCGTGCGCTCGGGCGAGGAATTCGCCACGCTGGCTCGCACCGAGAGCCAGGACGTGCGTTCGGCGCAGGCCGGCGGCCTGCTGCAGGAGCGCTTCCGCTCCGACCGCTGGTCGGCCGAGATCTTCGCGGCGGTGCGCGCAGCCAAGGCGGGCGAACTCGTCGGTCCGCTGCTGCAGGGCGCGCGCTGCTACGTGTTCCAGGTCGTCCAGCGCCGCGCGGCCCGTTTCGAGGACGTGCAGCAGGAACTGGAGCAGGAGTGGCTCGAGCGCCGGCCGAGCATGGTCGAGATCGCCGCGTTCCGCAACTCGCTGCGGCGGTCGGCCGAGATCACGCTCCTGCCCGCGCTGTCGCGCTGAGCCAGGCGGCGCCGCGCACACCCGAGGAATCGCCGTGCAGGCTCGGCACGAGGCGCGTGCGAACGGGTGCCGGGACACCGGCGCAGAAGACGTGCGCGCCCCAGAGCGCGGGCACGTTCGTGTACAGGCGCTCGACGCGCGAGACGCCGCCGCCGAGCACGATCACGCCCGGGTCGAGCAGGTTGATCACGCTCGCGAGCGCGCGCGCGAGGCGCGACTCGAAGCGCGCGAGGCTCGCGTCGGCCTGTGCGTCGCCGGCGCTCGCTGCGGCGGCGATCTCAGCCGCCGTGCGCGAGCCGCCGTGGCGCCCCGCGTGGTCGCGCGCGAGGCCGGTCCCGGAGAGCAGCGTCTCGATGCAGCCGCGCTGTCCGCAGTAGCACTCGAGCTCGGGATCCTGCTCGAGATCGCGCCAGGGCAGCGGATTGTGGCCCCACTCGCCCGCGAGCCCGTTCGGCCCGCGCAGCACGTGTCCGCGCACGGAGATGCCGCCGCCGACGCCCGTGCCGAGGATCACCGCGAAGACCGTCTCCACGCCGGCGCCCGCTCCGTCGGTCGCCTCGGAGAGCGCGAGGCAATCCGCATCGTTGGCGATCCGCACGCTCATCCCGAGTTCGCGTTCGAGGTCGGCCTGGAGCGGCTTGCCGTTCAAGCAGGTCGAGTTCGAGTTCTTGAGCCGGCCGTCGTGCGCCAGGCTGCCGGGCGTGCCGATGCCGAGCGTGTACTCGCGCAAGCCCGACGAAGCGACCAGCTCGCGGATCGCGCGCAGCGTGCCCGCGTAGTCGCCCGCGGGAGTCGGCACGCGCCGGCGCCAGAGCTCGCGTCCGTCCGCGTCGAGCGCCAGCGCCTCGATCTTCGTGCCGCCGAGGTCGACGCCGATCGCGATCGGGGAGCGGCTCACGCGCAGCGCCTCGCGAGCGTGTCGAGCAGCTTGCGCGGGTCGCGTTCGTGCAGTACGAGCGCGCGCGCGGCTGGCGCGAGGAAGCCGCGCTCCACTGCCTGGTCGAAGAGCTGCACGAGGGGCGCCCAGTACTCCTCGACCTCGAGCAGCGCGCAGGGTTTCGGCTGCAGGCCCAGTTGCGCCCAGGTGATCGCCTCGCAGATCTCCTCGAAGGTCCCGAAGCCGCCCGGCAGCGCGATGAAGGCGTCGCTGAGCCGCGCCATGAGCGCCTTGCGCTCGTGCATCGAGCCGACGACGTGCAATGTGCTCATGCCCGTGTGCCCGAGCTCGCGCTCCATCAGTGCGCGCGGGATCACGCCGGTCGCACGGCCGCCGCGCGCGAGCACCTCGTCGGCCAGCACGCCCATCAGTCCCACGCGCCCGCCGCCGTTGACGAGCTCGATCCCGCGCTCGGCGAGCAGGCCTCCGAGCGCACGCGCGGCCTGTGCGTATCCGGGCGAGTTCCCGGACTGCGAACCGCAGAAGACGCACACCGCTCGCAGCATCAGCGCGGCTTCTCGGACTCCTCGTAGAGCAGCTTCTCGAGCGTCGAGTCGAGCAGGTTGGCCGGGTGGTCGTGCCAGCGCAGGCGACCGTCGCGGCCGATCAGCGCCAGGTCGGGCAGCGACTGGCAGCCAAAAGCCGCCGCGGTGGCCCCCGGGCCGTCGCCCGAGTCCTGCAGCAGCGGGAAGCCGTAGCTCGCCTCGGCCGCGAACTTGGTGAAGCTCTCGAGCGTGTGGCGCGTCTTGCCGTCGTGCTCCTGCCAGGGCTGCACCACGCCCACGAAGCGCACGCCCATGGGCTCGAAGCGCTTCTTCAGATCCTTCTCGAACTCGCGTTCGCGCGCGCACTTCTCGCACCAGCTCGCGAAGAAGCACACCACGACCACGTCGCCGCGATAGGCATCCGGCGCGAGCGGATCCGAGAGCGCCCAGTTGTCCGCGCGCCAGGCGGGCGCGGGACGATCGAGGCCCTGCGTGTACTGCAGCGCGCGCTTCAGGATCTCGGTCGAGTCGCCCGCGGGCGCGCCCTTCAGGCACTCTTCGAAATCGCGCAGCGCGCCCTGGTTGTCGAGCAGCTGCCGGCGCGAGTAGGCGCGGCGATCGAGGCACTTCGAGAGGTACTCGTCGCCGGGTTTGAGGCCCGCCACCGCCTTGTCGAAGATCTTGAGCGCGCCCTCGGCGTCGCCGCGGTAGAGCGCGATCTGTCCCGCGAGGTAGCGCGCGCGCGGCGCGACCGCGTCGCTCGGCTTCTCCGCGAGCACGCGCGCGAAGAGCTTGTCGGCGCTCTCGAAGGTGGCCGTCGAAGTCGGCGTGTTGCGGTGCAACACCTGCTGCGTCTTCGCGAGACCGATCCAGCACACGCCCGCTTCGAGGAGTGCCTGCGCGGCGCGCGGGGATTCGGGGTGCGCCTTGGCGAAGGCCTCGAAGGCCGCCGCGCCTTCGGTCCACTTGTTCTGCTGCTTCTGCGCCAGCGCGGCGTTCCACTCCGTTTCGACGGGATCTGTCTGCTGGGGGACCAGCGTGAAGAGCGCGAGAGCGAAGGCCGTGAGCATGGTTTCATCCTAGCAGCTAGGGCTTTTCCAGGGCGCCCAGCAACTCGAGCGCCACCGGCATGCCCGGCTGGATCGCGAGCGCCTCTTGCAGGTGGGCGCGCGCCAGGGCCGGGTCGGAGAGGCCCTCGGCGGCCAGCGCCGCGAGGACGTGCACCTCTGCATCGCGCGGGGCGCTGGCGAGGTAGAGCTCGCACTGCTCGAGTGCCGCGCGCATCTCGTGTCCCTCGTAGAGCTGGCCGGCGAGCTGCTTGCGCGCCTCGAAGAGCTGCGGGTCGAGTTCCAGAGCGCGCTCGAGCTCCGCGCGCGTGCCCGCGCCGAGGGCTGCGTGCGCGGCCTCGCGGCGCTCGCTCCACTCGCGGCTCGAGCGCTGCTGTTCGAAGGCCGCCGCGGCCGTGCCCGCGGCCGCGAGCAGCGCGAAGGCGGCAAACGTCACGCCCGCGCGTGTCAGCCGTCCGCCGTTCTTCAGGCGCCAGTTCTTCCAGCCGAGGTCGCGCCTGGCGACGAGACGCCAGCACTCGAGCGCGAGGAAGGCCAGCATGGCCGCGAGCGCCAGCGTGAGCAGCAGCGGCGTGCTGCCGCGCAGGCCGCGAAAGGCGTAGAGCGCCACGAGGAAGCTCGCGCCGAGCACGAGCTCCTCCGCGCGCGAGCCCTCGGGCGTGCGGCGCGCCTTGCCGCGCAGCAGCAGTGCCAGCGCGAACGAGCCCGCGCTGAGCAGCGCGATCAACTCCCAGAGCGTGGCGTCGAAGTGCACGAGGTACGCGCCGTAGCGGCCGTCGTAGGCGTGCAGCAGCACGTAGGCGCCGAGCATGAAGCCGAGCAGGCCGAGTTCGCGCAGCCAGTCGCGGCGCGCAGGCCGCGGCGGCTCCTCGCGGCGACGCGCGAGCAGCGCGGGTGCGCCCCAGCCGACATAGAGTGCATCCTTGGGGCAGACGCTGACGCAGTCGCCGCACTTCATGCAGCCGGGATCGACCACCATGCCCCACTCGCGCACCTCCTGGCTGACGTTGACGTTCGAGCTGCACACGGTGGTGCAGTGGCCGCAGTGCTCGCAGCCGTCGGTGACGCGAATGCGCAGCGGCGCGAACTCGTCGGCGATGCCGAAGATCGCGCCGTAGGGACAGCCGTAGGTGCAGAAGCCCTTGGCGCCCAGTACCCAGACGATCGCGGCGCCGCAGACGAGGATCGAGAGCAGCGCGATCGGCCAGGGCGGGAAGGTCCTCCAGAACTGCTCGGTCACGAGCTGCGTGCCGACGGGCGCCAGGCCGGCGCCCTCGAGCAGGCGCAGCACGATCGGCGAGAGGAACATGTAGACGAAGGCCAGCCAGGGCACGCTCCCGAGCAGGCCCAGCTGCAGCGGCCGCGGCCGGATTCCAAAGCGGCCGAGCAGCCAGCGCGCGCCGTCCTGCACCGCGACGAGGTGGCAGGCCCAGCCGCAGAACCAGCGCCCGAGCACGAAGGTCGAGAGGATCGTGAGCGCGAAGAAGACCAGGCCCGCGTTGACGATCCCGCGCTGCGAGAAGGCCATCGACTCGGAGGGCTCGAGCGGCGAGAGCGTGCGGCCGCTCGAGTACCAGTGCCAGACGTGCAGCGCGATCGCCACGTGCACGAGCAGCAGCACCAGCGCGCGCCAGCGGCCAGCGTGCGAGGGACGCGCGGCGAGGCGCGCGTGCGGCGCGTCGGGCGCCTTCGATGCGCAGCTCTGCGACATGCGACCCGCCATAGTAGCGCGGGCGGACCCCGAAGGGCCCGCCCGCATTTCCGCTCAGCGCTTTCCGCTGCGGATCACCAGTCGATGCGCAGCGCGTTGCTGACGTTGAAGCCCAGGCCCGAGCAGAAGCCCAGGTTCGGGTCGCGGTAGTACGTCTGGTAGAAGCGCGGCGTGCCCGGCACGATGTTGTCGCCGAGCTGGGCCGAGCGCGCCGTGATCGGCAGCTCCACGCCGGTCGGAGCCGTGACGCTCCCGCCGACCGCGTTCTTGGCGTACAGGCGCTTCAGCGAACCCGCGGCGCAGCGCACACCGTCTCCGAAGAGCGCGCCCGCGTTGTTCGAGGTCGTGCCCTGCAGGAAGATCGAGAGCGAGGTGTTGAGCTCGCCCGTCGAGGTCAGCTGCGCCGTATCGGGGTTGGTCGAACCGACGCCCGAGAGCTGCGCACCCTGCGCGTTGACCGCGTTCGCGCAGCCGCGTCCCGCCGCGCCGAAGTTGAGGCACGGGCAGAAGGTCGTGACGAGCGGGTCGAGGCCGTCGCCGAAGCAGTAGGCCGTGCCCAGTCCGCCGCCGCCGCAGTTCGCGCCGGTGAGGCAGGCCGCGATCGGGGCGAAGGCGCCGAAGTTCATCGGGCCCCAGCCCGTGACCGTGTCCCAGCCGACGCCGCAGAGCGAGGTGCCCTGGCCCGAGGGCAGCGCACCGTTGCTGCCGGAGGTCACGTCGAACCACACGGCCGGGTCGCCGTTCATGCCGTAGATCAGATCCTGGATGCGGCCGAAGCGGCCGTTCGTGGTCAAGCCGCCGAGCGAGATGATCTTCTGGATCGTGATCGCCAGCGAACCGGCGAGGATCGGGGAGGCGAAGCTCGTTCCGATCGCGCTCGAGAGCCCGTTGTTGAAGTAGAACTGGTACGCGCCGCTGCCGCCCGCGGCGTGGAAGCCCACGTCGGGCACGAGGCGGTGGTTGTTGAAGGCGTTGACTGCCGGCACGCCGGTGCCGACCTGCCAGCTCGGGCGCGCGTTGTTCATGCCGATGCTGAACGTGCTCCAGCCGCCGCCGCTGCCGCTCCAGCCGGTCTCGCTGATGCGCGTGCCGGTACCCGCGTTGACGTTGGCCGTCGTGCCGCCGACGTCGAGGACCTCGGGGTCGAGGGCCGGGTAGCGCCAGGGATCGAGCGCCGTGCCACTGTCACCACTCGCGGCCATGTACGTGATGCCCTGGGCGTTGCCCGAGACGTGCTGGTTGTGCGCGGCGTTCATTCCCGCGGCGGTCAGCTGCCAGCCGTAGCTCTCGGTGATCGTGTCACACAGGTTGTCGTTGACCTCGGTCGCGAGCACGCTGAGCAGGTCGAAGTTCAGGTTGCTGTCGTAGATGCGGATCGAGGCCAGCGGGGCCATGCCGAGCGCCATCTGGATGTCGAGGTCGCCCTCGGCGCTCGGTGCGCCCGCGCCCACGCCGCCGCCATTGCAGGGCACGGTGGTGATGTTCGTGCCCGCGCCGCCGGCCGGCGTCGGGAGCGCGAAGTGGTTGATGTAGAGCATCCAGTTGTTGGCGCGGAAGCCGTCGAAGTTCGAGATGCCGACTGTGCGGCCCGTGCCGGTGAAGCCGGCGCCGAACATCGTCGTCATGCCGTACAGCCCGCGCGTCAGCGCGGGCGTGAGCAGCGTCACGAGCGCGTGCGGACGCGTGTAGGTCTCGATGCCCGAGACGTCGATGACGTGCGCGGCGAGGTCGGCCGGCAGCATCACCGGCGTCGAGCAGGCGATGAAGTTCGCGGGCTCGTCCGCGTTCTGCGGCACGAGCGTGTAGCTGCGCAGCGTGGTGTGGAAGGCCTGCTCGAGCTCTGCGACCGTGCCGCGCACACTGACCGCCAGGCGGTTCTGTCCCACGAGCGTGATCTCGAGACCGTTCTGCGCGAGGTACTGCGAGAGGGCCTGCACCACGGACTCCGGCTTGCCAAAGCGCGCGCCGACTTCGGCGGGCGTGATGAACTGGCGATAGCTCGGCGAGTTCGGATTGCTGACCGCGTCGACGAAGGCCTGCGCGGCTTCAGGCTGCGCGAAGGGCAGGCTGACGGTGACGCCGAGCAGCTGGTCGGCAGGGGCGGCGCCGGTATCGGTCGCGCGTTGGATCGCGGACACCAACTCCATCCCCGCGATCGGCACGAAAGGCGAGCTCGCGCGCGCGGGACCTTGCATCGGAGATGCGGCGGCTGCGCCCGCGAAAAGCAGGGGCAGCGACAGGAACATGGAGTTGCGCAGGGAGAACAGGCTCATCTCGGTGGCTTTCCTGAATGGGGGCGAGTCCGGGGACACGCCGATGGGCGTAGGGCCAATCGTGCGCCGCGTGGGACGGTATGGAACCGGTACAAGGTTCCCTCTGCGTGCAGTGTATCCCGACCCCTGCATTCTCGGGAGCCGCCGAAAGCAGGGCGGGCTCCAATTCAGCAAGAGTAAGGAGCGCGTTTTCCGCGCCGGGACGGAAACCGCCCGCGCCTGCCCCGGTAGAGCGGGGTGCCTGGGAACAACCCGGTGGATCGAGCGGGGGGGCCGCTCTTCCACCGTGGCCCGGGGACCCGACAGAATCGGAAATCTTCTCCTGAGGTTCTGACCACACGGTCCCGGACCCGGCGGCTTGCAAAGGCCTCCGGGTCCGGCTCATTTCGGAGTCGTCACGGACTCCGCAGCACCGGTCTGGCGGCGGTAGGCGCGCAGCTGCGGCTCGCGCCAGGCGACGAGCGCCGTCGACACCACGCACAGCGCACCGCCGCTCACGACGCTGAAGATCGCACCGAAGCGCTGCGCGACGAGGCCGGCCTCGAGTTCGCCGATCTGCGGGCCACCGAGGAAGAAGATCATGTTGACGCTGATCATCCGGCCGCGCAGGTGATCAGGCGTCGCGAGCTGCCGGATGACGTTGCGCAGCACGATGCTGACGGTGTCGGCCGCGCCGGTCAGCGCCAGGCACAGGTAGGTGAGCCAGAACACGTGGCTCAGCCCGAACAGCAGCGTCGCGAGTCCGTAGATCCCGACCGACCAGAGCAGCACCTTGCCACGGCGCACGATGCGCGGCGCGAGCGGCGCCATCACGGCGCTGGTCACGAGCGCCCCGACGGCGGGTGCGGCGACGAGATAGCCGTAGCCTTCCTCGCCCACGTGCAGGATGTCGGTGGCGAAGATCGGCAGCAGCGCCGTCGCCGACGAGAAGAAGGTCGCCAGGAAATCGAGCAGCATCGAGGAGCGGATCAGCGGCTCGCGGAAGACGTAGCGCAGCCCCTCGAGCGCCGCCTGCAGGCTGACGCGCGGACGATCCCCGGGTGCCAGCGGCTGGACGCCGCGCATCGCGAGCAGCGCGCCGAGCACGGCCAGGAACGAGAGCGCGTTGACGACGTAGACCCAGCCCAGCCCAAAGTGCGCCATCACGTGGCCCGAGAGCGCCGGCCCTGCCGAGGACGCGGCCTGGAACAGGATCGTGTTGAGCGCGATGGCGCTCGGCAGCACGGAGCGCGGCACCAGCCCGGGGATCAGCGACTGTCGCGCCGCGCCATCGAAGGTTCCGACGGCCGAGCTGAGCGAGGTGATCAGGTAGATCGGCCAGGGGTGCTCGAGACCGAGGAAGGTCACCGTCGCGAGTAGCCCTGCGAGCACGGTCAGCAGGCTCGTCGTCACGAGCATCATCTTGCGCCGGTCGAAGGCGTCGGCGATGACACCCGAGACGAGCGCGCAGATCAGGATCGCCAGGAACTTGAACAGCCCGACGAGGCCCAGCGCGAGCGGCCGCGAGCGCTCGTCCACGAGCAGCGAGACGTGCCAGAGCACGGCCGCGTTCTGCATCATCGAGCCCGCGGTCGAGACCAGCTGGCCGATCCACAAGAGCCGGTAGTTGCGATGCTCGAGCGCTTCGAAAGCCCTGCCGCCCGGTTCAGCGCTCATGCCGGCTCCACGGATCCAGGCGCGGCACTCAGCGGCGCTCGGGGGTCGCGAGCAGCGCGTCGAGGCGCTCGAAGCCCGACTGCACGGCCTCGAGGCTGCCCGGGGGCTGGAAGCCGGCCGCGATCACTCGCGCGAGCGCCTCGCGTTCGCCCTTGCCCTCGCGCCGCGCACACTGCGCCTCCAGGGTGCACAAGCGCACGTCACTCGGAAAGCGCTGCAGTGCCGCGCGCAACACGGGATCGCTGCTCTCGAGGCGCTCGCCGCGACGCGCGAGCAGCGCGAGTGCCGCCTCGAGTTCGTGCGCCATCGACCACAAGAGCTGCTCGGCTTCGAGGGCCTGCGGGCTGCCCGCGGCGAGCTGGATCTCGAGCAGCGCGCGGCCGGCGCCGGCGTCGCCCTCTTCCAGGCGCGCCGAGAGCGCGCGTTCCCAGTCGGAGAGCAGCTCGGAGGGCTTGCGCAGCCCGCTCTCGAGCAGCGCGCTCGTCGCCCAGCGCAGGACCAACGCATGCGCGGGAGGTTCGCTGCCCGCCTCGAGCCAGCCCAACTCGCGCAGCCGCTCCCCGAGCTTGGTCGCAAGCTCGCTGCCGTTCGCCGAGGGGAAACCGCGTTCGGCGAGCGCGCCCCAGAAGTCGCACACCGCGAAGAGCTCGCGCGAGCGCCGGCTCTGGGGGTCGAGGTTCTTCGTGATCAGCGCGCGGTCGAGATCGAGCTCGTAGCGTTCGACCTCGAAGCGCCGCAGGTAGCTCGGGCGCATCAGGTCGTGGAAGACGAGCTCCTCGGCGCCCTCGGAGGAGCCCGTCGCGATCGCCTGGCGCAGCACGAGGCGCCGGTGTTCGCGCGTCTCGCCGCCCCCGATGCGGTCGGGCAGGACGCGAAAGGCCTTGCTGAGCAGCTGCGAATCGCTGGCGCTGTGCCAGAGTGCGAGCGCCTCGGCGAGCTGGCCGGTGCGCACGAGGCAATCGACGCGCGAGAAGCCCGCGAACAGGTCCACGCGCGTGGAATTCTGACGCGCGTAGAGCACCTCGGCCTCCGCGCAGCGGCCCGCGCGGTGCAGCTCGAGCGCCCAGGCTTGCGCGACCTGCGGCTCCTCGGGCAGGAGCTCGAAGGCCTTGGCGTGCTGCTTGCGCGCGAACTCCGGGTCGTAGGACTGGAAGGTGTCCCCGAGCATCAGCACGTGGGCGGCGCTGCGCTTCTCCTCCGGCACGAGCCCGAGGAAGCTCTGCTCGGCGCCCTCGAGGTCGCCGCTCGCGAGGAAGCCCGTGAGCTTCTGCCGCGCGGGCACGTAGTCCAGCGTGGCCTGGCGCCAGTCGTCGCCGAAATCCGGCGCTGTGAGCGCGGCGAGGGTGAGGAGCAGGAGCTGCATCGGAGTCCGGGCTGAAGCCTAGCAAAGGGCGCACGGAATTCCGTGCGGTGCGCGCAACCTGGACGGACCTCGCGCGTCTTCTGGATGGAGCGACGGCGGCGGCGCCGCACGCACGAATGGAATGGACCCGATGCGAAGTCTTCGGAACGACACCTTGGCCAGAATGCCTGATCCCTCCTGGACGCGGGCTTCGCACGTCCTCGTCGCGTGTGGCGCCGCCGTCGCGCTCTTCTGCAGCGCCCTTCAGGGCCCGCCGCAGGGCAAGAAACCCGAACCCGCCCCGGCGGCCTCGCGCGAGGAGCTCGAGAAGGACCTGCGCGCCGAGCGGCCGGAGAAGCGCCGCGCGAGTGTCGCGCGCCTGGCCGAGTTCGGCGACAAGCCGGCTTTCGACCTCGTGCTGCGCGCGCTCGCCGATCCCGAGCCCGAGGTCGCGGACGAGGCGCAGCTCGCCGTTGGACGCGCGAGCGATCCCAAGCTCGTGGCCGAGCTCGCGGGCGACAAGGGCCTGCGCGCGCGCGATGCCTGGGTGCAGCTGCGCGCGGCCGAGGCGCTCGGGCGCTCGAGCGTCGCGATCGAGGCCGAGTGGCTCGTGCGCGCGCTCGATCCCGCCGACGCGGAGCTCTCGCGCACGCTCTTGTGGTCGCTCGAGCGCTTGAACGACGCGCAGCACCTCGGCGGCGACAAGCACAAGGCCGCCGAGGCCTGCGAGCGCCTCGTCGTGGGCCGCGGCGACGGCTTCGTGCGCGGCGCGGCGCTCGTCACGCTCGAGAAGCTCGAGCACTTCGCGGCCGACAAGCTGCTCGCGGGCGCGCTGGCCGATGCGGATGCGGCCCTGCGCTGCGGCGCGCTGATGGTCTGTGCGCGCGCGCCGGAGCAGGAGTGCCTGGATGCCAGCAAGCGCATGCTGGCGGATCCGCAGACGCGCGTGCGCGCCGTGGCGATCGAGAACCTCGAGCGGCTCGAGAGCCGCGCCTCGGCGCTGGCGCTGGTCGATCAGATGGAGCGCGAGCCGCGTTCGCGGCTGCGCTACGAGATCCTGGGCTGGCTGCAAGCGCGCTCGGGCCTCGCGCATGGCTTCGATGCGGAAGCCTGGCGCTCCTGGGCCGCGACGATCACCGGGCGCGTGCACACGGGCGAGCCCAACGCGGGCGGCGGGCCGCTCGGCGACACGCACGTCTCGTTCGCGGGGCTCAACGTGCTCTCCGACCGCGTGGCCTTCCTGATCGACCTCTCGGGCTCGCTCTGGGAGAGCAAGGTGGGCGAGAAGACGCGCAAAGAGATCGTCGACGAGCAGCTGCGCGCGGTGCTGCAGGCGCTGCCGCAGGAGACGCTCTTCAACGTGATCCCGTACACGGGCGTGCCCGATCCCTGGGAGAAGCGCCTCGTGCCGGCCAGCAAATCGAACGTCGCGCGCGCGATCGAGAACTTCGAGCGCCGCCACCAGACCGGGCGCGGCAACTTCTTCGACGCCGCGCGCGCGGCGCTGCTCGACCCCGAGGTCGACACGCTGTGCGTGCTGACCGACGGCGTCCCGACCGGCGGCCACCGCTGGAACATGGGCCTGATGACCGAGCTCATCGCCGAGCACAACCGCTTCCGGCGCGCGGCGATCGACTCGGTGCTCGTGGACGCACCCAAGAAGCGCGTGCACGACTGGGTCCTGATCGCCGAGCGCACGGGAGGCCGCTCGATCGCCGTGAAGCAGGAATAGAACCGACGCTGGAAGGAGCCCGCACGTCACCCCGGGGAGAACGCTGGATGGGGAACGACAGGGGAACGTGCGGGCTCCTCCTCGTCATCGCCACGCAGCAATGCGGCGCGTCATTCGGTATCGTTCCACGCTCGATGAGCGATCCCTCCGACCCGCGCGAGGAGCCTTCGCCGGGATCCCTGCGCGCGCACGCGCAAGGCGGCATCCCGGATGCGCCCGAGGGCTCGCCGCAACTCGGCGAGGCCGACGAGGGCACGGCGCCCGGAGCGACGCCGGCCTTCGACTTCTGGCAGGCGCTCTACGGCCGGCGCTCGATCCGCAAGTTCAAGAGCGACGCCGTGCCGCGCGCGCTGGTCGAGCAGGTGCTGCACGCGGGCATCTGGGCGCCGTCTTCGTGCAACTACCAGATGTGGGACTTCGTTGCGGTGGACGACAGCGGGCTCAACGCAGAGCTCGCGCAGCTCTCGACGCAGATGGGCAACGCGCCGGTCAACATCGTCGTCGCCTACGGGCGCGACTTCTCCGAGGAGGCCTGGGCCAATATCCAGTCGGCCAGCGCCGCGATCCAGAACATGAGCCTTGCGGCGCATGCGCTGGGCCTCGGCACGTTCTGGATCACGCAGACCGGCGATCGCGAGAAGGTGCGCGAGCTGGTGGGCTTGCCCGAGGATCGACTGGTGGTCGCGGTGCTGGCGCTCGGCTGGCCGAAGCTCGCGCCGCGAGCGGGACCCAAGCGCCGGCCGCTCTCGCAGGTGGCGCACTGGAATCACTACGCGGGGCGAGCGATCCCGTCCTCGCCGCGGCCGCAGGACTGGGCGCCGGATCTGCTCGCGTTGTATCAGCGCGCGCGCGTCCTCAACGGCTTGCGCCACAACAAGCCGCGCGCCTGGGAAGTGCGCGCGCTCGGCGAGGCGCTCGCGGAGCTCGTGCCGCAGGCAAAGGGGAGCGAGCGCTGGCTCGACGTGCTGCCTTGCACGGGCATCGTGACCGAGCGCCTCGCGCGCGAGCGCGGCGGCTTCCGCTTCGAAGTGCTCGAGCGCACGCGCGAGGTGGCGGAGTTCGTCGCGGCGCGCACGGTGCCGCGCGCGGCGATGCATGTGTGGAACGCGGGCGAAGCGCCAGAGGCGGGCGGGTACGCGCTCGTCTCGTGCCTCTTTCGCCTCGAGAACTGCGCGCCGAAGGAGCGCGAGCAGCTGCTCGCCTCGATGGCGCGTTGGGTCGCGCCGCAAGGGCGGGTGCTGATCGGCTTCGTCAACGCGAAGTCCTTCCACGACTTCTCCGAGTGGCTGCGCAGCCGACGCGGCGGACCGGGCGGAGTGGAGTACGTGCTCGCGCCCGATCCGAGCATCGGACCCTTCGAGACGCTCGAGCCGCGCGCGGTGGAGGAACTCGCGAAGAAGTGCGGCCTCGTGGTCGAGGCGCGCTACGGCTGCCAGGCGGTGCCGCCGCCCGAGGAGGTCGAGTTCCGCGCGCGCAACTTCTCCGCGAGATCGAAGTCGCTCGCGCGGGCGCTCGGTTGGTGCCTCGAGAAGCTCGAGTGGCTCCCCGGCCTGCGCTCGCGGCGCGGCCGGTTCCAGTTCCTGCTGTTGCGGCGTTTGTAGCCGCGACGGGGCCCGCTGGGTGGCTACCCGCCCCGGACCATCCCGCTTACGATGGCTCGGACTCCCCGGCCCCGAGAGTTGTCTTCATGCTCGCGCTGTCTGCCACTCGCCTTGCCTTCGTCACGTGCTGCCTCGCCCCATTCGCCGGAGCGCAGGTCGAGAAGCAGAAGATCGAGGGCTCGGGCCTTCAGGACGGCGACAATTTTGGCCTCGCAGTGGGACTCTCGGGCGACTGGGCGGTGATCGGAGCTCCGCACGCCGACGATCTCGCCAGCGAGTCCGGAGCGGCCTATCTGTTCCAGCGGACTACCGCCGGATGGCAGGAGCGACAGCGGATCAAGGCCGGTGATCCCGCAGCGGACGCTGGCTTCGGGGCCAGTGTCTGGGTGGATGGCGATCTCTTGGCTGTCGGTGCTCCGGGCGCCATTGTTCAGGGGATGCTGAACGTCGGGGCGATCTACATATTCGAGCGCTCTGGCAGCACGTGGAATCAGACGTCAAAGCTCACACCGGGCGACGCAGCCATCAACTATGGGTTGGGCTACTCGGTATGCATCTCCAACAACCGGGTCATCGGGGGGGCGATTGGAGAGTGGCATGCCGGAACTCACACGGGTGCGGCCTACGTTTTTGAGAACAATGCGGGGTCGTGGAGCCAAGTAGCGAAGCTTGTGGCGAACGACGGCGCTGCCGGAGACTTCTTCGGGTACAAAGTCTCGCTACGGGGCGACGTCGCTGTCGCAGGTGCCATCGGCGCCTACAACGGAATCATCAACAACGTCGGCGCGGCCTACGTCTACGCGAAACAAGGGGCCCAGTGGCTGCAGACGCAGAAGCTTACGCCGCCCAACCCGTCGCCAACACAATACTACGGCTACGCGCTCGCGATGAACTCCGACTCGCTGCTCGTCGGGGCCATGAACAATCACTACGCGATACCCGGCGGCGGCGCGGTGTTCGTCTATCAGCACCCCGGTTCCACCTGGGATCAGGCCCAGGTATTGACGCCCTCGGACGTTGCAATGGGCGACGGCTTCGGCCGGTCACTCGCGGTGTCCGGCAGCCGGGTCGTCGTAGGCTCCACGTCGCTGGAACTGCCGCCAGCCCCAGGCGCGTACTACGAGTTCATCGAGGCCGCAGGTCAGTGGCACGAGATCGCGAAGTTCACGCCATCCGATCTCATCTATGGGGACAGCATCGGCAACAGCTGCGCGCTCGACGGCACCACCGCACTCCTCGGCGAACCTGCCGACGACAACGCCTGCCCGACGCTGCTCTCGTGCGACTCGGGTTCGGCCTTCTTCTTCGAGATCGCGCCGGGGACGGCACAGTACGGCTCGTGCGGCGCTTCCAGCCCGTGCAACAACACCGACGGCCACGGCGGCTGCCGCAACTCGACCGGATTCGGCGCGGTGCTCGCCGCCTGCGGGACGAACAGCGTCGCGGCCGATGACCTCGTGTTCGAGGCACGCTGGCTGCCGCCGAGTGTCCACGCGATCGGGTTCATGGGGCGCGCGCGGACGAGTCTCTTCCTCGGGGACGGTCTGCGCGTCGCGGCCCCGGGCCTGGGCTCGGGGCTCTACCGGCTGCCGCTCCAGAGCGCCGACACTCGCGGCGTGCTGCACTACGGACCGGGCCTGGTCGCGCTGAGCCAGGGACTGCCGCAGGGCGGTCAGATCCACCCCGGCCAGCAGTGGAATTTCCAGGTCTGGTACCGCGATGTCAGCGGGCCGTGCGGAAGCGGCACGAACACGACGAACGGCGTGAGCGTCGTGTTCGCGCCCTAGTTTCGAGCGCGGATCAGCGCGTGCCCTGCACGCCCGTCGTCGGCAGCGGGTGGCCGTCGATGTCGAGCTCGATCGGATCGCCGTACCCAAGATCGCCGAGCGTGCTCTTGACCTTGCTCTTGTCGCCCACGACGAGGATCAGCATCTGGTCCGGCTGCAGCACGCGCTGCGCGAGCTCCTTCAACGCGTCGACGCTCATGCCGGAGAGCTGCAGCAGGCGCTTGGCGGCGTAGTCGTCGGGGTAGCCGAAGCGACTGATGTTCTCGAGGTAGCCGCTGATGGCCATCATCGACTCGTACTGGCGCAGGGCGCCCTGCTGCAGGCCGTCCTTCGTGAAGGCCAGCTCCTTCTCGGTCGGGCCGTCGAGGATGCCGCGGATCTCCTTCATGAACTCGGCCACCGACTCGCGCGTCGAGGCGATCACGCGCCGCGGCGTGACCGTGCCGTCCTCGTTCTTCTTCTCCTCCTTGATCATCTCGGTCTGCACGCCGGCCGAGGCGACGAACTGGCCCCAGCTGCGGCCGCCGTCGAAGGCGCTGCGCGCGCCGTAGGTGAAGCCCTTGTCCTCGCGCAGGTTCATGTTGATGCGGCTCGAGAAGTTGCCGCCGAGGGGGTAGTTGAGCACCTGCAGCGCGTACCAGCGCGGCGAGAGCGCCGAGTCGCACAGCTGGCCGATGCGGATCTCCGACTGCGCGGCGCCGGGCTTGTCGATCAGGTAGATGCGCGTCTTGTCGATCGCGGGGCGGCGCTCGAGCGGCGCCTGCGCGACGCGCGTCGTGGAGTTCCAGCCGTCGACCAGTTGCGTCAGCACACCGCGCAGCTCGCCCGAGCTTCGCGTGCCGACGTAGGTCACGCGCGCGCTCACGGGCACCGAGTGCGCGCGCCAGAATTCGGCCACGCTCTCCGCCGTCAGGGCCGAGATGCTCTCGTGCGTGCCTGAAGCGGGCAGGCCGAGGGCCGCCTCGCCGTGCAGCAGCTTGCGCCAGGCGTTGGCCGCGATCACTCCGATCTGGTCGCCGCGCGCGTCGATGCCGATCACGCGCTCCTTCTGCAGGCGCGCGAAGTCCTTCTCGTCGAAGCGCGGCTCGAGCACGACCTCGGAGAGCAGCTCGGCCGCCTCGGCCAGGTGCTTCTCGGGCACGTTGAGCACGAGCGTCAGCTCCTCGTCGCCGGCGCGCGCGTTCAGGCTCGCGCCGAGGCGTTCGAGCTCCGCGCGGAATTCGAGCGCCGTGCGCTTCTGCGTGCCTTCCGTGAGCAGGTCGCCGCAGAACGAGGCGATGCCGGCCGTCGCCGTCGTCTCGTAGATCTGTCCGGCCGGCACGGAGAGCGTCAGCACCGCGAGCGGCACCTCGTTGTAGGGCGAGCCGGTGACCTTCACGCCGTTGGGCCAGACGTCGTGCCACACGGCCGGCGCGCGGAAGGCCGGCGTCGGGCCGGCGGCGGGCTTCTTGGTGCGGTCGAGCTGATCCGCGACGGCGTTGCGCACCGCGACGTGCTCGGCCGAGGGCGCGCGGCCCGCGACCGCGGTCGATCCGATCTTCGGTGCGGGCGCGGAGTCGCGTGCGGCGAGCTCGGGCTTGCCCTTGGGGACGATCGAGAGCACGAGCGAGGGTTGGCCGACGATGTAGCGCTTGAGCACGTCCGCGAGGTCGCCGGTCGTGACTGCGAGGTGGCGCTCGAGGTCCGCCTTCCAGGAGCCCGGATCCTTGTCGAAGCAGTTCAGGTTGGCGAGCATCGCCATGCGCTGGCCGACCGTCTCCTGGCGGCGCAGCAGGTCGGACTCGAAGCGGCCCTGCACCTGCTTCACGTCCGCGTCCTCGAAGCCCGACTTGCCGAGCTTCTCCAGGATCCCGCGCACCTTGGCCTCGAGCTTGTCGAGGCTGACACCCGGGTTGGCGCGCAGCGTGATCGCGAACTCGCCCGCGAGCTCGCTCGAGTCGTTGCGCGCGCTGACGCTCGAGCACAGCTGCTCGTCGATCGTGAGCGCCTTGGTCAGGATGCTCGTGTCGTTCGCCGAGAGCACGCGCCCGAGGATGTCGAGCGCGGCGTCATCCGGCGCATTGCGCGGCACCGCGACGTAGGTCAGCGTCAGCTCGGGCTCCTTGACGCGGTCCTCGGCCAGGATGCGCTTGTCCGCGGCGAGCTTGACCGGCTGCGGCGCCGGCTTCTCGACCTCGGGCCCGCGCGGAATCGAGCCGAAGTACTTCTCCGCGAGCGCCAGCGCCGCCTTGGGATCGATGTCGCCGCCGATCGCGAGCGTGGCGTTGTTCGGGCCGTACCAGCGCGAGAAGAAGCTCTTCACGTCGTCCAGGCTGGCGGCGTTCAGGTCCTCCTGCGAACCGATCGTGAGCCAGTGATACGGGTGCTCCGCCGGGTACAGCTCGGCCGAGATCCACGCGCTGCCCATGCCGTAGGGCCGGTTCTCGTAGTTCTGCCGGCGCTCGTTCTTGACCACGTCGCGCTGCAGGTCGAGCTTCTTCTGCGTCATGCCGGGCAGCAGCCAGCCCATTCGATCCGATTCCAGCCACAGCGCCAGCTCGAGCTGGTTCGAGGGCAGCACCTCGAAGTAGTTCGTGCGGTCGCGCGTGGTCGAACCGTTGAGCGTGCCGCCCGCCTCCTGCACCAGCTTGAAGTGCTGGTCGTCGCCGACGTGCTCGCTGCCCTGGAAGAGCATGTGTTCGAAGAGGTGCGCGAAGCCCGAGCGCCCCGGTTCCTCGCGCGCGCTGCCGACGTGGTACTGCACGTAGACCGCGACGACGGGATCGGAGTGGTCCTCGTGGATCACGACCTCGAGGCCGTTGCCGAGCACGTGCTTCTCGTAGGGGATCGAGATCGTGGTCTCGTGCTTGAGGGCGGAGCAGCCGGCGAAGAGGAAGACGCTCGTGACGAGGGGGAGGGGGCGCATGCGCGCCAGTGTATCGAGGCGCCTCGCGACTCGGCGTACGGCTTTCGTAGAGGCGTGTGCGCAGGAGGCGCGCGGGAGCGTCAGTCCTCGTCCGTGAGCACGATCTCCTGCTTCTCGCCGGCCTTCAGCTCGACAACCCTCGTGCGCGGCGCGCTGCCGTACTCCTTGCGGATCTCGAGCGTCACCGATCCGGCGGGCGCGTTCACTGCCTCCCATCTGTTGGGACGGATCGAGAGTGGGAAGCTCAGCGGAACGCCAGCACTCCGGGCGGTCACGTTCAGCGTGTCCTTCATGCCGTGGTACGTGAACGTGACCCATCCGCCGGGCTTCAGAGCGAGCACGATGCCCGTGGTGTCGACGCCCGCGCTGATCTCGATTCCAGATTGCACCGCACAGCGGCCGTCGTCGCTCATCGCGGCGACGTCGTAGCGGCCGGGTGCGAGCGCTGGATGCGTGAACGTGCCGTCGGATCCGACCGAAGTCCCGGATTGGCAGCCGTTCGGGCCAAGGCTCTGGACTTCCGGGGAGTAGACGATGCTCGCCTTGCAGGGCTGTCCGGTCGCGGCGTCGATCACCATGCCGCGCAAGCTGCCGCCGAGCCGGAGCTGCAGCTTCACGTCGGTGTCGCCGGCGCTCGCGCGCACCGGCTGCGAATCGGCGTACTGGCCCTGGCAGCTCGCGACCAGCGTGCACTCGCCCGAAGCGAGCGGACCGAGGACGAAGGCTCCATCGACCGCGACCGCAACGCCCATGCCGTCGCCGCCGAGGCAATGGATGTGGGCTCCGTGCAAACTCGCGTGGTCGGGCGCGAGCACCGTCCCGCGCACGCACAACCCGCGTTCGACGTGCAGCGTGAGCTCGCGCGCGGGCTCGCCGGCGAGCTCGAACGTGAGCACCTTCGGCGCGAGGCCGTACTCGCACGGCGTGCGCGTCGAGGATTCCTGCGCGGCCGGGCCGATCGCCCAGCGTCCTTCGGGCACGTCCTCGAACGCGAAGCGCCCCGCGTCGTCGGTCGTGCCGCGGAAGCGCACGGAGCTCCGATCGTACGAGCTGAAGTAGCGCGGCTCGCCGAGGTAGCCCGTCGTGAGCCACAGTTCCTGTCGCGGCACGGCGGCGCCGGTCTGGTCGAGCACGATTCCCGACACGCGCGTGCCGCCTCCGACGCGCCATTCGAGCTCGCGCGTCTGCCCAAACTCGAGCTGGATCGGTTCGGGCTCGCTCCAGAGCGTGCGGTGGTCCTTCACGCCTTTCACACGCAGCTCCATCGACGCCGGCAAGCCCGCGATCGTCGCACGGCCGTCCGACTTGGTGTTCGCGCTCCAGGACTGGTCCGAGATCATTGCGGACGGCTCGTTGGCGTCGCGCTCGACCTCGTCGGCAGCTCCCCAGCCTTGCGC
>Ga0302299_10000414_pt1 | contig 22958 bp, 23 predicted proteins | sample III_Fen_N3_4_FD_198795 | JGI IMG/M metagenome (GOLD analysis project Ga0302299, IMG submission 198795) | Peat permafrost microbial communities from Stordalen Mire near Abisko, Sweden - III_Fen_N3_4 | ecosystem: Environmental > Terrestrial > Soil > Wetlands > Permafrost | place: Sweden: Abisko... | reverse complement strand
CTGGGGATCGGGGACGACTGCCAGGGTCGGGTCGGCCTCGCCGGGGACGGCAGGCAGGGTGCTCTCGGTCACCGGAGCAGCCCCTTCATCTGCGACGTCGGCGTGGCCACGAGCGCGGCGCGCTCGAGCTCGGCGATCTCGCGCCTGCGCTGGACCCCGAGCTTGTCGTCCTGAATCTGGTCGTGGATCTTCAAGATCGCGTCCATCAGCATCTCCGGCCGCGGCGGGCAGCCCGGAAGGTACATGTCGACCGGGACGATGTGGTCGACCCCCTGGACGATCGCGTAGTTGTTGAACATGCCACCCGACGATGCGCACACGCCCATCGCCAGGACGTACCGCGGCTGCGGCATCTGGTCGTAGATCTGACGGACGACCGGCGCCATCTTCTGGCTGACCCGACCGGCCACGATCATCAGGTCGGCCTGGCGCGGCGAGGCCCGGAAGACCTCCATGCCGAAGCGGGCCAGGTCGTAGCGGCCGGCGCCCGTGGCCATCATCTCGATGGCACAGCAGGCCAGGCCGAACGTCGCCGGCCACAGCGACGACTTGCGGGCGTAGCCGGCGAGCTTCTCGACGCTCGTCAGCATGATGCCGCTCGGCAGCTTCTCTTCCAGACCCATCTAGTGCACTCCGAATCTCAGGACCGTCGGTCGCCGGCTCATCGTGGCCGTCAGTCCCACTCGAGGCCGCCGCGGCGCCAGACGTACCCGTACGCCACACCCAAGGTCACGATGAACAGCACCATCTCGACGAACCCGAACACCCCGAGCCGGTCGAACGCGACCGCCCAGGGGTAGAGGAACACGATCTCGATGTCGAAGATGATGAAGAGCATCGCGGTCAGGTAGTACTTGACCGGGAAGCGCCCGCCCCCGATCGGCTGGGGCGTCGGCTCGATACCGCACTCGTAGGCGTCCAGCTTGGCCCGGTTGTAGCGCTTGGGGCCGGTGACGGCGCCCGCCGCCACGGAGAAGATCGCGAAACCCGCGCCCAGGGCCGCGAGGACCAGGATCGGCACCGTGACGTTCACCGTCGCCCACTCCCTTCACCGTTCATGTCGCTGCGCCTACTCGAAGGCCTGATCAGGTGCCCGCCCGCCTGCACGGGCGCGACCATCCTAGGACCGTCCGCGAGGCGACAGGACGCCGGACCGCCCGGAACCGGTCATGCCGTCGGAGTGATCTTGGACAGGCCGTTGATGACACGGTCCATCGCGTCGCCGCCACTGGGGTCGGTGAGGTTGGCCAGGAGCTTCAGGGTGAACCGCATCAGGGTCGGGTGGTGCAGCCCCCGCTGGGTCGCGATCTTCATGACCTGCGGGTTGCCGATGAGGCGGACGAACATCCGGCCGAGGGTGTAGTAACCGCCGTAGGTGTCCTTGAGCGCCTGCGGGTACGCCTGGAGCGCGCGCTCGCGGGCCGGGCCGGTCTCGCGGGCCAGCGCCTGCACGATCACGTCGGCGGCGAGCTCGCCGGACTCCATCGCGTACGCGATGCCCTCGCCGTTGAACGGGTTGACCATCCCGCCTGCGTCGCCGACCAGCAGCAGGCCGGACCGGTAGTGAGGCTGCCGGTTGAAGCCCATCGGGAGCGCCGCACCGCGAACCGGCTGGGTCATGTTCTCGTCGCGGTAGCCCCATTCGGCGGGCGTGTGGTCGAGCCACCCCTTGAGCAACACCTTGTAGTCGACGTGCCGAAACGCCTTGCTGGTGTTGAGGATGCCGAGCCCGACGTTGGAGGTGCCGTCGCCGACGCCGAAGATCCAGCCGTAGCCCGGCAGCAGGGTGGGCCTGTCGCCTGAGTAGTCCCAGAGCTCGAGCCACGACTCCAGCCAGTCGTCCTCGTGCCGGGGGCTCGTGTAGTACGTGCGAACCGCCACGCCCATCGGCCGGTCGTCGCGAGGGCGCAGGCCGACCGCCAGCGACAGCCGTGAGGAGTTGCCGTCGGCGGCGATCACCAGCGGGGCCCGGTACGAGATCTCCGGGCCCCGGCGACCCGGCCGGCCGTCCGGGCCGGAATCGCCGACGGCACGCGCGGTGACCCCGACGACGCGACCGCTGCGCTCGTGCAGGATCGGACCGGTCACCGCGGTGCGCTCGTGCAGCCTCGCACCGGCCTTCTGCGCTGCGCGGGCCAGCGTCTCGTCGAAGTCGAGCCGCTTGCGGACCAGCCCGTACGACGGGTATTCGGCGAGGTCGGGCCAGCGAAGCTCGAGCCGGTGCCCGCCGCCGATGATGCGCAGCCCCTGGTTGTGGATCCACCCAGCCTCGGGCGAGACGTCGATTCCCATGCCCACGAGGGACTTGACGGCGCGAGGGGTCAGACCGTCGCCGCAGACCTTCTCGCGCGGGAACTCGGTCTTCTCCAGGAGCAGCACGTCGAGCCCCGCCTGAGCGAGGTGGAAGGCGGTCGTCGCCCCGGACGGCCCGGCGCCGACGACGATCACGTCCGCGTCCTGGTCGAGTGGCCCTGCGCTGGTCACGGGAGTTCCTTCGGGTGCGATTGTGAACGCTTTCACGAGGGATCTTACGGGGCGACGGCCCGGGTCGCGCGGTGCAGCGCGACGATGCCGCCGGACAGGTTGCGCCAGGCCACCTTCTGCCAGCCCGCGGCGGCCACCAGCTGGGCCAGCTCTGCCTGCGCCGGCCAGGCCTGGATCGACTCGGCGAGATAGACGTACGCCTCCGGGTTGGAAGCAACTCTTGTGGCCACCACGGGGAGCGCCTTCATCAGGTACTCGAGGTAGACCGTGCGGAACGGTCCCCACGTCGGCTGGCTGAACTCGCAGACCACCAGGCGGCCGCCTGGACGGGTGACGCGGGCCAGCTCGGACAGGGCGAGCTCGGTCTGCTGCACGTTGCGCAGCCCGAACGAGATGGTCACCGCATCGAACGTGCCGTCGGCGAACGGCAGCCGGAGCGCGTCGCCAGCGACGAACGGAAGAGCGGCCTGACGTCGTTTGCCGACCTGCAGCATGCCCAGCGAGAAGTCGCAGGGCACCACGGTGGCACCCGCCTCGCGGAACGGCACGCTGCTCGTGCCGGTGCCTGCGGCGAGGTCCAGGATCCGCTGGCCGGTCCGGGCACCCACCGCGTCGACGACAGCGCGGCGCCACGCCCGGGTCTGGCCCAGCGAAAGCACGTCGTTGGTGACGTCGTAGCGCTCGGCCACGTCGTCGAACATGGCCGCGACGTCGTGCGGCTGCTTGTCGAGCTGGGCGCGGATCACCGCGTCAGTCTGGCAGCCCTTCGCCACCGGCGGCGGGGAGGGCTTCGAGGATGGACCTCTGTGCTCGCTGGAGACCGGCGATCCAGCGGTCGCGGTCGGCGACCCGACGCCGCTCGTACTCGGCGGTCTCGGGGTGGGTCAGGACGAGGAACCGGCCGGCGCGAAGACCTTCGACGATGGTGTGCGCCGCCTGTTCGAGCGGGAGCACACCCAGCGCGGCGACGCTCTCGCCCTCCAACGTGCCCCGCCCCGACCGGAGCAGGTCCGTGTCGATGCCCATGGGGCACACGCAGGCGACGTCGAGCCCCTGCTCGCCGTGGGTGACTGCGAGCCATTCGGCGAACGCGACCGCTGCGTGCTTGGTGACGGAGTACGGGGCGTTGCCCAGGTTGGTCAGCAGCCCCGCCGCACTCGCCACCGTGACGAAGCCGCCGCCACCTCGGGCCAGCATCCGCGGCACCACCTCGCGTGCGGCATGCACGTGGGCCATCACGTTGACGTCCCACGTCGACTGCCAGACGTCGAGATCGGCCTCGAGGCCGCCCCCACCTCCGATCCCCGCGTTGGCCACGAAGATGTCGATCCCGCCGAGGGCTGCCTCACCCCGCTCGACGAACCGGCGAACGTCCACGGGGTCGGCGACGTCCGCCACGAGCGCATCGACGCCGGTGAGCGTCGGGTACGCGCCGCGGAGCCCAGCGGCCACCGCCTCGACGGCGGGACCATCGCGGTCGACGAGTAGCAGCGCCCTCGCGCCCTGCTCGGCGAACACCCGAGCCAGCGCCGCGCCGATCCCTCGCCCCGCACCAGTGATGAGCACCGAACGACCAGAGAAGTCCACCCCGCGACGCTACCGCCGACGGGCGAGCGCGACGGCCCGCGGGCGCCGGGCTGGGCCCTCTGGCTGCCGAGCGGGCGCGCCGGGCCTACCCTGGTGCGTTGTGTCCACCGCCTCTGTGGTCGCGCCCACTCCCGTGCGCACGCTTACCGTCGACGACCCGGTCCACCTGCTGGACCGGCTGCCGTCCGACGGGGCTCTCGCGTGGGTACGAGCCGGAGACGGGCTGGTCGGCTGGGGCGAAGCCGCCCGGGTCGAGCTCAGCGGACCGAACCGCTTCGCCGAGGCCCAGCGCTGGTGGTCGGACTACTGCGACACCTTGCTGATCGACGACCAGGTCGGCTGCGCGGGCAGCGGGCCCGTTGCGTTCGCCTCGTTCGCGTTCGACCCGGACCCAGGGCGCTCGGTCCTGGTCGTCCCCGAGGTGGTCGTGGGGCGGCGCGACGGGCAGGCGTGGATCACCGTCGTCGGCGACGCCGACCCGACCCTCCCGCTGTCCGCGCTGCCCGAGGCTCCGACCGGCATCACGTACGCGGAAGGATCGCGCAGCGCCTTGCAGTGGCAGGCGGCCGTACGCCAGGCCGTGGCCCGCATCGTCCGCGGCGACCTCGACAAGGTCGTGCTGGCCCGCGACCTTCTCGCCACCGCCGACCGCCCGGTGGACCCGCGACACCTGCTCACCCGCCTGGCCGCCCGCTATCCCTCGTGCTGGACGTTCGCCGTCGACGGACTCGTGGGGGCGACTCCCGAGCTGCTCGTGCGCCGGGCGGGGGTCGAGGTCACGTCCCGGGTGCTGGCCGGGACTGTTCGCCGGCTCGGCGACGACGTGGCCGACGGACAGCTGGCTGCGGGCCTGATGGACTCCGACAAGGACCTCGAGGAGCACGAGATCGCGGTGCACTCGGTGGCCGCCGCGCTGGCCTCGTACTGCGCCGACCTGCAGGTGCCTGAGCACCCACGCATCCTGCGGCTGGCCAACGTCCAGCACCTGGCCACCGACGTCACCGGACGGCTCACCGACGCCACGAGCGTGCTCGATCTGGTCGCCGCGCTGCATCCCACCGCGGCCGTGTGCGGCACTCCGACCGACGTCGCACTCGAGCTGATCCGCGAGCTCGAAGGCATGCACCGCGGACGCTACGCAGGGCCGGTCGGCTGGCTGGGCACCGAGGGCGATGGCGAGTTCGGGATCGCTCTGCGCTGCGCCGAGGTCAGTGGTGCCCAGGTGCGGCTGTTCGCCGGCTGCGGCATCGTCGCCGGCTCGGACTCGGAGTCCGAGCTCGCCGAGGCGCAGGCCAAGTTCGTACCGATCCGAGACGCCCTCGAGTCGTCGCTCGAGCAGGACTGACCGTGAGCACGTCGACGGCCGACCCGGCAAGTCCTCAGGTCGACTCACGGCTGCGCCGCCGGTCCCCCGGATTCCGGCCGGACGTCTAGGGAATGCCTTCGGTCGCGATCCTGCCCGTGGTCGCCTGACCGCCGCGCAGTTCGCGAGCGCGAGCAGCTCGAGAGCCCGGTGCTGCAATTTCTGGAGCCTCACGACGAGAAGAAGTTCTCCGTCGTGTGGCCCGCGCTCGTCGGTTTGGTGACGCGTCGTTGTTGTGGTTCAGGACGGGTCGCACCCGACCCCGGACGAGATGGTCGAGCGGGCCCGCTGGTTGGTGACCCAGCTCCGCTGAGCCGCGGGCTCAGTAACGCGACGTACGGATCTCGATGACCTGGATGCCGCTTCGGCGCGGGTCCGCGACCACCTCGGCCAGCTCGGCCGCCGAGGACACCCTGGTGTGCGGAGTACCGCTGGCTCCGCACAGAGCGGCCAGATCGGCGCCGTGGGGGGTGCCGAATACCCGCTCGAAGGCCTCCGCGTACTCCGGGGCCCCCTGCTCGAGCAGCCCGAAGATCGCCCCGCCGTCGTTGTTGACCACGACGATCGTGAGATCGGGCGACGGTTCGTCCGGCCCCACCAGCAGGGCCCCGGCCTCGTGCAGGAAGGTGAGGTCACCAACCAGGGCGAACGCCCGAGCAGGGCGCAACGCCTGCCAGGCCAGGGCGGCGCCCACCGCCGTCGAAACCGTGCCGTCGATGCCGGCTGCACCTCGGTTGGCGTAGACGCTCACTCCGGCGCGCGGCGGGGCAGCGGACAGGTCGCGGATCGGCATCGACGAGCCGGCGAAGAGCACCGAGCCCGCCGGGATCGCCTCGAGGAGCGCTGCCGCGACAGCCGCCTCGGCCGAACGCGGTGACACCGGTGCGGTCTCGGCGACTCGTACCGCGGCGCGGTCCGCGTCCAACCAGGCCTGCGCCCACTCGGACGGTTGCTGCGCCACCTCGGCGGGGAGCTCGGGCAAGGCCATGCGAACCACCCCGGCGCTTCGGGCGGCGTCGGCCCAGCGGCGGGTGGGCGCGACCACCTCGACCGTCACGCCCGTCCGTCCGAGCAGGGCGCTGACCCCGCGGTGCAGCGTCGGTCGCCCGACGACAAGCACTCGCTCCGGCAGCTGGGCAGTCACGAACTCGGCGTCGGTGAGTACGACGTGGCCAAGCCGGAGGGCGTACGGCCCCTGCCTTGCGTTGCCGGAAGGTTCGGAGATGACCGGCCAGCCGTACGCCTCGGCCAGCGCGACCGTGGCCCGGCCAAGCTCGGGAGGGGCGTCACCGACGACGACCAGCGTTCGAGCAGGCTGACCCGGGGCGCCCGCTTCGGGGCTCGCGGTCCGCCGCGCTTCGGGCCGGACCTGCGTCCACGCCGCACCGTCGGGACGGCCGGTGAGCGCCTCGGGCCACGACGGCGACCCGTCGACTCGGTCTGGGACCAGTGGTTCGCGGAAGGCCAGGTTGAGGTGCACCGGACCCGGGTCGGACGACCGGACCCCGCGGGCCGCGTCGAGCGCCCGGCACACCGAGGCGCGCCAGTAGGCGTTCTGACCGCTGCGTTCCTCGGCGACCCCGACCTCCTGGAAGAGCCGGGCCGACGTTCCGTACAGGTGGTCCTGGTCGATGGTCTGGTTCGCTCCGGTCGCACGCAGCTCGGGCGGACGGTCGGCGGTCAGCACCACCAGCGGCACACCCGACTCCGCAGCCTCGACGACAGCCGGGTGCAGGTTGACCGCCGCTGTGCCTGAGGTGGTCACGACTGCGACCGGCGCACCCGAGATCTTCGCCAGCCCGAGGGCCAGGAAACCAGCCGAACGCTCGTCGATGCGTACGTGCAACCGAAGCCGGCCCGTGGCGTCGGCGTCATGCAGGGCGAACGCCAACGGCGCAGATCTCGAACCCGGCGACAGCACCGCCTCGCGCACGCCACCACGCACCAGCTCGTCGACGAGCACGGCGGCGAGCGCACTCGAGGGATTCATCGCCCGATCATGATCTCGTAGGTGGCCGTGAGGTGCGACTTCCACCAAGCCAGCCGGTCAGCGGGAACGGCCAACTCGGCGAGCAGCAAGGGATCGACCTCGGCGCGACCCACCGGGATGAAGCCGTCGACCGGCAGCACCCGGGCGCGGACCACGTCGGCTGCGAGCAGCCGTCCAGAACCGAGTCCGCAGGCGTACGGGAGGCTGGGCAGGGCTGCTGCGAGAGCTGCTCCGGCGGCAAGCCCGACCGAGGTGTCGAGGGCGCTCGAGACCACGGCGGGGAGTCCGGCCGCCTGCGCCACCCGCAGCGCCGCCCGCACGCCCCCGAGCGGGGCGACCTTCACGACCACCAGATCCGCGGCTTCGCGCAGCCCCGGCAAGCGCTCGGGGTCGACCGCTTTGCGGACCCCCTCGTCGGCAGCGAGCGGCACGGCGACCCGACGCCGCAGCTCGGCCTGCTCGGACAGCGTCGCGCACGGCTGCTCCACGTACTCCAGGTCGAACTGGCCGAGGGCGGCGATCGCCTCCACCGCTTGCGCGATGGTCCAGGCACCGTTCGCGTCGACCCGAAGCCGGCCCCCCGGCCCGCCTTCGTCCAGGGCCGAGCGGACCGCCGCGACTCGCGCCACATCGTCGTCCAACCGCTCCCCCCGCTCGGCCACCTTGACCTTCGCCGTCCGGCAGCCACCGCTCGTCCGGACGATGTCCGCGGCCCGCTCTGCGCCCACCGCCGGCACGATCACGTTGACCGGGATCCGCGCCCTCAGCGGCGTCGGCCAGCCGCCCCAGCCCCCCTCGACCGCGGCCGCGAGCCACCGCGCCGCCTCGGCCGGTGCGTACTCCGGGAACGGGGCGAACTCACCCCAGCCGGTCGGCCCGTCGAGCAGGACTGCCTCCCGGACGGTGACGCCGCGGAAACGGGTGCTGAGCGGGATCGCCACGACGTGCATGGCGCCGATCAGCTCGGCGAGCGGGGGGTACGGGCTGGGGATGGATGGGTCGAGACTGCGGTCTAGTGGCATCAAGGGACCCATGTGGCGGGGGGGTTAGGGGCGTTTGGGGAACTGGCTGAAGTCCGGGGGGCGGTGCTGCTGGTAGGCGTTGCGCCCTTCCTGGGCCTCCTCGGTGAGGTAGAACAACAGCGTGGCGTCGCCGGCGAGTTGCTGGACTCCGGCCAGCCCGTCATCCGCGGCATTCATGCTGGCCTTCAGCAACCGCAGCGACAGCGGCGAGTGCTGCAGCATCTGCTGGCACCAGGCGACCGTCTCCTCCTCGAGCTCGGTTACGGGAACGACCGCGTTGACCAGGCCCCAGTCCAGCGCCTGCTGCGCGTCGTACTGCCGGCAGAGGAACCAGATCTCGCGGGCCCGCTTCTGCCCGATCTGCGCCGCGAGGAGTCCGGACCCGTAACCGCCGTCGAACGAGCCGACCCGGGGGCCGGTCTGCTGGAAGCGGGCGTTGTCGGCAGCGATGGTCAGGTCGCACACCACATGCAGCACGTGGCCACCACCGACGGCGTACCCGGCAACCATGGCGACCACCGGTTTCGGCGTCCGCCGGATCTGTACCTGCAGGTCGAGCACGTTGAGCCGCCCGATCCCCTGCTGGGCCACTGCGTCGTCGCCGATGTACCCGTCGTCGCCGCGAATCATCTGGTCACCGCCCGAGCAGAACGCGTAGTCGCCGGCGCCCGTCAGGATGATCACTCCAACCGACGAGTCGTCGCGAGCGAGGTTGAACGCGCGCTCGAGCTCGAAGAGCGTCTGGGGCCGGAACGCATTGCGCTTCTCCGGCCGGTTGATCGTGATCTTGGCCATTCCGTCCGCCGTGGCATAGCGGATGTCGGTCCACTCGCCGGACTCCGCCCAAGCGGCGGCGGGTCGAATGGACGAGTGAGCCGGCTCGCCGCCGTCGCTGAGCCGGGGAGGGTCTTGGAGGGTCACCCGGGAAGCCTACGGCGCGGCCCGCCGGACTGTCGGGCTGGTCACCTATCGTCCGTTCGGTGAGCCCCCCGGCAACCTCCATGACCGCGATCCCGCGCGACCAACGGCCCCGCGAGCGGCTGTTCGCGCACGGTGTCGACGTGATGGCCGACGCTGAGCTGCTCGCCGTTCTGCTCGGCACGGGGCATCGCGGCCACAGCGCTCTCGCCGTCGCCCACGACCTCCTCGCCACGTTCGGGGGCGCCCAGGCCCTGGCCAGGGTGCATCCCGACGAGCTCAGCCGACGGGCCGGCATCGGCGCCACCAAAGCCGCGCGGATCGCCGCGGCGTTCGGCCTGGCCGGACGGCTGCGTTCCCGCCCGAGCAGCCGCGTTGTGGTCGGCCTGGCCGAGGTGGCAGAGCTCGTCGCCCCCATGCTTGCCCACGCCCGCCGCGAGCGGGTCGGCGTCGTGGTCTGCGACCCGGCCCGGCGGCTGCGCCGAGTCGTGCTGCTGACCCAGGGCTCCCAAGACGAGTGCCTCGCGCCAGTCCCCGAAATTCTGACCGCGGTCCTGCTCGCCGACGGTGCTGCCTTCGCCGTCGCGCACAACCATCCGTCCGGCGACCTGCGGCCTAGCTCCGCCGACCGCGCCTTGACCGAGGCCCTCACGGTCGCGGCTGACCAGGTGCGTCTCACCTTTCTGGGTCACGTCGTGGTCAGCGGTCCGCACTGGGCGAGCGTCCCCGGCCCGAGTCCGTAGGCTGGCCGGGTCATGGAATCCCGCCTGCTCGAGCCCAGAACGGTGTCCGGTCGCCCCAGCGGCACTGGGGGCGCGGCCCAGTGGCTCCGGGCCCTCGACCAGGCGTTGGCGGCCACCGGGCCGGCTCTGCTCCCGGTTCCAGGCGATGCGCTGGCCCCGGCGGCCGTACGCGGGATGCTGCTCGAATCCATGCAGCCGGCCGAGCCGCTCGAGCGGTCGGACGTCGCGTTGGTCGTGCCCACCTCTGGCTCGACCGGGCAGCCGAAGGGCGCCATGCTCACCGCGGCTGCGATCCGTGCGTCTGCGTCCGCCACCCATAGCCGCCTCGGCGGGGCAGGGACCTGGGTGCTGGCCCTGCCCCTGACCCACGTGGCGGGGCAGATGGTGCTGGCTCGCTCGCTCGACAGCGGGACCGATCCGTTCGCCCTCGACCTGTCCAGCGGGTTCGACCCGACCCGCTTCGGTGAGCTCAGTCGGAACGCCCGCAGCGCGACGTCCGGCGCTTTGTTCACCTCCCTGGTACCCGCCCAGCTCGCGCTGGTGCTCGAGCGGGGCATCGAGGTGGACGCGTACGACGCGATCCTGCTCGGCGGCGGGGCGGCCGAAGCATCGCTGCTGTCGGCGGCCGCCGAGGCTGGCGCGACCGTGGTCACGACCTACGGGATGAGCGAGACCTGCGGAGGCTGCGTCTACGACGGGGAGCCGCTCGAGGGCGTCGACCTCGCCCTCGACCAGACCGGGCGGATAAGGATCTCCGGCCCGACTGTGTTCGTCGGGTATCGACGCCGACCCGACCTCACCGAGGCTGCTCTCACCGAGGGCGGCTTCTTGACCGCCGACCTCGGCCGGCTGGACGCCGGCCGGTTGACGGTCCTGGGCCGGGCGGACGACGTGATCATCTCCGGCGGCGTCAACGTTCCGGCCGCTCTGGTCGCCACAACGTTGTCGGCCCATCCGAGCGTGCGGGCGTGCGCCGTCGTCGGTGTGGGCGACCCGATCTGGGGCCAGCGCGTCGTGGCCGTCGTCGAACCGGCTGGCACCGCGATCCCGACGCTCGCCGAGCTGCGCGCCTTCGCCGAGCCACTGCTCGAACCGGCCGCGGTTCCTCGAGGGCTGGTCCTCGTGCCCGCACTCCCCCTGCTGGGGCCCGGTAAGCCGGACCGCGAGAGGATCCAGGTCCTGGCGGCCCTGGCCGCAAGCTCGCACCCCGAGGAGAGCTGACCTTGGCCACCGCCGCGCAATGGCTGGAGGGCGCCCGCCCACGCACGCTCCCAGCGGCTGTCGCACCCGTCGCCGTCGGCACTGGCGCGGCAGCGGCCGTGTCGTCCGCCGTCGCCTGGAAGGCGCTGCTGGCTCTCGTGGTCTCGCTCGCCTTGCAAGTGGGAGTCAACTACGCCAACGACTACAGCGACGGGATCCGAGGCACCGACGACGACCGGGTCGGCCCGTTCCGGCTGGTCGGGTCCAGGGCCGCCGTGCCGTCCGCGGTCCGCTCGGCGGCGTTCGCAGCCTTCGCTGTGGCGGCCGCGGCCGGGCTGGCTCTGGCAGCGACCAGCTCGTGGTGGCTGGTGCTGGTAGGGGCTTCGGCGATCGCGGCGGCGTGGTTCTACACCGGCGGTCCCAGGCCGTACGGCTACGCGGGTCTGGGTGAGCTGTTCGTCTTCGCGTACTTCGGTCTGGTGGCTGTGGTCGGCACCACCTTCGTCCAGGCCGAGCGCATCACCCGGCTGTCGGTGTTCGTGGCTGTTCCGGTCGGGTTCCTCGCCTGCGCGATCCTGGTGGCCAACAACCTGCGAGACATCCCTACCGACATCGAGGCCGGCAAGCGCACGCTTGCGACGCGGATCGGGGCCACGGCCACCCGGCGGGCGTATGCACTCCTTGTGCTTTTGCCCTTCGCCGTGCCGGTCGTGCTGGGCGCTGGTGGTCGTCGTTGGTGCTTCATCGCCCTCGCGGCGCTCCCCCTCGCGGTACGCCCCGTGCGCGCGGTCACCGGCGGCGCGCAGGGTCGCGACCTCATCGCCGTGCTGCGCGACACCGGACGCTTGCACCTGGCGTACTCCTTGTTGCTCGCCGTGGCTCTAGCGTTGTAGCCATGCAGACCGGCAGCCGGCTCACCGCCTTCGTCCCGAGCACCGACCTCGCGCGATCCGAGGCCTTCTACGCCGCGGTGCTCGGTCTTCCCGTACGCGAGCTCACGCCGTACGCCCTCGTGCTCGACGGGCTAGGCACCGAGCTCCGGGTCACCCTGGTGGCCGAGCGGGCCGCAGCCGCCTACACCGTCCTCGGCTGGGTCGTCGACGACCTCGACGAGTCGGTGCGCGACTTGACCGCTCGGGGTGTCCGGTTCCTGCGCTACGACGGGATGGACCAGGACGACCTGGGTGCCTGGCGCTCACCGAGCGGGGCGCGCATCGCGTGGTTCAGCGATCCCGACGGCAACACCCTGTCGTTGCAACAGCCCGCACCGTTGCAACAGCCCGCACCGTTGCAACAGCCCGCACCGTTGCAACCGCCGGCGCCGGACTGAGGGCTACTCGGGGGTCGGGTCCTGCTCCGCCCGCTCGGCGCGCTCGGCGCGCAGGCGATCGTCGAGCTCGTCCTCGGCCCGCGTCCGCTCGTCCATCGACTCCCGCAGCCGCGAGGCCCGGTGCGCGACGCGTCCGGCCATCTGGTTGCGCTGGGCCCCGAGCAGGACGTACGACAGCAGCCCGGAGATCAAGAACGCGAGCACGAAGAGCAGAAGCGTGCGGGCGCCGAGCAGATAGAGCACGCAAGCGCAGGCCGCGAACAGCAGGAACCGCGACGAGGAGTAGATGAGCACGGGGCTAGGACGCTTCACCTCACGATTGTGACCCAGCCGTGCCCAACCGCCGACACGCACCCCTTCGACGGCCGACGTAGGCTAAGCAACAGGTGCGCGCGGCGAACAGGAGGCGACATGGTCAAGATGATCGTCTTGCTCGGGCTGCTGGCCTTGGCCGTCTGGGCCGCGCTCGACGTCCTGCAGACCTCGTCCGTTCAGATCCAACTGCTTCCCAAGATGGTGTGGTTCGTGGTCACGCTCGTCCCCCTGGTGGGTGCGATGGCCTGGCTCACTCTCGGGCGCGAGGTCTCCGCCAGCGCGCGCGGTGGCCGCCCCGTCGCGCGCCCGGTAGCGCCCGACGACGACCCTGACTTCCTGCGCGGCCTCGGCGACAAGTTCCGCCAACCGCCCGAGTAGCGCACCCGCTTTCGGGCGACCTACCGGTTGGGCAGGCCGCCGTACGAGTGCAGCCCGGTGAACCAGATGTTGACGCCGAAGTAGTTGAAGATGAAGCACGACAGGCCCAGCAGGGCGATCACGGCGGCCTTTCGCCCGCTCCAGCCCGCGGTCGCCCGAGCATGCAGGTAGCCGGCGAAGACCACCCAGGTGATGAAGGCCCAGGTCTCCTTGGGGTCCCAGTTCCAGTAGCGACCCCAGGCGTTCTCGGCCCAGATCGCGCCCGCGACGATCGCAAACGTCCACAGCGGGAAGACGAACGCGAAGAGCCGGTACGCGGACTGGTCGAGCTGGTCCGAAGGCGGCAGCCGCCGGGAGAGCGAGTTGGTGATGCCGCGCCGCTCCCACCGGTCCTGCAGCAGGTACATCACCGTGACGACGCCGCCCAGGCTGAAGACGCCGCCGCAGATGATGGCCGCCGCCACGTGGATGACCAGCCAGTACGACTTGAGCGCGGGCACCAGCGGTCCTGCGGGCACGTACAAGAAAGTGATCGCGGCGCCGAGGGTCAGCAGCACCGGGACGACGACGAACGTTCCGAGGTAGCGGAGCTCGGGCCGACGACGCGCCACGGCGACGAACACGAGCAGGACGACCATCGCCGACGCCACCGAGAACTCGTACATGTTGCCCCAGGGCGCCCGCCGGGCGGCCAGGCCCCGGCAGATCATGCTCAGCACGAGCAGGAGCAGGGCCAGCCGGGTCAGCGAGTACGCGATCCCGCCGAACCGGTCGGCGCGGCGCTGACGGTCCGGATCGGCCGTACGCAAGGCCTCGTCACCATCAAGGTGCCTCGCCACCGGCACGTCACCGCTAGGGGCGCCGGCCCCGACCTCGGCCCCGACCAGCACCCGGGGCTCCTGGGCGGCGAGCGCCGCAACACCGCGACCAACCCGGCTTCGGGTGCCGAAGGCCAACTCTGCGGCGTACGCGAACATCGCCAGGGTGAGCACGGCCATGGCGCCGTAGACGAACCCGTTGCTCAGCTGGGCGAAGGTTTGCTGGCTCAAGCGGGCTCCTCGTCGGGAAGGGGCGGCCGTGGGGCGGGCAACCGGACCAACAACTCGTCGAGCTCGCGGCCGAGGCCACCGGCCTCCGACTTCGCCAGCCCGGCGACCTCCACGAGCGTACGCCCCTCACCGTCAGCCGTCGCGCGCAGCCACAGCCGCCTGCGGCGGACGAACAGCGACAGCATCAGCCCGGCCAGCGCCGTCATCGCCGCGAAGAACGCGGGCTCCTTGCCCGGGTCGTGCGCGATGTTGAAGGACGCGAACTCGGACACGCCGTCGAAGGTGATCGACCCCAGCCCGTCGGGAAGGGTCCACACGTCGCCCACCCGCATGGACTTCAGGGGACCCGCCTTCATCCGCGACGTGTCGAGGGAGTAGACCGACTGCGGCTTGCCGGTGTCGAGCCCGAGGTCACCGGTCCACAGCGACAACAGCAGCCCGGGCGAGTCGGCGGCGGGGTACGTGGAGAACCCGCCCTGGACCGGGTCGAGGTGCGCCGTCGGCAGGAATACTCCGCGGAACCCGAACTGCACCGGCCCGCCGTCCGGCACCTTGATGGCCCCCATCGAGGTGAACTTCCCGTCGCGGGGCAGGAAGGGGACCGCCGTCGAGCTGACCACGGTGCCGTTCTTGTCGCGCACCGTGATCCGGGGGGCGTAACCGTGTCCGATCAGGAACACCTTGGTACCGGCCACGACGAGCGGCTCGTTGACCTCGACCGTCTGCAGTCGGGGCTGTGAGGTGGGTGAGTCGCGCACCGCCAGGTCCGCCTCGAAGCTGCGGGGCGCGCCGTCCTGGGCGCCTCCGCGCTCGTACGTGGCCCGAAAGTCCTTGAGGGTGAACGAGAACGGCGGGAGCTGGTCGCTGCCGGCCAGGCGTCCTGAACCGAACGAGTCGTACTGGGCCAACGTGTTCGCAAAGCTGTTGCCCTCGACGACGATGACACTGCCGTGCGTCCCGAGAAGCGCCCCGACCGCGATGCCGACCAGGAGGAAGAGCAGCGCGATGTGGAACAGCAGGTTGCCCGTCTCGCGGGCGTAGCCCTTCTCCGCGCTCACGGTCGACTCGGTGACGTCGACCCGCCACCAGCGAGCTTTCAGCGCCTCGCGAGCTGCAGCGACGACGGCGGCGGGCTCGGCGTCGGTCACGAACGTGCGGTGGTCGACGAACCGGGTCAGGTTGCGCGGCGCTGCGGGCGGGCGGGACCGGATCGCGCGCACGTGTTGAAACGAGCGCGGCAGCACACAGCCGACGAGCGAGATGAACAGCAGCAGGTAGATGGCAGCGAACCACGGCGCGCTGTACACGTCGAACATCGACAACCGGTCCAGCCAGGGACCCAGCGTGCGGTGCTCGTCGAGGTAGGTGAGGACGTCACCGGGGTTCGCGCCTCGTTGCGGGAACACGCTGCCCGGAACGGCAGCCACCGCGAGCAGGAACAGCAGCAGCAACGCCACCCGCATCGAGGTCAGCTGTCGCCAAGCCCAGCGGGCGAACCCTCGGGGCCCCAGGCCAGGCTGCCGGATCGCTTCGTGCGGCTGGGTCGAGAGCTCCGCGCTGCCCGTGGCCGAACCGCCGGTCACAGGACCAGCCCGTAGCCGCTGAACCAGCCCCGGAGCCCGCTGATCCACGTCCCCCAGAGCCCGGTCACGAGCAGGAGTCCCACAGTGACGAGCATGATGCCGCCGGCATTGGTGACGGCACGGTAGTGCCGCTTGACCCAGCCGATGGCTCCCGCGGATCGACGGAACGCGAGCCCCACCAGGATGAACGGGATCCCCAGGCCGAGGCTGTAGACCACGGCGAGCAACGCCCCTCGGGCCGCCGACCCCTCGGTGAGAGCGAGCGTCTGCACAGCACCGAGGGTGGGGCCGATGCAAGGGGTCCAGCCGAGCCCGAACACCAGGCCCAGCAACGGTGCGCCGGCCAGCCCAAGCGTCGTCGGCACCGTGTGGAACCGGACGTCGCGCTGCAGCCCGGGGATCAAGCCCATGAACGCGAGGCCCAGCCCGATCGTGACCACCCCAAGCACCTTGGTGAGCAGCTGCTGGTGCTCGCGCAGCAGTCCCCCGAGCCCGCCGAAGGCCAGCCCGAACGAGACGAAGACCACGGTGAAGCCGAGGACGAACAGGACCGAGCCCAGCAGGACGCGGCCCTTGCGTGCCTGCGCCAGGTCGGTACCGACCAGCCCGGTCACGTACGAGAGGTACCCCGGCACCAGGGGCAGGACGCACGGCGAGGCGAAGGACAGGAAGCCGGCTGCCAACGCGATCGGGAGCGCCAGCAGCAGCGATCCCGACGAGACCGTCTGGATCACGTCGGCAGCCACCAACGCGGTGCTCATGCGGTCTCAGCCGCGAGGGACGTCAAGAGCGCCGTCAGCCGGGGCACCGTGATCGGACCGAGGATCCGGGCCGCGATCCGGCCGTGGCGATCGACGACGAGGGTGCTCGGAATGGCATCGGGGGGCAGCGTTGCGCCAGTGGTGAACGCCAGCCCGATCGCCCCCTCGGGATCGACGACGTTCGGGTAGGTGCTCTTGATCGACGCGATGTACGCGCGCGCGGCCGCTTGGTCTGATTCCTTGGTGTTGATCCCGACGAACTGCACCCCTTGGGCCGCGAAAGCCGTAGAGACGACTTCGAGGCCGGGACCCTCGGCCCGACACGGCGGGCACCACGATGCCCAGAAGTTGAGCACTACCAACGAGTTCTGATGGTCGCCCAGCACGAACGGCTTGCCGTCGAATGTCGTGCCGGTCACCGGCGGCGCAGGCTTGCGATCGGCGGCGGCGACTCGGGTGATGGTCGCTTCACCAGCCGCTTCGCTCACTGCACCGGTGCTGGCTGCCGACGCGCACCCGGTCAGGGTCACCGCCAGCAGGGCGACGGCCACGACCAGGAGCCGCCGCCGAGGAGAACGGGTAGGGGGGTCGATCATCAGGCTCCCGACACCTGGCCGGCGCCGGGCAGCAGGGCGCGGGCAGGCTCGGAGTAGGCGACCGCGACGATCTCCGGGCCTGCGTAGGTGAACGAGGTGATGCTCGCCAGGCTGCACTGGCGGTTGCGTGGGTCGTGCCACAGGTGCAGGCCCTCGACGAACCGCCGGGTGATCCAGATCGGTGACTGGTGGCTCACCGCGACCGCTTCGTGGCCCTCGGCAGCGTCGCGCGCGTCAGCCAGCGCGGCCAGCACGCGCGTGGCCTGCTGCTGGTAGGGCTCGCCCCACGACGGCGTGAACGGGTTGCGCAGGCGTACCCAGTGCTTCGGGTGGCGCAGCGAGCCGTCGCCCACCCCGAACTTCATGCCCTGGAAGTAGTTGTCGGCCTCGATCAGGCGAGGGTCGGCGCTCACGTCGAGCCCCAGCGCCGCACCGATGGGCCCTGCCGTCTCCTGCGCCCGGTCGAGCGGGGACGCGACGACGTGCGTGATGTCGCGCTCGCGCAGCGACTCGGCGACGGTGTCAGCCATCTCCCGGCCCAGCTCGGACAGGTGGTATCCGGGCAGGCGGCCATAGAGGATGCCGTCCGGGTTGAAGACCTCGCCGTGCCGGACCAGGTGGACGACGGTCGTCGGTGGAGTGCTCACGCGCGCTCCTCAGCGGCTGCGGCGGCCTTGGCCGCGAACGGGACTGCGGCAAGGATCCGGTCGACCGCGACACTGTCGTGCGCAGCCGAGACGAACCACGCTTCGTACGCGGACGGCGGGAGGTAGACCCCGCGCGCCAGCATGGCGTGGAAGAACGGGCCGTAGCGGAACGCCTGCTGGGTGCGCGCCTGGTCATAGTCGCGCACGTCGGCATCGACGAAGAAGACGCTGAAGAGGTTCCCGGCGGTCTGCAGCCGGTGGGCCACGCCCTCGGTCGTCAGGGCCGCCGACACCGCCTGCCCTACGGTGTGCGCAACCGCGTCGAGGTGGGCGTACACCGCGTCGTCGAGCAGCCGCAGCGTGGTCACCCCAGCCAGGGTCGCCATCGGGTTCCCCGACAACGTTCCGGCCTGGTAGACCGGGCCGGCCGGTGCGAGCCGGGCCATCACGTCGGCCCGACCGCCGAAGGCAGCTGCCGGCAGTCCACCACCCATCACCTTGCCGAACGTGAGCAGGTCGGGCACGACCCCTTCGCGCCCGAACCAGCCGGAGCGGGTCACCCGGAAGCCGGTCATGACCTCGTCGCTGACGAACAGCGCCCCGTACCGGCGGCAGAGCTCGGCGAGCCCGGCGTTGAACCCGGGCAGCGGCGGCACGACGCCCATGTTGGCTGCAGCCGCCTCGGTGATGACGCACGCGACCTGGTCACCGAGCTCGGCGAAAGCGGCCTGCACGGCGCCCAGGTCGTTGTACGGGAGCACGATCGTGTCGGCGGCGCTGGCCCCGGTGACGCCGGGGGTGTCGGGCAGGCCCAAGGTGACCAGCCCACTGCCGGCGCTCGCCAGGAGCGCGTCGACGTGACCGTGGTAGCAGCCGGCGAACTTGATCACCTTGCTGCGCCCGGTGAATCCCCTGGTCAGCCGGATCGCGCTCATCGTGGCCTCGGTGCCGGACGACACGAAACGCACCTGCTCGACCGGTGCCACCCGCGCGACGATCTCCTCCGCCAGCTCCACCTCGGCCGGCCCGGGCGTCCCGAACGACCAGCCGGTGTCGACCCGGGCATGCAAGGCCTCGACCACGGCTGGGTGCTGGTGCCCGAGGATCATCGGCCCCCACGAGCCGACCAGGTCGACGTACTCGCGCCCGTCTGCGTCGGTGACGTATGGCCCCCGGCCCGAGGTCATGAAGCGAGGCGTGCCCCCGACTGCGCGGAAGGCGCGGACCGGTGAGTTGACGCCGCCGGGCGTGACCGCGAGCGCGCGGTCGAACAGGGCGGCCGAAGCCGGGGCGTCGTAGGGGAAGGTCACCGAAGGATTGTCTCAGTCCCAGCCGGTCGCCGGACCAGGGCCTTGCCGTATCAGCAGCTGCGGGAGGACTCTCTGGGAGTCATGGACATCGACCGCACCAAGCACGGCCTGACCGAGCTGCGGGTCCACGGGGTCTCCGGTACCCCGCCGTCGGCCATGCTGAAGCACCCCCAGGCCCTCGTCCGGCTGGTCGAGGGGAGCGACACTGCGGGCTTCTACCGGCGGTGGTACCCCGGCGGGACCACCGAAGACACCCCCGACCGCAGGCACCTCGAGGCGTACGGCTGGGGCGGGCTGACGTCCGGGCCGGCCAGTCGAGCCCTGTGGATGTTGCTCCTCCCGTTCACCTTGGTGAACCTGGCCCACTGGATGCTCCCTCAGCACCGCAAGAGCCGCCTCGGCGCGACGTCGGTCACGCTGCTGCGCCTGCTCGGGCTCTCGCTGACACTCACGATGATGCTCAGCGTCGCCGAGATGACGATGGACCTCGCGGCCTGGCAGTGCGCGGCGATGACCCCCTGCGCCAACCGGATGGGCCTGTTGAGCGGGGCGCACAGCTGGGCTCCGGGAGCCCGGGTCGCCGTCGGCGCGCTCTTCCCGGCTCTGCTGATCGGGCTGCTCTGGCGCCTGGGTCGGTCCGGCGCGAGCACCGACGCGCTGTCCGCCCCGCCACCGCCCTCGGTCGCGCTCGGCGAGGTCCCGCTCACCAAGGCGTCGTTCTGGCACCGCGACCTGTCGACCCGGCGGCTGCGCGCTGCCCACATCACGGCCTGGGCCAGCGGGTTGGCGATTCTGACCCTGGTCGCCCCGGCTCGGTACGGCGTCGGCGACCAGGCCCGACTCGCCGCGCGGCTGCTCCTCGGGGTCAACGCTGCCGTCCTGGCCGTGGCCATCGCGTTGGTGGCCAGCAGCCTGGCCACCGCTCGAGGCGGACCGAGCGCCCAGAACCTCGACGGCCCCGCGAACCAGCTCCGCAAGGTGTCGCTGGTGCTGCTGGCGGTCAGCATCGTGGCCACCGCCCGGATCGGCCTGGCCCTGCACGGGCCGTTCGCGCCGTCCTACCTGCCCGGCCTCCACGGCTTCGTCACAGCCATGCTGCTCAGCCAGGCCGTCCTCCTGGTCGGGGTAACCGTGTGCGTCGGCGCGCAGCGACCCTGGCAGGTCGGCGAGGAGCACGCGGGCTACCGGGTCGCCGCCGCCGGGTTCGGCGCGCCGCTGACCGCGATCCTCAGCTGGCTCGTGGCGGGAGCAGTGAGCACCGGACTCGGGCTCTGGCTGGCCCGTTTCCTCGGCCAGCCGGTCCCCACGACCAAGGAAGCGATCTCCGAGTACGAGGTGCTCGACCGGCTCGCCGCCGGCCACGGGCCGAGTTTTGCCGACAACGTCGCGGCGCTCACCGCCCCGCACCCGTTGATCCTGCCGCCGCCCTACTTCTGGGCCGGCACCGCCGCGGTCTTCGTGCTGATCACGTCGGTCATCGCGGCCGGAATCGTCGTCTGGCGGGTCCGGCTGCGCCCGGCTCAGCAGGTCCAGGACGTGCTCGACGAGCACCACCGGTTCGCGCCCCGCCCAGTCCCGGACCCTCCGTCCGAGGTGGCCCGCTGGGTTGTCGGGCGGCGCCGACTGGCCCGGATCACCGACTACGTCGACCGGATCCTCGCCGCGATCGCCGCGACCGCGTGCCTGGTGATGGTCTACGGGGCAGTCTCGTACCGCCTGAGCCCCCATCCGATGGAGACCGCCTCGCGATTCGTCCAGCTGTCGGTCCCGGGGATCGCGCTCATCGCGTCGTCGGCTGCGGGCATCGTCTCGCTGGCCTTCCTGGCCTTCCGCGACCCAGCCATCCGGCGATACGTGGGGATCATCTGGGACATCGCAACCTTCCTTCCCCGGGCCAACCACCCGCTCACCCCGCCCTGCTACGGGGAGCACGCCGTACCCCAGCTGATCGATCGGCTCCGCCAGCTGACGACGCAGGAGGGCGACGTGGTCGTCCTGTCCGGCCACAGCCAGGGCAGCGTGATCGCCGCGGCGGTGATGCTGCAGCTCGATCCGGCCACCGTGGCCCGCACCGGGCTGCTCACGTACGGCTCGCCGCTGCGGCGCCTGTACGCGCGGTTCTTCCCGGCCTACTTCGGCTGGGCGGCGATGGACGCGGTGCGGACCACGACAGCGCCGTGCTGGCGCAACCTGTGGGTACCGAGCGACCCGATCGGCGCCTGGCAGTTCGACCCGAGCAGCAAAGACGGGGTCGACCGTGCGCTCGACGACCCGGCGCACCTCGAGCTGACGCCGACCGGGGGCCATCCGGTCCTGGTCCTGCACTCCGGCTACTTCGAGCGGCCCGAGCTGGGCGAGAACACCGATCAGGTGGCCGCGTGCCGACTACCCCACTAGCCGGCTACCGCAGCAATCGGGCTGCCTCGGTGGCCCGCAGTAACCGGGCCGCCTCCGTCGCCCAATAGGTGATGACCGTGTCGGCACCAGCCCGGCGGATCGAGGTCAACGTCTCGAGCATCGCCCGCTCGCGTTCGAGCCAGCCGTTCGCAGCCGCCGCCTCGATCATGGCCAGCTCGCCTGAGACCTGGTACGCCACGACCGGGACCTCCACCGCGTCGCGCACCTGGCGGACGATGTCGAGGTAGGGCAGGGCCGGCTTCACCATCACCAGGTCGGCTCCTTCGTCCAGGTCCAGCTGCACCTCGCGCAACGCCTCCCGCGCGTTCGCCGGATCCATCTGGTACGAGCGGCGGTCGCCGAACGAGGGGGTCGACTCGGCGGCCTCGCGGAACGGGCCGTAGAAGGCGGAGGCGAACTTGGCGGCGTACGCGCAGATGGCGACGTCTTGGTGGTGCGCGGCGTCAAGGGCTGCGCGGATGGCCGCCACCTGGCCGTCCTGCATCCCGGACGGGGCCACCACGTGCGCGCCGGCAGCCGCTTGAGCGACGGCCACCGACGCGTACCGCTCGAGGGTCCGGTCGTTGTCGACCGTGACGTCCGCGCCGGTCTCGGTCAGCGGGCCGCAGTGGCCGTGGTCGGTGTACTCGCAAAGGCACAGGTCGGCCATCAGGACCAGTGCGCTCCCGACCTCTGCCGACAGGTCGCGCAGCGCCATCTGGACGATCCCGTCCGGGTCGTCGGCCTGCGATCCGACGGCGTCCTTGTGCTCGGGGATCCCGAACAGGATCACCCCCGCGACACCCGCCTCGGCAGCTTCAGCCGCGGCCCGGCGAAGCGAGCCGAGCGAGTGCTGGACGACCCCCGGCATCGCGGATACCGGGACCGGCTCGCTGAGACCCTCCTTGACGAACAGGGGGAGCACGAAGTCGGCCGGGTCGAGCCGGATCTCGCTGGTGAGCCGGCGGAGCGCTGGGGTCCGGCGCAACCGCCGCTGCCGGTTCTGCGGGAAGCTCATCGCTCGACCCTAGACCCGACGACGGGACGGGCGACGCAGGTGGCCCGCCTGCTAGTTTCCCGCCATGTCGACGACCGGAGGCGGGGGCGGGCCCGAGCACCGAACCCTTGCCGTCTCGACCTACCAGCACTGCTGGCAGCTGCTCGACGCCGATCGGACCCCCGAGCAGGACCGCGACCTCGTCGGCCTTGCGTTCACGTCGCGCTACCACTGGGGCTTCGTCGGAGGCAGCACCGAGCACGCCATCGCGGACTGGATGGTGAGAAG
>Ga0302299_10000413_pt1 | contig 22970 bp, 21 predicted proteins | sample III_Fen_N3_4_FD_198795 | JGI IMG/M metagenome (GOLD analysis project Ga0302299, IMG submission 198795) | Peat permafrost microbial communities from Stordalen Mire near Abisko, Sweden - III_Fen_N3_4 | ecosystem: Environmental > Terrestrial > Soil > Wetlands > Permafrost | place: Sweden: Abisko... | reverse complement strand
GCCGGCGTCGAACTGGCAACCGGCGCGGGCGACACCGGAGGGACCGACCCGACCGAACCAGGCCCGACCGAACCAGGGTCGACCGGCGGAACGGTGCCCGGCGGACCCGGCTTGCGCGGCGGCCAGGGCGCGGCGACCGGCTCAGCCGACTCGACTGGGCCGTCCGGGGCGAACGAGGGGGCGTCCACGGGCGGGACATCGAACCGGGGCGGCCCGGTCGGTGGGCTGGTGAACCGGGGCGGGCCGGGCGGAGGGCCGGGCGGAGGGCCGGGCGGCGGATGTGGGGAGTCGACGTGCAGAGAGGGCGCCAGAGCGCCGCCGGGTGGCGGCGCCCACGGCGAGACCGGCGGACCGGTGGGTGGCGGAGCCCACGGGGCGACGGGCGCAGCCGTCGGAGGCGGCGGCTGCCCATACATCGCCTGCTGGCCGTAGCCCGGCTGCAGGCCGTACCCCGGCTGCTGGCCGTAGACCGGCGAGGGCGCCCCTCCCCAGCCCGTCGGGGTGACCGCCGCGCCGTGGCGAGCCTGGTAGGCCGAGGCCACGCACACCAGGAACAGCTCGGGGGGCAGGTTCGACGGCGGGGTGTGGCGCAGCTCGAGCGCGGTGGCGTTGGCCAGCTTTACCGCCAGCGCGCCCCTCGACTCCTGGGTCAGGTCGAGCACCCGCATGAGGAAGGTGCGGATCACGCCGTACTGGTCGCTGGTGAGCACCGAGACGTCGATGGAGGCGACGTAGTCGGCGTAGCCGTAGGGGGCGGGGAAGCTCATCGCCGTCGCCCCCGTCGAGGTCGCCGATCGCTCCCGCAACACCAGCGTGCCGCCGACCAGGTCGCCGAGTCGCTGGTTGTCGGGCGTGAGGATGGTGACGAGGACGGCCACCGAACCGAACGTCATCCAGAGCTCGAACACGCCGATGATGGCCCGCGTGGCCGATTGGCGGACCCGCACCGGTCCCCCCTCGACGGTGACGACGCGCAGGCCGAGCGCAGCCATTCCCAGGGTGCGCCCGCTCCAGAGGCTCTCCATGGCCAGCGGATACCCGATGATCACCACCAGGGTGAGGATCAACACGATGATCACCGCGACCGTGCCGGCACCCCCGCCGACCGCGCCGGCAAGGAAGAACGCGGCCATCCCCAACGCGGCCAGGACGCTGAGCTGGATCATGACGTCGAGCAGCACGGCGGCGGTTCGGGACCCGACCCCGGCCGTATCGAACTCGAGCAGGACGGCTTCGGGAGTGACGATGCCGCTCGGCTGCTGGAGGCTCACGCTGCACTACCGTAACGGCGGCGTGGACATCGACCGATACATCGCCCGCAACCAGCCGACCTGGTTCCGGTTGGCCGACCTCACCGGTCGGGCCCGGCGCCGGGTGGCGAGCCTGTCGCCGGCCGAGCTCGACGAGCTGATCCAGCTCTACCAGCGGACGTCGGCGCACCTGTCCTACGCCCGCACCTACTTCCACGATCAGGCCCTCACGACCCGGCTGACCCGGCTGGTCGCCGATGCCGCCGGCGTCATCTACGGCAAGCGGGCCCGACGCTCGCGCTCGGTGCGCACGTTCTTCGCCATCACCTTCCCCGCCGCGCTGTGGGATTCCCGCCGGTTCATCCTCATCGGCGTCGCCCTTTTCTTCGTGCCGGCCATCGTGGTGGGGGCCTGGCTCGTGCACGACCAGCAGGCTCTCGACGCGTCGGCAACCCCCGCCGAACGCCAGGAGTACGCCGACCAGCGGTTCGAGCAGTACTACTCCGAGAACCCCCATGCGCTGTTCTTCACCAAGGTCACGACCAACAACATCATGGTGTCGTTCCTGGCCTTCGCCGGCGGCGCCGCGGGCTGCGTGTTCGGTGCCTTCCTGCTGGTCACCAACGGCGTCGGGCTGGGACAGGCCTCGGCGTGGATGATCACCGAGGGCGACGGCCTGCGGTTCTTCGGGCTGATCCTGCCCCACGGGCTGCTCGAGCTGAGCGCGATCTGCATCGCCGGCGGCACCGGTCTGCGCGTCGGCTGGTCCCTCATCGCGCCCGGAGACCAACCGAGACTCGCGGCGATCACCGATCAGGGTCGCCGGGCCATCACCGTCGTCATCGGCCTGATCACCATGTTCATCGCCGCCGGCAGCATCGAGGGCTTCGTCACCGGCAGCGGGTTGCCCCCATGGGCGCGGGTGCTCATCGGGGTCGTGGCCTGGGTGGCGTTCATGACCTACCTCGTCGTGCAGGGTCGGGCCGCCGCCGCCCGTGGCTTCACCGGCGCGATGGGCGAGGTCGAGCGCGAAGCCGACCGCATCGCCGCCGCCACCCTCGACCCCTCCCTGGTCTGACCGACCAGCCTGCCAGTCCGACCACCCAGCCAGCCCGGTCAGTCGGTCAGTCGGTCAGTCAGTCGGTCAGCCAGTCAGTCAGGCGGCCAGCAGAAGAGGCCGATGGTGGCCGTCGTCGCGGTCATGGCCAGATCGGCATCGAACAGGCCCCGGCGCACGAGCTCACCGAACAGCTCGGCACCGCCGATGGCCTCGGTGGGGATGGCCACGCTCTCCTCACCCAGGTCGGTGAACACGTAGATCCCGTCGGAGGTCGTGGGATCCTCCGCCTTGAAGCACACCCGCACGATGGCCTCCCACGGGATGTCGACCGTCCAGCTGTCCTGGCCCGGCGGCCGCACCGACAGGTGGATCGATTCGTCCTCGCACGTCACCCTGAACCAGTCGATCGTCACCGCTGGATCATCGCACGGAGCTCGGTCACAGGCGGCCGGTGGCCTTGACCTTGAGGTAGGCATCGGCGAGCAGGGGGGCGAGCTTGCCGGGCGGGGCGTCGACGACGGTGGCGCCGAGGCCGCGGAGGCGGGCGGTCGTGCGGCGCCGCTCGTCGAGCGCCGCGACCGCGGCCGCCTTGCGATAGGCGCCGGCGCCGTCGGTCGGGGTGGTGACGGCCCAACGCACGACGTCGGGGTCCTGCACGGCGGCGACGACCACGAGGTGGTTGCGGCTGATGAGCGGCAGGGCCGGCAGCAGCGTCTCCCCCACGGCCTGCTCGACCAGGTCGGTGAAGACCACGAGCATGGCCCGGCGACGGAAGCGGGCCAGGGTGGTGGCGAAGGCGCCGAGGTAGTCGCTCTCGGCCAGCACCGGCTCGAGCTGGTACATCGCCTCGGTGACCAACCCCAGTTGGTTGCGGCCGTGGCCGGGGGCGACGACGGCGCGCACCTCGCGGTCGAACACCACCAGCCCGGCCCGGTCACCGAGGCGAGTGGCCACCGCGGTCATCATCATCACCGCGTCCATGGCGTGCTCGACCCGGGGCACGTCGTCGACCCGGCCGGCCATCACCCGGCCGTTGTCGAGCAGGCTGATCACGGTCTGGTTCCGCTCGGCCCGGTAGGTGCGCACGATGGCCTTGCCGAGCCTGGCGGTGGCCGACCAGTCGATGCGGCGGAACTCGTCGTCCACCGAGTACTCCCGCAGCTGATCGAACTCCGTGCCGCCGCCGCGACCCTGGGCCGAGCGCAGGCCGACCTCGAGGATCCGGGCCCGGTTGATGCGCAACTCGGCCTCGTCGCGCGACCGGAACGGCGGGTAGACCCGCAGCACCGATCGATGCTGGCGGGCCGCCTGACGCGAGGCCAGGCCCAGGGGCCCGTCGACGCGCACCGTCAGGGTGGCGATCACGAACCGGCCGCGCCGGGTCGGCTGGATCCGCGTGCGCACCACCGCGCTGCCGGCCGCCGGCACCGTGACCCGCGCCCGACGTGTGGCGGCACCGAGCGACGGGGCCAACTCGTCGGAGAACGCCAGGTGCTGGGTCCGCCCGGTGGGGTTGGCCACCTCCCACAAGACCTCGCCCACGGCGCCCAGCCCGATCACCTCGGGTAGGTCCCGCTCGATGGTGATCACCCCGGGTCGGGTGGCCAACGCCCAGTCGACCAGCGCCAACACGGCGAGGGCCCCCACCACCACGAAGAACCCGACGACGCGGTCGAGCGCCACGACGACGACCGCCGCGACCAGGGCGACCAGCGCCAGGCGTCGGGTGGGGATGGGCACGGGGGATGCTCGCTCTCGTCGCCGGCGTCGCTACCGGGGCACCGGCACGGCGGCGAGGATGCCGTCGAGCACCCCGTCGGTGGTGGCCCCTTCGAGCTCGAGCTCGGGCCGTAGCAGGATCCGGTGGCGCAGCGCCGGCTTGACCACGGCCTTCACCTCGTCGGGCGTCACGTAGTCGCGCCCGGCCAGCCAGGCCCAGGCCTTGGCCGCGTGCAACAGGGCGGTGGCGCCGCGGGGCGACACGCCGAGCACCACCGACGGCGACTCCCTCGTGGCTCGCACCAGCGCCACGACGTAGGCCTGCACCGGCGCTTCCATCCGCAGTCGGTCGACCTGCAGGCGGGCGGCGGCGAGGTCGGCGGCGTTGGCCACCGGGCGCACCCCCGACGCGATCACGTCGTGGGGATCGAGGCCCTGGTCGTGACGGGCCAGCATCTCCTGCTCCTGCTCGAAGGTCGGGTAGCCGACCTGGAGCTTGAACAGGAACCGGTCGAGCTGGGCCTCGGGCAGCGGATAGGTGCCCTCGTACTCGACCGGGTTCTGGGTGGCCACCACGATGAACGGATCGGGCAGCGGGTGGGCCACGCCCTCGATCGACACCTGGCGCTCCTCCATCGCCTCGAGCAGCGCGGCCTGCGTCTTCGGGGGTGTCCGGTTGATCTCGTCGGCGAGCAGGAGGTTGGTGAAGACCGGCCCTTCCCGGAAGCGGAACGTGCTCTCCTTCGGCTCGAAGATCACCTGCCCGATGACGTCGGAGGGCATGAGGTCGGGGGTGAACTGCAGGCGCTTCGAGTCGAGGTCGAGGGCGGCGGCCATGGCCTTCACGAGCAGCGTCTTGGCCGTGCCCGGCACGCCCTCGAGCAGCACGTGTCCCCGGACGAGCAGCGCGGCGACGAGGCCCGACAGCGTCCCCTCCTGGCCGACCACGACCTTGCCGATCTCGGTCCGTAGGGCGAGGATCGGCCCGCGGGGGTCACGCCCGGGTTCCGAGCTGGCCGCGAGGCCCGCCGATGGATCTGGTTGAGCCGGTGGATCAGGGGGCAGTGCCATGGAGGACCTCCGTGCGGATGCGATCGATGTCTCGGGCGAGATCGAGGAGCTCGTCCTCGGTGCGGATGGGCACGTCCGTGACGGCTCGGGCCACCACGTCGCGATCGACGCCGCTGCGCGCCGAGGTGACCTCGGCGATCACGTCGGCGCTCGACGTCGGGGGCAGGCCCAGCCGCTCGGCCAGCCTGCGCCGCAGGTCGGCCCGCAGGAGCCGAGCCGCCCGATCGGGGTCGTGGGTCTGTTGCATGAGGTTGCCGACCGCACCCACCAGCTCGGAGCCGCCGATCTGCACGAGCTGAGGTTCGAGCACCGGCTTGCCCAGACGGCGCCCCCGCCACCAGGCGTAGAGCAGGAAGGCGATCACGACCTGCACCAGAGCGAGCCGCACCCCGGTCGGAATGAGATGACCGAAGCCGCGGCTCCGGGCCGCGCCGTCGGGGGTCATGCCGTAGAGCACGGCCACCGACGTGCCCTCGCGGGGCGCCATCAGGGCCACGGCCAGCGCCGCGTTGCTCTCGAGGCCGAGGTTCTGGTTGGTGAACATCGACGAGCTGCCGATCGACACGATGTGGCCCTCGCCGGTGGGCGCATCGACCACGAACGCGCCCGAGTCCCGGGTGAAGCACCCGTCACCAGGCGACGGCACGTCGTAGACCACCCCACCCGCTGGTTGGACCCGATCGATGCCGGCGAGGGCCCCGATCGTGCAGGTGCCGGGCGAGAGCGCATCGTTGATCACCGCGAACAGCGAGGTGGACGACACCGGCGTGGCGCTGAACGACGACCGGGGGTCGGCCACGACCAGGGTGCCGCCGGCCTCGACCCACCGCTGCAGCTCATCGGTCATGGCCTGCGACGTGCTGTCGGCGAGCAGCACCGCGACATCGGTGGACGCGGTCGGGGTCGAGTCCCGCACGTCGACCTGGGCACCCGACCCCTCGAGCAGCTCGACCAGCGCCTTGGTGCCGTTGGCCTCGGTCGAGTCCGGGTCGAGGGACCGGCCCCCGACGGTCGGCGCTCCCGCCACGACGGCCACCAGCATCAGACCGACACCGATGACGATCCACAGCACGATCCGGGTCCCCGACCCCGACCCTGACCCTGGCCCCGACGGGCCCGGGCGTGCCGCGGTCATCGCACCAGCTCGTCAGACAGGTCGGGATCGGAAGCGGCCGAGCCCTTGACCGGCTTGCCCGCCCGGTCGACCACCACGGCGGCCAGCTCCTGGAACCGGGCGTTCTCCTCGGGTCCGGTGGGCCGATCGCCGTACCAGGCCCGCTCGAACAGCTCCGACGCCCCGGCGAACTCGGCGGCGGCGGCCGGGAGGGCGACCGCCACGTCGGCGCGATACTCGCCGGTGGTGTGGCCGGCCAGGTCGCGCACCACGCGTCGGGCCACGAGATCCGCGACCAGGGCCCGGTAGCGGCAGCGCAGCGCGGCCTTCCACTCCCCTCGTGCCTCGCACGCCTCGGCTTCGCGACGCCACTCGATCGGTGAGCGGCGCACCTCGACCTGCATCTCGGGACCGGACCGGATCGGTTCAGCCTGCACGGTGCGGGCCACACGGAACACGATCAGCGCCACCACCGTGAGCACGACCGCGAGGATCGCCCAGGACACGGCCGCGCCCGAGCCGCCGGTGAACAGCCCGGCCAGCACCGTGCCGACCTCGTCACCGAGCCAGGTGAGGATCCGTTGGAAGACCCCCGGCTGGGCCCGCTGGAACTCCTGGCGCCCGAGGATGTCATCGGCCTTCTGGTCGCTCGTCGACGGGTCCTGGTCGGGCACCGGCAGTTCCCCGGCGAGCCGAGCAGGCGCTGACACCGCCTCGGCGCGACCCTCTCCTGACGGCGTCGCGCCCGCCGCCCCACTACCGGACATGACCCCGAAGAGGGCGCCGAGCACGAGGGCGACGGCCAGCAGGCCAGCTCGACCCAGGTTCAGCGGCCGACCCCGGTCCACGAGACGACCCGGGTTCATGCGACGACGCGGGTCTTCAGCGGGCACGGGCGAAGGCGTCGGCGGCCTCGAGCTCGATGTCGAGGCCTTCGGTGCGGATGCGCAGATCGAGGTAGAGCAGCACCGACATCGACACCAGGGCGGTGGTGACGATCATCGAGACGCCGGTGCTGATCGCCGCGGTGGTGATCCAGTCGAACGGCGACGGGAGCAGGCCGGCGAAGTAGGTCGGCACGCCGGCGAGCAGGTTGGTGAGCAGCCCCGAGCCCAGCACCGCGAGCAGCACGACCAGGATGCAGAACCAGAACCGGCGAGCGATCAGGCGCCACGAGCGACGGGCCGCGGCGACGGGGCCGATCCCTTCGACCACGAGCGCCGGAGCCGTCAGCGAGAACAGGGTCACCGGCAGGATGACCCCCACGTAGCAGCCGACGAGGCCCAGCATCTTGAGCGGCAACAGCATCAGGAAGGCCGCCACGAGGGCGGGTGTCCGGCGGAACGCGGCGCCGAGGGCCTCGCCCGCCGTCATGTCCCCGCCGGCGTACCAGGCCGAGACGAGCCGGCCGATGGCCCCGCCCAGGAAGAAGAGCGACACCGCCAACAAGGCCAGCGCGCCGTAGGACGCCAGCACCTGGCTGTCGCTGACCGGCGTGCTCTGCCCGGTGTTGAGGGCGTTGGTGAAGTTGTCGATCGACGCGCTCACCGAGACGTCGCGCTGGGCGAAGGCGGCGATCAGGTGCACCGGGACGAGGATCACGGCGGCGATCGTGAACACCGTGCGAGGTCGGGACTTCATCACCGCGAACGACCCGTCGAGCAGATCGGACAGCGTCATCGGTCGCAGCGGAACCGGGAGGCGCGGGGGCGAGCCATGGGCCCGGGCCCCCGAGCGGGTGGGTTCGCTGTCCTCGGTCGGGTCGGGGCGGGAGGGACCACGCCCGGGGGTCGCCGACCCGCTACCACCGCTCGCGCTCGGCGACGCGCTGTCGGGAGCGGCCCAGCCCTGTTGTTCCACGAACGTCGTCCTTCCGTCCCGCTCGCCCCGCATCGGGGCCGACGGCACCGAGGACGAGCGCCCATTGTTACCCGCTGGCCCACCTGGTCGGTGCGCGTCGTGGCCTCAGGGCGGGTAGACCCAGAGCTCGAGGACGACCATCCGGCTCCTCGGGCCATCCACCGGCATCACCTCGATGGGCCCGGAGACCCCGTCGGGCAGATCCACGACCAGCATGGCCGCTGAGGGGTTCGACGCCGATCGGGTGACCGCGCCGGGCGGCAGGGTGATCGGGCCATCGGGGCCCACGGCTCGAACGATGACCGGTGTCTGGGGGACCGCACCGAGCACGAGCACCAGTGCGCCCCCGGTGGTTCCCTCGTCGGGCACCACCTCGAGGGCGAGCCCGGGCTTGAGCCGGGTCGGGGGGTCGGTCCACCCCGAGCGGCCGTCGGTCAGTTCGGGCGCGGGCGTACCGGCGACCGACGCGCTCACGACGTGGTTGTCGAGCGGTGGGGCGCTCAGCACTCGGATCCGGCGGGGTGGCGTGGAGCCCCGCTGCTGGGCGAGGTCCATCTCGACGACCCGATCCGAGGCCGCCGCCAGCTGGGCGTCGGCAGGATCGCCGTCATGGCCGATGACCCACGAGACCACGGCGACGCGACCCTCAGCGAAGGCCTTGGGGTCGAACACGAGGGCCAGCGGGTGGTCGGCGTCGAGGTAGCCGTCGAGGTTCGAGCTGTTCGGGGTCCGAAAGCAGGCGAAGCAGCCCGCGGTCGCGTCGTACACCGCGGTGCCGGCGGGAAAGGTCGCCTCGATGAACTCGGCCGCGCCCTTCCAGTTCTCGATCGGCACGTAGGAGAACGACTCGGCCGCGGTCCACGATGCGCTGCCGACGACGAACGCCACCGCGGCGAACACGGCCAACAGCCCGGCTCGCAACTCGGGTCGGCGCACGCCCCGGACGAGTCCGGCCATCGACGCCAGGCCGGCGACGGCCATCGGCACCGCCGCGAACGCGGTCGTGCGGGCCGGCGTCGTGGCCATGATCAGGCACAGTGCGAAGAAGGCCACGACCGACCCCACGAGGACCCGGCTGAGCTGGCGGATCGGCGTCGGGACCCAACGGCCGATCGGCACCATGGCGACCACGGTCGCGACCGTCACCGCACCCCAGAGCACCAGCGGCAGCCAACTGGTGCGCTCGTCGAGCAGATAGGTCCGCACGGTGTAGATGACATCGGACATGGACGTGAACTGCTCGCCGAAGGCGCCGGCGTACCGGCTGGCCTGATCGAGCACGTCGCCGATGATCGGCAGGTAGACGACGACGACGCCGACGAGCGCGCCGAGCCCGACGAGCAGCACCTGGCGGGTCCGGCTGGTCACGAGCACCAGCACCCAGAGCGGACCGGCGAACAGGACGAACACCGGGATGGTCCAGGCCCCGAGGACCGTGGCGATCGCGATGGCGACGAGCCAACGCCGCCGGCCGTCTTCGAAGAAGCGCCACACCCAGAGCGACGAGGCGAGGGCGAAGAAGCCGAGCAGCCCGTACCCGCGAGCCCCGAGCGTGAGGTTGAGCCACGCCGCGTTGCCCGCGAACACCGCGAACAGGACGGCGCCGGCGAGGAAGTAGCGCCGACGGAAGAACTCGTAGAGGCCCAGCCCCTGCATGGCGAGGATGGCGGCGATCGACCAGAACCGGGCGCGGAGCGCGTTGCCGTTGGACACCCCTGGGGTCAGCGAGTTGAGCAGGTTGAAGAACACGTGGTTGTTGGCGGCCCGATAGGACGTGATCGTCGTGAGCGGCCCGCGTGAGCTGTAGAAGCGGATCGAGTGCAGCTCGTCGCCCCACAGCGATGCCGTCGCCTGCGCGTGGACGAACGCCGCCAGATAGCGGCCCGACGCGACGATGAGCACCAGGCTGATCGCCAGCTCGATCTGCGCCCAGCGATCGAGCGGTCCCGGGCGATCGAGAGGTTCCGGGCGATCGCGCCGCGCCCGACGCGCCGAACCGCGGCCATCGGCCGCGGTCGGGGATCCGACCGCGGGCTCGTGCCGATCCCCGGGGTCGCCCAGACCCAGTCCGTCCGTCGCCGGAGTGGTCACTGCCGGACATCTTGGCGGCCTGCCGCTCTGCGTGCCGAGATTTCGGCCGGTCGACCAGACTGGCCCGGTGGACGGCTTCTCGGCATCGACCTACGGGGACGGCTTCGCCGATGTGTACGACCGCTGGTATCCCGAGGTCACCGACACCGCCGCCTGCGTGGCGCTCATCGCCGAGTTGGCCAGGTCCGCCGCCGACGGGCGGCAGGTGCTGGAGCTCGGCATCGGCACCGGGCGACTGGCGCTGCCCCTCTCCGCACGCGGTCTCGACGTCACCGGCATCGACGCCTCGACCGAGATGCTCGACGCGCTGGCGGCCAAGCCCGGGGCCGACCGACTGACCGTCCTCGTCGGGGACATGGCGGATGCCGCTGATCTCCTGGCACCACCGACGGCCGCGGGTGACGGCTTCGCCGTGGCCTTCGCCGCCTACAACACGCTGTTCAACCTGCCGACCGCGGAGGCCCAGAGCCGGTGCCTGCGCGGTGTGGCGGAACGGCTGGCCCCCGATGGCCACCTGGTGGTCGAGGGGTTCGTGCCCACCGACGACCCGACGGCCCGGCGCGATGACGTCGCCGTCAGCCGCATCGACTCCACCGAGCTCGTCCTCTCGGCAACCCTGCACGACCCCGATGCCCAGACCATCACCGGCCAACACGTCCAGATCACCGAGGGCAACATCCGGCTGCGACCCTGGCTCGTCCGCTACCTGTGGCCCGACCAGCTCGACGCGTTGGCCGCGGCCGCGGCGCTCGAGCTCGAGCATCGGTGGTCCGACTGGGAGCGCACCCCGTTCGATGACACGAGTCCCGTGCACGTCTCCGTCTACCGTCGGACGTCGTGAGCCAACTCCGACTCAACCCGCTCAACGGCCGATGGGTCACCGTGGCCGCCGAGCGGGCCACCCGACCGGCGGACTTCGCACCGCGGCGCCTGCCGGTCGAGACGGGCCCGAGCCGCCCGTGCCCGTTCTGCCCGGGCAACGAGGAGGCCACCCCGCCGGCGCTCGAGACCTACGGCCGAGACGGGTCCTGGCAGGTCCGGGTCGTGCCCAACCTCTATCCGGCGTTCTCCGGCGACGGCGAGATGGAGGTCACCCGCATCGGGCCGGTCTTCGTGCAGGCCCCGGCCAACGGGATCCACGAGGTGCTGGTGCTCACCCCCGAGCACCACGCCGGGTGGGCCCAGCTCGACGACATGGGCTCCGGGCTGGTCATGGCGGCCATCCGCGATCGACTCGAGGACCACAGTCGCGATTCGATCGTCCGGTACACCCAGACGATCGTGAACCACGGACGCGAGGCCGGGGCGTCACTCGAACATCCCCATGGCCAGTTGCTCGGCATCCCGTTCGTGCCCGACGAGTTGCAGACCGAGCTCGACGGCTTCCGCCGCTTCGCGGCCACCGACGGCAACCGGCTCGGTGCCGACCTCGAGCCGGTGCAGTCCGACGAGTGCCTGCTCTGCCGGCTCGTCGAGATCGAGCGCGAGGCCGGCCATCGCACCGTCATCGAGGGGGACCGGGTCGTCGTGGTGTGCCCGTTCTGGAGCGGGTCGCCCTACGAGATGCTGGTCGTGCCCACCGACCACGAGGGCCATCTCGATCGAGCCATGCCTCCGGACCTGGTCGCCGTCGGTCGGGCCCTACGCGACGCGCTGAGCCGCTTGCAGGCCCTGGTCGGTGACGTCGCCTACAACGTCGTGTTCCACACCGCGCCGCACCACGACGATTCGCTGTTCCACTGGCACGCCCACGTGGTGCCGCGCCTGTCGAGCGTCGCCGGGTTCGAGCAGGGCACCGGTGTGCTGATCAACATCGTCGCCCCCGAGGACGCGGCTGCCCAACTGCGCTCCCCCTGAGGGGGGCGCCCTTCCTGACCCGTGCGGGGTTCGGCTCACGGGGTCAGAGATCGCGGGGCCAGAGATCGCCCGGTCGGAGACGGGTGGCGGTGGCCTCGTCGGCGTAGCCGGCCCAGGCCACGCTCGTGTCGGTGTCGAGCGGGATGTCGAGCGGACCGGGCGGCAGCGCCTCGACGACCGCGCCGGCAGCCCGGGCCACCACCAGCGCGGCCAGGTCATAGGGATGGGCGGCCAGGCTGCCGGCGTGCAACAGGGGCCTCGGGTCGAACACGGCCCGATCGGCGCCCGACGCCAGGCCCATCATCGCCCCACCGGTGCAGGGGACCAGGTCGTCGTAGACCTCGAGGCCGGCCAGGTGCCCGTCGGCCCACGCCCCGATCGGGCCGTGACCACCGGGCAGCAACCGCACGACCGTGACGAAGCTGCGGTCGAGCGGTCGGCCGGTCTGCGGTCGCAGCTGCACCGGCATCGGCGGACCGCCACCGACGAGGTCGTCGTCCTCGGCCACCAACCGATGCCGAGCCCCGAACCCTGGCTCTGACCCTCGCTCGGACGACACCGTCGTCGTGGCCCACGCCACCAGGCCGACTGCGGCGCGCACCGTGGGGATCTCCACCGCCGCGCCCACCTCGAGCTGCTCGAGGGTCGTCGCGTCCCGACCGGCGCCCAGGAGCACCCAGGCGCTGCGCTTGCCGGCGAGGTAGGGGCGGGTGCCGTCGACGGGGTCGGCGAGGTAGCGCCACGGTCCGGGGGCGCCGTCGGGTCCCGCGGGGCCTATCGGAACCGGATCGTCGTAGCCCTCGAGCACGACCGTCCCCGGCCACCGCTCCCCCACCCGGGCCAGCTCGGCGAGCAGCACCTGATCGGCGCGGTCGTCGACGCCGAACACGTCATCGCCGCCCTCGGTGCGCACGACCTCGTGGTCGCGCCCGACCCGACCCGATCGCACGACGTCGCGCACGACCCGCCCGGCCGCGGCGAGCGCGGCGGCCAGGTCGAGCAGGTCGTCGTCGCGATCATCCCGGTCCTCCTCGTCGTGAGAAGTGGCGCTCGATACGTCATGGGGCACGCCCTGTTCGTAGCATGCGCCGGTGAGCTCCATCCGGGTCAGCACGGTGATCGATGCCACCCCGGCCGACGTGTGGCGGGTGGTCGAGGACGTCGGTTCGCACGTCGACTGGATGCACGACGCGGTGGCGATCCGCTTCACCTCCCGCCGGCAGTCGGGCGTGGGCACCACCTTCGATTGCGACACCAGGGTCGGTCCGTTCCGCCTCACCGACCAGATGGAGATCACCAGGTGGCGACCACGTCGGGCCATGGGCGTGCGTCACGTCGGCCTGGTCACCGGCACCGGTGTGTTCACCATGAAGCCTCTCCGCGGTGGTCGCACCCGCTTCACGTGGAAGGAGCGGTTGCGCTTCCCCTGGTGGATGGGCGGCCCGTTCGGCGCCGCGGTGGGCGGCGAGGTGCTCCGCCTGATCTGGGGTCGCAACCTGCGCAACCTCAAGCGCATCGTCGAAGCCGGCTGAATCCACCGGTTTCGACCCCCGCTCTCGTTCGCTCAGCGCGCAACATCGGCGCCGAAACCGGTGGTGGTCGGTCAGAACTTGATGACGGGCACGCCGTTGGCGAGGAACGAGTTGGCGGCCCAGATGCCACCGAGCAGGAACGCCACCGAGAAGGCCACGGCCACCGCGACGCCGGCCCACTGCGTGCGCACCCGCTTGTCGATCTCGAACATGGCGTAGCCGACGACCGCCCCGCCGATGAGCCCGCCGATGTGGCCGGCCTTCGAGATGCCGGGGAGGGCGAAGGTGATCAACAGGTTGATGATGATGAGGCCGCCGAGCCCCGACTGCATGATGTTGATGCCCCGGTCGCGCTGGTAGGCGAACATCGCCCCGAACAGGCCGAAGATCGCGCCCGACGCGCCGACGGTGATGATGTCGGGGTTGTAGAGCATCACCGCGAAGCTGCCGGCCAACATGGCGGCCACGTAGAGCGACAGGTAGCGCCAGTGGCCGAGCACCCGCTCGAGCTGGTTCCCCACCAGCCACAGCACCAGCATGTTCATGCCGATGTGGATGATGCCGGCGTGCAGGAACGCCCCGGTGATCAACCGGTACCACTCGCCGCTCGCCACGCCGATCACCGGCGAGACCCGGGTGAGCTGACCGGCTCCGAGCAGCCCGTAGTCGAGCTCGCCGGTGCCGCCGCCGCCCTGGATCGTGGCGCCCTTGGCGACGAGGAAGACGAAGGCCAACACGTTGAGGCCGATGAGCACCTGGGTGACGATCGGTTGCACGTCGAGCGACCGGGTCGTGATGATCGGGCTGCGCTTGGCCGCGTCCTTGGTGCACTCGGGGCAGTGGAAGCCGACCGACGCCTGCACCATGCAAGTGGGGCAGATCGGGCGGTCGCAGCGCTGGCACGACACGCCGGCCCGTCGGTCGGGGTGTCGATAGCAGGTGGTGACCTGGGAGCCTTCGAGCGGTTGGGTCATCGGGACAAGAACCTACCGGCGCACGTCGCGTCCCCCGCCGCGGCCCGTTGCCCGGTGGGGCGTCAGCGGCCGGTGAAGGTGGCCTGGCCCGGGCCGTGCTCGAGGAACGAGGCCACCCCGATCTGGCTGTCCTCGGTGCGGAACACCTCGACGAAGGCCTCCTGCTCGATCTGGAGCCCCGCGTCCAGGTCGGTCTGCAGGCCGGCATCGATGGCGTGCTTGGCCAGGCCCTGGGCGGCCACGGCCCCGCCGGCCAGCTCGGCGGCGTACGTGAGGGCGGCGTCGAGGAGCTCAGCAGGCTCGACCACCCGATCGACGAGCCCGAAGGCCAATGCCTCCTCGGCACCGACCTGCCGTCCGCTCAGGATCATGTCCTTGGCCCGGCTCGGGCCCACCAGTCGGGTGAGGCGCTGGGTGCCGCCACCACCGGGGATGATGCCGAGCAGGATCTCGGGCTGGCCGAACTTGGCCCGACTCGACGCGAAGCGCATGTCGCACGCGAGGGCCAGCTCGCAGCCGCCGCCGAGGGCATAGCCGCTGACCGCGGCGATGACCATGCGGGGAATGGCCGCGACGGCATCGAGCGCCTCCACGAACAGACCGCCGATGCGTGCCGCCTCGACGGGGCCCCCGAACTCGGTGATCTCGGCGCCGGCCGCGAAGATGCGGTCGCCGCCGGTGTCCACGACGGCCCCCGGCGGATCGGCGCGGAGGCCTTCGGCCGCGGCACGCAACTCGACGAGCAGCGCGCTCGACAGCGCGTTGACCTTCGGGTGGTTGAGCGTGATCACCGCCACCCCGTCGTCGCGCCGATCGACCAGCACGAGCCCGTCGGAACGGTCGGCACCTGCCGGATCGCCTGAAGCCTGTTCGTCAGCCATGACCGGGAAGCTACCCGGTCGCTTCGCCCCACCGGAGACCGTCGCCGACGAGCCTCAGTGAGCCATGCCTCGTCATAGCTCCGAACCGCCGTGCGGCCTAGTGTCCTCCGACGCCGACGTCACCACACGAGCAATGGCCCGCACCACCGATGCACCGCCTCGTCGGCCGCACCCGACCACCAAGGAGCACGAGATGCTGAAGGAATTCAAGGAGTTCATCACCAAGGGCAACGTCCTCGACCTGGCCGTGGCCGTGGTCATCGGCGCCGCGTTCACCCTGGTCGTGAACTCGCTGGTGAAGGACGTGCTGATGCCGCTCATCGCCGCCATCGTCGGCCAGCCCGACTTCAGCGACCTCTCGCTCGGCGTCGGTGATTCCCAGGTGCTGTACGGGAACTTCCTGACCGCGCTGATCAACTTCCTCATCGTCGCCGCGGCCATGTTCCTCATCATCAAGGTGATCACCTCGCTGCAGAAGCTGCGCAAGCCCAGCGCCGTCGAAGAGGCCGAGGCCACCGAGATCGAGCTGCTCACCGAGATCCGCGACGCCCTGATCTCCCGCAGCGAGCCCTGAGCGCCCTACCCGCCGGGGTCGGTTGCCCCGTCGAGCAGGCGATCGGCAGCTGACCACGGGTCGAGGCGGCGACCGACCACCTCGGCCCCGACGGCGTCGTAGCCGTCGCCGGTGGCGATGCGCCCGACGCGCTCGGCCAGTCGGGCGGCCACGACCCGATCGAGCTCGGTGAGCAGGCGGCTGGCCCGCCGGGTGGCCAGGACCCCCGAACTGTCGAGGTGGCGGCGATGGCGCTCCAGCTCGAGCCACAGGGCGGCCACGCCGACGCCGCTGGTGGCCACCGTGTCGAGGATCGGCGGTTGCCAACCGTCGCCGGCCGACGCCGAGAGGCCGAGCATCTGCTGGAGGTCGCGGCGGGTGTCCGCGGCACCCGGTCGGTCGGCCTTGTTGATGACGAACACGTCGGCGATCTCCATGAGCCCGGCCTTGTTGGCCTGCACGGCGTCGCCCCATCCCGGGTTGACCACGACGACGGTGGTGTCGGCCTCGCCAGCCACCTCGACCTCGACCTGACCGACGCCCACGGTCTCGATGAGCACGAGATCGAAGCCCACCGCATCGAGCACCCGCACCGCCTGCGGGGTGGCGACGGCCAGGCCCCCGAGGTGACCCCGCGTGGCCATCGACCGGATGAACACGCCGTCGTCGAGGGCGTGGTCGCCCATGCGCACACGGTCCCCCAGGATCGCCCCACCCGTGAACGGCGACGACGGGTCGATGGCCAGCACGCCGACCCGGTGGCCCGCGGCCCGGGCCTCGGCGATGAGGGCGTTGGTCAGGGTGGACTTGCCCGCCCCCGGCGATCCGGTGAGGCCGATCGAGTGGGCGCGCCCGCTGGCCGCGAAGGTGACCCGATCGACGGCCGCGGCGTGATCGCCGCCCTGCTCGACGATGGTGAGGAGTCGGGCCACCGCCGCCCGGTCGCCGGTCGACGCGGCGGCCAGGAGCTCGGCCGGGTCAGAGGATCGGAGCCGGGGCACGGAGGCGAAGACTACAAGCGGCGACTCGATCACCGAGCAACGTCCGACGACCACCGCGCGGCCGGTATGGGCCATTCGGCCCAGAGCGGCGATTCGCGGACAGCTTGCACACACAACGTAAGGAGCCCGGGGCTATCGTTTCGGCCGGCGGGCGATTGGCGCGATGCGGTGCCAGCCGGAGGACCGCCGGAAGTGAGGGCGACAGTGACACACGACCGGCTCCGATCAATCGTCGGGGTGACCGACCAGCGCGACTCGATCGAGGACGCGCTCGAGGCGCTCGCGCGCGACCGGCTCGTCGCGAACGACACGACCGAGCTCGACGAGCTGCGACCGGAGCTGCTGGCCCTCGACCTCCGCGGCCGACCCAATGCCGCGCTCCTCGTCGCCACCATCGAGCACCAGCACCGGGGCCCTGTCGAACCCACCCGTGAGCTTGCCGGGCAGAGCCTCGACGAGTTCACGAGCCGCAACGACCTCGAGGGCATGGCCCTCGCCCAGCTGCTCCTCGGGCACATCGCGTTCTGGGAGGGCGACACCGTTGGCGCCGCCAAGTGGTGGGATGCCGCCGCGGATCTCCCCACCGCCCAGGCCACCCCCGCCGCCTTGGCGCCCTTCCGGGTGGTGCTCGAGCACTTCGACCGCGGCGGCTACACCCAGACGATCCCCCAGGCCCACCAGGCGTACGCCGTGGCCATGGTCGAGGGATCGACCGTCGACGAGGCCCACGCCACCGTGATCGCCGGCCTGGTGATGATCGACAGCGGCAACCTGAGCCGGGCGTCGGAGACCTTGCTCCGGGCCCATGACCTCTTCTCCGAGATCGAGTCCGAGATCCTCGCCAGCATGTGGCCGCTGGTGCCGCTGGGGCTGAGCGAGATCGCGGCCCGCCGAGGCGACCGTGACGCGGCGCTCGAGCACTACGCGGAGGCCCGCTCGCTGGCCACCCGGCTCGAGCGCCCCGGCCTGCTCGCGGTGGCGAGGGCCATGCCGGCGGTGCACCTGCCCTACCAGTGCGACCTCCCGTGGCCGATCGAGGAGGTCCTCGCCGAGGCCGAGGCGGCGGTCGCCATCCTGCGCACCCAGGTGGTCCACCCGATCGTGCTCCAGTTCCTCGAGCGGGCCGTGGCTGCCGCCCAGATCGCCGTGGGCGAGCCGAGCCGGGCGCTCGACACCGCCGGCCGCGACGCCGAGGACGCGCCCAACCCCCTCATGCGGGCGAAGGCCCTGATGCTGGTGGGCTCGGCCCGCATCGCGATGGGTCAGCCGGACCTGGCCGCCGCCGCGTTCGACGAGGCGCTCGAGACGTTCATCGCCGATGGCGTCGATCTGTGGTCGGTCGAGGCGCTCCTCGAGTTGGCCGACGTCCGGGCCGAAGGGGCCTCCGAAGCCCTCGAGCAGGCCTACCGGCTCACCCACGACGACCCGGCCTTCGCCCGGCTGTGGGCGCGCCGACCCCGACTCGTGCTCGATGTCACCCCCGGACGCCGGCCGCAGTTCCGTTCGGGTGACGACCTGCTGCGACTGGGAACCACCGGCGCCGAGCTGGCCGCCATCGTGATCCGCGCCGGCGACACCGGCGTGCACTGGGAGACCGTCGCCCGCGAGCTCTGGCCCGATGAGGACGGCGCGGCGCGCATCAAGAGCCGCATCACCAGCCTCACGGCGCTCGTGCGCCAACGCCTCGGCACCGAGGCCTGGCGTCTGCGGCGCGACGGTCCCCGCTTCTCCTTCATCCTGCTCGAGGGTGATCGCATGATCACCGGGCCCTGACCCTCCACCACGTTCGGTCGATCCCGGCGACGCCTCGTCGATCTCCTGGCGGAATCTCGGTATGTGCCCGTGTCACCGATCGGTTGTACCTTCCCTGAACGCCGTCAACTGGGGTTCAACACACTGGCGACCATGAGGAACGACGCATGCCCGACGAGCATCAGTTGAGCGATCTCGCTCGAGAGGGAGAAGCACTCGAGGACGCGCTCGAGCGCATCGCCCGCCCGATGGTGCTCGACAGTCGCGCCGAGAGCTACCTGACCGCCCTCGACGAGCTCCGCGCTCTCGCCCTGGCCGGCGCCCTCGCCGGTCGCCCCGATGCCCAGCTGTTCGTGGCCGTCGTCGCCAACGCCGCGACCCCGAAGGACGTCGATCTCATCACCGGGTTGATCGGCCAGGCGCTCGCCGCCTTCACCGAGCGCCAGCAGGTCGATGGCCAGGCCGTCGCCTGGTGGGTGCGGGGCAACGTGCACCTCGCCCTCGGTGACCTGTCCGCCGCCTCACGGGCGTGGCGACGGGCAGCCGAGCTCGACCCCGGCGCCGAGCTGATCGAGGGCCTCGCCCTCGCCAACCTCGCCTACGGCTCGTTCTGCGAGACCGGCGACGTCGAGGACTCCCTCGCCCTGGCCCTCGAGTGCGCCTCGTCGACCCTCGACCGATCGGATGGTCGGGCCGCCGGGCTGGCCCTCGTCTATGCCGCGTACTTCCAGATCCTCGCCGGCCGCTTCGAGCGGGCCGAGCGCGAGATCAACGCCGCCGAAGCTGCCTTCGCGTCCGAGCCGACCTCCCCCTATGAGTGGCCGCTGGCCTACGCCGCCCAGGGCGCGCTGCTCGCCATCCGGGGCCAGGCCGTCGAGGCCGATGCCGCCTTCGAGCGTGGGGTGCACCTGGCCCGCGAGGTCGACAACCGCTGGTACGAGGCGATCGTGCGGACGTTGCGTGCCGACCACACGGTGGAGTCCGACGCCCGCCGGGCGCACGTCGATGCCCGGTGGGCCCTGCGGGTGTTCGAGGAGATCGGCGACACGTGGTTCGCCTCGACCGCCCGACGGGTGCGGGCCGAGGCGGCGCTGGCCTCCGGAGAGGTCGAGGCGGCCCGTCTGATCGCCGAGGGGCTGCTCGACCAGCTGACCAACCCGGTCGAGCGCGGCCGCTGCCTGATCGTCGTGAGCCGGTCCCACCTGCGGGCCGGCGACCTCGCCGAGGCCGCCCAGCGGGCCGACCAGGCCGTCCGCTCCCTGGAGAGCACCGGCGCCACCTATCTGCTCGTCACGGCGCTGCTCCTGCTGGCCGAGTCCGACCCGATGCGGGCGCCCGACGCCATCGAACGGGCCCGGGGCCTCACCACCCCGGATCCGGCCTACACCCGGCTCTGGGATGCCCGCCCGAACCTCCGGGTGCACGTGCTCGGTCGCCAGACCGTCCACGTGGGCGACGATCTGGTGGAGTTCCGCACGACCAAGGCCGAACAACTCGTGTTGCTCCTGGCCATCGCTGGTGGTCGCGGCATCGACAACGAGCGGGTCGGCCACGCGCTGTGGCCCGACGGCGACCCGGGCAAGATGCCGAGCAACCTGTCGAGTGCGGCCTACGACGCCCGCCAGGCGCTCGGTCCCGAGGCGTGGCGGCTGCATCGGGCCAGCTCACAGTTCTGGCTCGACCTCGACGGCGCGTTCGTCGACCTGGACGACGCCATGCGCCGGGTGCGCCGCGCCGATTCCGACGCTGCCCGCCGGGCCGCCATCGACGACCTCCGCCAGGAGATCCTCCCGACGCTGGTGTCGGATCGCTGGGTTCGCGAGGCGAACAGCCGCCGCGACACCTACCTGGCCCCCCTGCTCCGCGCCGACTGACCCTTCGGTTGACCCTTCGGCGACGAATCGGTGCCGATTCGGTATTTCTTGTCCCAGGGACAGGGAACTACAAGGAGACGGCGGTCTCGCCGATCACGTTCAGGGTCTCGCCCGAGTTGATGACCTCGGTGACCCCAGGGACCCGATCCTTCAAGATCCGCTCGATGCCGGCCTTGAGGGTGACCGTTGACGCCGGGCACGACACGCAGGCGCCGATCAGCTCGACGGTGACGACCCCGGTGTCCTCGGCCACGTCGATCAGCATGATGTCGCCGTTGTCGGCCTGAATGGCCGGCCGGATCGCCTGGATGGTCTCCTCGACCTGATCCCGCACGTGAGCATCTCCTGGAGCAGTGGACGGACGGACGCTGTCGGCGGTATCGCAGGCATGGCTCCGTCGGCGATCCCTGGTCCCGAGCCCGCGATGTTGGCACGGACCCCGGTTCGGGGAAAGCCGAGCGGGGCGCTGACTGGCACCTCCGGCACGGTCGTCAACCGCCCGGAGCGCTGTGGTGTTCCCGTCGTGGGCTCCGGCCTGCGTTCTCGACGGATGACATGGGAGACTCCCGAGGTGCTGTCGACTGCCGTGACCGTGCTGGCCCATCAGGGCGGGTGGGACGAGATGCTGATGGTGCTCACCCCCATCGCGGTGTTCGCCCTCCTGCTCAAGCTGGCCAACAGCCGGGCCAACAAGGCCCAGGCCGAGGCCAGGCGGGCCGCCCAGGCGACGGACGCGCGAGCCGAAGGCGACCCAGGTCCAGCCGGCGACGAGATCCGGTAGGGCCGAGCAGCTAGCCCCGGCTGACGTCGGCACCGATGCCGACGAGCTTCTCGACGAAGCCCTCGTAGCCGCGATCGATGTGGTCGGCGTTGGACACGATCGTCTCGCCGTCAGCCCGCAGCGCGGCCACCACCAGCGCGGCGCCGGCCCGGATGTCGTGGGCCCGCACCGGCGCGCTCGACAGGATCGCCTGGCCCCGCACGACCGCGTGGTGGCCCTCGGTGCGGATGTCGGCACCCATGCGCACCAGCTCGTCGATGTAGCGGAACCGCCCCGAGAAGATGTTCTCGGTGACGATGCCCACGCCATCGGCGGTGGACAGCATGGCCACGAAGAACGGTTTGTAGTCCGTGGCCAGCCCGGGGTACGGCAAGGTGGACACGTCCACCGCCCGAAGCCGCCCCGGCGCCATCGCCCAGATGCCGTCGGTTTCGGGCGAGATCCGCATGCCCATCTCGCCGAGCTTCTGGATCAGCATGTCCATGTGGTCGGCCCGGGCCCCGGCGAGCGTGATCTCCCCGCCGGCCACGCCGAGGGCCGCGAGGAACGTCGCCGCCTCGATGCGGTCGGGCACCACGGTGTGCTCCACCGGTGAGAGCTCCTCGACGCCCTCGATGGTGATCGTCGAGCTGCCGGCGCCGAGCACCTGCGCCCCCATGCGGTTCAAGAAGGCGGCCAGATCGGCGATCTCGGGCTCCCGGGCCGCGTTGTCGATGATCGTCGTGCCCTTGGCCAGCACCGAGGCCATGAGTGCGTTCTCGGTGGCGCCGACGCTCGGGAACTCGAGGAGGATCCGCGTGCCGACGAGTTGGTCGGTGGTGGCCTCGATGTAGCCGTGGGCCGACTCGAACCGGGCCCCGAGCTGTTCGAGCCCCTTGAGGTGCATGTCGATGGGACGCGGCCCGAAGTCGTCGCCCCCGGGCAGCGCCACCCGGGCCCGACCGAAGCGGGCGAGCAGCGGGCCGAGCACCACGATCGAGGCCCGCATCCGCTCGACGAGCTCATAGGGCGCCTCCGGGACGATCCCCGGCCGATGGTCGATCGTCAGCTCGTGCGGCGCGGTGCGGGTGACCACCATCCCCATCGACGTCAGGAGGTCGCTCATGCACATGACATCGGTGATGTGGGGCACGTTGCGCAGGACGTAGCGGCCCTCCGCCAGGCAGGTCGCGGCCATGAGCTTCAGCACCGAGTTCTTGGCGCCCCCGATGGTGACCTCGCCCGAAAGTGGGCCGCTCGGGCGCACGATGATCCGTTCGGTCGACCCGGGCACCTGCATGGCGATCAGTATGCTCCGCCCACGCCGCCGGGCGAAGTCGCCCTCCGATCGGGAGCACCCGCGTTGCCCAAGTTCGTCACCACCGACGTCGTGACGCCCGACCGGGTCGCCGAGTTCCTCACCCCCCGCACCGATCTGCTCGTCGAGCGTCTCGAGCAGCCCGACGGACAGGCCGATGACCAGGCCGACGAACGGGCCGAGGGACAGGCCGGCGAGCACCTCGGGAACGGCCCGGTCACCTTCACCATCGAGCACGGGCCGTTCACCCACTACCGCCGCCGGGTGACCACGGTCGCGAGCGCGGCCGCGGCCGGTGACCAG
>Ga0302299_10000412_pt1 | contig 22976 bp, 23 predicted proteins | sample III_Fen_N3_4_FD_198795 | JGI IMG/M metagenome (GOLD analysis project Ga0302299, IMG submission 198795) | Peat permafrost microbial communities from Stordalen Mire near Abisko, Sweden - III_Fen_N3_4 | ecosystem: Environmental > Terrestrial > Soil > Wetlands > Permafrost | place: Sweden: Abisko... | reverse complement strand
GGCTTCGGCGCGCTCGGCGGCGATGCGCTCGGCCTCGATCCGCTCGGCTTCGGCGCGCTCGGCGGCGAGGCGCTCCTGCTCGATGCGCTCGGCCTCGAGGCGTGCTGCTTCTTCGGCGGCGAGGCGCTCGGCCTCGATCCGCTCGGCCTCGGCGCGTTCGGCGGCGATGCGCTCCTGCTCGATCCGCTCGGCCTCAAGGCGTTCCGCCTCGATCCTCTCGGCCTCGGCGCGTGCGGCTTCCTCGGCTGCGAGGCGCTCGGCCTCGACACGTGCGGCTTCCTCGGCGGCGGCGCGCTCGGCTTCGAGGCGTGCTGCTTCTTCGGCGGCGAGGCGCTCGTGCTCGAGGCGCTCGGCCTCGGCGTAGGCCATGTGCTCCGCAGTGATCCGCTCGGCCTCGAGCCGGGCGGCCTCGGCCTCCTCGGCCGCGACGCGCTCGCGCTCGATCCGCTCGGCCTCGCGTGCCTCGTGCTCGCGACGCATCTCCTCCGCGTGCTCGGCGGCGAGACGCTCGGCCGCGGCCCAGGCGTCCTCGATCGCTGCGGCCTCTGCCTGCTCGGCGGCGATGCGCTCCTGCTCGATGCGCTCGGCCTCGAGGCGTGCTGCTTCTTCGGCGGCGAGGCGCTCGGCCTCTGCCTGCTCGGCGGCGATGCGCTCCTGCTCGATGCGCTCGGTCTCGAGGCGTGCTGCTTCTTCGGCGGCAAGGCGCTCGGCCTCGACGCGCTCCTGCTCGATGCGCTCGGTCTCGAGGCGTGCTGCTTCTTCGGCGGCAAGGCGCTCGGCCTCGATGCGCTCGGCGTCGATCCGCTCGAGCTCGGCGAGCTCGGCGAGCTGGGCGGTGATGCGCTCCTGCTCGATCTGCTCGATCCGCTCGGCCTCGACAGCATCGGCCTGCTCCGCGGCCCGGCGCTCGCGGGTCAGCCGCTCGGCCTCGACGCGCTCTGCCTCGGCCTCGTCGCGCGCCTCGCGCTCGTCGGCGAGGGACACGACGTCGGCGAGGACGTCCTCGACCACCGGCGTCGCGGCGAACGGGGACCGACGTGGTGTGTCGTCGGTCGGGGCCGTCGCGCCGCCGGTGGCGGGCTGGGGGGCGGCGTAGACGTCGTGGACGACGGGCCGCGCGGAGAACGGGGACGCGACCGACGGCCCCAGGTTCATGTCGTGCAGGGCCGCCGCGACCTTGGCGACCGACGCGCTGAGCTCGTCCTCGGTGGGGTCGTCGTCGGCCGGCATCTCCGGCCAGGGCTCCACGATCTCGACGCCGTGGGCCAGGTTCTCGATCTCGACCAGCCCCGCATCGAGCAGCCCCACGACCACCATGCCGGCCTCGAACACGGTGAACCCGCAGTCGTCCGCGAGGTCGGCGATCGTCCGGTTGCCGTCGACCTTGCACAGCAGCGCCCAGTCGTACGGGCCGAGGACGACGTCGGACGCGGCGTCGGACGAGGTGGACAGCACCGGGACCCCGTCGGCTCCGCCGATGAAGGGGACGATCTCGGCCCACCGGGAGTCGCGCTCGGCGGCGAGGGAGAGCAGGTCGGTGACCTCGATCGGGGGTGCGACGTCCTGCCGGGTGCGGGTGCCGTTGCGGAACTTCGACTCGACGACGGTCCAGTGCAGCAGGTCGGCGACCTGGTCGCGGACCTGCTCGGTCACGAAGGACTCGACGACGGCACGGTCGACGAACTGGAGGTGGACGAGGAGCTCGCCGAGCCGCCAGCCCTGCAGCTCGGTGCGCTGCACCTCGAGCGCCTCGGCCAGCGCCTCGGGCGTGAGCGCGCCGGAGGACATCAGGCGGACGCCGAGCAGCGGACGGCGTCCCGGGACGGAGACGGCGTAGACCTGTCCGTCGCGGAACCAGACGGTCGACTGGTCGCCCTCGGGCTCGGTCAGGGTGAGGCATCCGGTCGCGCGCTGGGTGGCCAGCTCGAGGAGCACGCTGTCCACACGGACCGGGAAGCTCACGTCAGGCACGCCTGACCTCCTCATCCGGTCCTTCGCGCCCACACCAGACGCTTCTTCACCCATCGGACGGAACGGGCCGCGGATTGAGTCCCTGGGGCCGACCAGTCCGTGCGACGTGCCACCATGGGCGCCGTGAGCACCCCCACCCTCATCACCGTGGCACCCACGGGGGCGGAGACGGCCAAGGCCGACGCCCCGCCGCTGCCGGTCACCCTCGACGAGCTGGTCGCCACCGCGAAGGCCTGCGAGGCCGCCGGGGCAGGGCTCATCCACATCCACATCCGCGACGAGCAGGCCCGGCCCACCCTCGACCTGGCCCGTCTCACCGACACCGTGGCGGCGGTCCGCGAGGGCACCGACCTGGTGGTCCAGCTGAGCACCGGCGGTGCCGTCACCGACCCCTATGACGCCCGGATCCGGGTCCTCGACGCGCAGCCGGACTCCTGCTCGCTCACCTGCGGCACGGTCAACTTCGGCTCCGACGTGTTCCTCAACCCCTGGGACTTCATCGTCGAGCTCTACCGCCGGACCCAGGAGCTCGAGATCGTCCCGGAGTTCGAGCTCTTCGACCTCGGCCACGTGGCCGCGCTCAACCGGCTCCTGGACAAGGAGGGCCTGCCCTACGGCGGCCACGTCCACGCCGACCTCGTGCTCGGGGTCCCCGGCGGTGCGCCCGGGACGACCGAGTCCGTGGTCACGATGGCCCGGATGCTGCCGGCCGGCGCCTCCTGGTCGGCCACCGGAGTCGGCCGCTCCACCCTGCCGGTCGCGCTCGCGGCGCTGTCCGCGGGCGGTCACCTGCGGGTCGGCATGGAGGACACCCTCACGTTCGCGCCGGGCCGTCCGGTGCGCGACAACGCCGAGCTGGTCGAGCGGGCCGCTAGTCTCGCCACCACGGTGCTGCGACCTCCGATGACCACGGACGAGGCGCGGGCCCTGCTCAACGTCAAGGACCGACGGAACGGAGACGGCGCATGACCAGGCCGATGCCCGGAGGACGCCGTCGCGTGGACCACGTCCTCGCGCCCGAGTTCCTCGAGGGGCTGTCCGACCTCCCGCTCGCCGACCTGCGCGCCCGGCGCCGCGAGGCCGAGCAGGAGGAGGCCGACCTCTCCTACCTGCGCCGTATGCTGCACGGCCGGATGTCGATCATCGAGGCCGAGCTGCGCCACCGCGACCCCGACGTCGAGAGCGGGTCGGTCGTCGACGAGCTGGCCAGCATCCTCGGCGACGAGCAGCGCAGCACCCGCGGCCTCGGCCGGCACCTCACCGTCGAGCCCTCGCGCGTCGACGAGCACCGGCGCAGCGAGGAGCAGATCATCGCCGACGCCGTGATGTCCGACGTCGCGGCGCGCACCGACGCCGAGCTGCGCGACGCGATGGAGCGGCTCGCCGCCCACGAGGTCGAGGTGTCCGAGGTCCGTCGCGCCGTGCAGAAGGCGATGGACACGCTGTCGGCCGAGCTCACCTCGCGCTACCGCGACGGCTCCGCCACGGTCGACGAGCTCCTCGCGCCCGGCACCGGTGCCTGAGCAGACCCCTCCCGTCGTCCTCGCCGAGGTCGTCCGCAGCGGGTTCGTCGAGGGTCGCCACCGCGGGTCCCTCGTGGTCGTCCATCCCGACGGCTCCGTGCTGCTCGCCCGAGGCGACGTCGTCTCCCCGGTCTTCCCGCGCTCGTCGAACAAGCTGATGCAGGCCACCGGCCTCGTCGAGCTCGGCTTCGACGGGCGCGGCGAGCTCCTCGCGCTGGCCGCCGCCTCGCACAGCGGCGAGGCGCACCACCTCGCCGGCGTACGCCGGATCCTCGACGGCTGCGGCCTCGACGTCTCCGCCCTGCGCACCCCGCCGGACTGGCCGCTCGGCGAGCAGGCGTTCCTCGACCTCGTGCGCGCGGGCGGGGAGAGGTCGCCCGAGGCGATGAACTGCTCGGGCAAGCACGCCGCGATGATCGCCTGCTGCGTCGCCCACGACTGGCCGCTCGACGACTACCGCGCCGCCGACCACCCGCTGCAGCGGCACCTCGCCGGCGTGATCGAGCGGCTGTCGGGCGAACGGATCGCAGCCACCGGCACCGACGGATGCGGCGCCCCCGTGGCGGCGATCTCGCTCACCGCGCTCGCGCACGCGTTCTCCGCGGCCGTGCAGGCTGCGCCCGGCGCGCCGGAGCGCGAGGTGGCCGACGCGATGCGCGCGCACCCCGAGTTCGTCGGCGGCACCGGCCGCGACGTCACCGAGCTCATGGCCGGGATCCCCGGCCTGCTCATGAAGGACGGCGCCGAGGGCGTCCTCGCAGCAGCCCTGCCCGACGGCCGCGCGTTCGCGCTCAAGGTCGACGACGGTGCCGAGCGCCCGCGGCCGCTCGTCGCCACCGCGGTGCTGCGCCACCTCGGTATCGAGGCCGACGTGCTCGCGGCGTACGGGGTGCTCGAGGTCCTCGGCGGCGGGAAGCGCGTCGGCGAGGTCCGCGTCCCGTCCGACCTGCTCCCCTGACCCTCCTCCGTCACCCGATCATTCGGCTGAAGGTGCCCCAGAGTGCGTAAGAGGCACCTGAGCCTCCCCATGGCGGCCGCGCGACGACGCGACATCAGCCCGCGCAGGGGGTCGTGCGGTCGGGTCGCGAGAACGACGGGGTCCTACGCCGCAGGGCGTTCGCCCATGTCGACGGGGAGCAGCAGCGGGCGAGCGCGGCGAGCGCCGACCCGTGCGCCTGGCGACGCAGGTCCCTGCGGTGCTCGGCGAGGACGGCGGAGGTGAAGTCGGGGGAGTTCATGGCGTCTCCTTGCTCAGATGTACCGGGGCTGTGGACGCAGTGGGGAGCCTCAGGTGCTTGTTACGCACTCTGGGGCACCTTCAGCCGGTCAGCAGCAGGCGGGAGCCGCGGGGGCGGTCTCGGTGGCGGTCGGGCCCTCGGCTGCGGGAGCGCCGCAGCAGGTGCCAGCGTCGGAGGAGGCGGCCCCGGCGAAGAAGGTGGGGCTGTCGGCGAGCACGGTGTAGAACTCCCACCGCTCGCCGTCGGGGGAGCCCTCGACCCAGAACTTGTCCTGCTGGGCGTAGCAGCACGTGGTGTCGCGCTCGTCGGTCGAGACGAGGCCGCTCGCGCCCAGGCGGGTCTGTGCGGCATCGACGTCGTCCACGGACCCCATCTCCACGCCGAGGTGGTTGAGCCGCTCGGTGGCGCCCTTGTTCTCGATGAGCACGAGCTTGAGCGGCGGCGTGGTGATCGCGAAGTTCGCGTAGCCGGGGCGGCGCTTCGCCGGCTCGGTCCCGAACATCGCGGTGTAGAAGGCCACGGCCGCGTCGACGTCGTCGACGTTGAGCGCGAGCTGGACGCGGGTGGGGACGGTCTCGGTCATGACAGCTCCAGAGGTTCCGGGGACGGGTGCCGATGGTCTCAACGCATCGATGGACGTCGATATTGCGTCGTCCATCGAGATCTGTCAATATTGACCTATGTCGAAGCGCACCCCCGTCCAGGCCCTCGCCGATGTCGTCCCCGGCCGGCTCCTCGAGGTGCTCGACCTCGCGGACTGCTGCGCGCCGATCCGCCGGGAGCTGCTCGAGGCCGACCAGGCGGTGACCCTCGCCGAGGCGTTCAAGGCCCTCGCCGACCCGGTCCGGCTGCAGCTGCTCAACCTCATCGCGACCGCCGACGGCGGCGAGGCGTGCGCGTGCGACCTCGTCGACCCCGTCGGCAAGAGCCAGCCGACGGTGAGCCACCATCTCAAGGTGCTCCGCGAGGCCGGGCTCGTCACCGGCGAGAAGCGCGGCACCTGGATCTGGTACTCCGTCGTCCCCTCCCGCCTCGAGGACCTGCGTCGCGTCCTCGCCCGCGGCTAGTTCACCTCGCAGATCGACGCCCGACCTGAGCGCCGTCAGACCGCAGGAAGGCAGTCATGACCCTCCCGATGCCCGACCCCACGCAGCCGTCCGACGAGCAGATCCGCGACGCCGTCCGCGATCGCTACGCCGCGAGCGCGAACGCCGTCATCGCGGACCTCGACACGGGCAGCGGTTGCTGCTCCGGTCCGCGCGAGGGCGACGCGATCACGCGCGACCTCTATGCGGAGGGCGACGACGTGCCCGAGGGCGCGCTCGCCGCGTCGCTCGGCTGCGGCAACCCGACGGCCCTCGCGGCGCTGCTGCCCGGCCAGGTGGTCCTCGACCTCGGCTCGGGCGGCGGCATCGACGTGCTGCTCTCCGCGCGCCGCGTCGGTCCCACGGGCAAGGCCTACGGCCTCGACATGACGCCCGAGATGCTCGAGCTCGCCCGGCGCAACCAGGCCGAGGCCGGCGTGGAGAACGCCGAGTTCCTCCAGGGCACGATCGAGGCCATCCCGCTCCCGGACGCCTCGGTCGACGTGATCATCTCCAACTGCGTCATCAACCTCGCCGCCGACAAGGACCTGGTGCTGCGCGAGGCCTTCCGCGTCCTGCGTCCCGGCGGCCACCTCGCGGTGTCGGACATGGTGCTGCGCAAGCCGCTGCCGGACGTCGCGTTGCGCGCGATGGCGCTGTGGACCGGCTGCATCTCCGGCGCCCTGCTCGACACCGACTACGTCGAGCGCCTCGCGGCCGCCGGCTTCGTCGACGTGGGCATCGAGGTCACCCGTGCTCTCGGAGCCGACGACCTGCGCGGGATGGCGACGTCGATCCCCGCAGACCTGATCCCCGCGGGCGTCGAGGTCGAGTCCGTCATCGCCGAGATGGACGGTGCGATCACGAGCGCCTTCGTCCGAGCCACCCGCCCGTGAGCGCCGCAGTCGAGCCCGACGAGGTTGCCGTCCTCACCCGGCTCTCGGTCCTCGACCGTTTCCTGCCGGTCTGGATCCTGCTGGCGATGGCAGCCGGTCTGCTCCTGGGCCGCACGCTGCCCGGCGTGCAGTCGGCGCTCGACGCCGTCAAGGTCGGGCAGACGTCGCTGCCGATCGCGCTGGGCCTGCTGCTCATGATGTATCCGGTCCTCGCGAAGGTCCGCTACGAGGACATGAGCCACGTGACGGGCGACCGTCGGATGCTCTGGCTGTCGCTGCTGCTCAACTGGGTCGTCGGGCCGCTGCTCATGTTCGTGCTGGCCTGGACGTTCCTCGCCGACCAGCCCGAGTTCCGGACCGGGCTCATCGTCATCGGCCTGGCGCGGTGCATCGCGATGGTGCTCATCTGGAACGACCTCGCGTGCGGCGACGGCGAGGCCGCGGCGCTGCTCGTCGCGCTCAACTCCGTGTTCCAGATCGTGGCCTACGCACTGCTCGGCACCTTCTACCTCACGATCCTCCCGGGCTGGCTCGGCCTCGACACCCAGGACGTCGCCTTCTCCACGTGGGACATCACCAAGGCGGTGCTGATCTTCCTCGGCATCCCGCTCGTCGCCGGCTACCTCACCCGCCGCATCGGTCTGCGCACCCGCGGCCGCGAGTGGTACGAGTCCACGTTCATCCCGCGCATCGCGCCGTTCGCTCTCTACGGGCTGCTGTTCACGATCGTGGTCATGTTCGCCCTGCAGGGCGAGGCGATCACCTCGGACCCGCTGGCCGTGGTGCGCATCGCCGTGCCCCTGCTCGTCTACTTCGCGATCATGTGGGGCGTCTCGTTCGCGCTCGGCACCCGCTCGCGGCTCGGCTACCCGAAGACCGCGACGCTCGCCTTCACCGCGGCGGGCAACAACTTCGAGCTCGCGATCGCGGTGTGCGTCGGTGTCTGGGGCGTCACCTCGGGGCAGGCGCTGGCCGGTGTGATCGGACCGCTCATCGAGGTCCCGGCCCTCGTCGGGCTCGTCTACGTGAGCCTATGGCTACGTCGCGTAGCGATTCGCCAGCAAGCAGTTACCGACGGGTAGTGGCAGGGGTCACGCACGGGACGTGTGGTCGCCGCTTGCTCTAGCAAGCACTTGGGGGCATACTGGGGTCATGGCCACCATCGACGTCCGCACCCTCGGGGAGTACATCCGCGAGCAGCGCGAGTCCGCCGAGGTGTCCCTGCGCCAGCTGGCCAAGAACGCCGGCGTCTCCAACCCCTACCTCAGCCAGGTCGAGCGGGGACTGAAGAAGCCGAGCGCCGAGATCCTCGGCCAGATCGCGTCCGCGCTCCGCATCTCCGCGGAGACCCTCTACGTGCGGGCCGGGCTCCTCGAGCCCCGTGCCGGCAACGCCGTGGTCACCGAGGCGATCACGGCCGACGAGTCGCTCACCGAGCGGCAGCGTCAGGTGCTCCTCGAGATCTACGCCGCGTTCCAGAGCGAGAACGCCGTTCTGGCGACCGCGACCGAGGCAGTCACCGTCCCCGACCCCACCACCGCCGGAACGACGTCCGCCGGTGCCAGCACACCGAAGAAGGATCAGTCATGACCGAGAACACCGTTCCCACTCCCGAGACCGCTGAGGTTGTCGAGGCCGTCGTCGCGCCGGTGAAGAAGGCCGCGAAGAAGACCACCACGACCGCCAAGAAGACGGCGAAGAAGACCACCGCCACCGCGAAGAAGACCGCCACGAAGTCCACGGCGACCGCGAAGAAGACGGCCGCCAAGGCCACCACCACCGCGAAGAAGACCACCGCGTCCGCGAAGGCGACCGCCACCAAGGCCGCCAAGCCGGCCACGAAGGCGCCGGAGAGCACGAAGCTGCTCGAGGTCCCGGTCACCCGCGTCCGCTCGCTGCTCGCCGAGCTCCCCGAGCCGGCCGCTGTGCGCAGCCGCGTCGAGGGCGACATCCTCGTGGCCACGAAGGCCGTCGAGGACTTCATCGCTCCCGTGCTCGCCGTCGTGACGGAGCGCACGGCCGAGGGCCGCAAGGCTGCTGACGCCGCTGTGGCGCCGTACCGCACCGTGGTCGTCGAGAAGACCGCCGAGGGCCGCAAGGCCGTCGAGGAGCTCGTCGGCCCGATGTTCGCGATCGTCGCGGAGAAGTCCGCCGAGGGTCGCAAGGCCGCCGACGCCGTCGTCTCGCCCTACCTGCACTCCTTCGCCGAGAAGGCCGCGGAGCGCCGTGCGGCCGCCGAGGCGCGTCGCGCCAACGTCGTCGAGACGGTCAAGCCCTACGTCGCCACCGTCACGAACCAGGCGAACGAGGCCGTCGAGGCTGTCGAGACCGCCGTCGCCGACCTGCGCGCCCGGGCCGACGCCCGCGCCGCGTTCGCGACCGACACCGTGTCGCCGGTCGTCACCGAGGTCCGCGCCCGCGCCGAGCAGGCCGTCGCCGACGTCCGCAAGGCCGTCGGCCTCTAGGCCCGACGCACGTCCGCGCACCGGCGTAGCGCCGGTCCGCACCACGAACGCCGAGGCCCCAGCGCACCAGCGCTGGGGCCTCGTGCACGTCTCACCTGATGGTGTACGCCGGAACCTCGGGTCAGACGAGTTCGAGGCTGCGCCTCGAGAGGCCCCACATGGCGCCGCCGATGCGGGTCTTCGCCGAGTGCAGGTCGCGCGCCGCGCCGAGCGTGACGAACAACGGCGTGAAGTGCTCGACCGACGGGTGCGAGTACGGCATCCCCGGCGCCGTCTGGCGGAACGACGCGAGCGTGTCGACGTCGCCGGCCTCGATGGCCTCCCACGCCCACGCGTCGAAGTCGCGCGACCAGCCGGGGATCTTGCCCTCGACCATCGCCTGGGTGAGGAAGGGCAGGCCGTGGGTCATGAAGCCGGAGCCGATGACCAGCACGCCCTCCTCGCGGAGCGCGGCGAGCCTCTGGCCCATCGCGAACAGCACGTCGGGGGCGTCGGTGGGGAGGCTCAGCTGCACGACAGGGACGTCGGCGCCCGGGTACATCACCTTCAGCGGCACCCACGCGCCGTGGTCGAGGCCACGCGGACGGTCCACGACCGGACCGAGCGAGCTGAGCTCCGCGGTCACCCGCGCCCCGAGCGCTGAAGCGTCGGGCGTGGCGTACTGCATCGTGTAGTAGCGAGGGTCGAAGCCACCGAAGTCGTAGACCAGCCCGGTCGCCGGGGACGGCGCCGTGATGGTCATGGGGGCGGTCTCCCAGTGGGCGCTCACGATCACGATGCCGGTCGGTTTCGGCATCGACGTCGACCAGGCGAGCAGGTCGTCCATCCACTCGGCGTCGTCGAACAGCGGCGGAGCGCCGTGGCTGAGGTAGATCGAGGGGAGCGGGTCGTCGCCCGGCGCCCAGATCCGCTGCTCGGCCGACGCGGCCAGAGCACCGGGCTCGAACGCGTCGAACGCGGCTGCCGCGCGGGTCTGTGCCATGGGGTGCTCCTCGTCGTCGTGGGTGGCTCCAGCGTAGAGCGGAAAGGTTGAACCGTCAACTAATGATCGCCAAAGCGCCACCGTCGGGCGGCCGGTGCGCCGCCTGTTGCCTATGCTTGGCCCGTGCTGGGAGCCCCGTTCGGCGTCTACGTGTTCATCTCGTACGCCTGCCTCGCGATGGGTCTGTGGGCCCTCGTCGACGCGGCGATCCGCCCGACCGACGCCTACCCGGCCGCCGGCCGCCAGACCAAGCTGATCTGGCTGGCGATCCTCGGCGGCGGCCTCCTCGCCCAGTGGATCTTCCCCGCCCTCTTCGGCCCGCTCGCCATCCTCGGCCTCGCCGGCATCGTCGCGGCGATCGTCTACCTCGTCGACGTCCGCGCGAAGCTCATCGAGGTCGCGCGCGGCTCGCGCTGGTGACCCGCGCGTCCCGCCCGGTCGGCACGATCACGCGCGGGACGACCCGTCCCAACCGGCTGCGCCGCGTCGACCGCTGGATCGCGCACTCCGCCGCCCGCGCGCTGCGAGCCGCGCCCGACCCCCTCGTCGTCGACCTCGGTTACGGCGCTGCCGCGTGGACTCCCCGCGACCTGCGCGACCACCTGCGGGCCGTGCGCGCCGACGTCGAGGTCGTCGGCGTCGAGATCGACCCGGCCCGAGTGGCTGCGGCGTCGCCGTACTCCGACGCCACGCTGTCCTTCCGGCGTGGCGGGTTCGAGGTGCCGCTCGACGGCCGCCGCGCGGTCGTGATCCGCGCGTTCAACGTGCTGCGGCAGTACGACGAGTCCGAGGTCGCCGCCGCCTGGCGGGCCATGACCGCGCGGCTGGCTCCGGGCGGCCTGCTCGTGGAGGGCACGTGCGACGAGCTCGGCCGGCACGCGTGGTGGGTCGCGCTCGAGGCGGGGGCCGCCACGCCGCGGTCGCTCACGCTGTCGACGCGCCTCGCGGGTCTCGACCGGCCGTCGGACCTCGCGGAGCGGCTGCCCAAGGCGCTGATCCACCGCAACGTCGAGGGCGAGCGGGTCCACGACCTGCTCACCCGCCTCGACCGGTGCTGGGCGGCGTCGTCGCCGCACGCGGCGTTCGGGGTGCGCCAGCGCTGGCTCGCGTCCGTCTCGGCGCTGCGCGGCTCCGGGGTCGAGGTGCTCGACGGTCCGAGCCGGTGGCGGCTCGGCGAGGTCAGCGTGCCCTGGTCCGTGGTCGCCCCGCGGACCTGATCGCCGGCGAGCACGGAGCGTGACCGGGATCGCGGAGGTTGCGCCCGACGGGTGAATCGTCTGCGCGTCCGGCGCACGCGTGTCGTCGCGGAGCGCGAGGATGATCGGGGGCACTCGGGCGGAGGTACGGATGACGCGGCTCTCGGTCGTGCTCGGTGACCTGACGACCCAGCACGTCGACGCCCTCGTCAACGCAGCCAACTCCGAGCTGCTCGGTGGAGGCGGTGTCGACGGCGCGATCCACGCCGCGGGCGGCCGGGTGATCTACGACGAGTGCCTCGAGCTGCGCAGGACGACGTGGCGCCACGGGCTTCCCGCCGGCGAGGCCGTCGTCACGAGCGCCGGCGCGCTGCCCGCGCAGTGGGTGATCCACACCGTGGGCCCGCGCTACGGCCGGCACGCGGGGATGGAGGCGGCGCTGCTCGCGGCGTGCCACCGCTCCTCCCTCGACGTCGCGTGGGGGGTGGGAGCGCGCACCGTGGCGTTCCCGGCCATCTCCTGCGGTGCCTACGGATACCCGCCGGAGGAGGCAGCGCCCATCGCCGTCGGCGCCGCGCAGGCCTACGTCGACGAGCACCCGACGGCGTTCGAGGAGGTCCGCTTCGTGCTGTTCAGCGAGCCGTTGCGCGAGCTGTTCGCCGACGCCCTCACCCGCAGCGACCGTCACGGCACCGTCCGGTGAGCCCGTCCGGCCTGCGATTCCTGTGATGGCGTGATGGACCGGATCGAGACGCCGAGGCTGCTGCTGCGCGGCTGGACCGACGCCGACGCCGACGCGGCCTACGCCGTGCTCTCCGACGACGAGGTCTGGCCGTGGCTCGGCGCGCAGCCGAGACGCATCCCCGACGTCGCGGCCGCACAGCGCACGACTGCGCACTGGACGGCGCTGGCCGACGACGTGCTGGGCGTCTGGGCGATCGAGACACCGGGTGCGAGCGACGTAGCCCTGCAGCCGTGCGGGTCGGTGCTGCTGCTCACCCTGCCGCGCAGCGACGGCGCCGAGTCCGACGCGGTCGAGATCGGGTGGCACCTGCACCCGTCGGCGTGGGGCCGTGGGATCGCGACGGAGGGAGCCGAGGTGCTCGTCGAGCGCGCGCGGGCCGCGGGCCTGCCCCGGCTGCACGCCGTCGTGCGCGCGGGCAACGCGCGGTCCCTCGCCGTCTGCGACCGCCTCGGCATGACCCGCCTCGGCGAGACCGACGAGTGGTACGGCACGACCTTCACCGACCACGTCCTCGACCTCTGAGCGGCCGCGAGTCCCGCCGACACCGAAGGGCGCTGACAGTCCTCTAGGGATGATCAGCGCCCTTCAAGGGCCGTTTCCGCGTCCGCAAGTCGCGGTCGTGTGCGGCGGAGTGCGTCAGCCCTTGCCCTGGTTCGCGACGGCGGCGGCCGCGGTCGCGGCGGCTGCGGGGTCGAGGTACTCGCCGCCGCGCACGATCGGCTTGAGGTCCGCGTCGAGCTGGTAGACGAGCGGGATGCCGGTCGGGATGTTCAGGCCGGCGATGTCGTCGTCGCTGATGCCGTCGAGGTGCTTCACCAGCGCGCGCAGCGAGTTGCCGTGCGCCGCGACGAGGACCGTCTTGCCGGCGCGCAGGTCGGCGACGATGACGTCCTCCCAGTACGGCAGCAGCCGGTGCACGACGTCCTTGAGGCACTCCGTCAACGGGTTCACCTCGGGCGGCAGCCAGGAGTAGCGCGGGTCGTGCGTCTGCGAGAACTCGTCGTCGGGGTCGATGGCGGGCGGCGGGGTGTCGTAGCTGCGGCGCCAGAGCATGAACTGCTCCTCGCCGTACGCATCGAGGGTCTGCTTCTTGTTCTTGCCCTGCAGTGCGCCGTAGTGGCGCTCGTTGAGCCGCCAGTTGCGCACGACCGGGATCCAGTGCCGGTCGGCGACGTCGAGCGAGATCTGCGCGGTGCGGATGGCGCGGCGCAGCAGCGACGTGTGCACCACGTCCGGGAGCACGCCGGCGTCGCGCAGCATCTCACCGCCGCGCACCGCCTCGGCCACGCCCTTCTCCGACAGGTCGACGTCGACCCACCCGGTGAACTGGTTGAGGGCGTTCCAGGTGCTCTCGCCGTGGCGGAGCAGGACCAGGGTGTACGGCGCGTCGCTCATGTCCGCCATCCTTCCGCATCGCCTCGCCGCCCCGCCAAGCGGTCGCCGTAACCCGTCGAAGGTCACCTTCCGACCCCTCAGGATGATCAGCGCATTTCACGGCTCATCTCGCGTCCGCAAGTCGCGATCGTGTGCGGTCAGGCGTCGTCGCGGGGGGCCAGGTGCTGGAAGGCCTCGAGGTTGGCGGTGCTCTCGCCGCGGGCGAGACGCCACTCCCACTCGCGGGTGATGGACGAGCCGAAGCCCATCTCCAGGATCGTGTTGAACGAGCCGTCGGCGTACTCCAGGACGCTGCCGAGGAGGCGGTCGACCTCGTCGGGCGTGACGGACGAGAGCGGGAGCCGGCCGGTGAGGTAGATGTCGCCGTGGTGGTCGAGGGCGAAGGCGACGGCGTACATCCGCAGGTTGCGCTCGAGCAGCCAGCGGAAGACGGCGGCCTCGTTCTCGTCGACGTGTCGGGCGACGAACGCCTGCACGGTGAGCGCGTGCTCGCCCACGACCAGCGACGCGGTCGTCCTCTGCTTGCGCTCGCCGGGGAGCACGACGACGAAGCTGCCGGGCTCGGTCTCCTCGACCTCGAGGTCGTGCGCGGCGAGCGCCGCCCGGAGTGCGTCGGCGGCGTCAGTGCGAGGGCTCACGGGCGAGACGCTACGCCGGAGCTCCGAGCTCGGCCCGCGCGCGGCACCATGATGCCGACCGGGGGACGCCAGAGTGACCTCGAAGGGCGCTGGTCATCCTGAGAGGTCGACGCGCGAGCTGCCCTGCGTGGGTCAGTGGTGGGACGCCGTACGGGCGCCGGTGCTGAGGGCGGCTCGGTCGGCGAGGGCGTCGCGGTAGACCTCGAGGGTGGCGGCGGCGGTGGCGTCCCAGCCGAAGTGCGAGGCGTGCTGCACGGCGGCGCGCGACCAGCGCTCGAGCCGCTCGCGGTCGTGCACGACGTCGCAGAGCGCCTCGGCCCACACGTCCGGGTCGTGGCCGTCGACGAGCCGGCCGCTGACACCGTCGGCCACCGCGGTCGGCAGGCCACCGACGCGGGCGGCCACCACGGGGGTGCCGCACGCCTGCGCCTCGACCGCGACGAGCCCGAAGGACTCGGAGTACGACGGCACCACGCACACGTCGGCCGCGCGGAACCAGTCGGCGAGCATCGACCGGCCCACCGGGGGCACGAACCGCACCAGGTCGCGGACGCCGAGCTCGACGGCGAGGTCCTCGAGCGCGTGCGGGTGCGCGAGCCCGGAGCCGGACGGCCCGCCGCAGATCACGACCTGCAGCGTGTCGCGCAGCGACGGCGTGCGCGCGACCATCGCGGCCGCGGCACGGACGAGGACGTCGGGGGCCTTGAGCGGCTGGATCCGGCCGACGAACAGCAGCACGGTCCGATCGGCGGCGACGCCGACCTTCGCCCGAGCGAGCGCCTTGTCGCCGGGGGAGAAGACGTCGAGGTCTACCCCGGGGTGCACGACCGCGACGTGCTCCGGGTCGGCGCCGTAGAGGTCCACGAGCTGCTCGGCCTCGGCGGCGGTGTTGGCCAGGATCCGGTCGGCGGCGTCGACGACCTGCTGCTCGCCGATGACGCGGCCCTCGGGCTCGGGGTCGTCGCCGTCGGCGAGGGTGAGGTTCTTGACCTTCGCCATGGTGTGCATGGCGTGCACCAGCGGGACGTTCCACCGCTCGGCGGCGAGCCAGCCGACCTGGCCGGACAGCCAGTAGTGCGACTGGACGACGTCGTACCACCCCTCGGGGTGCGCGGCCTCGGCCCGAAGCACGCCGGAGGTCACCGCGCAGAGCTGGCCCGGCAGGTCCTCCTTGGACAGGCCCTGGAACGGCCCGGCGGTCACGTGGCGCACGGTGACGCCCGGCTCCATCGCCACCGTGGGTGCGAGGTCGCCGGAGGTGGCGCGGGTGAAGATGTCGACCTCGACGCCGCGCGCAGCCAGGCGGCGGGCGACCTCGGAGACGTAGACGTTCATGCCGCCGGCGTCGCCCGTGCCGGGCTGGTCGAGCGGGGAGGTGTGGATCGAGAGGACGGCGACGCGGCGTGGCGTGGGCCGGCTCGGGCGCGGCGTGAGGACGCGGGGACGGCGTACGCGCCGGGTGGACGGCTCGAGGGGCAGGATCGCCACGCGCGCACCCTCCTCGTCCCTGGGGCTGGACCGCTCTGGTCCGCCGGAGTCTCAACGGCCCCCGAGTCTGGCCCATTCCCGAGACCTGGGCGAACGGAACCGCCCCGTCCTCACTCTCCGAGAGCGGACGGTGACGGACGCGTGAGCCGGGGGGCTAGAGGCCCTCGACGATCGCCTCGGGGTCGATCGTGGCGTAGGGCTCGCCGGTCGCGACGTAGACGACGCGCTTGGCGATGGTGACGGCGTGGTCGGCGAAGCGCTCGTAGAAGCGCGACAGCAGCGTGACGTCGACCGCTGCCTCGACGCCGTACTCCCAGGTCGGGGCGAGGACGGTCTGGAACAGCTCGCGGTGGTAGCGGTCCATGTCCTCGTCGGTGCGCTGGATGTCGGCGGCCATGGTGACGTCCTTCGTGGCGATGACCGACCCGGTCTTCGCGACGACGTTCTGGGCCACGGCGCCCATCGACTGGAAGGTCGGGCGCAGCTGCGCCGGGATGGCGGACCCGGGGTAGCGCATCCGGGCCGACTTCGCGATGTGCGCGGCGAGGTCGCCCATCCGCTCGAGCGAGGCGGAGATGCGCAGCGACGCGACGACGATGCGCAGGTCGGTCGCGACCGGCTGCTGGCGGGCCGAGACCTGGAAGCAGTCGGCCTCGACCTTGGAGGCGATCGCGTCGATGGCGTCGTCGCCGGCGATGACCGACTCGGCGAGCGCCAGGTCGGCGTCGAGGAGCGAGCGCGTCGCCTTGTCCATCGCGGAGGCGACGAGGCGGGTCATCTCCACCAGGTCGTCGCTCACCCGGTCGAGCTGCTCGTGGTAGACCTCGCGCATGGGTGTTCCTCGTCATCGTCGGGGCGCGGACGGCCTCGGGGAGCCGTCCTTCCGCTGGCAGGTGGCCCAATCTAGGCCCGCAGAGGTACCTGCCGCCGCGACGACGTGAACGATCCTCGACCACCGGGTGAACATCCGGGGTCGGGGATGAACAGTGCGCGAAGTCCACCTGCCACCCCACGTTCTCCGGCTGTTCCCCTTCCGGGGCGCCCGTATCGTGGTCACCGTGGACGTCACCGCGGGCTTCGCGCTGGCCGGACTCGTCGGCCTCGCCGTCGGTGGCACCGGTGGCTGGGCGCTCGCATCCCGTCGGGTCGTGACCCCCGAGACGACCGCCACCGAGCCCGAGGGCGTGCCCTCGCCCAACGTCCCCGAGGGCCTCAGCCGCCTGCTCGCCGTCCTGCCCGGGGCCGCGTTCGTGGTCGGCGCCGACAACGGCGTGCTGCGTGCCTCGCCCGAGGCCGCGACCCTCGGCGTGACCCAGGGCGGACGCCTCGACATCCCCGAGGTCCTCGCGCTCGTGACCGCCGTGCGCCGCGACGGCGTGATCCGCGAGGAGGACCTCGAGCTGCGACGGCCTCCGCTCGGCAAGGGCGTGCTGCAGGCGCGGGTCCGCGTCGCCGCGCTGTCCCCGACCGCCGCGCTCGTCCTCGTCGAGGACCTGTCCGAGGCGCACCGGATCGACGCCGTACGCCGTGACTTCGTGGCCAACGTGTCGCACGAGCTCAAGACGCCCGTCGGGGCGCTCTCGCTCCTGGCCGAGGCGGTGCAGAGCGCGAGCGACGACCCCGAGGCCGTGCAGCGCTTCAGCGCGCGGATGCAGGTCGAGTCGCAGCGCCTCACCAACCTCGTCAACGACCTCATCGACCTGTCGCGTCTGCAGAGCGGCGACCCGCTCAAGCACTCCGACCGCGTCGAGGTGAACCGGCTCGTGTCCGAGGCGCTCGACGCGACGAAGCTGCTCGCGAACGCCCGCGAGATCGACGTCGTGGTGGGCGACGCCTGCCCGAGCGAGGTGCTCGGCGACGAGGGCCAGCTCGTCATGGCGCTGCGCAACCTGCTCACCAACGCCGTCGCCTACTCCCCGCCGCGCACCCGGGTGGCCGTCGCCGCCCGGTGCGTCGGCGACGCGGTCGAGATCAGCGTGACCGACCAGGGCATCGGCATCCCCGCCGCCGAGCAGTCCCGCATCTTCGAGCGGTTCTACCGGGTCGACCCGGCCCGCTCGCGCATCACCGGTGGCACGGGCCTCGGCCTGGCCATCGTCAAGCACGTCTGCGCCAACCACGGTGGCGAGTGCACCGTGTGGTCGGTCGAAGGCGAAGGCTCCACGTTCACCCTGCGGCTGCCGCTGGCACCCGCTTCGCGTACCCCTGAGGGAGACCCGGCCCCGTGACCCGTGTGCTCGTCGTCGAGGACGAGGAGTCCTTCTCCGACGCCCTGTCGTTCATGCTGCGCAAGGAGGGCTTCGAGGTCGGCATCGCGTCGACCGGGACCGACGCCGTCACGCAGTTCGACCAGAACGGCGCCGACGTCGTCCTGCTCGACCTCATGCTGCCCGGCATGTCCGGGACCGAGGTCTGCCGCACCCTGCGCCAGCGCTCGAGCGTCCCGATCATCATGGTCACGGCGAAGGACGGCGAGGTCGACAAGGTCGTCGGCCTCGAGCTCGGCGCCGACGACTACGTCACCAAGCCTTTCTCCTCGCGCGAGCTCGTCGCACGGATCCGCGCCGTGCTCCGGCGCACCGGCGAGCCGGAGGAGCTGCTGCCCGCGACCCTCGAGGCCGGACCGGTCCGCATGGACGTCGAGCGGCACGTCGTGTCGGTCAACGGGAGCGCCGTATCACTGCCGCTCAAGGAGTTCGAGCTGCTCGAGCTGCTCCTGCGCAACGCCGGCCGGGTGCTCACCCGCGGGATGCTCATCGACCGCGTCTGGGGCTCGGACTACGTCGGGGACGGCAAGACCCTCGACGTCCACGTGAAGCGGCTCCGGGCCAAGATCGAGGCCGACCCCGCGGCTCCCGTGCACCTCGTCACCGTGCGCGGCCTCGGCTACAAGTTCGAGACCTGACCCGCCCGCACGCCCACCCACGGCCCTCCCTGCCCAGCAATCTGTCGCTTCCCGGCCCGATTCCGGCCTCCGGAAGCGACAGATTGCTGGGCAGGAGCGTGTCTGGGAGGCGGATCGGTCGAACGGCGGAGGCATCGAGGCCATGGGAGCGTGGAAACGCCTACTCAGCGTGACAGTAAGGATCGCCTCCGCTAGGTAGCCTCTGCGCCCGCTCAAGGTCCTGAAGGCAGGCTCAGGACTCGGCCGGGGGAGGGGCAGAGGGTTTCTTGGATCGCGACAAGGAACCGTATCTTCATTGATGTGCCTACGAATTCAGCCCACGCCAAGCCGAGCAAGAGCCGTGGCAAGACCCTCTCGGTGGTCGGTGCGGCCGTCGTCGTGGTCCTCGGGCTGCTGTCGCTGGGCACCGCGCACGCACTCACCCTGCGTAGCCCCTCGATCGCTGCCAACGCAGCCCCCTCGGTGGCCCCCGCGCACGTCTCCGTCGTCGACCACGGCGGCGCCGTCCTCCCCGCGGCCACGGTCCACGCGATCTGGTGGGGCCCCACGGCCGACTTCCCCGCGGACGAGCGCCGTACCGTCCAGGCCGAGCTCACCGCCCTGAACGGCTCGAGCTACCTCGCCGTCGCGAACCAGTACCTCCACGGTGCCGCCGCCAGCGTGACCTTCTCGCGGGCGCACTCCTGGGCCGACACGTCCGCCCCGACCGCCGGGCTCGTCACCGCCGACACCCTGGCCGCCGAGGTCACCAAGTACCTCACCGCCACCGGCCAGCAGCCCTCGGCCACCGCGATCTACCTGGTCTTCACCAGCACCGGCGTCACCGGCGACGAGTGCGCGTGGCACTCGGCCCGCCAGGTCACCGCGAACGGCGCCTCCGCGCTCGCGCCCGTCGCCTACCTGCCGAACGCCACGGGCGTCGAGAAGTGCGACACCCGCATCCCGGTCGCCGGCACGTCCGCGGCCGCCACAGCGGTGGCCGCCTCGGTCGCCCACGAGATCCTCGAGACCCAGACCGACGTCATCCCCGGCGCCACCTGGGCCGCGGCCGACGGCGACGAGATCGGCGACGTCTGCGCCTCGGACCTGCGCCTCGTGACCCTGCAGGGCGGCCTCACCCTCCCGCTGCAGGCCGTCTGGGACAACGCGACGAACGCCTGCGCCGTCTCCGCCTGACCCACCCGCATCACCGCTGCAGCCGACGTGCTGCGAGACGTGGCGGGTGCGCGCCCGGCATCTCGCGCTGACGCCACGTCTCGGTCTCTCTCGGCGTGAATTCGCGGTCCGACCGGATCCGGTGTGCGAGGCTCCCCCCGGCCGCGTGGCCCGAATCGGGGGGTTCTTCCTGTGCGTTCGTCCGTCCTCGTCGTCGCCGGTGTCGTGCTGAGCCTGGGAGCCGCGCTCGTCGCGCAGCCCGCGGGAGCCGTAGGAGCCCCCGTCGTACCCCTGACCGACGGCGTCGGCCACGACCCCTGGTCGTGGGACATCGTGGGTGTCACGTCCTCGGACGTCGTGGTCACCGAGACCAACCCGACGAACCTCACGCTGGGCACCCGGGTCGGCCCGGTCCTCGCCATCCCCCGTGCCGGCGGCCCGGCCCGCGTGCTCGACCTCCCGCCCGGCCAGATCGCGGTCGCGGGCGACACCGTGCTGTCGATCGACCAGGGCTTCGGCGCCGTCGGCGGCTACTCGTGGATCAACCTCGGCTCGAGCGCCACGGGGACCGGCACCGTGGCGTACGGCGAGGCCTACACGCAGGCAGGGGCGCTGCGGTTCGGTCCGCCCGACGGCGCGGGTGCGGTGCACCTCGTCCGGCGCAACGTGCAGACCGACGCCGACACCGACCTCGGCGCCCTGCCCTTCGTGCCGGACTACGCGACGGCGATCCTCGCCGGTGGCGGGCACACGGTCGTCTACAGCACTGCGGTGGCCCAGGCCGAGGTGCTGAAGCCGGGCGGGGGGTTCACGACGGTGGCTCTGCCGTCCGGCCTCGCTGCCTGCACGTCCGTGACCACCGACGCGCTCGGGTGCTGGTCGGGCAACGCGCTCACGCGCGTCCCCCTCGACGGAAGCACGCCGCTCGTCGTCTCCGGTGCGTCCCTGTCCACCTGGATCGCGGTCACGCCGGGCCGCACGGCCTGGTACGACTTCTCCGGCACCGGCCTCGCCCTGCAGCCGGCCGCGGGGGGCACCGTCACGCACACCAGCCTCGACGTGCAGCCCGTGACGATGCGCTCGGCCGGCACCGACCTCTACGTCGTGCTGACCGGCGAGCTCGGGAGCGCGGGTCTCGGCGTGCTGCACGACGGCGCCGCCGAGCCGACGCTGCTCGCGGCCGCGACCGCCGCGCCCCTCGCTGCGGGCGCCCTGCTGCAGTCGACCGGCCGGGTCTTCTGGGCGGAGGGCTACGACACGCAGTACCGCTGGCGCAGCACCCGGGCCGTGGACGGCGCTCTGCGTCTCGGGACCCCGGCGCGGCTCATCACGACCGGCAACCTCGGCGCCTTCTCGGGCGACACGTGGCTGTCCGGCGCCCTGGTCTCCGGTGGCACGCCGGCCAGACCCCGGGTCGACCTCTACGCCGGCCGGGCCGGCGGCGACACGTTCCTACGGTCGGCCGTGGCCGGCAGCGCTCGGCTGAGCGGCGACCGGGTGGTGTTCGGCTGGGTGCCGTCGACCGGGCCGGTGCGGCTCGGGGTGGAGGACATCGCCTCGGGCCGGACAACCCTGCTGCCCGTGCTCGGGACCGACCCCGACTCCCCGAACTACACGTTCTGGGGCGACGCCATCGCCTACGTCAAGACGGACAACTCCGTCTGGTGGCGCTCGATCAGCACGGGTCAGACGATCGAGGTCACCCCGCCCTACGCCACCTACGGCGCGATCCAGCTCTGGGGCGACGTCGTCGCCTGGCAGACGGCCGGAGGCAGCAGCGACCCGGACCAGTGGAGCTGGGCCGACGTGCACCACCTCGACGCCGTGTCGACCGGACGGCTGGTCCGCCTCACCAACGACGGCGCGCTCGTCAGCACCGCCCTCTACTCCAACGAGGTCGGGTCGGTGGAGCTGCGGCCCTACGACGGGTCCGCCGCCGTTCCCGTCGCGGACAACGCCCTCCTGAGCTCGGCCGGCGCCGACGGCGCGGTCGGCGTGTGGATCGACCCGGACGACCTGCAGCCGCGCGCCACGGTCCTCGACCTCGCCGGCGGACGCCCGCGGGCGCTGAGTCCGGCCACGGCCCCGGTCATCCCGGACGGCAACGTGAACTGGACGGTGCGCGTGCCGACCTCGGCCCGCCTCACCACCTGCCAGGTCGTGCTGCGCGACTCCTCGCAGGCTGTGGTGCACACCCAGCCGTGCGACCCCGCGGCGATGGAGCTCGGCATCGCGACCGCGACGATCTCGCAGCTCTGGCCGATGGGATTCCCGTCCGGCTACCCCGCGGGCGCCTACACGTGGACGCTCGAGGCCGGGAATGCCGACGGGACGCTCCTCGGCCTCGACGGGAGCCCGACGCCGTACTCGGGCACCGTCTACTCGCCGCAGGGCGTGCAGATCACGAAGTACCTCACGCCGACCACCGTGCTGGCGGGCAAGCCGTTCACCCTGACCACGGCCGCGACGGGGGTCCCCACCCCCACCGTGCAGTGGTTCCGGGCGACGGAGCCGTACACCCGCGGCACCGCCATCCCGGGGGCGACCAAGCTCAGCTACACCACCATCGCGACGCCCGCGATGAACGGCAACGTGATCCGCGCCGAGTTCGACAACGGCTGGCTCGACGACGCCACCGGGTCGGTCATCACGGTGCTCTTCGCGCCGAGGGTCACGGCCGCGCCGAGGTCCGTCACGGCGAAGCACGGCACGGTCGCGACCTTCACCGCCGGCTCGAGCGCGAACCCCGCGGCCACGGTGCGCTGGCAGTACACGACCGACCGAGGTCTGCACTGGACGGCACTCGCCGGGAGCACGGCGACGGTGCGGGTCAAGGCCCTCGCGGTGCGCAACGGCTGGCGGGTGCGCGCGGTGTTCCACAACGCCTATGGCACGGCGGTCACCACGGCGGCGGTCCTCCGGGTCTCCTGACCCTCGACGCACGAACGGCCTCGGTCCTGGTGGACCGAGGCCGTTCGACGTGTGCGGGGTGGCTCAGAACGGGCCGAGGCCGGCGTAGATGCCCGTCGGCGGGACCGTCATCGCCGCGACCGGGACGGCGCCGGCCTTCTGGAAGGTGAAGGTCACCGTGGCGAAGGCGCTCGCGGGGATGGAGAGGCCGGTGATGTCGACCTTGACGGTGCCGCCGCCACCGAGCTGCACGGCCGAGGTGGGACGGCCCGAGGGCAGCGGGACCGTCGTGGCCGCGTCGGGGCCGGCGACGGTCACGGTGGCCCCGGTGGGGTCGGTGACGGTCACTCCCGTGAGGACGTCGTCCTCGGTGAGGCTCTGGTT
>Ga0302299_10000411_pt1 | contig 22999 bp, 20 predicted proteins | sample III_Fen_N3_4_FD_198795 | JGI IMG/M metagenome (GOLD analysis project Ga0302299, IMG submission 198795) | Peat permafrost microbial communities from Stordalen Mire near Abisko, Sweden - III_Fen_N3_4 | ecosystem: Environmental > Terrestrial > Soil > Wetlands > Permafrost | place: Sweden: Abisko... | reverse complement strand
ACACGTTGCCGTCGGAGAACCGCAGGGTCTCACACGCCCCGAGCGGGTGGTCGAGGTAGTCGGCGATGTCCTGGCCGAGCCGGCGGCTGGCGGACCCGGCGATGAGCACGACATCGTCCATGTCGATGGACCGTAGCCGTCAGCCGGCGACCACGGCGGCCGGTTCGGGAAGGGCCCGGCGGGTCAGGTGGATGCGGCTGAGCACGATCATCGCCGACGAGGACAGCACGACGCCGTAGGCGACCAGCGCGGCGTCCCCGACGGCGACCCCGTATGCACCCCAGGTGACCGCGTCGACGATCGAGAGCCACCACGTGGTGGCGGCTAGACCGGTGAGGTCCTGCTCGCGAGCCGCCCGGAGGACCTGGGGGCCCTGGGTGACCAGCACGCCGACGGCGAGGACGGCCACCAGCAGCCCGAGCAACGCCGCGGTCACCTGCAGGGCGAGCCACGCGCCGGCCCAGGCCAGATCGCGGCGGGACACCTCACGGCGCAGCAGGACGACGGTCCAGATGCCGGGCACCAGCGCGATGAGCGACACGACCCACACCAGGGGCAGGCCCGCGATCAGGCCGTAGGACACCCAGGCCACCATGGTGAGCATGCTGTTGAGCGCGGCGAGGGGCGACACCCCCGAGGCGACGCCGGTGCGGACCAGCCGGATCGGCTGGGGCAGCAGGCGCACGAGGAACACGCACGAGGCCAGCAGCCCCAGCGCGGTGGTGGCCGAGAGGGTCACGACCGGGCAGGCAGGCGGCGCAGCAGGTCGACCATCTCGAGGGCGGTGCGGGCCATCTCCTCACCCTTGTTCTCGCCATCGAGGTCGCTGCGCTGCAGCGCCTGATCGAGGTTCTCGGTGGTGAGCACCCCGAACACGACGGGGACGCCGGTCTCGAGCGCCGCCTGCTGGATGCCCTCCGCGCACGGTCCGGCCACGTACTCGAAGTGGGCGGTGTCGCCCCGGATGACGGCGCCGAGGCAGATCACCGCATCGAACGCGCCCGAGGCGGCGCACTGCTTGGCTGCCACCGGGATCTCGAACGCCCCTGGGACCCAGGCCACGGTGACGTCGGTCTCCTTCACCCCGTGGACCCCGAGGCCGCCCAGGGCCCCGTCGAGCAGGCGGTTGGTGATGAGGTCGTTGAATCGGCCGCACACGACGGCCACTCGCATGCCGGTGCCGTCGATGTCACCGGTGATCGACTGGGAGGCTTTGAAGTTCGAGGACATCGGCGTGATGGTAGAGGACGGTCTGGCCGGATCAGAGATCGTCGAGGCCGTCGAGCAGGTGGCCCATGCGCTCGCGCTTGGTGCGCAGGTACTCGAGGTTCTCGGGGTTGGGCACCGTCTCGACCGGGACCCGACCGGTGACCTCGAGGCCGAAGCCGTCGAGCCCGCCGTACTTGGACGGGTTGTTGGTGAGCAGCCGCATGGTGGTGATGCCGAGATCGACCAGGATCTGGGCGCCGATGCCGTACTCGCGGCTGTCGACGGGCAGTCCGAGCTCGATGTTGGCATCGACGGTGTCGCGTCCGAGGTCCTGCAGGCTGTAGGCCCGGATCTTGTGGCCGAGCCCGATGCCGCGTCCCTCGTGGCCCCGCAGGTAGACCACCACGCCGAGCTCCTCGTCGGCGACCTTCTTCATGGCCTCGTCGAGCTGGATGCCGCAGTCGCAGCGCAACGACCCGAAGACGTCACCGGTGAGGCACTCGCTGTGGACCCGGACCAGGACGTCGTCCTCGCCCTGGACCGCCCCGCAGGCGAAGGCGACGTGCTGCTCGCCGTCCAGGACGGACTCGTACACGTAGCAGGTGAAGTCGCCCCACGGCGTCGGGATGCGGGCCTCGGCGATGCGCTTGATGAGCTTCTCGTTCTGGCGCCGGTACTTGATGAGCTGGGCGATCGACACCATGAGGAGCCCGTGCTCCTGGCAGAACTCGACCAGGTCGGGGACCCGGGCCATCGTGCCGTCGTCGTTGACGATCTCGCAGAGGACGCCCGCCGGGTACAGCCCGGCCATGCGGGCCAGGTCGACCGCGGCCTCGGTGTGGCCGGCCCGCTTGAGCACGCCGCCATCGGAGTAGCGCAGCGGGAAGATGTGGCCAGGTCGGGCGAGATCGCCGGGCCGGGTGGCCGGGTCGATCAGCGACTGGATGGTGGCCGCCCGATCGGCGGCCGAGATGCCGGTGGAGGTGCCGTGGCGGTAGTCGACCGTGTAGGTGAACGCGGTGCGCTGGGCCTCGGTGTTGTGGCTCACCATCAGCGGGACGTCGAGCTCGTCGAGGCGCTCGCCGGTGAGCGGCGCGCAGATCACGCCCGACGTGTGGCGCACGAAGAAGGCGATCTTCTCGGCAGTGGCTGCCTCGGCCGCCATGATGAGGTCCCCCTCGTTCTCCCGATCCTCGTCGTCGACGACGACCACGATCTCGCCACGACCGATGGCCGCGACGGCCTCGGGGATGCTGGCGAAGCCTTCGGGGCGCTCCTGCTTGCTGGGGGTCACGGGTTCCTCCCGGGTTCGGCGCTGAGCAGGGCGTCCTTGTGGGCGACCAGCAGGCGCTCGGTGTACTTGGCGATGACGTCGACCTCGAGGTTCACGGTGTCGCCCGGGCCCTTGCGGCCGAGCGTCGTGACCTCGGCGGTGTGCGGGATCAGGGCCACGGTGAAGCCGTCGGCCAGGGGCTCGACCACGGTGAGGCTGACGCCGTCGATGGTGATCGAGCCCTTCTCCACGATGTAGCGGAGCAGTTCGGGCGGCGTGCGGATCTGGAGGGCCGGGGCACCGGTGACGATGGTGCCGACCCCGTCGACGTGGCCCTGCACGAGGTGACCACCGAGGCGGTCCTGCAGGCGGACCGGGCGCTCGAGGTTGACGGCCGACCCCGCGTGCAGCTCGCCGAGGCTCGTGCGAGAGAAGGTCTCGTCGACGACGTCGGCCTCCCACCACGACTGGCCGTCGTCGATGCCCCACCCCACGACGGTGAGGCAGCACCCGTTGACCGCGATCGACTCACCCATGGCGATGTCGGTGACGACCACCTCGGCATTGATGCGGAGCCGACTGCCGTGTCGCGAGGCGATCGACCCGAGCTCTTCGACGATTCCCGTGAACATGATCAAGCTCCTGAGGTGGCCGGGTCGATGGTGTGTGCCGGCGACAGGTCGATGCGGAGATCGCCGCCGAGGTGGGCGACCGAGGTGATCGCTCCCCGCCACAGGTCGTCGATGGTCGGCGAGCCGGGCCCGGCGAACAGACCGCGGGCATCGTCACCCCCGAAGAGCGCCGGGGCCAGGTACACGACGTAGCGGTCGACCAGCCCGGCGGCGTGGAACTCGTGCGCCACCGCAGCGCCACCTTCGATCAGCACCTGCAGGGCACCGCGCTCCCCGAGCTCGTCGAGCACCTCGGCCGGCGAGCCGCTGAGCTCGATCAGGGGACGGGCGCGAGCCCCGTCGGGGGCATGGCCGAGCACCGCCCGCTGCGGCTGCTCGAACCCCACGCCGAGCTCACCATCGGGCAGCCGCACGGTGAGCGCCGGATCGTCGGCTCGGATGGTGCCGGCACCGGCCAGGACCACGTCGCTGTCGGCGCGGAGGCGGTGAGCGTCGAGGCGGGCCTCGGCCCCGGTGATCCACTGCGAGGTTCCGTCGGGCGCGGCCGTTCGACCGTCGAGGGTTGCGGCCAGCTTGAGCACCACGTAGGGCCGTCCGGTGCGGCGGTGCACGAGGTAGGGCAGCAGCTGGCGCTCGACCTCGGCCGCGGCGACGCCGACCTCGACCTCGATGCCCGCCGCCCGCAGCGAGGCGATGCCCTCGCCGGCCACCTTGGGGTCGGGATCGACCAGACCGACGACGACCCTGGCCACCCGGGCCTCGATGATCGCCTCGGCGCACGGTCCGGTGCGACCGTGGTGCGAGCAGGGCTCGAGCGTGGCGTAGAGCGTGGCTCCGACCGCCCCGGCGCCGGCGGCCTCGAGCGCGACCACCTCGGCGTGAGGGCCCGATCGGCCCTGGGTGGCTCCGGCGAAGCCGACGTGGTCGGGATCGCCGGCCGGGACCACCACGGCGCCCACCCAGGGGCGAGGCGACACCAGGCGACGCGACGCATCACCCGCGGTGATCGCCTGCCTCATGCGCTCGATGTCGGTGGTGGCCACGCTGCTCCTGGATCTGGTCAAGGCGCGCGCGGCAGGGCCACATCGCACCCTCGCTCCCATCCGGACTTTCACCGTCGGCTCCGGAATTCCACCGGATCGGCCCTGCGGCGGCTCCGAAGGGCCGACGTAGGGTTCGCGGACTCTCACCGCCGGTCGGGACTTGCACCCAAAACCCCGCGAGGGGCTGTCGTTCACTCAGTTGTGGTACTCGGCGGTTGTGGTGATTCGGTCGAACGCGACCACGGTCACGGGCGACTTCGACCAGCATACGTGGTCCGACCCGAGGAGAAAACCGGAAAACTAGAACGCGTTCCAATTCAGTGCGCGGTCGACTCGCCCGCCTGCAAGCGCAGCACGTGGGGCACCACGTCGAGTACCGCTTCGAGGCACTCGACCGCCCCCTTCGGTGAGCCGGGCGTGTTGAGGATCAGGGTGGTGCCCCGGGTGCCGGCGACGGCCCGGGACAACCGCCCGAGCGGGGACACCAGCCGCATGGCCTCGGCCAGTCCCGGGGCCTCGCGATCGAGCACGATGCGCGTTCCCTCCGGTGTGAGGTCGCGGGGCCCGAAACCCGTCCCGCCAGTGGTGACCACCAGGCCGGAGAAGCCTTCGGCCATCTCGACGAGGGCCTCGCCCACGCTCTCGCGGCCGTCGGCGACCACCCGGGACTCGACCACCTGGTAGCCCTCCGCCCGCAAGCGCTCGGCGAGCCCGGCGCCGCCGCGATCCTCCCGGGTGCCGGCCACCACGCCATCGGAGACGGTGAGCACCTTGGCCTGGAGATCGGTGACGTCGTGATCGGGCATGTCCGGAGGTTAGACAGCTCTCATGTCGGGCGGGTGAGGCGCAGCAGGAACATGCCGTCGGTGGGGCCGCTCGGCGAGTCCACGCGCTGCGGGAGCAGGAGCGCGCCCCGACCGTGCGGGGTGAAGGGCTCCCCCGGCGGTAGGACGGGTGCCAGCTCAGGGTGGCCGTCCTCCAGCCAGCGGTCGATGACGAGCGTCTCCTGGTCGGTCAGGGTGCAGACCGAGTAGACGAGCGTGCCGCCCGGACGCACCAGTGAGGTGGCGGCGGTGAGCAGGTCACGCTGGAGCGCCGCCAGGGTGGTGATGTCGGCGGCCTCGATGCGCCAGCGGGCGTCGGCCCGGCGCCGTAGTGACCCGAGGCCTGAGCACGGCGCATCGACCAGCACCCGGTCGAACGACGAAGGGACGAACGGCGGACGGGTGCCGTCGGCGGTCAGGACGCAGACGTTGTCGAGGCCGAGCTCGGCCGCGTTGGCCGCGACCAGGCCGGCTCGAACCGGACGGGAGTCGGTGGCGACCACGATGGCACCGGTCTCGGCGAGCAGGGTGGCCTTGCCCCCGGGCCCGGCACAGAGGTCGAGCACCACCTCACCGGGCCCGGCGCACACCTCCGCCGCCACCCACTGCGACGCCGGGTCCTGGTGGTAGCCGTCCTCGCGCTCGACCGCGACGGCCCGTTCGTTCATGGCATCGAGCGCGGCCACCGCCCGCACCTCACCCAGATCAGCGGTGAGCCGGTCGATGATCCAGTTCGGGTAGGACAGACGGGTGCCCTCGTCGGGCCAGGTGCGTGGGGCCTCGGCGACCCGTCGCAACACGGCGTTGACCAGGCCCCGCGAGCGGGTGGGGGCCACCCCGACCGTGGCGCTGACCGCGGCATGGGCCGGCGTGTCGAGGAACACCAGCTGGTATGCACCCATCCGCAGGGTCATCCGGGTCGGCAGGTCGAGCTCGCGGATCACGAAGCGGTCGACGAGCCAGTCGCAGGCCCGCCGCATGCGCGTCGTGCCGTAGACCAGCTCGGTGACGAAGCCACGATCGCGTTGATCGAGCGATGAGCGTCCGAGCAGGCCGGGCAGCACGAGGTTGGCGTAGGCACCGTCCTGCTCGATGCGTAGCAGCGCCTCGAGGGCCAACCGGCGAGCGGCATCGCCGGCCACGGGGGCCGGCTTCGGAGCGCGGGATGCACTCGATCGACGCGGGCCGCGACGAGGCTGGGTCACGAACGGGCCGAGCCGAGGCGGTCGATCGAGGTCGGGCGGGCACCCCGTGCCCAGGCGTCGGCGGGCTGGCGGGCCTTGCCCTCGGGCTGCACCTCGAGCAGCTCGAGCAGGCCGTCGCCCGTGCCCACGTACGGCGGATCGATCTGGCCCGGTGCGAGCACCGGTGCCGGCTGCTCCCCCGATGGCGGGGACACCCGGGCCGAACGCACCTTCAGCCGACGCTCACGGAAGGTCGTCCAGGCGTCGCCGAGTCGGACCACCCGATGCAGGTCGAGGGCCGGAGCGGCCCAGTCGAGCTGGTGCTCGGAGGCACTGATCTTCTCGGCGTAGGTCGGCTCGCCGACCTGTGGAGCCGGCTCGCCGAGACCGGCTCGCAGAGTGTCGACCAACAGGGCCGAACCCACCGCGACGAGGTCCTCACGCAACTCGTCCGCCGTCTCGTCCGGGCCGATCGCCACCTCGGCCAGGGCGTAGATGCCTCCTGTGTCGAGGCCCTCCTCGACGGCCATGACGCAGACGCCGGTGCGATCGTCACCGGCGAGGATGGCCCGTTCGACCGGCGCGGCGCCCCGCCACCGAGGCAACAGGGAGAAGTGCAGGTTCACCATGGCAAGCGCGTCGAGCACGTTGGGTCGGATGATGCGCCCGTAGGCGACGACCACGCCGAGGTCGGCCCCGACCTCGATCACGTCGTCGACGCGGTCGCTCACGGGCAGCCCCAGCTCGATCGCCGCTCGCTTCACCGGGCTCGGCACCAGGGCACCGCCCCGGCCCCGCTTGGCGTCGGGGCGGGACACGACGTGGGCGATGTCGAAGCCGGCCTCGTGGAGCGCGAGCAGCGGGGCGACGGCCATCTCGGGCGTACCGAGGTAGACGAGACGACGGGGATGGACCGGAGCTGGGAGCGTCATGCCTGAGCGTGCCGGCAGGCTGGGCGCCTGCCGCCCGGCTACTTGCGGAGGCTGAGCCGACGGGGGGCCGGCTCGGGCTCGGGTAGCGGGGTGAGCACGAGCTCGCGCAGGGCCTTCATGGCCTCGCGTCGCTGCTCGTCGTCGAGGTGCTCGAGCAGCAGCACACCGTCGAGGTGGTCGAGCTCGTGCTGGAACATGCGGGCCTCGAGCTCGTCGGCCTCGATCTCGATCTCGTTGCCGTCGAGGTCGTAGCCGGTGATGAGGATCTCCTTGGGGCGGACGATCTCCCAATGGAGGTTCGGCACCGACAGGCAGCCCTCGAGGTAGGTCCACTCACCTCGGGTCTCGGTGATCACCGGGTTGACCATGGCCCGCGGCTCGTCATCGATGTCGTAGACGAAGAGGCGCTTCTGCACGCCCACCTGGGGAGCGGCCAACCCGAGGCCGGGAGCGTCGTACATCGTCTCGAGCATGTCGTCGGCCAGGCGGACGAGCGCACCGTCGATGTTGTCGATCTCGGTGGCCCGCTGCTTGAGCACCGGGTCGCCGAACAACCGGATGGTGTAGGGAGCCATGGCCGCCAGGGTAGCGTCGCTCCGGTGGACGACACGACCCATGGCCAGTACTTCGAGCCGTCCCCCTCGGTCGCGTCCCGACCGAGATCGGTGCAGCTGGCCCTCCCCGACCTCACCATCGACCTCGAGACCGACGCCGGCGTCTTCTCGGCCGATGGCATCGACGCCGGCACCAAGTTCCTGCTGCTCGATGCCCCGCCTCCCCCGACCGGGGCCACCGACCTGCTCGATCTGGGCTGCGGCTACGGCCCAATCGCCCTGACCCTGGCCCACCGCGCCCCCGGGAGTCATGTGTGGGCGATCGACGTCAACGAGCGGGCCGTCGGCCTGTGCACGCGCAACGCCCGGGTCGCGGGGCTCGACAACGTCACAGCGATCACCGCGGCCAGCCCGGCGACGATCCCGACCGACGTGCGGTTCGACGCGATCTACAGCAACCCACCGATCCGCATCGGCAAGCCCGCGCTCCACGAGCTGCTGCTCGGATGGCTCCCCCGCCTGCGGCCGGGCGGCCACGCGTACCTCGTGGTGCAGAAGCACCTCGGCTCCGACTCGCTGGCCCGCTGGCTCGTGGAGCAGGGCTGGCCCACCGCGCGCCTGGCTTCGCGTGCCGGCTATCGGCTGCTCGACGTCACCCACGAATCGGACGGCAGCTGACGTGGCCACCCTCACCAGCACCGAGCTGAAGCGGTTGCACCGCGAGTGGCGGCGTCGCACCGAAGGTCGGCTCGCGCTGCTGCTCGACAGCGTGCAGACGCCCTACAACGTGGGCTCGATCCTGCGCACCGCGGCCGCCTACCGGGTCGAGCACCTCTGGCTCGTCGGGGCCACCGAGTCGCCGACCCACGCCAAGACCCAGAAGACGGCCCTCGGGTCACAGCGCTTCGCCACGTGGACCGAGTGCGCCGAGGTCGAGGATGCCGCCGCCGAGGTCAAGGCCCAGGGCTACCGACTGGTCGGCGTCGAGCTGGCCGAAGGCGCGGTGCCGATGTACGAGCTCGCGCTGCCGCCCGACGTGTGCCTCGCCGTCGGCCACGAGGACCGGGGCCTGGCCAAGACGACGCTCGCGCTGTGCGACGACCTCGTCTACCTGCCCCAGCTCGGCCCGATCGGCTCGCTGAACGTGGCCACCGCCGCCTCGATCGCCATGTACGAGGTCCGCCGCCAACAGTGGTCGACCCCTCCCCCGGCCTGACCGAACCCGCGCCGAGGGCTAGAGGCGGAGCGGATCGACGGTGACGCGGAGCCGTCCGGGGGGACGGGGGGTGGCCGCGAGAGCATCGAGCAGGGTGGCGTGATCGGCGGCGCGGAGCAGCCACTGCCCGTCGCTCGGGCCCAAGATCTCGAGGCCCGCGAACGCGGCGTGCGACAACCCCTCGATGAACATCGGCGCGCTGGCCCCCGAGACAGCCGCCAGGGCCGTGACCGGCGGGAAGCGCAGCAGGGCCCGCCGGTCGGCCTCGGCCGTGGAGGCCCGCGCCGGATCGGCGAGTACTGCGGCCTGCACGACCTCGTGGCCGGGCAGCCTCGTCTGCACGAGGACTCGCCCATCACCTCGCCGCCCACCGACGAGCCGTCCGGCCCGCACCAGCAGGGCGAGGGCCTCCTCGGCAGCTCGGTAGCGGGGGGCGAGCAGCTCCTGGTCGAAATCGAGGAAGGCCACCACATCGGCTGACGCGACCTGGTGGAGCACGGCCTCGGTGCCGACGTAGACCCGGGCGTCGTCGAGCTCGAGATCTCGGGTGTCCCCGGTGACCTCGACCACCGGCGTGTTGGCCAGGGCCTCGAGCTCCTCGCGCACGCGGGTGACGCCGGCCCGGAGGTTCTTGAACTGGGTGCCGTTGCAGGCCAGGCAGATCGGGGGCCGGACCGTTCCGCAGCGGGCGCAGTCGAAGCGGCCCTCGTCGGAGAGCACGACCGATGCCTCGCACCGCTCGCAGTGGGCGACCTCGCCACACGACGTGCAGGCCATGAGCCTCGAGCGGCCCTTTCGATTGAGGACGCACAGCACGCGACCGCCGCCGCGTAGGGCAGTGACCAGCCGATCGGAGAACAACCCGGCCCGACCCGGGTCGTCGTCACGCCGGTCGATGACGTCGACCTTGGGCCACCCGTCGCGCTCCTCGGCGCGTGAGGGCACGACCAGTGGCCCCCATGCCTGGGCCTCGAGCGAGGGCACCGGCGACACCAGCAGGCAGGGCACTCCGGCTCGCCGGGCCCGCTCGACGGCGACGTCGCGGGCGTTCCAGGTCGGGGCCTGCTCCTGCTGCCACCCCTCGTCGTGCTCGTCGAGCACCACCACCGCAGCCAGGTCGTGCACCGGCGCCCAGGCCGCCGCCCGACTGCCCACCACGGTGGCGCCGGCTGCGGCCAGCGCCCAGTCGCGCGGCATGATCGCCACGGGCACCCCCGCCCGTCGGAGCCGCAGCCCGAGATGACGAGCCCCCACCGCTGACGGAGCCAGCACGAGCGCGTTGCCACGGGTCGCGGCGGCCAGCACGAGCGGGTAGGGGTCGGCCGCCGGGGGCAGGCGGACGACCGCCTGACCAGCGGCGAAGGCCGCGTCGATGACCTCATCGGGCACCAGGTGCACCGGCGCGGCGGCGGTCGCGCCCGCCGGGAGCGCCCGAACCGCGTGGTCGGGCGAGGCCGTGCGCAGGAAGTGGGCCGGTCGACCCGCCCAGCGCCACGAAGCCCATGTGGCCAGATCGATCACCTCGGCCGACGGGCCCCAGCCGGTGACCTTGGCGATGGGCTGCAACGCGATCGTTCGCCGCGAGCCGGGCGCGCGGGCCTGTGTTCCGTCCGCGCCGGCGTCAGCCGGGTCGACCCCCTCCCCGACGACCCAGCCACCCACTCGGCGACCGTGCAGGGTGACCCGCACCATGGCGCCGACGCGCACCTGGTCCCCGAGCTTGTCGGGGACCAGGTAGTCGAACGACTTGTTGATCGCGGGCGGATCGGGCAGGACCCGCACGACCCGGCCCGGCTCGACCGGCTCGACCGGATCGTCCGGCTCGTCGATCGGTTCGGCCCGCGGCTCCGGCGGAGCCACGGCACTCGGCTCGTGGGGAGCCGGTGGGAACGGGAGGGTCAGGGCCGCTGACCGCTCAGAGACCGAGCGCCGAGCGCAGGTCGTCGACCTTGTCGAGGCGCTCCCAGGTGAAGCCGCCGTCGACGGCGGGCCGGCCGAAGTGGCCGTAGGCCGCGGTGCGCTTGTAGATCGGGCGGCGCAGGTCGAGGTCGCGCAAGATGGCGGCCGGACGGAGGTCGAAGACCGCCTTCACGGCCTCGACGATGCGGCTGTTCTCCACCGTCTCGGTGCCGAAGGTCTCGACCATGATCGACACGGGCTGGGCGACGCCGATGGCGTAGGCGACCTGCACCTCGCAACGGGTGGCGGCGCCGGCCGCGACCACGTTCTTGGCGACCCAACGGGCGGCGTAGGCCGCCGAGCGATCGACCTTGGACGGGTCCTTGCCGGAGAACGCGCCGCCACCGTGGCGACCCATGCCGCCGTAGGTGTCGACGATGATCTTGCGACCGGTGAGCCCTGCGTCGCCGACCGGACCACCGATGACGAAGCGGCCCGTGGGGTTCACGAAGATGCCGTAGTCGTCGTCAGCGAACTGGGCCGGGACGACGGGACGGATGACGTGCTCGATCAGGTCGGGGCGGATGACCTCGTCGCGGTCGACACCGTCGTTGTGCTGGGTGGAGATGAGCACGGTGCGCAGGCGGACGGGCTTGCCGTCCTCGTAGTCGAACGTGACCTGGGTCTTGCCGTCGGGGCGCAGGTACGGGACCGTTCCGGCCCGGCGGACCTCGGCGAGACGCTCGGCCATGCGGTGCGCCAGGTGGATCGGCAGCGGCATGAGCTCTTCGGTCTCGTCGCAGGCGTAGCCGAACATCATCCCCTGGTCGCCCGCGCCCTGCTTGTTGAGCAGGTCCTCACCACTGGTGCCCGAACGCACCTCCTCGGAGTCGTCGACGCCCTGGGCGATGTCGGGTGACTGCTCGTCGAGCGACACCAGGACACCGACCGTGCTGCCGTCGTAGCCGTAGGACTCGCGGTTGTAGCCGATCTCGTTGATGGTGTTGCGCACCACCTTGGGGATGTCGACGTACCCGCTGGTGGTGATCTCGCCACCGACGATGGCCAGGCCGGTGGTGACGAAGGTCTCGCAGGCGACCCGACTCATCGGGTCCTGCTCGAGCATGGCATCGAGGATCGAGTCCGAGATCTGGTCGGCCATCTTGTCCGGATGGCCTTCGGTGACTGACTCGCTCGTAAAGGTCCAGCTGCTCACAAGTTCTCCTGTTCCGTGCCGGTGTCCGAGACGAACCCGGTTGATGGCCTCACTGGTGACGCCTGCGCCCGCAATGCCACGACGGCATCGAGCACGGCGTCCGCGACCGCTCGCTTGTCCCTGAGCGATACATCATGCTCCACCCCGGAGGCGTCGATGAGCACGACCTGGTTGGTGTCGTGCTCGAAGCCGGTGCCGGGCGCCGAGATGTCGTTGGCGACGATGAGATCGAGCTGCTTGCGCTCGAGCTTGCCGCGGGCGTTGCCCCGCAGGTCGTCGCTCTCGGCCGCGAACCCGACGAGCGTCTGACCGGTGGGTTTGGCCGCCCCGAGGTCGACGAGGAAGTCGTGGGTGGGCTCCAGCACGAGGTGGGTGAGCTCGTCGGATTTCTTGATCTTGCGGTCGACGACGTTGGCGGGACGGAAGTCGGCCACCGCGGCGGCCATGACGATGACGTCGAACTCCGCGCTGCGGGGGACCACGGCGGCCTCCATGTCGGCCGCGCTGACGACCTCGACGACCTCGACCCCGCTGGGCGCGGCCCGGTCGACGGTGGTGACCAGCGTGACCTTGGCCCCTCTGGCTGCGGCGCGCTCGGCGAGGGCGTAGCCCTGCTTGCCCGACGACCGGTTGGTGATGACACGGACGGGGTCGATGGCCTCGCGGGTGCCGCCAGCGGTGACGAGCACCCGCAAGCCGGCCAGATCGGGAGGGGCGAGCACGGACTCGACCGCGCTGACGACGACGGCAGGGTCGGCCAGGCGGCCGGTGCCGACGTCACCTCCGGCCAGGCGGCCCTCGGCCGGTTCGACGATGTGGACGCCCCGACGCCGCAGCGTGGCGAGGTTCTCCTGCACCGCGGGGTGCTCCCACATCTCGGTGTGCATCGCCGGGCAGATCACGACCGGGGCCCGGGTGGCCAGCAGCGTGGCGGTGAGCAGATCGTGGGAGATGCCGGCGGCGTAGTCGCCGATGAGCCGGGCGGTGGCCGGGCAGACGAGGACGAGGTCGGCCTTCTGGCCCAGACGGGTGTGCGGGATCGGGTCGCGCTCGTTCCACAGCGACGTCTGCACGGGCTCGGACGCCAGGGCCGAGAACGTCGTCTCGCCGACGAAGCGCAGCGATCCCTGGGTCAGGACAGGGGCGACGTGAGCCCCCGCGTCGACCAGGCGACGGCAGACCTCGACGGCCTTGTAGGCGGCGATGCCACCCGAGACGCCGAGAACGATGGTGCGCCCGGCGAGCATCGGACGGGTGAGGCTAGGCGCCGGGAGCGTCGACCGCCGCGTCGCCCTCGGCGACGTCGGCCACGATCGGCACGGCCACGATCTTGTCGGCGGCGATCTCCTCGAACGCGATGGAGAGCGGCTTGCGGGCCACGGAGGTGACCTGCGGCGGGACGTTCGACCCGAGGCCGTCGCCGAGCTGGCCGAAGTAGGAGTTGATCTGGCGGGCTCGGAGCGAGCCGAGCGAGACCAGCGTGAACTTCGAATCGACCTTGCTGAGGAGGTCCTCGATCTTCGGGTTCATCATCGAGTCATGGACCTGAGCCACGGGACTCTCCAAGGGGGTTTCGCCGGACGGGTGCGGAGGGGAGATGGTAGCAGGAGGGCGACCAGAACCCGGTACCAGCCCGGGCGGGACTAGGAGCCGGGGTGGGCTCGGGCTGCTTCGATGATGGCCATGATGTCGGCCACGGCCTCGTCGATCCGGTCGTTGACGACGATGTTGGCGCCGAGGGCCCGGCCGGCGGCGGCCTCGTCCTCGGCATGGGCCAGCCGTTGCTCGACCAGCTCGGGGGGATCGCCCCGACCGACCAGCCGCTGGCGTTGCACGCTCCGCGAAGGTGTCTCGAGGAACACCAGGACGGCGCCGGGCTCGCGGTCGCGCACCTGGGCCGCACCTTGCACGTCGATCTCGAGCACCACGTCCTTGCCGGCGGGCGACTCGGGGTACGGGGTGCCGTAGAGGTTGCCGAGGAACTCCGCCCACTCGAGGAAGCCCCCCGATCGCTCGTGGGCCTCGAACGTCGCTCGGTCGACGAACCGGTACGCATCGGACGATTCGCCCGGGCGTTGCTCACGGGTCGTCCAGGAGGTGCTGAGCCACAGGGACGGGTCGCCCTCGACCAGTCGGCTGACCACCGTTCCCTTGCCGACGCCGCCCGGGCCGGAGACGACGATGATCACGACGGCCTCGGCGCGACCGGTGGTCGGAGGCGACGGGTCAACTGGGGAACGCGCGCAACAACGACTCACGCTGCTGAGCGCCGAGACCGCGCACCCGGCGGGTGTCGCTGATGCCGATCTCCTCCATGGTGCGGCGGGCCTTGACCTTGCCCACACCGGGCAGCGATTCGAGGACGGCGACGACCTTCATCTTGCCGATGACGTCGTTGCCTTCGGCCTGGTCGAGCAGTTCGGTCAGGGTGAGCGAGCTCATCTTGAGCCGCTCCTTGAGCTCGGCGCGCTCACGACGGGCGCGGGCGGCCTTCTCGAGGGCGGCCTGTCGTTGCTCAGCGGAGAGGGTGGGCGGAAGCGGCATGCGGCGCACCATAGCGGACCCGACTGGCCCCGTCGTAGACGTGGCCGCAGTTGCGGTCACGCTCGTCTCGGGGCCAGCCGACGGTCGCCGATCGGTCGGTGGAGGGTCGGCTAGGGGATGATCTCGACGGCCACGAAGTTCGATCGGTCCGCGGTCGGGGCGGTGTCGCTCAGGGTGACCACGCTCCCCGCCACCGTCGTGGCGGCCGTGGCGCACTGGCTCCAGAACGTGTCCCCCACAGCCGAGTCGACCCACTGGTGCACGATCGCCTGGCCGGCGCCGACGGTGCGCGCCGTGGCCGAGTCCCAGTCGTTCCCGACGCCGTAGACCCGTGAGCCCACGGCGGTGGTGGTCACCGCGACCGACGGAGCACCGGTGGTGCGGCTGGTGCCGGCACTGGCCCCGATGCCGCTGGCGCCGGTGAACGACACCACCGTCAACGACACGTCGAAGCCGGTCTTCTTCAACGCCGCGGTCACGGTGGCCCCGGTGAGCACCGACGGAGCCGACGCCTTCCAGACCTCGGAGGTGCCGGGCACGCCGTTGGCCCGTTTCACGAGCGTCCACGTCAGACCGCCACCGGTGACGGTCGCAGTCTGACCGAGCGAGGTCGGGCCGTCACCGGACACGAAGGCCAACAGCACCTCATTGGTCGCGGCGGTGGTGAACGCCGGCGTGGTCACCGTGTTCTTGCCGTCCTTGAACACCGTCTTGTCGGCCGCGACGTTGGCGGTCGGAGCCGTCGCGGTGGCGAAGATCCAGTTCACCGGGCCCACGAGCGCGTTGCCCGCGAGGTCGGTGGCCGAGACCACCGACCCGACGTAGGCGGTGTCATAGGACAGGGGCGCGGTCGGGGTGAACGTCGCCACCTTGGTGGCCGCGTTGTAGGCCACCGACCCGGGGACCGCGACGTTCGTCGAGGTCTTCACCGTCACCGAGACGCTGGCCGGTTGCACGGCCTCGGAGAACGTCGCCGAGATCACCGAGGAGATCGGATTGGCACTCGACAGGTTGGGAGGCGTGAACGACGAGACGACGGGCGCGGTGGTGTCCACCGTGAGCGTCGTGAAGCTGCCGTCTCCCGATGAAGTCGGACCGACCGAGTTCGCGCTGGTGGCCTTGTAGTGGTAGGTCGTGCCTGGGGTGAGCCCGCTGAGCGTGACCGAGTGGCTGGTCACCAGCGCGGCGTCCAGTGGGGTCGAGGTGCCGTAGGCGGTCGTCGGCCCGTAGGCGACCTGACTGCTCGAGGCGACATCGGTGGACCACACGACCGTGGCCGACGTGGCGCCGATCGACGAGGCGGCCACGCCGGAGATGACCGGCGGACTGGCCGGGATGCTCACCGGACGGGCGATCTCGACCGCGGTGAAGTTCCACTGGTGCGTCGTCGGCGCGGTGTCGTTGAGGGTGATGACCGACTCGACCGGTCCGGCCGGGCCGTTCAGGGCCTGGGTCCAGAACGTGTCCCCCGCGGCGGAGTCCACGAACTGGTGGACGAGGCTCTGGTTGGGGCCGGTCGTGCGGCCGGTGGCGCCGTCCCAGTCGTTGCCCACGCCGTAGATCAGCGACGCCGACCTCGTGGTGTTGAACGTGACCGTCGGTGCGCCGGTGGATCCCCAGCCCGAGACGGTGTTGCCGAGGCCCACTGCCCCCTTGAACGCGACCACGGTGAGCGCCTGATCGAACCCACCGCTCCCCTGTGTCGACGTCACCGTGATGTTGGTGACGATCGAGGGCGCGACGGCGGTCCAGACCTCCGACGTGCCGAGCTGGACGTTCGTCCGCTTGCCGAGCTTCCAGGTGAGCCCGCCACCGGTGATCGTCGCGGTCTGCCCACCCGAGGTCGGGCCGTCGGACGCGACGAACGCCACGAGGAGCTCACCGGCCGAGGTGGTGGTGATCGCCGGAGTCGTGACGGCGTTCTTGCCGTCGACGCTGACGGTCTTGTCCACGGTGATGTTCGGAGGCACCGCGGGCGTGGTGAAGGTGGCGTCGGAGGAGGCCCCGGAGTTGCCGTAGGCATCGGTGCCGTTGACCCGGTAGTGGTAGGTGGTCGACGGCAACAGGTTGTTGACCACGACGAAGTGGGCCGTCACCTGGGCCGGGTCGCGCGGCGACGCGCTGGCGTAGGCCGTGGTGGTGCCGAACTCCACCTGGCTGTCCGTGGTCTCATCGGTGGTCCAGGCGAAGGTGACCTGGTCCGGCTGGATGTCGGTCACCCGCACGTTGGAGAACACCGCCGGCGTGGTGCGCGGTGGTGTCGTGGTGAAGCTGAAGCCACCCTGTTGGGCGAGGTTTCCCGACGAGTCCCGGCTGCGCAGTTCGCAGAAGTAGGTGGTCGCCGGCGTGAGCCCGTTGATGGGCGCGTCGTGGGTGGTGACCAGCGTCGGGTCGAGCGTGGTGGTCTGGCCGTAGCCGGCGGTGGGCCCATAGGCGACCTGGGTGGTGGCGGCCTCATCGGTGCTCCACCCCACGTTGGCGTGATCGGGTCCGATGTTGGTGGCCCCGATGCCGGAGATCACCGGTGCGGTGACGTCGGTCGACACCGCCGGCAGGATCTCGAACTGGGTCAGGTTCCACGGGTCGGCGGTGGGGTACGAGGAGCCGGAGGTGACCGGCGTGCCGCTGGCCGGGGTGGGGGCCGGGGTGGCCTGCACCCACGAGGTGCTCGCGCCCTGGTTCTCGGCGAGCCACTCGTGCACCATCGACTGTCCCGGGTTCAGGGTGCGCTGGATCCAGTGCTGGGGATCGACGCCGACACCCATGACCCAGGAGCCCGGTGCGGTGGTCGTCAACGACGCGGAGGCCGCGCCGGATGCGCCGGATGCCGACGTGCTCGCCCCGATGCCGGCCGCGCCCTTGATCGCGTGGACGGTGAGGGACTGGACGAAGCCCGATGACGACGTCGTCGAGGTGATCACCGCGTTGGTGAGGGGGGTGGTGGCCATGGCGGTCCAGACCTCGGCCGTGCCCTGCTGGGTGTTGGTGCGGCGGGCCAGGGTCCACGCCAGCCCACCGCCCGAGACGGTTGCGGTCTGCGCGGTACCCGTCGGGCCGTCGGCCGACACGGTCGCGACGATCAGCTCACCAGGTGCCGCGGTGGTCAGCGGCTGCGTGGACTGCGGGCCCTGGCCGTTGACGACGGCCGACTGGTCGATCACGAAGTTGCCCTGCGAGACCACCGAGCTGAGCGGGGTGACCGTCGTGCCGACGATCTTGACCTTGATGTCGGTGACGTTGTTGGCCCGGTTGGCGTCGATGAAGTTCTGGTTCGGGTCGGCGACGGTGTGGAACCAGTACACCCCGTCGGCCAGGCCGGTGATGTCGATGGCCTGGCCCGGGTCGGCCTTGTTGTAGAGGTCACCACGACCGGGGGCGATGCCCCGCACGGCCGTGGGGTCGCTGCACGTCGCTCCGGAGTAGCCATAGCCGCCCGGGAGGCTGGAGTCGAGGGTGAGGCTGTCAGCGATGCAGAACCCGTTCTTGGGGCTGAGCGCCACGGGCTGGCCGACCGAGCCGTCGGCCTTGACGGTGTAGAGGCCGAACGCGGCGAGTGGGAAGTGAAAGTGGCCGTGGATCGCGTGGTAGTAGAACTGATCCGGCACCGGCACCTGCTGCTGGAACACCATGTTCCCGCCGGAGTCGTAGGAGTAGAGGTTCTGCACCCCGCCGGCCACGTTGGTGGTGGCGTTGTAGTTCACCGGCTGCACCTCGAGCGGCCCGCCCGCGTTGTACATGATGTGCTCGTAGTTGAACTCGCGCGTCGTGGCCGTCGGTTGCGAGATGGCCAGATCGTCGACCGGGATGACCGAGACGAGATCGGGATAGGCGATCTGACCGACAGGGAACGGGAACGCGGCCTGGATCGCCGGAGCGGCGGCCGACGTCGCACCCGCGTCGGTGCTGGTGAGACCGACCGGAATCAGCAACCCTGCCACGACCGCGGTGAGCACCAGGACCCGAGCCATCCACTCGTGAGGATGGGTCAGCGATCTGGACGGTGATGACATGGGGTCCTCCGGGTCGTGCCAGCCTGGTGCACGCCGGGACGCGTGAGTTGGACTGGTGGTCCCGTGATTGTGGGGCGGAGCGCTGAAGCACTCCTGAACCCGACCTGAGGACTTGCTGAATGTCGAGCCGCCGCCCGAGCCGGCCACTGCGGACCACGGTGGCGTGACCGCGTCCCGTGTCGGGGCGCGGTCGGTCGGGAGAGCGGGTCGGATGCCCCGGTCAGCCCTGGTGCTCCGCCTCGAACTCGGCGATCTCGTCGGTGATGGCCTGCGCCGCCGCGGCCGGGTCGTCGGCCTGGGTGACCGCCCGCCCGATCACGAGCAGATCGGCACCGGCACCGATGGCCTCACGCGGCGTGGCCGAGCGGGCCTGGTCGTGGAGGTCGGTGCCCGTCGGTCGGATGCCGGGCACCACTTTCAGGAGCCGCGGCGCGATCTGACGGGCCTCGACGAGATCGGCGGCTGCGCAGACGATGCCACCGCAATCGGTCTCGGCCGCGAGGGCGACCCGGAACGGCAGGATGTGCGGTGGCGCCCCGCCGTCGCTGGTGAGCACGGTCACCGCCAACGGGTACGGGTCCGGGAGCCCGGCGAGCGAGGCTCCTTCGCGGAGCCCCTCCACCCCAGCCCGCAGCATGTCGGCATCGCCTCGCGCGTGCATGGTCAGGTAGCGCGCGCCGATCGATCCCAGGACCCGGGAGGCCTTGCCCACCGTGGTGGGGATGTCGAACAGCTTGAGGTCGATGAACACGTCGTAGCCGAGGTCGGCCAGGCTGGCGATGGCGTCGGGACCGGCCGCCGAGTAGAGCTCGAGGCCGACCTTGGCCACCCCGAACCAGGGGCGCAGATCCCGGGCGAGTCGCACCGCGACGACCAGATCGTCCACGTCGAGCACCAGCGCGAGCCGGCTCCGGATGGCCTCATCGACGGCGGGACCTTGTTCAGCGGGCACGAGCGACTCCGATCAGTTCGGTGAGCGAGGCGACGCCATGGCGACGGCACCAGGATTCGACGTCGACCGCCACCCGGCCGACCGACCTGGGGTCGGCGAAGGTCGCCGTCCCCACCTGCACAGCTGATGCACCGGCCATGATGAGCTCGATGGCGTCGACCCCCCGCGAGACCCCGCCCACACCGACGATCGACAGCTCGGGGAGAGCGGCGTGCACATCGTGGACGGCCCGCACCGCGATCGGGTGGATGGCCGGGCCGGACAGGCCCCCGCCACCCCCGCCGAGGCGCAGGAGCCGGGACTCGGTGTCGATGGCCATGCCGAGCGCGGTGTTGACGAGGGTGACGGCTTCGGCGCCGGCGTCGCGGACCGCAGCGGCGATGGGCACCAGGTCGGCCACCATCGGCGTGAGCTTCGCCCACCGGGGACGACCGCACGCCTCGGCGGCGGCGACGGCCTCGGCCGCGGTGTCGGGAAGCTGGGCGAACATCGCCCGGCCGTGGTGGAGGTTCGGGCAGCTGAGGTTGACCTCAACCGCGACCACGGCGGCCGGCGCATCGGCGAGCAGGGCCGCGGCGGCGGCGTAGTCCTCGACCGTGCGACCCCAGATGCTGGCCACGACGGTGGCGCCGGTGTCGAGCAGCGGCGGGAGCTCGTCACGAAGCCAGACCTCGACTCCCGGGCCCTGGAGCCCGACGGAGTTGAGCATGCCGCCCTGGGTCTCGTGGACCCGGGGTGCGGGGTTGCCGGGCCAGGGATCGGCCGACAGCGACTTGACCACGACCGCCCCGAGCGACCCGAGATCGACGAAGCGACCCAGCTCGTCGCCGTGGCCGGCGGTGCCCGACGCCGTCATGATCGGGCCGTCGAGGGTGACCGAGCCGACCTGGGTCGTCATGGTCACCGTGGCAGCCCGGGCCACGGCTCAGTTCTCCTCGAGCTGATCGGCGTGGATACCACGGTGGTACTCCTGCAGGCTGCGCACCCGGAGCGGGTGGTGGGCCCAGTCGGCCATGCCGTTGGCGGCGGCGAGTCCCGCGGCCGCTGTGGTGAGCAGCGGCACCAGGTTGGCGCCGGCCGCGGTGCGGATGTGGGCGCCATCGGCCCGGGGTCCCCGGCCCCTGGGGCTGTTCACCACCAGCTGGACCTGGCCGCTGCCGATGAGCTCGACCGCATCGGTTCCGGTGGGCTCACCGAGCTTGGCCACCACCGTGGCGACCGCGATGCCGTGCTCGCGCAGGTGGTCGGCCGTGCCGCTGGTGGCCGCGATCTCGAACCCGAGCTCGGTGAAGCGCTCGGCGGCACGAACCCCAACGGCCTTGTCGCGATCGGCCAGCGACAGGAACACCGTGCCCTTCTCGGGTAGGCGGTTCCCGGCCGACAGCTGGCTCTTGGCGAAGGCGAGCCCGACGGTGAGGTCGATGCCCATGACCTCGCCGGTGGAGCGCATCTCCGGGCCGAGCAGCGCGTCGGCCTCGGGGAACCGTGCGAACGGGAGGACGGCCTCCTTCACCGCGATGTGGTCACCGAGCACCCGCGGACGCAGCACTCCCTCGTCGCGCAGCTCGGCCAACGTGGAGCCGGTCATCACCCGAGACGCCACCTTGGCCAACTGCACGCCGGTGGCCTTGGCCACGAACGGCACCGTGCGGGACGCACGCGGGTTGGCTTCGATCACGAAGACCTGGTTGGCCTTCACCGCGTACTGCACGTTGATGAGACCCCGCACGTCGAGCGACTCGGCGATGCGCCGGGTGTACTCCTCGATGACCTCGATCGTCTCGGCCGACAGGTTCGGTGGGGGCAGCACGCACGCGCTGTCGCCCGAGTGCACCCCGGCCTCCTCGACGTGCTCCATGACCCCACCGATGAGCACCTCACCCGTGGCGTCGCGGATGGCGTCGACGTCGACCTCGGTGGCGTCCTCGAGGAAGCGGTCGACCAGCACCGGGCGCTCGGCGGACAGGCCGCCCTCCTTGCCCAGGCTGCCGAAGCCGGCGAGGGCGGCCATGGCGACGCGGAGGCCCTCGTCGTCGTAGACGATCTCCATGGCCCGGCCGCCGAGCACGTACGACGGGCGCATGAGCACCGGGTAGCCGACGCGCTCGACCACGGCGAGGGCGGCCTCGATGGTGGCCGCGGTGCCGCCCGCGGGCTGCGGGATCTCCAAATGGGCGCACAGGGCGTTCCATCGCTCGCGGTCCTCGGCCAGGTCGATCGAGTCGGGGCTGGTGCCGAGGATGAGCTCGCGTGGCAGCAGGCCGGCGAGCTTGAGCGGCGTCTGCCCACCGAGGGCGACCACCACACCGACGGGCTGCTCGGCCTCGATGACGTTCATGACGTCCTCGTAGGTGAGCGGCTCGAAGAAGAGCCGGTCGCTCGTGTCGTAGTCGGTCGACACGGTCTCGGGGTTGCAGTTGACCATGATCGTCTCGAACCCGGCGTCGTGCAGGGCGAAGCTGGCGTGCACGCAGCAATAGTCGAACTCGATGCCCTGCCCGATGCGGTTGGGGCCCGACCCGAGGATCACGATCTTGGGCTTGTCGCTGGGGCGGACCTCGTCCTCGTCCTCATAGGTCGAGTAGTGGTAGGGCGTGTCGGCGTCGAACTCGGCGGCACACGTGTCGACGGTCTTGAACGTGGGCCTCACCCCGGCCGCGAGGCGGGCGGCACGGACCTCGAGCTCGGTGATCGGTGCCCCCGCGGTGCTCCAGAGGTACGCGAGCTGGGCGTCGGCGAACCCCAGCCGCTTGGCCCGGCGCCAGGCGGCGCGAGTCATGCCGGCCAACCCGACCTCGGCAAGGTGGTGGCGCTCCTCGGTGATGCTGAGGATCTGGTCGAGGAACCAGGGATCGACCCGGGTGGCGGCATAGAGGTCCTCGACCGAGATCCCCCGCCGCAGCGCGGCCTCGAGCTGGAAGGGGCGGTCAGGGGTCGCGATGGCCGCCCGGCGGATCAGCTCGGCATCGTCGAGCTCGTCGAAGAGCTGCTCGCCCGGGTCGGCGTTGAGGCCGAGGCGACCCTGCTCGAGCGACCGCATCCCCTTCTGCAGCGACTCGGGGAACGTGCGGCCGATGGCCATGGCCTCGCCCACCGACTGCATCTGGGTGCCGAGGACACCGTCGGTGCCCGGAAACTTCTCGAAGGCCCAGCGCGGGATCTTGGTGACCACGTAGTCGATCACCGGCTCGAAGCTGGCCGGTGTCTTGCGGGTGATGTCGTTGGGGATCTCGTCGAGGGTGTAGCCCACGGCGAGCCGAGCCGCGATCTTGGCGATCGGGAAGCCAGTGGCCTTGGAGGCGAGGGCCGACGACCGGCTCACCCGCGGGTTCATCTCGATGATGACGAGGTGGCCGTCCTCGGGGTTCACCGCGAACTGCACGTTCGATCCGCCGGTCTCGACGCCGACGCGACGGATGCAGGCGAAGGCTGCGTCGCGCATCTGCTGGTACTCGACGTCGCTGAGGGTCTGCGCCGGGGCGACGGTGATGGAGTCGCCGGTGTGCACGCC
>Ga0302299_10000410_pt1 | contig 23014 bp, 23 predicted proteins | sample III_Fen_N3_4_FD_198795 | JGI IMG/M metagenome (GOLD analysis project Ga0302299, IMG submission 198795) | Peat permafrost microbial communities from Stordalen Mire near Abisko, Sweden - III_Fen_N3_4 | ecosystem: Environmental > Terrestrial > Soil > Wetlands > Permafrost | place: Sweden: Abisko... | reverse complement strand
CGGTCACGGGTCAAACCTACAACCACATGGTTGTAGGTTGTCAAGCCGACCGACGTGCGGGTTGCCGGGAGCGGCTCTCCATGGACTCCCAGGAGAAGCGCCACCGCAGCACGGCCCCGGCGGCCAGGGTCCAGGCCAGCAGTACGGCGAGGTGCCCCAGGGCCAGGCCGGAGCCCGAGAGCTGCGGGGCCAGGGCCGTGCTCATCGCGGCCGAGGCGGGCCGCAGCGGGAAGAACCACGACACCGCGTCCAGCACGGGTGGGAAGGTCGCGCCGACGATGAAGACGTCGGAGATGAAGGCAAGGGGGAGCAGCGTGCCGAGGGTGACGCCGGTGAGTGCCTGCGCGGAGTGCACGAAGGTCATCACCGCGAGCCCCACCACAGCGAAGCAGATCGCGGAGACGACGAGCACCACTGCGGCGGCCAGCAGTCCGGGCGGCCACGCGGGGTGGAAGGCCAGCGCGGCCACGCCGACGATGACCACGCCGGTGAGGAGGGCGACGCCCACCGCCCCGACGACACGGCCCACCAGCAGGGCGCCGGCCGGCAACGGGGTGCCACCCGTGCGCTTGAGCACCCCGCGATCGCGCGCCTCGGCGACACCCTGCGGCATGTTGACGTAGGCCGTCACGGCGGCGCCGTAGATCGCCATCGTCCCCGCGTAGAAGACACCCAGGCTCTGGCCGTCCTTCATGAGCTGGTCACCCCCGCCGTTGACGGCGGGGATGATGGCGACGAGCAGCACCGGGAACGCCACCGCGAAGAACACCGCGGACGCGTTGCGCCACAGGACCGACTGGGCGTGCCCGACCTGTCCGGAGACCAGGGCGGCGATCGAGGGGGCACTCGTCCGGCACGGGGAGGCGTCGGCGAGCCGGCGTCGCGCTCTCGCCCGGCTGGTCCGCTGCGGAGCCGCCCGGGAGGAGTCGCGGTCGCGGTCACGGCTCAGCTGCACCGTGGTCACCGCGGCCCCGGCCAGCCCCCAGAGGGCGATGACCGCGAGGTGGTCGAGCTCGAAGCCGGACCCGCTGAGGTGGGGGTTGAGGGCGTTCGCAAAGATCGCCGTTAGGTGCTTCAGCGGGAACAGCCAGCCGATCGTCGCCAGCCAGTCGGGCATCCGCCCGCTCATCATGAACATGTCGGAGATGAAGGCGAGTGGGATGACGATGCCGTTGCTCACCGCGACGGTCAGCTGCATCGACGGCAGGGCCATCGCCAGCGCCAGCCCGAGGGCGCTGAAGCACGCCGACGCGATCACGAGGGTTACGACGATCGCGAGGACCGACCGGCTCGGCACCAGGAGGTCGTAGAACGCGAGCCCGGCCCCGAGCACGAGGGCCGTCGAGACCAGCCCGAGAACCAGTGCGGCACAGACCCGCCCGGCGATGAGGACCCAGCGCGGCACCGGTGCCCCCGACTGGCGCTTGACCACCCCGGTCGCGCGCGCCTCGGCCAGGCCCACGGCGAGGAACGAGAAGGTGGCCATGACGACGCCGAACGACGCCATGCCGGGGGCGAGGAACTGCACGAGCCGCACGCCCCCCTCCTCGACCTGCTGGTTGCCGAAGAGTGCGGACAGGAGCACGAAGAACAGCAGGGGCAGGCCGATGCTGAGGATGAGGGTGATGGGGGTGCGGCGCAACGACACGAGCTCGTGCCGGGTCTGTCGCCACAGCATGCCGGGGTCGGAGGTCCAGGATGAGGCGACCGGATGCCGGACCGCCGCGACCGTGGTCATCGTGCCCTCGTCGAGGTCGAGGTCGGGGCCGCGGTGTCCGGCTCGGTCTCGCCCAACGCCTGCTCGCCGACCAGGTCGAGGTAGACGTCCTCGAGGCGCGGGCGGGCCAGCGTCAGGTCGTCGAGCTCCACTCCGCGCGCGATCGCCCAGTTCGCGATCGTCGCGACATCCACCGTCGGGGTCTCGGTGCGAACCTCGACGACGCTCCCGGCGATCCGCCGGTCCAGACCGAGCACGGGCAGGTCTGCACCGTCGAGACCGGACGGCATCCGGAACGCGATGACGGTCGCCGCCCCTGCGGTGGCCGCGAGCTCTTCGGGCGTGCCCTGCGCGACGACTCGGCCGTGGTCGATGACGACCACCCGGTCGGCGAGGTGCTCGGCCTCGTCCAGGTAGTGCGTGGTCAACAGGATCGTCGCCCCGAGGTTGCGCAGGCCCTGGACGAGGTCCCAGGCCCGGCGCCGCGCCGAGGGGTCGAAACCGGTGGTGGGCTCGTCGAGGAAGAGCAGGTCGGGGTCGCCGACGATGCCGAGCGCGAGGTCCAAGCGCCGCCGCTGTCCGCCCGACAGCGTCCGCACGCGGGCATCGGCCTTGTCGTCGAGCCCGGTCAGCGTGATGACCTCGGCCACCGGCTTGGGATGCGGGTAGTAGCCCGCGTGCAGCCGGATCAGCTCGCGCGGGGTGAAGTTGTCCTCGAAACCGGCCTCCTGCAGCACGATCCCGAGGCGCTCACGCAAGGCGCGGCCACCGGTCTGCGGGTCGTGCCCGAGCACCGACACGGTGCCGGCGTCGCGGGTGCGGTAGCCCTCGAGGATCTCCACCGTGGTGGTCTTGCCCGCGCCGTTCGGGCCGAGGAGCGCGACGACCTCGCCCTCGCCCACACTCAGGTCGAGCCCGTCGACCGCGGTGACGCCGCCGTAGACCTTGCGCAGGCCGGTGACCTCGATGGCCGCCATGTCCTACCTCCGATGCGCGGCCTGCCGCCCGGCGCGACAGCGCCTCCCCCAGTCAATCGCGTCGTGCCGCGCCGGTGGGCGACCCTGTGAGCGATCCCTCGCCGGCCGGTGGGCTACCCACCGGAGGGCTCTCGAACCTCAGAGCGGTCGACATCGCCGTCGACGAGGTCCTCGGCGGCCCGGACCAGCAACGGGTGCAGCGTCGTGTCACCCCAGCGGATGTGGGCCAGCAGCTCGTGGCGCATCCGCGGCTCCCAGAACTTGCGGATGTGCGTGGCGATCTCGACCGCGGCCTTCTCGGGCGGCAGGGCCTCGAAGTTGCGCACCAGGTCGTGCCCCAGCCGCACGACGGGGGGCACGCCGTGGTCGGCGGCCTCGCTCATGGCCGGACCGGTTGGGCCGCAACGGCATCCACCTCGGCTCGGGCGGCCTGGGTGACCACCTCGACCTGCACCGCGGTCACCTTGTACTCGGGGCAGTTGGTGGCCCAGTCCGAGTTCTCGGTGGTCACGACGTTGGCCCCGGTGACCGGGTGGTGGAAGGTCGTGTAGACGACGCCGGCCGGCATCCGCTCGGAGACCAGAGCGGTAAGTCGGGTCGTGCCCACCCGTGACGACAGCTCGACGACGTCGCCCGTCGACACCCCGCGCAGCTCGGCGTCGGACGGGTGGATCTCGAGGATGTCCTCGGGGTGCCAGGTGGAGTTGGGGGTGCGCCGGGTCTGCGCGCCGACGTTGTACTGCGACAGGATCCGCCCGGTGGTCAGCACCAGCGGGTAGCGGCGGTTGGCCCGCTCGGTAGTCGGCACGTAGACCGTGGGGGTGAGCTGCCCGAGGCCGCGCACGAACGACCCCACGTGCATCGTCGGCGTGCCGTGCGGCGCCGCGTCGGTGACCGGCCACTGCATCGAGCCCTCCGCGTCGAGCCGGGCGAACGACACCCCCGCGAAGGTCGGTGTGGTGGCGGCGATCTCGTCCATGATCTCGCTCGGCGCGGCATACGACATCGGGTAGCCCATCGCGGTGGCGATCTCGCAGACGACCTGCCACTCGTCCTTGCCCACCCTCGACGGCATGACTGGTCGCACCCGGTTGATCCGGCGCTCGGCGTTGGTGAACGTGCCGTCCTTCTCGAGGAACGAGGCCCCGGGCAGGAACACGTGCGCGAACCGGGCGGTCTCGTTGAGGAACAGGTCGTGCACGACGACGAGCTCCATCGACCGCAGCGCCGCCTCCACGTGCGAGGTGTTGGGGTCGCTCTGCGCGATGTCCTCGCCCTGGACGTAGAGCCCCTTGAACGAGCCGCCGATCGCCGAGTCGAACATGTTGGGGATGCGCAGCCCCGGCTCGGCCTGGATCGTCACTCCCCACAGTGCCTCGTAGATCTCGCGCACCTCGGGCCGGGACACGTGCCGGTAGCCGGGCAGCTCGTGCGGGAAGGAGCCCATGTCGCACGAGCCCTGCACGTTGTTCTGGCCACGCAGGGGGTTGACCCCGACCCCCTCGCGACCGAGGTTGCCGGTGAGCATCGCGAGGTTGGCCATGCCCATGACCATCGTCGAGCCCTGGCTGTGCTCGGTGACGCCGAGCCCGTAGTAGATCGCCGCATTCGGCACCGTCGCGTACAGCCTTGCTGCAGAACGCAGGTCGGATGCCGGGATGCCGGTCTCGCGCTCCGTCGCCTCGGGCGAGTGCTCCGGGCGGGCGATGAACTCCAGGTACGTGTCGGCCTCCTCGCAGCGGGACCGGACGAACGCCTCGTCCCACAGCCCCTCGGTGACGATGACGTGGCACATCGCGTTGACGAACGCGACGTTGGTGCCGGGGCGCACCGGCAGGTGGAAGGCCGCCTCGACGTGCGGTGAGCGCACCAGGTCGATGCGCCGCGGGTCGGCGACGATGACGCGCGCCCCGGCCCGCATCCGGCGCTTCATCCGCGACGCGAACACCGGGTGGGCATCGGTGGGGTTGGCACCGATGACGAGCATGACGTCGGCCTGCTCGACCGAGGCGAAGTCCTGGGTGCCGGCCGAGGTGCCGAACGCGTGGTTGAGCCCGTATCCGGTGGGGGAGTGGCAGACCCGCGCGCAGGTGTCGATGTTGTTGTTGCCGAACGCCGCCCGCACCATCTTCTGGACGACATAGACCTCCTCGTTGGTGCACCGCGACGACGAGATGCCGCCGATCGCACCGACGCCGTACTTCTCGCGCAGGCCGAGGAACCCGGTGGCGATCCGCTCGATGGCCTGCTCCCACGACACGACCTGCCACTCGTCGTCGATCGAGTCGCGCACCATCGGCGACAGCTGGCGGTCGCGGTGCGAGGCATAGCCGTAGGCGAAGCGGCCCTTGACGCACGAGTGACCTTCGTTGGCGCCGCCGTCCTTCCACGGCACCATCCGCACGACACGGGTGTCGTCCGCGGACCCCTGCACCTCGGCCTTGAACGAGCAGCCGACCCCGCAGTAGGCGCAGGTCGTGACCACCGAGCGGGTCGGCATCCCGAGCGAGACAACCGACTTCTCGGTGAGCGCGTCGGTGGGGCACGCCTGCACGCACGCGCCGCACGAGACGCACTCCGAGCTGAGGAAGTCGGAGTTCCCGGGGGTGATCCGCGCCTCGAACCCGCGACCCGACACGGTGAGCGCGAAGGTGCCCTGCGTCTCTGAACAGGCCCGCACACAGCGCGAGCAGACGATGCACGCCGCCGGGTCGTAGGCGAAGTAGGGGTTGGACTCGTCCGGCGTCTCGGCCAGATGCGACGCGCCGCCCAGCCCGTAGCGCACCTCGGCGAGCCCCACGTCGGCGGCGAGCCGCTGCATCTCGCACGACCCGCGGGCACACCCGGCGCAGTCGCTCGGGTGGTCGCTCAGGTACAGCTCCATCACGCCCCGGCGCAGCTGCTGAACCTGCTCGGTGCGGGTCGACACCACCATGCCGTCGGTGCACGGGGTGGTGCACGAGGCGGGCGTGCCCTTCGTCCCCTCGACCTCGACCAGGCACAGCCGGCACGACCCGAAGGCCTTGAGCGAGTCGGTGGCGCACAGTTTGGGCACCGCGACGCCGGCCAGGGAGGCCGCCCGCATCACCGAGGTGCCGACCGGGACCATCACCGAGATGCCGTCGACGGTCACCTGCGCCGTGGCCTCGCCGAAGACCGCCGGGGTGCCCCGGTCCGGCGTCTCGGGAGCGAACTCGTCGAGAAGCGTCATGGTCGCGCCCCTTCCGTCGTCGCGGTCGCCGACTGCGGGATGCCGCCGTCGGCCTCGCGGCCCTCGCCGGGTGCCAGCCCGAAGTCCTCCGGGAAGTGCTCGAGTGCGCTGCGCACCGGCATCGGCGTGAGCCCGCCCATCGCGCACAACGACCCCTTGGTCATCGTCGTGCAGAGGTCGTCGAGCAGCACGAGCTGGGTGCGCCGCACGCCGTCGTCGGTGGCCGAACAGATCCGGTCGATGACCTCGACGCCGCGGGTCGACCCGATGCGGCACGGGGTGCACTTGCCGCACGACTCCTTGGCGCAGAACTCCATGGCGAAGCGCGCCATCACCGAGGCGTCCATCGTGTCGTCCCAGACGACGACGCCGCCGTGCCCCACCATCGCCCCGGCATCCGCGAACGCCTCGTAGTCCATCGGCAGGCCGAGCTGCTCCGGCGGCAGGTAGGCGCCCAGGGGGCCGCCCACCTGCACGGCCTTCACGGGCCGCCCGGATGCCGTGCCGCCGCCGAAGTCGTCGACGAGCTCGCCGAGGGTGATGCCGAAGTCGGTCTCGACGATGCCGCCACGCGCCACGTTGCCGGCGAGCTGGAACACCTGGGTGCCGCGCGAACGCCCGACTCCCAGAGCGGCATACGCCTCGCCACCATCGGCCAGGACCATCGGTACCGCGGCCAGGGTGAGCACGTTGTTGACGACGGTCGGCCGGCCGAAGAGCCCTTCGAGCGCCGGGATCGGGGGCTTCGCCCGCACCTCACCGCGCTTGCCCTCGAGCGACTCGAGCATCGAGGTCTCCTCGCCGCAGATGTAGGCGCCCGCCCCCACCCGCACGTCGAGGTCGAACCGGCGCCCGCTGCCGAGCACCGACTCGCCGAGCACCCCGTGGGCGTAGGCGATGTCGATCGCCCGCCGCAGGGTGCGCACCGCGTGGGGGTACTCGCTGCGCAGGTAGACGTAGCCCTCCGTGGCGCCGACCGCGAGCGCCGCGATCGCCATCCCCTCGACCAGGGTGAACGGGTCGCCCTCGATCAGCATCCGGTCGGCGAAGGTGCCGCTGTCGCCCTCGTCGGCGTTGCAGCAGACGAACTTCACGTCGGCGGTGGCGGTGCGCACGGTCTCCCACTTGATGCCGGCGGGGAAGCCCGCGCCGCCGCGGCCGCGCAGGCCGGAGGCCGTCACCTCGGCGACGACCTCCTCGGGGCGTAGCGACAGGGCGCGCTGCAGGCCGACCAGGCCGCCCTGCTCGCGGTAGGCGGCGAGGTCGGTGGGCTCGGCCAGCCCCACCCGGGCGAAGGACACCCGGTGCTGCCGGGTGAGCCACTCGTGCTCGTCGACGACCCCGATGCAACGGTCGGTGTCGTCGAGGGCACCGTCGAGCAGCGGCCCGACCTCGGCCTCGGTGAGGTTGGCATACCCGACCCGGCCGCGCTCGGTCTCGACCTCGACGAGTGGCTCGAGCCACAGCATCCCGCGCGAGCCGTTGCGACGCACCGACACGCCCGCGGCCGCGATCGCCTCGGCCACGGCATCCGCACCGAGCGCGACGGCGGCGGCGTCGCACGGCACCCAGACCGTCGTCATCGGCCCCACCGGTCGGTGAGCGCGTCGAGCCGTTCGGGCGAGAGCGCGGCGTGCAGCGCACCGTCGACGGTGCCCGACGGGCCGACCGCGCACAGCCCCAGGCAGAAGACCTCGTCGACCTCGACGCCGGCCGAGCCGCTCCACCGGTCGGCAGCCGCGGCGAACAACCCCTCGGCACCACGCGACTGGCAGGCCTCGCCGCGGCACAGGGCGACGCGGTGCGCGGGTGGGGGAGTGCGGCGCAGGTCGGAGTAGAAGGTGACGACGCCGTGCACGTCGGCCCGGGAGAGGTTGAGCACCTCGGCGACGACCAGGACGTCGTCGTCGGTGACGCAGCCGTGCGTGACCACGACCTCGTGCAGGACCGGCAGCAGCGGCCCGCGCAGGGTGCTCAGCTGATCGGCGATGGCCCGCACGGAGGCTGCCCGCACGGGGTCCGCCGGGGCGGGTGCCGGCGCCGGGCCGGGGCCTCGCTGACGCACGTTCGTCGACTCCTCTGCGCTGAGTGTGACCTGCGTCGCAACTCTACGCGCCGCTCCGGATGGGGCCGGCTGCCGCACCCCGGGTGGCGGGGGTGCGGCACCCGGGGTGCGCGGTCAGAAGGATGACCGGGGAACGCCCATGCCGGGGTCGACCTGGTGCGGGCCGCCGGCCGAGGGCCGCACGTCGAAGTCGAAGATCGACGTGGGGATGTACACGGTCGAGCAGGAGTTGGGGATGTCGACCACACCGGACAGCCGACCCTCGATCGGGGCGGCCCCGAGGATCATGTAGGCCTGCTCGGGGGAGTAGCCGAACTTCGTGAGGTAGTCGATCGCGTGCAGGCAGGCCCGCTGGTAGGACAGGTGCGAGTCGAGGTACCGCTGCTCACCGTCGAGGGTGACCGACGTGCCGGAGAAGGCGAGCCACTCGCTGAACTGCGGGTCGGTCGTTCCCGGCATGAAGATGGCGTTCTCGGAGACCCCGTAGGTGTCCATGCCGCCCTTGATGAGGTCGACGCGAAGGTCGATGAACCCGCCCATCTCGATGGCGCCGCAGAAGGTGATCTCGCCGTCGCCCTGGGAGAAGTGCAGGTCGCCCATGGAGAGGTTCGCGCCGTCGACGAAGACGGGGTAGAAGACCCGCGAGCCCTTGGTGAAGTTCTTGATGTCCTGGTTGCCACCGTTCTCGCGCGGGGGTGCGGTGCGCGCCGCCTCGCCGGCGACGCGGGCGTACTCCGACTCCGGGAGGGAGCCGAGGAGGGCGTGCTCGGGCTCGGGCGGGAGCGCCAGAGGCGGCACCCGGTCCGGGTCGGTCGCGATGAGCGCGGCCTCGCGGGCGTTCCATCGGGCCAGGAGCTCGGCCGACGGGGCCGTGCCCATGAGGCCGGGGTGCACGATGCCGACGAACGAGACACCCGGTACGTGCCGGGAGGTGGCGACGCCGCCGGTGAAGTCCCAGATGACCTTGTACGCGTCCGGGAACTGGTCGGTGAGGAACCCTCCACCGTTCTGGGTGGCAAAGATGCCGGTGTAGCCCCAGCCCTGGCCGGCCAGCGGGCCACTGTCCTCCTGGGGGATCGGGCCCACGTCGAGGATGTCGACGACCAGCAGGTCACCCGGCTGGGCGCCTTCGACGGCCACCGGGCCGGAGAGCACGTGGACGGTCTTCAGCGGTGCGTTCAGGATGTCGTCGGCCGAGTCGTCGTTGACGATCGCGCCGTCGAACCACTCCCGGCAGTGCATCCGGAACGAGTCGCCCGGCTTGACGTGGACGTTGGCCGGCACCTCGGGGTGCCAACGGTTGTGACCGAGGTACTTCTGCTCGGTGAACTTCTTCGTGGAGTCGAGGGGAAAGATCAGCTCTGGCATCGAGGTGCTCCTGTGAGGTGGGAGCGGCGACAGGCGCCGCAGCGTGACGTGAGGTGAACGGTCAGGCCATTGCCGACACCCGGGAACGGAGCCGGGTACGGGCGAGGACGAAGCCGCCGATGTTCAGGACGGCGACGATGGCCGCCCAGGCCGCATTGGGTAGTGCGTCCCACCACCCGGTGAGAAGCAGGAAGGCAGGGATGGCAGCGGTGAACCAGCCCTCGACTGCGGCAACGGCGCCGGTCCAGGCGGTCAAGCCTTCCCGGTCCCGACCGAGCAGCTGGAAGAACAGCCACCACAGGTACGCCCACAGCAGCCAGATGACGCCGAAGGCGTAGTCCTGGTACTTCACGACGTTGACCACGGCATACCCGACCGCCGCTATGACGACGAAGAGGGAGAAGAAGCCGAGGCCGGTCGCCTCGAAACCCCAGATCGTGTTCATCGCGACGTACAGGTACGTGAAGCCGAACAGGTACAGACCGGAGGCACCGAAGATGATGTCCGCGTCGCCGTTCGCCGTGAAGATGAGATAGGTGGGAGTGATGACCTGGAGCAACCCGACGAAGATGTTCAACGGGACAGCCCCATTGCCCCGCACCCAGCCGAGGAGTGCGCAGCCGTTGATGAACAGGATCGCGCCGACGTACAGAAGTCCGACGTTTCCCATGGTCCTCCCTTGCAGAGATCGAGGCTGAGCCGGCCGGCACAGTCAGGGCGACGGCAACATCGCCGTTCGGGGGTCGGCCGATGGCCTCCTGGTGGGGGAAAGGAGCCGGCCGTGCGGCGCTGCGACCACTGCCGGCTCGCTGGCGGTGGCCTCGGTGGCGGCGATGATTCGGCGGGCGCGGGAGTCGCCGATCCGCACGTGCGGAATGCTGAACAGCCGTCTCGCGGACTCGTGGCACCCGGGACAGGTGAGCGACGCAGGAGCCTGCCCGACGGGCAGACGCACCGTGATCACACCGTCGCGCCGACAGAGGAACTCGTACGTCGCCATCGGCCACCTCCGGCACACGATCCCATATGGGATATTCCCAATTGGGAACATTGGGATAGTAGGGGCCCTTGACTGATCTGTCCAGAGCCCGTCGGGTGCGTCAGTCGGGCAGTGGTGACCCGACGTCCGACGGCTCGATCGCGCGGATCGCGTCCTGCGCCCGTCGGAGCCTGCGCAATCCCTCGGCCGAGAGCCTCAGGGTGACGCGTCGACGATCCTCGGGTGCAGGCGTCCGGAACACGGCGCCCAGGTCCACGAGTGCATCCACGACGCGGGTGGCCGACGTCGCCGGGATGACCAGCGCCTCGATGACCTCAGCCATCGAGGCACCGGGCGTCGCCCGAATCGTCATGAGCGCACGCCAGCCGTCTACCGTAAGATCGAGCGGTCTCAAGGCACGCTCGAGCCGCGACTGCGCCTCGGCCGCCACGCGCAGAACCGAGAGCAGGTGCTCTTCGCGGTTCGACACGGTGTGGGAAGGACGCAGACTCACATGCCCAGTATGGCAATGCCTGCTTCTGGACGGGGCCGACCTCGCCCGATTGCCTCGGACTATCGCGTCGCCCTCGTCCTGCCGCGCCAGGGCCCCGCCGGCATCTTCGGGCTCGAGTGCCTCGCCGCGGCGGAGCTGGCCGCTGCCGAGATCGATGCCGCCGGAGGTGTCGCCGGCCGCTCCGTCCGGTACGTCCACGTCGATGCGGGCGGCGACCCCGATGTCGTTGCCGGCCGCATCGGCGCCCTCCTGGCCGCCGGCGAGATCGACGCGATCACCGGCTGGCACCTGTCGAACCTGCGGCAGTCCATCGCCCGGGTCGTGCAGGGTCGTGCGCCGTACGTCTATGCGGCGGCCTACGAAGGCGGTGAGAGCGGTGACGGCGTCCTGTGCAGCGGTGAGGTTCCGGGGGACCAGATCCTGGCCTCGTTGGGCTGGCTGCGTACCGAGCTCCGGTTGCGTCGGTGGTACCTGGTTGGCAACGACTACGTCTGGCCGCGTGAGACGGCGGCGCGCACCATCGAGGGGCTGACGGACATCGACATCGAGGTGCTCAGGTGCCGTTTCGTGCCGCTGGGCACCGAGAGCCCCACCGTGTGGGCCTCCGTCCTCGAGGAGATCGTCCACACCGGCGCCGAAGGCGTCATCACCCTCCTCGTCGGCTCCGACGCCGTGCGGTTCAACCGGGCCTTCGCCGAGGCCGACATGGATGACACCCTCGTCCGGTTCAGCCCCTTCATCGACGAGACCGTCGTCCTCGCCACCGGGGCTCAGGCCACCAAGAACCTCTTCGTGTCGGCCGGCTGGTTCTCGTCGCTGCGTACGGCGTCGGCGGTGGAGTTCGCTCGAAAGTTCAGGGGCGCGTGGGATCTCGTCTGCGGAGTCGAGCCCTTGGGTACCTCCGTGGCTCCCTCTCCGGGCACGATGGCCGAGACGACCTACTCCGGGGTGCACCTGCTGGCCGGCATCGCGGGGCGGGGCATCCCCACGGTCGATGACGCCCGGCGGGCGTTCTCCTCGTGGGCCTGGGACTCCCCCCACGGAACGGTCGAACTCCGGGCGGGAGAGGCTCGGCATCCGGTGCACCTCGCCGTCGCTGACGGCGTCGATCTCGATGTCGTCGCCCAGGTGAGCACCGGCAGCCGATAGGGCAGGCGCCGCGCGCTGCGGCGTGCTCAGCCGACAGGGATGGGCGGCCGGGCGACGACCCGAGGTTGGGCAGAGTTGCCGGATGCCCGAGGGCCGAGCTCGAGTGGGGGCGGATGGACGTCGACGGTGTCGACGCGCGGGAGCCGGAGGTCGACATCCGCTTCGGGCTATTGCTGTCAGGCTGGGGTTCTGACAGCAATTTCCCGGCTCGTGCGGGGGAGGAGCCGATTAGGGGGTGCCCCCGCCCGCTGGTAACCTTGTCCACTGCCGTGAGAATCGGCCGCGGATCCAGAGAGCCCCGGTGAACCAGCCCGGGAGCGCCGCGCAGCGAAACCACAGGAAGAGAGTCGTCGCCCCATGCCTCTGAGCACTGACGTCAAGAAGCAGATCATGACCGAGTACGCCACCACCGAGGGCGACACCGGCTCCCCCGAGGTGCAGATCGCGATGCTCACCCAGCGGATCAAGGACCTCACCGAGCACTCGCGCCAGCACAAGCACGACCACCACAGCCGGCGTGGCCTGCTGCTGCTGGTCGGCCAGCGCCGCCGCCTCCTGCGTTACCTGGAGAGAATCGACGTCGAGCGTTACCGCTCGCTGATCAAGCGCCTCGGCCTGCGCCGATAAGGACTTCCGCGAGGGGCGGTCCTCACGTCAACCGTGAGGGCCGCTTTTTCGCGTGAGAGGCGGATGCCGTTCGCGGCACGCCCGCCTGTTGGACAAGCCCGTGCACAACGACGATGCACGCGAGCTTCACACAAGAGAAAAGGAGGACCCATGGAGGGTCCTGAGATCACTGTCGCCGAAGCCGTCATCGACAACGGCACGTTCGGCACCCGCACCGTCCGGTTCGAGACCGGCCGACTCGCGAAGCAGGCCGGCGGCTCCGTCGTGGCCTACCTGGACGAGGACACCATGCTCCTGTCCACCACCACTGCGGGGAAGCACCCGCGCGAGGGGTTCGACTTCTTCCCCCTGACCGTCGACGTCGAGGAGCGGATGTACGCCGCGGGCAAGATCCCCGGCTCGTTCTTCCGCCGTGAGGGACGCCCCTCCACCGACGCGATCCTCACCTGCCGCCTGATCGACCGCCCGCTGCGCCCGACCTTCACCAAGGGCCTGCGCAACGAGGTCCAGGTCGTCATCACGGTGCTCGCGCTCAACCCCGACCACCAGTACGACGTGCTCGCCATCAACGCGGCCAGCGCCTCCACCCAGATCTCCGGTCTGCCGTTCTCCGGCCCGATCGGCGGCGTCCGCGTCAGCCTGATCGACGACCAGTGGGTCGCGTTCCCGAACTTCAGCGACATCGAGCGCTCGACGTTCGACATGGTCGTCGCGGGCCGCATCGCCGGTGACGACGTCGCCATCATGATGGTCGAGGCCGAGTCCACCGAGCAGACCTGGGACCTCGTCAAGACCCAGGGCAAGACCGCTCCGACCGAGGAGATCGTCGCCCAGGGCCTCGAGGCCTCCAAGAAGTTCATCAAGGTGCTCTGCGAGGCTCAGTCGCAGCTCGCCGCCACCGCAGCGAAGCCGGTGCAGGAGTTCCCGATCTTCCTGGACTACGAGGACGACGCGTACGCCGCGGTCGAGGCCGCAACGGCATCCGACCTGGCTGCCGCGCTGCAGATCGCCGGCAAGACCGAGCGCGAGGACCGCATCGACGAGCTCAAGGAGTCGATGAAGGAGTCGCTCGCCGAGCAGTTCGAGGGCCGCGAGAAGGAGCTGTCCGCCGCCTACCGCGCGGTGCAGAAGAAGCTCATCCGTCAGCGCATCCTCAAGGACAAGGTGCGCATCGACGGCCGTGGCCTCGCGGACATCCGCGCGCTCTCGGCCGAGGTCGAGGTGCTCCCGCGGGTGCACGGCTCGGCGATCTTCGAGCGTGGCGAGACCCAGATCATGGGTGTGACGACGCTGAACATGCTCCGCATGGAGCAGCAGCTCGACACCCTCAGCCCGGTCACCCGCAAGCGCTACATGCACAACTACAACTTCCCGCCCTACTCGACCGGTGAGACCGGCCGGGTGGGTTCGCCGAAGCGTCGCGAGGTCGGTCACGGTGCGCTCGCCGAGCGGGCCCTGATGCCGGTGCTCCCGACCCGCGAGGAGTTCCCCTACGCGATCCGCCAGGTGTCCGAGGCGCTCGGCTCCAACGGCTCGACGTCCATGGGCTCGGTGTGCGCCTCCACCCTGTCGATGCTCAACGCCGGTGTGCCGCTGCGCGCCCCGGTCGCCGGCATCGCGATGGGTCTGGTGTCGGCCGAGGTCGACGGCACGACCGAGTACGCCGCCCTGACCGACATCCTCGGCGCCGAGGACGCGTTCGGTGACATGGACTTCAAGGTCGCCGGTACGCGTGAGTTCGTCACGGCCATCCAGCTCGACACCAAGCTCGACGGCATCCCCGCCGACGTGCTGGCCGGCGCGCTGACCCAGGCCCGCGACGCGCGCCTGCACATCCTCGACGTCATGAACGAGGCCATCGACGCACCCGACGAGATGAGCCCCTACGCTCCCCGCGTCATCTCGGTGCAGGTCCCGGTCGACAAGATCGGCGAGGTCATCGGCCCGAAGGGCAAGATGATCAACCAGATCCAGGACGAGACCGGCGCCCAGATCTCGATCGAGGACGACGGCACGGTCTACATCGGTGCCACGGACGGCCCGTCGGCCGAGGCGGCCCGCGCGATGGTCAACGCCATCGCCAACCCGCAGATGCCGGAGATCGGCGAGCGCTTCCTCGGGACCGTCGTGAAGACGACGACCTTCGGCGCGTTCATCTCGCTCCTGCCGGGCAAGGACGGCCTGCTGCACATCTCCGAGGTGCGCAAGCTCGTCGGTGGCAAGCGGATCGACAACGTCGACGACGTGCTCGCCGTCGGCCAGAAGGTGCAGGTCGAGCTCAAGGAGATCGACCCGCGCGGCAAGCTGAGCCTGGCCGCCGTCCTCCCCGATGGCGAGGCCGGCGCCGAGCAGGCCCCCGTGGCCGACGCGGCCCCGGCGCCTGCTCCGGCCGCGGACACCGACGTGGACACCGACACCGACGCGGGCGACGCCCCCGCCGGTGAGGGTGAGCACGAGGAGCGTGGCGAGCGTCGCCCGCGCAACCGCCGTCGCGGTGGCAACCGTGGTCGCGGTGACCGCTCGGAGTCCGAGAGCGCGCCCACCGACGCCTGACATCCGGCGCCCGCAACGCCGAGGGCCCGCATCCCCATGGGGGGTGCGGGCCCTCGGCGCGTCGGCTCTCAGGCGGCGGAACGCTTGCGCAGGGCGTGCGGTGCGGTCCAGCGCATCTCCATGCGCACGGTGCCGTCGTCGGTGGTGACGGGGACCCAGCGCAGCGACAGACCTGCGCCGTTGGTGGTCTTGGAGACCTTCTTCATGGCCCCTCCTCTCGTTTGTTCACCTGCTGTTCACCTGAGGATACCCCGGACGCGGCCCTGAAAGTGAACAGAAGGTGAACGATCGGCGCGTCGGCGACCCACAGCGGGGCATCGTCGGCTCGGCCGGTCGCAGGGCCGCCCCCGCACTTCGTGGGCCGTCCCCGGCATGACGGCGCCCATGGCTACAGTGCCTGCATGAGCGCGACGAGGGTGGCCGTGATCGGTGCAGCCGGCCGGATGGGCGCGACGGTCTGCCGCGCGGTCGAGGAGGCAGACGACCTCGAGCTGGTGGGACGGTTCGACGTCGGCGACGGCCTCGGCGACCTGGCCGGGGCCGAGGTCGTGGTCGAGTTCTCGGTGCCGGACGCCTCGCCGGCCAACGTCGCGCACTGCGTCGAGCAGGGCGTGCACGTGGTGGTGGGCACCACCGGCTGGACGCCCGATCGGCTCGTGACGCTGCGGAACCAGCTGGGCGACGACCCCGGCGTGGGGGTGCTCATCGCCCCCAACTTCGCCCTCGGCGCGGTGCTGATGATGGCGTTCGCCGCGAAGGCGGCCCGGTTCTACGAGTCGGTCGAGGTCATCGAGCTGCACCACCCCGACAAGGTCGACGCCCCGTCCGGCACCGCCGCCCGCACCGCCGACCTGGTGGGTGCGGCCCGCGAGGATGCCGGCCTGGCCCCCGTTCCCGACGCGACCACCTCCGACCCCGACGGCGCTCGTGGCGCGCGCGTGCACGGCATCCCGGTGCACTCGGTGCGGCTGCGCGGCCTGGTGGCGCACCAGGAGGTGCTGCTCGGCAACGCGGGGGAGCTGCTCACCATCCGGCACGACTCCTTCGACCGCGTGTCGTTCATGCCGGGCGTGCTCGCCGCGGTGCGCGCCGTGGCCGACCACCCCGGGGTGACGGTGGGGCTCGAGCACTACCTCGGCCTGGGCGACTGACCCCGCCGTGACCACCCTGCTCGGGCTCGACCTCGGCGGGCGGCGAGTCGTCGTCGCCGGAGCCGGTGCCGTCGGCACCCGCAGGGCGCGGGGGCTCGCGGCCGAGGGCGCCCACGTGGTGCTCATCGACCCCTCGCCGTCGGATGCCGCTTGGGCGCTCGCAGCGGCGCCACCGGGCGGCCGCGTCGAGGTGGCCGAACGCGCGGTGACCGAGGCCGACGTGGAGGGCGCGTGGCTCGTCGTCACCGCCACCGCGAACCCCGTTGTGGATGCCGCGGTGGCTCAGTGGTGCGAGGAGCGCCGCACGTGGTGCATCGCCGGGGCCGCCGGGTCGGCCCGCAGCGTGGCGTCCACGCGGCACGACGACCTCGTCGTGGGTGTGGTGTCGCACGGCGAGCCCGACCCCCGACGAGTGGCGTCGGTCCGCGACGCGCTGGGACTGCACCTGGCCAGCGGCCGGGTCGACCTGCGCCGCCAGCGCGGGCACGGCGGTCGGGTGGTGCTCGTCGGCGCCGGGCCCGGGGACCCCGACCTGGTGACCCTGGCCGGGCTGCTCGCCCTGGCCGCCGCCGACGTCGTCGTGGCCGACCGGCTCGGCACGACCGGCCTGCTCGACCGGCTGCCGGCCGACGTCGAGGTCGTGCACGTCGGCAAGACCGCCTCGCACCACCCCGTGCCGCAGGCCGAGATCAACCGGCTGCTGGTCGAGCGGGCCCGGCAGGGCCAGAGCGTGGTGCGGCTCAAGGGGGGCGACCCGTTGGTCTACGGGCGTGGGGGTGAGGAGCTGCACGCGTGCCGCGCGGCCGCCATCCCCGTCGCCGTGGTGCCAGGCGTGAGCGCGGCGCTTGCGGTGCCGGCGCTGGCCGGCATCCCCCTGACCCAGCGCGGGATGGCGACGTCGGTGCTCGTCTCGTCGGGACACGCGGGGGCCGAGCCGGCGGCGCTGGCCGCGCTCGCGGCGGGGGCGACGGTCGTGCTGCTCATGGCCGTGGCCACGCTGGGAGAGATCTGCGCGGCGGCCCTCGCGGCGGGCGTCGACCCCGGCCTGCCCGTCGCCATCGTCGAGGACGGCTCGATGCCGGGTCAGCGGGTCAGCCACGCGTCGGTGTCGACGGCGGCCGCGGTCGCTGCCGAGGCGGGGGTGCGCTCGCCGGCCGTGGTGGTGATCGGATCCGTCGCGGCCCGGGGCGTGCTCGACGACCCGGCCTGCGCCACCGAGGCCCTCGATGCCTGAGCCGTCCCGTCCGCCGCTCGTCCTGTGCGCGCACGGCACGCGCGACCCGGCCGGGCGGGCGACCGTGCGGGAGGTGGTCGCTGCGGCGGCCGAGCGGCTTCCCGGCGTGGTGGTGCTCGAGGCGTTCGTCGACGTGCACGGGCCGACGGTCGACGAGGTCGTCGGCGCGCTGCCCCGGGCCGACGGGGATGCCGTCGCCGGTGTCGTCGTGCCGCTGCTGCTCGCTGCGGGCTACCACGTGCACGTCGACATCGCGCGGGCCGTGGCCGACCGCCCCGACGTGCGGGTCACCGGTGCTCTCGGCCCCGACGACCGGCTCGTCGACATCCTGGTGGAGCGGCTCGAGGCCGCCGGGGCGGTTCGCGAGGCCGCGGTCGTCCTGGCCCCGGCTGGGTCGAGCGACGCCCGGGCGCAGGCCGACAGTGCCGACATGGCGGCGCGGCTCGGACGCCGTTGGGGTGCAACCGTTTCGCTGGGGTATGCCGCCGGCCCAGCGCCGACGGTGGCAGACGCCGTGGCCGCCGCCCGCGATGCGTCGGCCGGGCAGCAGGTCGCGGTGGCGTCCTACCTGCTGGCCCCCGGGTTCTTCCAGGCACGGGTCGAGGCCTCCGGCGCCGACGTCGTGACCGGGCCGGTCGCGCCGCATCCGCACGTCGTCGGCATCGTGCTGGCGCGCTACCGCGCGGCTCTGGAGGCGTAGGGGGCCCTCAGCCCCAGCCGATCGCTCGAAGGAGGGCGGCGGTGGCACCTGCAGCGAGCACGATGACGAGGAAGTTGGCGCGCAGCAGCAGCAACACCACGGCCACGCCCACTGCGACGATGCGCGCGTCGAGCACGATCGACCCGCCCGGGCCGACCACGGTCTGCACCACGACGAGGGCGGCCAGTAGTGCTACCGGCAGCAGGGTGGTGACCCGCGAGGTGCGCTCACCGGCGAGCAGGCTCTCGGGCACGAGGTAGCCCGCCAGCTTGATGAGCAGCGACGCCACCGAGGCGACGATGACGGCGACCCAGAGCGTCATGGCGTCGGGTCCGATCCGGGCAGCGTTCCGTCGGCGCCCTCGAGCGGGCCCTCGTGACGGCCGGGGTGGCGCAGGCCGACGACGAGGGCCGCGGCGGCGGCGAGGATGACGGGCACGCCGGCAGGCAGCAGTGGTGAGGCCACCAGGGCGATGAACATGGCGAGCACCGCGGTGGCGGTGGCGTCGCGGCGGCGCAGCCGCGGCCAGAGGAGGGCCACGAAGGCGGCGGCGGCGGCGGCATCCAGCCCGAGCGTGCGCGGGTCGCCGAAGGCGTTGCCGAGCAGCGCGCCGGCGAGGGTGGAGGCGTTCCACAGGACGAATACGGCAAGACCGGTCTGCCAGAACCCCAGCCGCTGGGCGCGCAGCTCGGGCTGGGCGATGCCGACCGCGGTCGACTCGTCGATGGTCAGCTGGGCGGCCACGATCCGGCGCACGCCGCTGACGCCGAGGAACTGGGAGGTCTGCAGCCCGTAGAGGCCGTTTCGGATGCCGAGCATGGACGCCGTCGCGATGGCCGCGGGCGCGGCCCCGAGGCCACCGGTCCCGACGATGCTGACGAAGGCGAACTGCGAGCCGCCGGTGAACATCAGCACCGAGAGCAGCTGCGCCTGCCACAGGCTGAGCCCGGCGGCGACGGCGAGCGCCCCGAAGCTGATGCCGTAGGTGCCGCTCGCGATGCCGACGCTCCAGGCCTGGCGGACCACCTCACGACGGCGGTCGACGGGCAGCGCCGGCTCGCTCGCTGCGGCCGCGTCGCTCGCTGCCTCGCTCACTGCGCCGGGTCCTCCCCGATGTCCGCGGTGAGGCGCACCTCGCGCAGGGTCGCGCCGTCGGGGGAGACGACGCGGTCGCGGAAGGCGCCGTCGGGGGCGAAGCCCGAGGCGGCCAGGAACGCACGGGTGCTCTCGTCGTCGGGGAGCAGCCAGAGGGTGACCGACTCGGCACCGGCCTCGGCCAGCAGGTCGACGCTCGCGTTGAGCAGCCGCGAGCCGTGGCCCGAGCGGCGGGCGTCGGGGTGCACGGCGAGCACGGTCACCTCACCGGCGGCGGGTCCGGCATCCGGGTCCTGCGAGGGGCCGATGGCGGCCATGCCGACGACCTGCTCACCGGCGCAGGCGACGAGCAGCCGGTGCACCCCCTCGGGGGGCGCGGCCAGGCTGGCGCGCCAGCCACGGGCGAAGGCGTCGGGCTCGAAGAGCGACACGACCTCGTCGGGGACCCGGCCGGCGTACTGCTCGCGGAAGACGGTGGCCTGCACCATCCCCACCGCGGGGGCGTCGTTGGGGCGGGCGCGGCGCACGCTGGCGTCGGCGAGCGGCCCGGGCTCGTGGGCGTGCGGGTGCGGGTGATCGTGCGCGGAGTCGTGCGCGGAGTCGGAGGGATGGAAGTCGGAGGGATGGAAGTCGGCCACGTCAGCGCCCTTCGAAGACGGGGGTCCGGCGTTCGGTGAAGGCGCGTCGTCCTTCGGCCAGGTCGTTGCTCGCCCAGGCGCGCGCGAAGGCCGCCTCATAGCGCGCGACCTCCGAGGCGTTGTCGTGGTGGGCGTCGAAGCCGATCTTGGAACCGATCTGGCTGAGCGGGGCGAGCGCAACCGCCTGGGCGGCGAGGGCCTGGGCGGTTGCGAGGTCGCCGCGTTGTTGGGCGAACCCGAGGCGCCACGCGTCATCGGAGTCGAGGACGGTGGCGGTCAGCACCATGAGCCGGGCGGCGCCCTCTCCCCAGGCGCGGACCAGCCGGTCGAGGGTCCAGTGGTCGACCATCAGGCCCAGCTTGGCGACCGGCACCGCGAACCTGGCAGCCGGGGCGACGACGCGCACGTCGCAGGCGAGCGCGAGCTGCATCCCGAGGCCCATGCACGACCCCTCGATGGCTGCAACGGTCACGACGGGTGCCGCAGCCAGGTGCTCGAGCACCTCGGCGAGGCGGGAGGTGAACGAGACGTCCTCGAGCTCGGTGAGGTCGGCCCCGGCGCAGAAGTGGCCGTCGGCGCCGGTCAGCACGACGGCTCGGGCGCCGTCGGTGAGGGCTGACCCGAGCGCCTGGTGCAGCTGCTCGAGGGCCTCGAGGTTGAGGGCGTTGCGGCGGTGCGTGCGGTCCATGGTGACGGTGGCGACCCGGTCGGTGAGCTCGAGGTGGATGGGCACCCCACGACAGTACCCAGCAGGGCGGGGGATGCCGGGGCCGGTCCGCGCGCTCTGCGGTGCGGTCGGCGTCGTCGACGCTCGGGTTCCAAGGCATCCGCGTTCCACTGCATCCGCGTTCCACTGCATCCGCGTCCCATGGGATCCGCGTTCCATGGGATCCGCGTTCCATGGGATCCGCGTTCGACACGTGGCACAGGCTTGTCACGATCGCCCGAGGCGACAAGGCTGGGCGGCACACTCGGCACGACCACCCCCGACACGAGGAGAGACACTGATGGCGACCACTCGCACCGCTTCTGCCCACTGGGAGGGCTCCCTGATGGAGGGCGCCGGCCAGGTGTCGCTCGAGTCGAGCGGCATCGGCACGTACGACGTGTCCTGGCCCTCGCGCGCCGAGGCGGCGAACGGCAAGACGAGCCCCGAGGAGCTCATCGCCGCAGCCCACTCGACCTGCTACTCGATGGCGCTCTCGCACGGGCTCGCCCAGGCCGGCACCCCGCCGACCACCATCGACACCACCGCGGACGTCACGTTCCAGCCCGGCACCGGCATCACCGGCATCGCGCTCAAGGTCGTCGGGTCGGTGCCCGGCATCACGGCAGAGCAGTTCGAGGAGGCCGCGCAGGCCGCCAAGGTCGGCTGCCCGGTCAGCCAGGCGCTCTCGGCCGTGCCGATCACGCTCGAGGTGCAGTTCTCGGAGTGACGCCACTCCGCCGCGGATGCCGTGTGCGCCGGTCGGTCTCATCCGGCCGGCGCGCCGCGCGTTCGGTGACGCGGCTAGGGTCGGCAACGGCTTCATCCCAAACGTTCGTGGCCCGGTCATTGCCGGGGCCGACTGAGAGGCAGGACCCGTCGTGACGACGAAGACCGACTTCACCGAGGACGAGTGGAACCGTGTTCGCCGCGCACCGCTGGTGGCGGGGCTGGCGATCTCGCTGGCCGACCCGGGTGGCCCCATCGAGGCCGCCAAGGAGTCGATGGCGACGCTGAAGAACGCCACCAACCCGCCCTCGCGCGAGCAGCTGCTGTCCGAGGTGGCGCTGGACATCTCGGAGATGGCGCAGCGGCGCGAGAACCCGCTCAAGGGGTTCAAGCCGGCCGGGGCGAACCCGGGGGAGGGCGTGCTCGAGGAGCTGCGCGGCGTCGTCGCCATCGTCGGGGCCAAGGCGTCGGCGGAGGAGGCTGCTGCGTTCGGTACCTGGCTGGTGGCTGCGGCGCAGGCTGCTGCGGATGCTGCGAAGGAGGGCGGCTTCATGGGCTTCCACGCCGTGCAGGTCAGCGACCGCGAGCAGGCGATGATCGACTCGGTCAAGGCGGCCGTCACGTCCTGACGCGGGCGCCTGCGCCTGGGTCAGCAGGGTTGGGTGTTCCGCAGTGCGCGGTCGTGCCGCGGCCCGGAGCTGTGCGGGCCTATCGTCGCGCAGAGGTCGCGTGGGCGGCCGACCCAGCGAACGGGCACCCCGGCCTCCTTCGCGGATCTCACCGAGAGCGAAGAGGGCACCCGATGGACGAACACGAAGCAGCATCGGCCGAGGCGATCCTGTCCGAGATGGACGACGTGGAGCTCGAGGCCCTGCGGACGTATGTCCTGGGGGAGCCGGGGGACGTGCTGAGGCTGCGCAGCAACGACCAGCCGGAGTTCCCGTGGCCCACCCAGGACAACCCGATGCTGGCGTACCTGGTGCGGCGGTCCAGCGTGCTCGCCGCATCGGACGGCACGGGTAACGCGTTGGTGTGGCTCGGTGTGCACGCGTGGTTCGAGGGTGCACTGGCGGGGCGGTCGACCACGAGCACCGCAGGTCCGGCGCAGGACCGGGAAGCGATCTTCGCGGTGATGCAGCAGCTCGGGATCGGTGAGCAGCAGGCGACCACCCTCGTCGACGGTGCTTCGGACGACCTTGCGGCCAGGCGGCGCAGCATGATCACCGGGAACGCCGAAGCCTGAGCAGTTGGGGTTCAGAGCAGTTGAGGGTTCAGGACGGTGGTTCGGCGGCGCACCTGGGGTCAGAAGGGTGGTTCGTCGGCGGAGCGCTGTGCTGTGGGAGTGGGCGGCTTGTCTGGGGCGGGTGCCGGTGGTGGTGGGGGTGGTAGGAGGGTGTGGTCGGGGTGGGTGATGCGCTTCTTGCCGGTGGGGGAGGTCCAGGTGGCGGTGCCGTCGGGGTCGAGGTGGTAGGTCCAGCGGCGGCGTTGTTTGAGGCGGTGGTGTCGTCGGCAGAGGCCGGCGAGGTTGGTTGGTGAGGTGGGTCCGTTGGGCCAGGGTCGGGCGTGGTCGAGGTCGCAGCGCCGGGCCGGGCGGGGGCAGC
>Ga0302299_10000407_pt1 | contig 23169 bp, 22 predicted proteins | sample III_Fen_N3_4_FD_198795 | JGI IMG/M metagenome (GOLD analysis project Ga0302299, IMG submission 198795) | Peat permafrost microbial communities from Stordalen Mire near Abisko, Sweden - III_Fen_N3_4 | ecosystem: Environmental > Terrestrial > Soil > Wetlands > Permafrost | place: Sweden: Abisko... | reverse complement strand
CTCGGCGGCAACGTCGTCCACGCCGGTCAGCTCTACTTCCCCGAGGCCGCCGTCACTGCCGCCGCGAAGGCACAGCCGTACAGCCTGCGAGGCGAACCCGACACACGCAACGCGGCCGACGCGATCTATCGCAACGGCGGCAGCAGGTCGCTCACCCGTGTGACGAAGGACGCCTCAGGACGGACGGTCGCCTCGATCACGATGGGAGTGCATCGATCCTGATGCGGGGGCGCGGCAGGAGCAGCACGACGGCCACGCCCGCCGTCGCGACGGCCGTGGCGGCGAACGCGAACCGAACTCCCGCGCTGCCTTCGGCCAGACCCGCGAGGAGCGGGGTCACGAGCGCCGTCACGGCCCAGGCGAGATTCATCACGCCCATCACGAGCGGCGCCGAGTTGCCGTCGCTCGCCCGGGCACCGACCGCGTAGTTGAGGGCGTTGATCGTCGAGCGGGACGCGGTCGCGACGACGAGGAAGCCCATCAGGGCCAGCGTCGAGAGGCGGAGGGCCGGCAGCAGCCAGGCTGCCGCCATCACCGCGACGGCGAGGCCGACCGCGTGCAGGTGCACGACGGAGGCCCGCAGCCGGCCCACGATCGCGGCTGCCGCGATCCAGACGGCAGCGGAGATCCCGAACGCGAGCCCGATCGCCCCCGCCGAGAGCCCGTTCGCTGCCAGCGCGAGCGGGACGAGCAGGCCGGAGACGCCCCCGACGACGCCGAGCTGGGCGCTGACGAGCGCGGCTCCCGCGATGGCACGATTGTGACGCAGGAGCCCGACGGCCGAGCGCAGGCGCGGGCTCTCGAGCCGCTCGCCGTCGCCGCGGCGTGATGCGTGGCGGGCCACGAACGGGATCAGCGGCAGCGTCACGGCGGCGAGCACGAGGGAGGCCACTCGCCACCCGGCTGCGTCGGCGAGCACGCCCGCCAGGATCGGGCCGACGAGCCAGCCGGCGCCCGAGACCGCGATCAGCGGGCCCGTGCCGCCGGCACCGCGACCGCCCGAGGCAGCGCGCGCGGGCCCTATCACCCAGAGGATCCCGAAGCTGAGGCCGAAGAGCAGCCGGGCCGCGAGGAGCACCGCCAGGCTGCCCGCCACCCCCTGCCCCACGAGCGCGGCCGGCATGAGGAGCGCCGCGAGGAGCAGCGGCACGCGGGTGCCGTACCGGTTCGTCGCGTAGCCGATCGGCATCGCACCGACGAGCATCGCGAGCGTCGTCGTCGTCAGCAGGAGCCCGACCTCAACAGCAGTGAGGCCGAGGTCGTCCCGCACGGCCGGAAGCAGGGGCACGAGCGACGACTCGGCGACGCCGTTCACGAACGCCAGGGCGAGGAGGACGCGGAGCTCGAGATCGAAGCGCTGCATGAACACAGGATCGTCACACCTCATCGATTAGTAAAGTGCGGCTTTATGGACAGTACGATCACAAAGCATGGTCGTTTGGCAGGAGTCGAGATCCGCCATCTCACGGCGCTCGAGGCCGTCGTCGCGACGGGCTCGTTCAGACGCGCGGGCGTCGAGCTCGGCTACTCGCAGTCGGCGATCAGCCAGCAGATCGCGACGCTCGAGCGCGCGGCCGGCCTGCAGCTCCTGAACCGGCCGGGCGGCCGGCGCCCCGTCACACCCACCGATGCCGGGGAGCGGCTGCTCCGCCACGCACGGCGCGCCTCGGCTGCGATGCGGGCAGCCGAGGCCGATCTCCACGCCTTCGCGGAGGGCGAGGCGGGCACGCTTCGGGTGGGCACGTTCCAGAGTGCCGGCGTGCGCCTGCTCCCCGGCGCGATGCGCCGCTACGTCGAGCGCTGGCCCGGCGTGGAAGTGCGCCTGAGCGAGGCCGGGTACGACGAGGAGTTGCACGGGCTGCTCGAGCGCGGTGCGCTCGACCTCGCCTTCGTGCTCGAGAGCGACGATCCGTCGTTCGAGCGGGTGCACGTCCTCACCGACCCGTACGTCCTCCTCGCCCCCGCGGGCTCCGAGCTCGCGCGCAGCACGCGACCGGTCCGTCCGCGCGAGATGGCACGCCTGCCGCTGATCGGCTACCGCCGCGCCGACGAGGGGGTCGAAGCGTTCCTGCGCTCGCGTGGGCTCGAGCCGGAGATCGTCTTCCGCTCCGACGAGGGCGGCATCGTGCAGGGGCTCGTGGGCGCCGGCATCGGCTACGCCGTCGTGCCACTGCTCGGAGTCGACGTGAGCCCCGAGGTCGCGGTGCTCGAGGTGGCAGGCGTCCCGCCGCGCCTGATCACGATCGCCTGGCACGCCGACCGCACGCCGAGCCCGGCGGCGCGGGCGTTCGTGGAGATCGTCACCGGCATCGGGGCCGAGATCGCTGCGGGCTACGCTCACGGCGTGAGCAACCCCACCCCGACGCGCACGAGACGACGTCCGTGAAGCTGCTGACGGTGGTCGGCAACCGGCCCCAGTTCATCAAGGCCGCCCCGCTCTCGGCGGCGCTCCGCGACGGAGGGATCGACGAGGTAGTCGTGCACACGGGGCAGCACTGGGATCCGACGCTCTCGGCCGTCTTCTTCGAGGAGCTCGGGCTGAACGAGCCCTCGGTCACGCTCGACCTGCGCACCGCCGACGTCGCCGCCATCGAGGCGGCGCTCCGCGCGGTGATCGCCGACCGGGCACCCGACGCGGTCCTCGTCTACGGCGACACCAACTCGACCCTGGCCGGAGCCCGCGCCGGAGCCGACCTGCCGGTCGCGCACGTGGAGGCGGGGCTGCGCAGCGGTGACCTGGCCATGCCCGAGGAGCGCAACCGGATCGAGGTCGACCGCGTCTCGGCCGTCCTCTTCGCCCCCGACGAGCGCTCGGCCGCAACGCTGCGCAGCGAGGGCGTCGGCGGTCGGATCCACGTCGTCGGGGACGTGATGGCGGACGTCGCGGCTCGGTTCGGGCCCCTGGCGCGCGAACGCTCCCGCATCCTCGACACCCTCGGCCTGGAGGCGCGCACATACGTCCTCGCGACCGTTCACCGCGAGGCCAACGTCAGGCCCGAGCGGCTGCGCCGGATCGTCTCCGGTCTCGGCGACTCGCCGTTTCCGGTTGTCCTCCCGGCGCATCCCAGGACGCGCAACGTGCTGGCCGAGCACGCCATCCGCGTGCCGATGTCGGTGATGGTGATCGAGCCGCTCGGCTACCTCGACTTCGCCGCCCTCGCTTCACAGGCGGCCGTGATCGCGACGGACTCGGGCGGGCTCCAGAAGGAGGCGTACTGGTACAGGGTCCCGTGCGTCACGATGCGGCCCTCGACCGAGTGGGTGGACACCGTCGCTGAGGGGGCCAACGTGCTCGTCGACGACGACCCCGAACGCATCGCCGCGGCGATCGCCACGGCCGAGATCCCTCCGGACCTCCCCCCGCTCTACGGCGACGGGCACGCCTCCGAACGTATCGCGACCGTGCTCGGAGGTACGATGCGCCGCTGTGCATCGTGACGTCGCCATCATCGGCGCCGGCTATGTCGGCTTGCCCCTCGCCCAGGTCTTCGCAGACGCAGGCCGGTCGGTCCTGGTCGTCGACGTCAGCACCGAGCGGGTCGCACAGCTGAACCGCGGCGAGAGCTACATCGAGGACGTCCCGAGCGAGCAGCTGAAGGAGCTCGTCGAGCAGCGCGGGCTGCGGGCGACGACCGACTACGACGAGCTGCGGGATGCGGACGCGATCCTGATCGCGCTGCCCACGCCGCTGTCGAAGCAGCGCGAGCCCGACCTCTCGATCGTGCTCGCCGCGACGGAGCAGATCGCGACCCGCCTCCGGCCCGGCCACCTCGTCGTGCTCGAGTCGACGACGTACCCCGGTACGACGCGCGACGAGCTGCTGCCCATCCTCGAGCGTGGCTCAGGCCTCACCGCGGGCGCCGACTTCCATCTCGCCTTCTCCCCGGAGCGCGTCGACCCGGGCCGGATCGATCACACGACGAAGAACGTGCCGAAGGTGATCGGAGGCATCGACGCGGCCTCCACCGAGGCCGCGGCGGCGCTCTACGGTAGCGCCATCGACACGATCCACCGCGTCTCGACGCCGGAGGCGGCCGAGCTGACGAAGCTCCTCGAGAACATCTTCCGCTCCGTCAACATCGCCCTCGTCAACGAGCTGGCACAACTCTGCGACCGGATGGGGATCGACATCTGGGAAGTCGTCGATGCCGCCGCGACGAAGCCGTTCGGCTTCATGCGGTTCGAGCCCGGCCCCGGACTCGGCGGCCACTGCATCCCGATCGACCCCTTCTACCTCACGTGGAAGGCGCGCGAGTTCGACTTCTCGACCCGGTTCATCGAGCTCGCGGGCGAGGTGAACCAGAACATGCCGTACTACTGCCGCTCACGGGTCTCACAGGCGCTGAACCACGGCGCCGGCAAGTCTCTCAGCGAGTCGCGCATCCTCGTGCTCGGCGTCGCCTACAAGGCGGACATCTCCGACATGCGCGAGTCGCCGGCGGTGAAGCTGATCGAGCTCCTCCAGAACGCCGGCTCCGAGGTCGCCTACCACGACCCGCACGTCCCCTCGTTCAGCGAGCACGGCCTCGAGCTCACCTCGCAGCCGCTCGAGCCGGCTGCCTACGACGCGGTCGTGATCGCGACCGCCCACTCGGAGATCGACTACGCCCAGCTCGTCGGCGAGGCCAGGCTCGTCGTCGACCTGCGGAATGCGATCGGCCGCCGCGGCATCGTCGACGAGAAGGTCTGGAAGCTGTGACCCGCGTCGCCCACGCCGGCGTCGGCGGCTGGGGCAAGAACGTCTGTCGTGTCGTGGGCGAGCTGACCGAGCTGGCCTGGGTCGTGGATACCGACGAGGGGCGACAGGCCGACTACGCGGCGCGCTACCCACAGGCCCGCATAACGGGCTCCATCGCCGAGGCGCTCGCCGACGACACCGTCGACGCGGTCTCGATCGCGACGCCGGTTCCCAGCCACTACGCCCTCGCGAAGCAATCGCTCGAGGCGGGCAAGCATGTCTTCGTGGAGAAGCCGCCGGCGATGAAGGGCGCCGAGATGGAGGAGCTCGTCGAGCTCGCCCGCGCCAACGACCTCGTGCTGATGCCCGGCCACCTCCTCCTCTACCACCCCGGCCTCCGGAAGGTGAAGGAGCTCGTCGACTCGGGTGAGCTCGGCGACGTGGCCTGCGTCTACGGCAACCGCCAGAACCTCGGCGTGATCCGCTCCAACGAGAACGCGCTCTGGTCGCTCGGCGTCCACGACCTCTCCGTGATCCTCTGGCTGCTCGGCGAGGAGCCGAGCGAGGCGGTCGCGCACGGCGTCGACTATCTCCAGAAAGGGATCGAGGACGTCGTCTTCTGCTTCCTCCGCTTCCCCTCCGGCAAGGTCGCGCACATGCACCTCTCCTGGCTCGACCCCCACAAGATGCGCAAGATGACCGTCGTCGGCCGCGAGAAGATGGTCGTCTTCGACGACATGGAGCTCGAGCGCAAGGTGACCGTGTACGAGAAGGGCCCGTGGGAGCCGGCGCAGACCTACGGCGAGTGGCGCACTCGCACGGGCGACATCTTCAGCCCCAAGATCGCGAACGACGAGCCCCTGCGGCTCGAGCTGCAACACTTCCTGCAGCTCGTCGCGGAGGGCCCGGGCGACCATCGTGAGGCGACCGACGGACTCGCTGTCGTCCGCACGCTCGACCGGCTCACGACCTCGCTGCGCACCGGCGCGCCCGCCTGAGATGGCCGCGGAGATTCATCCGAGCGCGATCGTCTACCCCGGCACCGTGCTCGGTGAGGGCGTCAAGGTGCTCGAGCATGCCGTCGTCGGGAAGCAGCCCACCCTCTCGCCCCGCTCGACCGCGAAGCGCGAGCCGCTGCCGTCGGCAGTGATCGGCGCCGGCACCGTCATCTCGACCGGGGCGATCCTGTTCGCGGGGTCGACGGTCGGCGAGCGAGTGATCCTCGGCGACCAATCGTGCGTGCGCGAGCGCGTCACGATCGGGGACGACGTCGTCGTCGGCCGCGGCTCACTGGTCGAGAACGACACGACCATCGGCGCCATGACGAAGATCCAGGCGGATGCGTACATCACCGCCTACTCGACGCTCGAGGAGCACGTCTTCATCGCTCCCTGCGTCGTGACCACGAACGACAACTGGATGGGCCGCACGGAAAAGCGCTTCGGCAACATCAAGGGGCCGACGATCCGGCGGGGTGCCCGGGTCGGAGGCGGCGCCATCCTCTGCCCCGGGGTCGAGATCGGCGAGGAGGCGTTCATCGGGGCGGGCGCGGTCGTGACGAAGGACGTACCGCCGCGAGTCGTCGTCGTCGGGAGCCCTGCGCGCGTTCTGCGCGACGTGCCCGAGGACGAGCTGCTCCCCGGCTGAGCTCAGCGCGCCTTCGAGACGAGCAGGCGGTAGGAGCCGCCGCCCGGCCGCGTCATCCTGAGGTCGACCAGGTACCAGCCTGTTGCCTGCGCCCGGTAGAGCAGCGGCACGCCGGGCCGGCGTACCGCGAGCAACCCCGCCGCGGCACCACTCGACCCGATCGCAGTCGTGCCCGGCCGCCAGAGCGAGAACCCGGCCTGCGCCTGCCCTCCGAGCGAGAGGGCCGCCGTCAGGCGCTCGCCGGCGCGGAGGTAGACGCGGTAGACGTCGTCGCGGTCGTTCCAGTAGTCGATCGTGGCGTCGACCACGCGGCTCGGCCCGTAGAGCGGGTAGGAGCTCGGGCCGCCGGAGTCGTTGGGCTCGTAGCGGTCGCGCGGCGGGGCGCCGGCAGCGAGCAGGTCGAGCGCGCCGGTCTGGTCGAGTCGGCCCGCGCCCGTGAAGCGGTCGCGGCCGGGGACGCAGAGCCAGCAGCCGTTGGCAGGGACGGCGTCGACCGCGCTCTCCTCGAGCAGGGCCAGGACCTGCTCTCCCGAGAGCGTCGGCATCGTCGCGAAGAGCACCGCGGCGGCCGCCGACACCTGCGGCGTCGCGAAGCTCGTGCCCTCGGCCGAGCGGTACTCCTCCGGGCCGCAGCTCGAGTAGCCCTGCTCGAGACACTCGGCGTGCGAGGCCGTGAGCGCGAGCGGCAGGAGGGAGAAGATGCCCTGGCCCGGCGCGGCGATGTCGTTGAACTGGGGGTCGCGGTTCGAGAACTCCGGCGAGCCACCCTTGCGGCTGAGAGCACTGACTCCGAGCACGTGCGGCAGCGCAGCAGGCCAACTCGCGTACGGCCAGGGCTGGGCGGGTGACTGGTCGGAGTTGCCGACGGCGGCCACGACGAGGACGCCCTTCGAGACGGCATAGGCGATCGCGTCCGCCTCGAGTCTGGAGTACGTGTCACGCGAGGGGTCGCTCGGGTCGCGGAGGCCCCCGAGGCTCATGTTGATCACGCGCGCGCCTCTCGCGACCGCCCAGCGAATGGCCTTCGCCTCCGCCTCGACGGGGATCGATCGCTGGGGCCCCACGACCTTCGCGACGAGCAACTCGGCCGGCGGGGCGAGGCCTGCGATCCCGACGCCGTCGTTCGTCTGCGCTGCGATCAGGCCGGCCACGAAGGTCCCGTGCCCCTGGGTGTCGACCAGGGCCGAGCCCGAGACGAAGCTCCGGGCGGCGGCGATCCGACCCTTCAGCTCCGGGTGCGTGCCGTCGACGCCCGAGTCGATCACCGCGACCCGCACGCCGGCGAGCGGAGGTGGATCGGCCCATTCGTCGAATGACCGGTTCTGCACCGCGTACCACTGCTTCGCGAAGAACGGGTCGTCGGGGACGTAGGCGGCGCGGCGGGAGCCGAGCCGCTCCACGTACCGCTCCCCGCGCACGCCGTGCAGGGAGGCTGCGTCCGGCGCCGAGACGGCGAGCGCGCGGATCGGCGCCAGATCCTCGACCCGCGTCGCTCCTCGCGCTTGCAACAGCGCCACGACGGCGCTGCGGTCGGCGGATGCCGCCAGGCCGACCGCGAATCGGGCTGCTCCAGCGCCGGAGGCCGCTACGAGGCTGAGCGCAGCGGCCGTGAGGAGGGCCGCTGCCCTCGCGATCACTTCGCCGGTCCTGCGGGGACGCTGATCGTCAGGGCCGGGCCCGGCTGGCCCTCAGCAGCGAGCCGGTAGGTGGCGGTCGCCTTTGGACGCACGGTGACCGCGAAGGTGCCGTCCGTGGCGGGGACGAGCTTGACGGACGGGAGCCAGTCGCCGTTCGCGCCCAGCTTCTCGAGCACGGGCGCCGTCACGTCGCGGGCGAGTCCCGAGACGACGACCGGGGTGCCCGAGGTCGCGACGGAGGGCGGAGGAGCCACCTTGAGCACCCCGAGCCGGAACGCGGTCGAGCGCAGGCCCAGCCTCGCCCGTACGTCGGCGGCGGTCAGGAGCACGCTCTGCCCGGTCTTCTTCACGAGCGTCACGGAGGCGGGACGGCCCGAGAGGGTCGGCGCCACGATCACGTCGACCACAGGAGCCGAGAGGCCGAATGCCTGGGCGAGCGAGGCGGCGGTGAACGACCGGGGCGCCCACTGGTGAAAGGGCGAGAGCGCGTCCCATGGGTCTTCGCGCGTCTGCAGGTACGGCAGCGGGAGCCCGAAGACGTCGGCGCTCGAGGCCGTGCGACCGCCCGAGGAGGAGGAGTAGAACGTGGTCGCAACCGTGCCGCCGTAGCTGAGGATCTCGCCCCTCGTCGCTTGCACGGCCGCCGTGGTGGTCGGCGACTCGGCAGCCACGCCGTAGTACATCTGGCTCCGGGGATCGGCGTAGAGGTCGAAGTCCTTGCCCTTGACGATGCTCGCGAGCGCATACGAGCGCGCTGCCACCGCCTGAGCCTGAAGGGCCGCAGCGGGCCATTCCTTGGGCATCTCACCAGGCACGACTCCGAGGATGTAGGCGTCGAGCCCGACGACGTCGACCACCTGGAGCTTCTTCAGCACGGCCGTGACGCGAAGCTCACCGCGGTAGCCCTTCCCACCGAGCGTAAGCGGCACGCCCTTGCCGGGCAGGAACGAGATCGGGCCCGGCAGCGCGGTCGGCTTCCCGTCGACCGGCACCTTCAGGTCCGGCTTCACCACGATCTCCCCTGGCGGAAGCGGAGTCAGCGCGCCCGTCGCGTCGGAGACGGAGAAGGGAACGGTCGAGGCGATCCTGATCGCCGGGCGCGCATCGGCGACCAGGACCCTGACCTTCGAGATCGGAGCCTTCCCGAGCTGAGTTCCCGGGTAGTAGAACGAGAGGATGTCGCGGTAGCTCCGGTTGGCCTTCGCCTGCGCCAGGGCGCCGTACTGGCTCAGCCCGACGCCGTGGCCGTAGCCGCCTCCGGTAAGCACGTATACGGGCGCAGAGAGAGCGGTGGACGGCGCCGCGGTCGCGGGCGTCGAGGGCATCGGTGGCATCGCGGCGGCCGCCGACGCAGTCAGGGCGAACGCGAAGAGGAGGACGATCGTATTCCGCATGTATGACCTCACCGGAGTCTTCTCGGTAAGACGCGTCAAGCCTTGAGTCTGTTTGCGTACTGCCCGTCGTAGTACGCGCGGTACGCGCCGGACTTGATCGGCTCCCACCAGGCCCTGTTGTCCCGGTACCAGTCGACGGTGGCGGGCAGTCCGCCCTCGCCGAACGAGTGCTCGGGCGCCCAGCCGAGCGCGCGAAGCTTGCCGTCGTCGATCGCGTAGCGACGGTCGTGGCCCGCTCTGTCTTCGACGTGGCGGATCAGGTCGGCTCCCGCGCCCGTCAGCTCGAGGATCCGGTGCGTGACCTCGATGTTCTCGTGATCCTCGCCGCCGATGTTGTAGATCTCGCCAGGCGCACCCTCGTGCAGGACGAGCTCGATCCCGGCGCAGTGGTCCTCGGCGTGCAGCCACTCGCGCACCTGCTTGCCGTCGCCGTAGACGGGTAGCAGCTCGCCCTCGAACGCGTTCGTGACGAAGAGCGGCACGAGCTTCTCCGGATACTGGTTTGGCCCGTAGGTGTTGGCGCCGCGGGTGATCGAGGCGCGCACGCCGTAGGTGCGCACGTAGGCGAGCACCTGCAGGTCGCCGCCCGCCTTGGCGGCGCTGTACGGGCTCGAGGGCCGGAGCGGGTCGCCCTCGACCGCCCGGCCGCCGGCCTCGAGATCGCCGTAGACCTCGTCCGTCGAGACCTGCACGAAGCGAGCGCCGTTGGCGCGCGCCCACTCGAGCAGGCACATCGTGCCGAGCACGTCCGTGTGGATGAACTCGGCAGGGCCGAGGATGGAGCGGTCGACGTGCGTCTCGGCCGCGAAGTTCACGATCGCAGCGCACCCGGCAGCAGCCCTCGACACCGCCTCCGGGTCGGCGATGTCACCCTGGAAGAAGTCGTGCTCCACCGCGGCCAGGTTTGCCGGATTCCCGGCATAGGTGAGCTTGTCGAGCACCGCCACGTCAACGCCGGAGCTGGCGAGGCGGCGCACGAAGTGGGAGCCGATGAACCCTGCTCCGCCGGTGACGAGCACGCGCATCGAAGTAGCCTAGCCGCTGCTTCGCCGTGATTCGTGCCCGTTCGGGCACCATCCGCTGATGCGACCGAAGCGCAGCACGGTGATCACGTTCCTCGTCGTCCTCCTGCTCGCCGCGGCAGGGACGGTCGCGTACGTGCTCGTCAAGCTCGAAGTCTTCGCGCCCTCGCTGTCGGAGCAGGTCTCCAGGGTCGAGCAGGATCAGGGCTCGTGGTGGCTCGGCACCGCGTTCGAGGGCCTGCCGCTCACGCTCGCGCGGCCGGCCGACGGCAATCGGGTCGACGATCTCGGCTACGGGACGTGCCAGCGCTTCGGCGGCAAGCTCGACCCGTTCACGAGCACCCGGTGCGGATACCCGCTGCTGCTGCAGGTGCGTGAGCGCAAGTACTCGCTCTCGCTGGACGACGATGTCCCCAAGCGGCTCGACGGCTCGTGCTGGCGGACGACGGTACGAGGGGCGCCGGTCGCGGTCGGCCCGAACGGGTCGATCCTCTACACGGGGAACCTGGCGATCGCGGTGCTCGGCAGGCCCGACCAGGTCGGCCGCGCACTCGCCCGGGTCCGGCCCGTACAGGGGGCAGCACGGTTCGAGCGGCCCGATCCGGACGTCGTCGCGCTCTCGAACTGCGTCCGCGCGCCCCGGCCCTTCACCTCGCTGCCGTCGCAGCTGACGGCGCTCCGCAAGGCACCCGGGTTGCCTCTCGCCTGGGTCGGCGAGTGGTACGCGGGTGGACGCCTGACGAGCGGCGAGCGGACCGGGAGCACCGCGGTGCTCACCTACACGAGCTGCGGCCAGGAGTCCGACCTCGGCTCATGCCTGGAGACGCTCTCGCTCTCGAGTCAGCCTGCCGACCTCGGCTCGCTCCGCGACACTCTCTCCGGCGCCACCTGCCGCACGTTCTCCGTCGGCGGAGCCCCGGGCGTCGCCTGGACGAAGGACCTTGCCGGCGAGACCGGGGGCGGCGTGATCGTCTTCACCGGTCCTGCCATGCTCACGCTCGCGAACGACATCACCCTCGAGAAGATCCCGATCTCGCGGCTCGAGGCGGCTGCGCGGCTCGTGCGCGCGCTTCCACCCGCGACGACGCTGCCGAAGCCGCGCTACCCCACCGCGCCCCTGCTCGCCGGGTGCGCCGAGCGGGCTCCTGTGGCCCCGCCCGGCTAGGGGAAGCCAAGCTCGTGAATGCAGGCGGCGAGGCCGTCGCGCCAGTGCGGGAGCTCGGGCGCCCCCTTCTCGCTGCGGAGGATCGAGACCTGGGGCCGCCGCGCCCGGGCACCGAACTCGGCCGTCGTGATCCGCTTCACCCGGCAGTCGAGGCCCGCCTCGTCGAAGATCGCCTCGGCAAAGTCGGCCCAGGTGCAATCCCCTGCCGCCGCGATGTGCCAGACACCGTAGGGCGCGCCCCTGTCGACGAGCTCCCGCGTGGCGCCGGCCAGATGGCCCACGAACGTCGGGCAGCCGCGCTGGTCGTCCACGACCGAGACCTCGTCCAGCTCGGCTCCGAGGCGGAGCATCGTGCGGACGAAGTTGTGCCCGGTGGGCCCGAACAGCCACGAGCTGCGCACGATCCAGGCTCGCTCCCCGGCTGCCGCCTCCGCGTGGAGCTTCGTGCGGCCATAGGCCGAGAGCGGGTCAGGGCTGTCCGACTCGACGTACGGAGCGCCCTTGCAGCCGTCGAAGACGTAGTCGGTCGAGTACGCGACGAGCGGCGCGCCGAGCTCCGCGGCGTGGGAGGTGCCGCCCACGTTCACCTCTGCGGCCCCCTGGGGGTCGTCCTCGGCGCCGTCGACGTTCGTCCACGCCGCTGCGTGGAGGACCAGGTCGGGTGCAGCTGCGGCCGCGGGGGCGGGGAAGCGGACGTCCCAGTCCTCACGCGTGAGGGCGCGCACGTCGTCCGCCGCGAATGCGGCTACGAGCGCGACGCCGAGCTGGCCGCCAGCGCCCGTGATCAGGACGCTGCGGCGCTGTCCCGGGCGGAGAGGATCGGGGTGCGGATGCTCCATAGGTCCCTGACGCGTGGGTCGTCCCACGGGATCCCCTGCTCGTCAGGGTCGGCCGGGTCGTACTCCTCGGTCACGTGGTAGACGAACAGAAGGTCGGTGAGCGCCTCGAAGCCGTGTGCGTGCCTACCCGGGATGTAGAGCGCGACCGGGTTCTCGTCGCCGATGTCCTCGGTGAAGGTGGCGCCGGTGGTGCGATCGAGGACGACGACGCGGGCCGTGCCCTGGAGGCAGGCGAAGAGGTCGTCCTGGCCGCGCTCGTGGTAGTGGAGGCCCCGGATCACGCCCCGGCGCGAGAGCGAGACGTTGGTCTGGACGGTCGGCTTCGGCAGGAGGCTCTCGCGGCGCAGCTCGCAGAACCAGCCCCGCTCGTCCTCGAACCGCACGAGCGGCAGCCGCACGATCCCCTCCACGGTCACTTGTTCACGCCCGTCTCGTCGATCGTGCGCCCGATCTCGGCGAGGTGCTGCCAGTGCTTGCCGGCGTCCTCCCACCAGCCGCGGACGGGAACGACCGAGAGCCGGCCCCGGTGGGCGTATTCCCGGTTGACGTCGGTGATCTCGAGCTCGCCGCGACTCGAACGCTCCAGGCTCGCAATCACGCCGAAGACGTCGGACGGGTAGCAGTAGAGCCCCACGACCGCGTCGCTCGTGGGCGGCGACGGGTACCTGAGGTCGACCACTCCCGCCTTCTCGGCGAGGTCGACGACCTTCCCGGCCTCGTCGTAGACGACGACGCCGAAGTTCTCGGGGTCGGGCACCTCCTTCACGAAGACCTGCGCGCCGTCGCCTGCCGCCCCCCAGGCCGCGATCTCCGCGGCGTGCGAGTACTCGAAGATGTTGTCGCCGAGCACGACCACGAGCGGCTCGGAGCCGGCGAAGTCCTCTGCCATCCCGACGACCTCGGCGATGCCGCCCGGCCGGGTCTGCACCTTGTAGGTGAGGTCGAGCTCGAGCAGCGGGGCATCGCCCCCGCGGACGGTCAGATGGCCGTCACCGAGGAGGTCGATCATCTGCCCGGCATGCCCCTTGCCCGTGACGACGAGCACCTCCCGGATGCCGGCGAGCTGGAGCAGCTGCAGCGGGTAGTAGACCATCGGCCAGCTGCCGACCGGCAGGAGGTGCTTGTTGGTGACGCGCGTCAGCTCACCGAGCCGCGTCGCCTCCCCGCCCGCACACACGAGTCCCTTCATGGCGGCGATGCTAACCGGGATCAGGCCGCGTGGGACAGGTTGGGTGCCGGATCGGCGAGTGGGGTCCGCTCGAGCAGCCAGAACGAGGCCTCGACCGCGGGCCCGATGCCGAAGGCGAAGGCGAGCGTGCCGATCCCGACGGTGCCCCCGAGCGCGAACCCGATCCCCGTCACCAGCACCTCGATCGCCGCGCGCGCGACGCCGATGCGCGCGCCCGTGCGGCGCGCAGCTACGAGCATCAGCGAGTCGCGTGGGCCGGCACCCATCCCGGCGCCGATGTAGAACGCGGTGCCGACCCCGATCACGATCACTCCGGCGACCATGTACACGACCCGGGCAGCAAGCGTCGAATCGGAGAGCGAGTCGATCGCGTCGACCGCGAGGAGGGCATCGACGATCAGCCCGATGAAGACGGCATTCGCCACCGTGCCGGGGCCGATCCGCGCGCCGAGCGCCGCTGCGAGGGCGAGCACGACCAGGGCGACGACGATGTTCGCAGTCCCGAAGGAGAGCGGCGTGTGCTCGGAGATGCCCTGGTTGAGCACGTCCCACGGGGAGAGGCCGAGGCCCGACTCGAGCAGGAGCACGATCCCCGCCGCGAAGAGCGTGAGCCCGGTCGCGAGCGAGACGATTCGCATGCCGACGGGACCGCGGACGAGTGGAGGAGCCTGCACCGGATCAGCCTACGCGCGGCCGCGGCGGCGGGGCCACGCCGGGGGCCGCCGTCACGATCGGGACGCCCGCTCCCGCCGCGAGGCCTGCTTACGGCGCCGCACGCCCGGCACGGCCCGCACCGCTGCCACCCAGACGTAGGTGAAGAACGCCAGCACCCCGAGGAGCACGGCGAGGATGCGTTTCGGTGATCGCATCGGGTGACCGCATCGTAGACGAGGGCGCCACTCGTCCTGGAGATGCCCAACATCGTCATACTTCGGTTCAACGACAGTGCGAGGAAAGGGGCCGAGATGGCCAAGAAGGATGGGAAGGTCGCGCCGACGGTCGAGGCGATGAAGCCGTATCTCGATCGCGCGCTCAACGACAAGGAGTTCCGAGAGGACCTCAAGGAGGCCCTCGTCGCGGCCCGCAAGCTCTATGGCCCGCTGGTCAAGGACGCCAGGGACGACGGCGCGATGAAGTCCGCCACGCGCCTCGCGACCGACGCCAAGGTGCAGGAGAACCTGCGCAGGGCGCTCGAGGAGTTCGGCAAGGCCGCCGGCTCGCTGAAGGAGAAGAAGAAGAAGAGCCACAAGGGCCGCAACGCGATGCTCCTCGCGGGCCTGATCGCCGGCGCGCTCTACAACCCGTGGTCCGGGCCGCAGACGCGCGAGTGGCTGATGGACAAGGTCGCCGGTGACGACGACCTGCAGCCACTCGAGAGCTTCGACTTCGCCGACACGGATGTGTCCGCAAACGGAGCCCCGGCGGGCGGCGCGAACGGTGCCGCGGAGGCCGAGACGGAGACCGTCGAGGCCTCCGACACCGAGAGCTAGCCCGAGAGGCTGATCCTCTCCGACCCCCGGCCGGGCTCTTCGGGGCCCGGCCGGACAGGGTCGCGCAGGCTGCTCAGCGATCTCCCGGGGCCTGGCTCCTGGGAGGGCGGCCGGACATCGTCGACTCCAGCGACCCCGGCACGAGCCCGCTCGTGCTCGAGATGTCGTCCGCCTCGAGCAGGACCGCCGCCGCAGGCGGTGCGACGTTGCGCGTCGCCGCCGGCCCGTCGGTCGGGAGATAGACGCGGCCGGCGTCGAACGAGACGTCCTGCGCCCGGCGCCAGGCCGTCAGGAACGGGTACGGCGCGACCGCACCGTCGTACCCGCGCGCCAGTAGCCCCACCGGGTGGATCTCGAAGTGGAGGTGGACGGGCGAGAACTCGGCATCGCCCGTCTTCCCCATGAAGCCGAGCACATCCCCGGCCTTGACCCGGCGGCCGTTGACGGCGAGCGGCGAGTAGGCCGAGAGGTGCGCGTAGTAGAACTCATTCCCGACGTCGTCACGCAGCCAGAGGCGCCAGCCGCCGATCTCGTTCCAGCCGACCGAGAAGACCGTGCCGTTCGCGACGGCGAGGAGGGGCGTCCCGAGTGGCGCGAAGATGTCCTCGCCGTGGTGCCAGCCGCCGGGCACGTCGCCCCGGTAGGCACCGAAGGTGTCGCCGAACGAGACCGGGCCGAAGGCGGGGAAGACGTAGCCGCCGCTCGTCAGCTGCGCAGAGACGGCAGGGGCTGCGCGGACGAGCTCGGGGGGCGCCCCGGGGATCGAGGCGCCGGGCTCCTTCGGGGCCCCGGCCGGGACGACCGGCTTGAGCGGCACAGGCGTCGCCGGGCCGACGGACGGGGGCGGCGTGGTCGCCGGCGGCGCAGCCGTCGCCGAGGCCGAGACGGAGCCGAGCTCGATCATGCTCCCTGCAGCGAGGCCCGCATGCTCGGAGAGCAGCTTCACCCTGATCGCGGTGACGGCCGCGGTTGCCGAGTGGAGCGGCTTCTGGGTCGACTCGACGTTGGAGCCGAGGATCTCGAGGCTGCCCCAGTCGGCGAGGGGGACGACGACGTTCGCTGCAGGTGTGATCAGCTGCCCGAGCACCGTCAGGCCCGTGATCGACGAGCCGGCGACGCTTCCGGACGCGCTCACCACCCCGGCCGCGACGCTTGCGCGCACGGTGAACGAGTCCATCGTGATCTCGCCGCCGAACAGCGACACGGCGAGCCCGCCGCTTCCGGCCACGGCGCTGGACGACTCGCCGGGCTGCGCGGCGACGCGCTGCGTCGCAGACCCGATCCGGATCAGCGAGCCGTCCCCCGGGTACGAGTACCCGGGCAGGACCTGGTCGACGGTCGGCGGAGCGGCGGCAGCAGCGTAGGCGACCTCGTCCAGAAGACCCGGCTGGGTCAGGCGCAAGATCACGGACGAGGCCTTCGCCTCGGGTTGCTGCGGCGCCGCGGCGGCCCCGAGAGAGACCACGAGGACGACCAGCAGCGGCAGTGCGAGGAACGAGGCGCGTCTCACGACGCTTCAGGGTAGCTCGCGCTGCGTGCGCGTCGCACGCCATGCGAGTTGCGCCGCCACGGCGACGAGCAGGGCGCCGAAGAGGCGGCGGAGGACGTGCTCGGGCACTGACGTGGCGATCTGCACGCCGAGCTCCACGCCGGCGATCGACGCCACGCCCAGGATCAGAGCCGGCCCGGCGCGGAGGTTGCCGTAGCGGGCCTGCCGCCACGTCCCCATGGTCGCGGTCGGGACGACGGCGAGCAGCGATGTCGCGGCGGCCTCGACCTGGCCCAGGCCGAGGGCGACGAGCGTCGGCACGAAGAGGATGCCGCCGCCGACCCCGAACAGCCCGGACATGACGCCGGCCGCGAGCCCGAGCACGATGGCAAGCGCTATGGTGGCCGCGCTCATCCGGCGATCAGCCAGATCCCGACGGCCGTGAGCAGGCCGGCGAACCCGAGTGTGAGAGCCTTGCCCGAGAGGCGTCGCTGAAGCGACGTCCCGCCGATCGCGCCGACCACCGCGGGAATCCCGATCAGGAGCGCGTAGGAGACCTCGACCTTGCCGCGCAGCGCGTACAGCGTCACGCCCGCGAGGGCGGTGATCACGATCGCGCCGAGCGAGGTGGCCGTCGCCTCCTTCGCGCCGAACGCCGCGACCAGCATCAGGAGCGGCACGATCACGATCCCCCCGCCGACGCCGAAGAGCGAGCTGAACAGGCCGGCGACGAGCCCTATGAGGACGAGCCTGGGCATTCAGCCCATCCTAGGAGGCGGCGCGGTCGGGGAGGTCAGAGCCCCGCGGCCTCGCGTCGGAGCACGTCCCACGCGTAGGCGATGTCCGCCTCGGTGGTGCGCGCGTTGCCGATCGCCAGCCGCAACACCAGCCTGCCGTCGAGCCTCGTGTGGGAGAGGAAGATCTCACCGCTGTCGTTGACCCGCCGCATGATCTCCTCGTTGTCCTCGTCGCTTCCCTCGAAACGGAAGCAGACGAGCGAGAAGTGGCGGGGTGCGCACACCTCCCAGCCCGCCTCCCCGTCGACCCACTGCTCGAACACCGCGGCCAGCCTGATGTGCTCGCGGATGATCGCCTGCAGGCCCTCGCGGCCGTAGCAGCGCAGGGTCGCCCACAGCTTCAAGGCGCGGAAGCGGCGGCCCAGGGGCGAGGAGTACTCGCTCAGGCTGACCACGTCCTCGTTCACGCGCAGGTACTCGGGCACGAGGCTGAACGCCCGGCGGAGGGCGTCCGGATGCCGGCAGAAGAACGCCGAGCAGTCCATCGGCACGAGCAGCCACTTGTGCGGGTTGAAGCCGATCGAGTCCGCCCGCTCCCAGCCGTCGAAGTGATGGCGGAGCTCGGGGCACACCGCAGCCGAGCCGGCGTAGGCGGCGTCGACGTGGAGCCAAACACCCTCTGCGGCCGCCCTGTCCGCGATCGCGGCAACGGGATCGACGGAGGCGGAGGACGTCGTCCCGACCGTGGCCACGACAGCGCAGGCATCGGTGAGATCGAGGGTGTCAGACCGCATCGAGTAGGTCTCGTCTGCAGGCACCTTGCGCACCTCCAGCTCGAGCAGGCGCGCCGCCTTCGTCGTTGACGAGTGGGTGTGCTCGGAGCAGACCACGACCCTGCGGCCGGGAGCGGATGCGCGTGCTGCCGCGAGAGCGGTGATCAGGCCCGAAGAGGCCGTGTCCTCGATATGGCCGTGGAGCGGATCGGGCAGCCCGAGCAGCTGCCTCAGCCAGTCGAGCGTCAGCTCCTCGAGCTCCTGGAGGGCAGGCGAGGCGCGCCAGAGGATCCCGGTCTGGTTCAGCCCGGCGATCAGGAGCTCGGCCAGGATCCCCGGCTCGGCCGCGGTCGTCGCGAAGTAGGCGAAGTAGCGTGGGCTCTGCCAGTGGGTCATACCCGGCATCAGGATCTCGTCGAGGTCGCGCAGTACGGCGGAGAACGGCTCCGCCCGCTCGGGCGGGGACGCGGGCAGGGTCGCTCTGATCTCCCCTGGCGCGACCCGGGACAGGACCGGGTAGTCGCGCACGTTCTCGAGGTAGCTCGCCACCCATTCGAGCGCCGCCGCGCCGTCCTCCCGGAAATCACTCACGCGCGCATTCTCTCGATCTCGGCCCACGGCCGCGCGTTCAGTACCTGCTCCCTGGTCAACCACGCCCGCCGGGCGACGCCGATCCCCAGCTCCGCGTATGCGAGCGAGGCGGTCGAGTGGGCGTCCGTGTCGACGGGGATCAGCACCCCGGCAGCGCCGGCGAGGCGGGCGTGGGAGTCGCGCATGTCGAGCCGGTCGGGCTGACCGTTGATCTCGAGTGCGGTCCCGGTCTCGACTGCACGGGCGACGACGAGGTCTATGTCCAGCTCGGCGCCCGGGCGTCGGGAGAGGCGGCGGCCGGTCAGGTGCCCGATGCAGTCCACGTGGGGGTTGTCGATCGCGGCGAGCACGCGCTCGGTCGGGCTCCGGTCGAGAGAGGTGTGGAGCGACGCGACGACCCAGTCGAGCTCCGCGAGGGTCTCGTCTGGGACGTCGACGACGCCGCGCGCGGTGATGTTCGCCTCGACACCGCGCAGGACACGGAACGGGGCCACGCGCGTGTTGACCCTCTCGATCTCCTCCCACTGGCGCTCGATCTTCCCCTCCCGGAGGTAGTGCGAGTGGTCGGTCAGGCAGAGGAACTCGTAGCCGCGGGCGGCCGCGGCGAGGGCCATCTCCTCGATCGTCGCCCTGCCGTCCGCCGACCAGGTCGAGTGGCAGTGCATCTCCCCGCGAAGGTCACCCAGCTCGACGAGCTCCGGCAGCCGACCCTCGCGCGCCGCCTCCAGCTCGCCACCGTTCTCCCGCAACTCAGGGGGGATGTAGCGGTACCCGAGGAACGCGTAGAGCGCCGCCTCGTCTGTGAAGGTATGTACCTTTCCCGTCTCGACCTCGGTGACGCCGTACTCGGAGACCGAGAAGCCCTCCCGCTGCGCCTGCTCGCGCAGCGCGACGTTGTGCTGCCTGGAGCCCGTGAAGTGCTGCAGCAGGTCGCCGTAGCTCTCCGGCGGGACGACCCGGAGGTCGAGGCGCAGGCCCTGCCTCGTGATCACCGTCGCCTTCGTGTCGCCGTGGGCGACGACCTCGAGCACCCAGGGAAGACCGACGAAGTACGCGGTCAGGCCCGCAGGGTCGGTCGCGGTGGCGATCACGTCGAGATCCCGGAAGGTCTCGCGGCGGCGGCGGGCGCTGCCGGCCTCGGAAACGTCGAGGGCCGCCGGGTGCGCGGCGAGCGTCTCGACGACCTCGCGCACGACCGGGAGCCCCTTGCCGAGCAGGCCCCGTCGGGGCTGCTCCGCTCCCTGACCCACGGCCAGGGCCTTCAGCACCTTCGCCTCGGTGGTCGGGCCCATCCCCGACAGCGTGCGCAGCCGCTGCTCCTCGGCCGCAGCCTCCAGCTCGGCAAGGGTGGTGACCCCCAGCTCCCGCCAGATCCGCGCCGCCGTCTTGGGGCCGAGCCCCGGCAGCCGCATGAACGAGGCGACCTCTCCCGGCACCTCGGCCCGCCGCTTGGCGAGCGCCTCCATGTCACCGGTCTCGACGACCTCCACGATCTTCGCTTCGATCGTCTTGCCGATGTCCGGCAACTCCTTTGCCTTGCCCTGAAGCGCAAGCTCGGCGACGGAAGAGGCAGTGTCACGGATACGGACGCCGGCACGCCGGTAGGCGGCGACCCGAAACGACTGCTCGCCGAGGATCTCGGAGAGGTCGGCGAGGAGCTCGAACCGGTCGGCCAGATCCTCGTTTCGGGGGAGCGTCGCGGCCATTACCCGATCATAGGGCTGGCGCCAATCACAGGATCGTCCCAGACGCGGGCCGTAAGATCGCGGTCATGCGCGCGCTCGTCTGCCTGCCGACCTACAACGAACGAGAGAATCTGGAGCCGATGGTGCGGGCCCTCGGAGAGCAGCTCGACACCACGCGCGATCGCGTGCTCGTGATCGACGACAACTCCCCGGACGGCACCGGCGAGATCGCCGACTCGCTGGCGGCCGAGCTCCCGTGGGTCGAGGTGCTGCACCGTCCCGGCAAGGAAGGGCTCGGCCCGGCGTACATCGCGGGGTTCCGGCGAGCCCTCGCAGTGGGCGCCGAGCTCGTGCTCGAGGTCGACTGCGACTTCTCGCACGACCCGAGGGACGTACCGAGGCTGATCGCCACATGCGAGGCCGGCGTCGACCTCACGCTCGGCTCCCGCTGGGTCGCGGGCGGCGGCACCGTCAACTGGGGCCGCGGCCGCACCTTCGTCTCCCGCGGCGGCAGCCTCTACGCGCGGACGATCCTCGGCGTCGGCATCCGTGACCTGACGGGCGGGTTCAAGTGCTTCCGCCGGACCGTGCTCGAGACGATCGATCTCGACGCGATCGGGGCGAAGGGGTACGGGTTCCAGATAGAGACGACCTACCGCGCGATCCGGGCCGGGTTCAGCGTGGTCGAGATTCCGATCGTCTTCGTCGACCGCCGGGTGGGCGAGTCGAAAATGGACGGCTCCATCGTCGTCGAGGCGATGCTGCAGGTGCCCGCGCTGCGGTGGCGGGCACTGCGCGGCCGGCTGTAGCACGGAGGCGCCGGCGCCTACACTGGCCGGATGGAGGAGATCACGGACGCTACCTTCGACGAGGAGGTGCTCTCGAGCGACGTCCCCGTCGTCGTCGAGTTCGGGGCGCCTTGGTGCCGGCCGTGCAAGGCGATCGAGCCGGCGCTGGAGCAGATCGTCGACGCAGCTGCCGGTCGGCTCCGACTCGTGAAGCTCGACATCGACACGAACCTGCGGACGCCCTCCCGCTACGGCGTCCTCTCCGTTCCCACCGTGATCCTGTTCGAGGGCGGCGAGCCGCGGGAGACGATCGTTGGCGCGCAGAGCAAGAGCAGGTTCGAGCGCACGTTCGCACCCTACCTCGGCGCGTGAGCCGCCCCTGGGACGATCTGCTCTCCGGAGAGGAGCTCGCGCACCGGGTGACCGAGCCGTCGGGCACGGCCCGGCTCGAGCGGCTCCCGGCCGACCTCGATCCGCGCGTCGCTGCCGTGCTCGCCGCCGGCGGCATCGAGGGCCTCTTCGCCCAGCAGGCCGAGACCTGGGAGGCCGCCGCACGCGGAGAGGACGTGATCGTCACGACCGCGACCGCCTCGGGCAAGTCGCTCGCCTTCAACCTGCCCGTGCTCGACGCGATCGTGCGCGAGCCGGCGACGCGCGCCCTCTACCTCTACCCCACCAAGGCGCTCACACAGGACCAGGCGCGCAGCCTCGCCCGGCTGCGGCTGCCCGGTCTCCGGCCCGCGATCTACGACGGCGACACCGAGATCGAGCGGCGGGCCCAGGTCCGGAAGACGGCCAACCTGATCCTCACGAACCCGGACATGCTGCACGTGGGGATCCTCCCGAACCACGACCGCTGGGGCGACGCGCTGCACAACCTGCGCTACGTGATCGTCGACGAGGCGCACGTGTACCGCGGCGTCTTCGGGTCGCACGTCGGGAACGTGCTGCGGCGGCTGCGGCGGCTGGCAAGGATCTACGGCTCGGATCCCACCTTCCTGCTCGCGTCGGCCACGATCGCGAACCCCGGCGACCTCGCGCTCGCGCTCACCGGGCGCCCCGCCACGGTCGTCGACGTCGACACCTCCGCGCACGCCGAACGAGACGTCGTCCTGTGGAACCCCGCCCTGCTCGACCCGGAGCTCGGGGTGCGCGCGAGCACGCTCTCGGAGGCGTCGCTGCTGATGGCCGGCCTCGTCTCCCGCGGCCTGCGCACGATTTGCTTCGCGAAGAGCCGCAAGGCGGCGGAGCTGATCCACCGGTTCACGTCCGACCGGGTGGACACTGCCACGGCGGCGCGCCTGGCGCCGTACCGCGCCGGGTACACCCCCGCACAGCGACGTGAGATCGAACGGCGCCTGATGGAGGGCGAGCTGCTCGGCGTCTCCGCCACGGACGCGCTCGAGCTCGGAATCGACATCGGGGAGCTCGACTGCTCCATCTCGGTCGGCTTTCCCGGTACGGTCGCCTCGCTGCGCCAGCAGTGGGGCCGGGCCGGACGCCGGGGGCACGGCCTCGCGATCCTCGTCGCGAGCGAGGACGGGCTCGATCAGTTCTTCATGCGCGAGCCCGAGGCGCTCGTGGGCCGGCGCGTCGAGGCGACGAGGCTCGACCACGCGAACCCGCGCATCCTCGACCCGCACGTCTACGCCGCCGCCTACGAAGGCCCCGTGCGGCCCGCTGACGCCGAGACGCTGGGCCCCGAGGCGCTCGAGCGGGCGGCCGTGCTGCCGGAGCTCGAGCATACGCCGGCGGGCTACGTGTGGAAGGGCCGGGACGCGCCCGCGGCGCGCTTCTCGCTCCGGTCGGGCGGGCAGGACTCGTTCACGATCGTGGACGCCACGACCGGATCCGTGCTCGGGCTCGTCGAGCGGGAGCGGGCGTACTCCACGGTGCACGAGGGAGCCGTCTACCTCCACCTCGGCGAGCAGTACCTCGTGCGAGCCCTCGACGGCGTCACGCGCACGGCCGTGGTCGAGCCGGTCGCGGTCGACTGGTACACGCAGGTGAAGAAGGACACGAGCACCGCGATCGAACTGACGCTG